>Ga0302196_10005266_pt1 | contig 11594 bp, 11 predicted proteins | sample II_Bog_N1_3_FD_198794 | JGI IMG/M metagenome (GOLD analysis project Ga0302196, IMG submission 198794) | Peat permafrost microbial communities from Stordalen Mire near Abisko, Sweden - II_Bog_N1_3 | ecosystem: Environmental > Terrestrial > Soil > Wetlands > Peat | place: Sweden: Abisko...
ATCAATCTAGAAATCACGTGGTTTAGGCAGAGCTTTTCGTAATTCGTAATTCGCAACGGTGGCGCGAACCTCGGCCCAGATCTTCACTATATATGGTAGCTAACTGACACATCTACATAAGCGTCCCAGGTCGACGCGGTGTACTCGTCCCACAACATCGAGCATCTCTATGCCCACGAGGTACCCGTGGCGCTGCGGGAAATGCACCGGGTGCTGAAGCCAACCGGTTTCCTGCTGATCACGCTGCCCGATCTTCAGGAAGTGGCCCGCCATGTCGCCGAGGGCAGGTTGGACGAAGCGCTCTATATGTCGCCCATGGGCCCGATCGCGCCGCTTGACATCCTGTTCGGTCATCGGCCGTCCCTGGAAAAGGGGAACATGTTCATGGCGCATCGAACCGGCTTTACCGGCGGAACGCTCGCCGCTGCTTTGATCGACGTCGGTTTCGCCGCCGCGATCGTGCAACGCAATCCGGCGGCCTACTGTCTGACCGCGATCGCGTTTCGGACCAGGCCGGATGATGAGCAGGTCGTAAAGGCGCAGGCACAGATGCTTCTGGCCGGCTGCCCCTCTCTGCTTTATGCGCCGGCCGCATGACATCCGGGCTGTTCGGCGCAATGTCGGCGGCACAAGCCATGCCGGTGGCGGCCTGACCACCCCACAGATCCTCTGCTCTCCAACTCGATGCCCTGCCGCTCCTGCCGGCGCGGTGCTGCCGGCGGGGCAGCGGGTTCCCGTGTGCCTGCCGCGGTCCGATCTGCCGGGTCCGCGCGGACGCTGCGTCGATTCCGGTTACCGTTCGGTGCCGGGCGTGCAATCCTCGGCCGGCTCGCCGACATCCAGACCTTGGCAATCCGATTCCGGCAGGTGACCGATGTACCCTGACATCCTCGTCCACTTCGACGGCACGGAGCGTGCCGTCGCGCGGCTCGACCTGGCGATCCGTCTGGCCATGCGGAAGGGGGGACGGCTGACCGGCATTTTCGCCCGCATCGATCCCGATGCGCGCGGCATCATCGCCCGCCGCGCGAGTGCCCGCCTCATCGAGGCGGCCGCGCACGCGGAGGAAACATTCCGGCAGGCCTGCGCCGGGCAGGAACTGGAGTGCGACTGGCTGGGCCTGCCGTTCGGCGACCCCGATTTCATCATCCGCGAACTGGTCATCTGCAGCCGCTACGCCGATCTGACGGTGCTTGGGCAGTTCGACCCCGAACACGACCGCGAAGCCCTGCCGGCGGAGCTGAACGAGGAGATCATCCGCCAATCCGGTGGCCCGGTCCTGCTGGTGCCGTTCGCCGGCAGCTTCACCGGCATCGGCCGCAGCGTCCTGGTGGCCTGGAACGGCAGCCGCGAGGCGGCGCGTGCGGTGCACGACGCCATGCCGATTCTGTTGGCGGCAACGCAAGTGCGGGTGCTCGGGCTGCACGTGCGGGCGGAGCGGTCGCGGCAGGATCTGCCGCAGGTCAACATCTTCGAACGTCTCCACCGGAACGGCATCGACGCGGCCGCCGACGTCATCGCCCCCAACGAGGTCGGCACGATGGACATGCTGCTGTCGCATGCGGCCGACGCCGGCGCCGACCTGATCGTGATGGGCGCCTTCGGCCAGGACGGGGTGCCGGGGTTCGGCCGGGCGGCGGGAACCCGTTACATCCTCCACCACATGACCGTGCCCGTGCTAATGAGCCACTGATCCGCGGCCCCTCGCATCGGCCTGCGGTGTCGGAGCAACACCGGCCATACCGCCACGAGACCGGATACGGGTTACGGCGCCGCGGCCCGCGCCAGCGCGACCGCAGTCGCGTTCAGGTCGCCCTGGGCGTCCAGGAAGTTGCCGATGAGCAGCCGGGCCCGCTGGCGCTGGAGGCGGTCCAGGGGACCGCCGGTCTCGACAGCGACAGTGACCAGAACCGGAGCGAATTCGGCGCCGAACAGGCTGTTGCGCGCCTGGCGCAGCCGTCCGCGCAGGCCGCCGGGCGAAGGATCGCCGTCGATCCACACGGTGCTTGCGCTGCTGCGGTCGGGCTTCTCCGTTTCCACCAACTGCCAGCTTCGGGGTTGCACTGTCGTGCCCGTGAGCCACTCGGCGACGGTTTCGTCGGCGATGTCCTCGGCCGTGGCGGCGCGGCGCGCGGCGATCACCGCCGCCGGATTGGCGCGCACGGAGAAAACCGCCACCCTGGCGGTCAGGGTGAAGCCGTCGCAGCTGTAGCGTTGTACGCCCGGCGCCGGCGCGTCCAGCGGCGTGCAGCCCGGGGCGGGTGCGAAGCCCGGCAGCGCGATTGCCGGCGCGGTGGTGGCGCGCAGGTCTATGACGGCGGCGACGCCGGGCCCGACCGCGGCCACCGCCATCACCGCCGCGGCGGCGAGCCAGACGGAGGCGCCGTTGCCGGCCGGCAGCGGCGCCACAGCCGCCGGGGCAGGCGGCGGCAAGCGGTCCTGGCGGAACGGCAGCCCGGCCAGGATCAGCATCAGGATGACGAAGGAGAAGAAGATCCAGCCATAGATGAGATGGTCCGCCGCCCCCGCCTCGGCGCTGCCCAGCAAATGGCCGAGCACGACGATGCCGAGCGCGCGGAAACCGTTGGCGATCACCGGCACGACGCAGGAAGCCGCGATAAAGGCCAGGCGCCGCCACGGGCTGCGATATATCAGACAGGCGTACAGCACCCCGAAGGCGATCGAGGCGATCAGGAAGCGCAACCCCGCGCAGGCCTCGGCGACGTAGAACGTGCCTTCCGGAATCTCGATGGTGAACTGATCAATGAAGTACGGGATGCCGAGCACATGCAGCCCGGCATCGGTAAACGCCGCGGTGAAGCGTTGCAGGTCCGTCGTGAGGAAGGCGCCGAACGGCACCAGGAAGAACAGGTAGAGCAACGCCGCACTGAACGCCCAGGCCAGCCGCCAGCCCAGCACGGCAAGAAACAGCAACTCGACGAATCCCATGGCGACGAGCTGTCGCCCCTCCATGATGCCGATCCGCTCGGCGAACAGCCAGCAGGGCACGCCGAGCAGGGCCAGCAGCGCCGGCCACAGCAGCGGGCGCACCGGCAGGCCCGCCGCGTCGGCACGCCGGTCCCAGGCGAGATAGAGCGCAATCGGCAGCACGAACCAGCAATGGCTGTAGGCGGTGGAGGCGTTCCACACCGCCACGGCGCGGATGATCTCGGTGTGGAACAGCAGCGCCCAGACGGCCAGCCCGACAGCCAGCGCCAGTATGGCCGGAGCCAGCGTCTGCCAGGTCGCGGTTCGCCCGGCCCGCACGACCGCACCCGTGCTCATGCGGTGCGCTCCCCGCCGCCGGCCAGAACCCGATCGAGGCGGACCAGTTGGGCCGGCCAGGAATACCGCGCCTCCACCGCCGCCCGCGCCGCCGCCGGCAGGCCGGGGTAGCGACCATCAAGGATGTCGAGCACGGCCTGCACCATCGCGGGGGCCCCGTCGCCAACCAGCAGGTCGCGGCCCGGGGTTGCGTGGATGCCCTCGAACGCCTGTCGTGACGCAACCACCGGTTTGGCCATGGCCATCGCTTCCAACACCTTGTTCTGGATTCCCCGGGCAATCCGCAGCGGCGCCACCGCCAGCGCGGCATGCGCGACATAGGGCCGCACATCAGGCACCCGGCCGGTTACGTACACGCCCGGCCGTTCCACCAGGCGTTTGACCTGCAAGGCGGGATTGGCCCCCACCACATGCAGACGCAAACCCGCATGAATCCGTTGCAGCCGCGTCAGCACGTTCTCGGCGAACCAGACGGCAGCGTCCACATTCGGCCAGTAATCCATGTTGCCGGTGAACACAAGATCGGGTCCGTCGCCCGGCAGTCCGGCATAGGGGTTGGCGAAATCCAGGGCGGGATTGAACTGCGCCAGATCCACACCGTTCTCCAGCCAGTCGACCCGCCCGGCGCTTTCGGGTGCCAGCGTCACGAACCGGCGGGCCTCTGCTTCAGTCACGAACAAGGTGTTGTCGCAGGCCGCCGCCGCCCGGCGCTCGTAGGCGAGCAGTGTTCGGCCCTCGCGGGCCCAAACCAGGCGCATCGGCCAGGCTGAGCGTCCGGCATAGGCGGCCCATTTCTCGGAATCGATGTCCTGCATGTCGAGAACCCGGAGGCCGCCGGCGTGCCGGTGTGCGCCGGCATCATGGCGCAGGACATAGGGTGCCATGGCTGCCGAGTAGATATAGAGCACGTCCATGCGGCGACGGGCGAGCAGGTCGTCCACCCAGCGCAGCAGGCCGCGATGGCGGTAGTAGTCGAGCATGAGCGGTCGCCCCGGGCGGGCGCGCGCCAGCGCGAACAGCTTCTGCCATCGCCGGTCAATGCCGAACGCGGCCACCTCGGCGCAGCGCTCCCGCAGCAGCGGCAGGTGCTGCCAATCTGCCGCGTCATCGATCAGGCAGCCGAGATGGATGTTGTACGACTGGGCGAGATGGCCGAGCAGGTTCCAGCCGCGGATCTTCTCGCCCTTATCCGGTGGATAAGGAATCCGGTGGCTCAGGAACAGCAGATCGCGCACGTACTCAGATCTCGTGAAAAAATCGAACTGGCAAGAAAATGCCGGATGACTGCATGGCGGCTTTCCATAACGTTGATACGTTCCACGGCATTCGGCGGCGTGGGAGCACCCTACCACACCCCCTCAGCCCAGGCCGCGCACGATCGGCGGGCCCAGCAGGTTGGCGATCGGCAGCGGCAGCCGCTTCCACGCCGCGATGAACAGCCGGTATTTCGGGTTGAGCGGGTTGTGGTCGGGGATCGTCGCCCCTGGCGCCAGCCGGAAATGGTAATGCAACGGCTCGGGCGTGAAGCCCCAGTTTTTCTTGAACGCGTACGCCCCGGTGCCGAGCTTGCTGCGGCCATAGTCGAACATCGCGCAGCCGCGTGCCGCGGCGCGGCGCATTACCTCCCAGTACATGAAATCATTGGCGTAGCAGTCGCGCGCCGCCGCCGTGCCGCCGCCGTAATAGGGCAGCACCTCGTCACGCCAATAAAAGTTCATCACCGCCGCCACCGGCGCGTCGCCATCGCGGATGGTGACCACGTCCAGGTCATCGCCGAACGCCGCGGCAAGGGCGCGGAAATACCGGCGGGAGAATACCGGGGTGCCGAGGTTGCGCACGCTCTCGGCGTAGATTCGGTGCAGCCCGTCCACGTCGCGTGAGACAATGGAGGACAATCCGCGCTCGATGCCCTTGCGCACCATGGCGCGCTGCTTGCGCGGGATGGCCTTCAGGTTGGCCTCGTCATCGGCCGTGATCGGCTTGCGGAAGGTGACATACAGGTCGCTGCGCGCCGGCCACGCCGCCGGGTCGAGCCAGTCGGTCGGCGGGGGCGCGCGGAAACGCAGTTCCAGCGCGCTGGCACGGGCCGGCTCCATCAGCGCGGCCGCCGCCGCGACGAGGGCGGAGAAGCTTTCGCGGTCAGCCGCGAGCGGCCCGCCATAGACGCAGAACGGCACTGAAATCAGCGAGTTGCCGAACAGCACCGTACGCACATGGCCGAGCGGCAGCACGCCGGTGATGGTGCCGTCGCGTTCCGCCATCAGGTAGTGGGTGCGGTGGCCGAATGCGTTCCCGATCACCTGGCGCCAGGCGGCGCGGTGGAAGAAGGTGCCTTCGGGATGGGCGGCGACAAAGGCGTCCCAGGCTGGTGCGCGGGCGTCGTCGAGCGGGCGGCAGACAAGGGCCATGGGCGGGCGTGTTTCCGAACGGGGAGGGCGGGGGGTGGATAAGGGGTTTGGTGCGGCCCTGTCTATGGCGCTGCGATTATCCCCACGGCCACGGGATCAGGTTAACGGCGGGTTTTCGGTTGACGTGGGGGATTTCCCCGGCCCGGCGGGGTGTGATTGGCTTTGCGTGCAATACACGCAGAGGATGCTGACAGCCTCGGCGAGGCCGAGGTGCAGCCTGGGTTCGCGGTCCCGAGACACACGCCTGGAATCCATAAGCAATAGCAGGGACTTACGGAGGAGGGATTCCGGGCGTGTGTCTATGCCGGGGCGGGGGTCTCGGCCGTTTCGGTAACCGCCAGCGGCTGCTTCGGTATTGGAATTCCAAGCTTTTCCAGCAAATATGTCAGTTCGCCGGCGATTTTCGTGCGCTGAACAAATGCTCCGGCTCTCGGCCGCGTAGCGCACCGCCTTCAGCATCCCCAGCAGGTGGACGATACGTGCCCACGGCAGACCCGCGCGGATCTCGGCGGCGCCACGACAAGGCCAGAACAGACGAACTGGCCTATTCGAGGATCCTGGTTGCCTTCGTTCACTGTCGTGCGCAATGATCGCGGGTGGAGCAGTTATTGCCGAGCGGCGATCCAATTCAGCTTTGACGGAGGTACCTTCACCTCTCGTCTGGCCGGTATCGCGGGCCGCTGACGACGTGCGGTCACTGGTCCCGAGATGCTCACTCATGGCGAGGGCGGTCGCTTCCTCTCTTTTTTCGCTTGAACAAGATCTGATAATGTAGATATGTGTCTACATATCGCGGTCTTGAAAGGAGCCGTCCCATGACCATTACGACCCTCTCCAGCCGGGAGTTCAACCAAGACACCAGCCGCGCCAAAAAGGCAGCCGCAGCGGGGCCGGTGTTCATCACCGATCGGGGCAAGCCCGCCCATGTGTTGCTCAGTATCGAGGAATACCAGCGACTGACGGGAGCGCAGAGCAGCATTATCGACATGTTGGGCATGCCGCCTGGAATTGAGGATGTCGATCTGGAAATTCCGCCGATGCGTGATCTCGCTCGTTCAGCGGACTTCGCCTGATGTTCCTCATCGACACGAACGCAATTTCCGAGCTGCGGAAAGTGAAGGCGGGAAAGGCCGATCCGAACGTGGCGCGTTGGGCCAAAACCGTCTCAGCCGGAAGCCTTTTCCTGTCTGTGATTGTCGTCCAGGAGCTGGAAATCGGCACGTTGCTCGCCGAACGCCGTGATCCCTCCCAAGGAGCGATACTCCGTGCGTGGCTAAATGGCTACGTACTGCCCGCCTTTTCCGGGCGCATCCTGCCCGTCGATATGCTTGTAGCACTTCGCAGTGCGGCTCTCAACGTTCCCGATCCACGTCCGGTGCGAGATGGACTGATCGCAGCGACTGCGCTTGTGCACGGTCTTGTTGTGGTCACCCGAAATGTAACCGACTTCAAGCCAACAGGCGTATCGTTTTTCAACCCTTGGAATTGATGGCGTCGCGATACTTTTATTAAGTATTTTTCCGGTGCTCGAATTTTATTGGTCTTTACACTCACGGGCATAGCAGAAAATCGCGCAGAGTACCAGCAACCGGTGGTGCGAGAGATGCGTGCCAGCGACCGGCTGTGGATCGACGAGGACGGCATCAGCCGGCGGACGCTGGATGGGATCCCGCATTGCCTCGCCTGAAATGCTCCCGAGAATGTGCAGATTGCCTCAACTGAATTGCTCCCCACCTGCCTGTTGGGGGAGGAGCGGCGATGAGGAGGGTCAGCATGGCGGTTCGTCACGAGTTGGTCCGGGCGACGGCTGAGCGGTATGGCAGGGGCAGCCGGGCAGAGAAGGTCCGCATTCTCGACGAGTTCGTTGCGATTACCGGGTTTCATCGCAAACATGCGATGCGCGTGCTGCGGAGCGGCCCGCCCGCACCGCGATCCGGCGCCCGGCCGGGGCGGCAGTTGTACGACGCGGCGGTGCGTGGGGCGCTGATCGTTGTCTGGGAGGCATCAGACCGAGTCTGCGGCAAGCGGCTGAAACCGCTTGTTGCGGTTCTGGTGGATTCGCTGGAGCGGCATGGCCACCTGCAACTCGCGCCGGAAGTGCGAGCTGGCTTGCTGGCGATGAGCGCGGCGACGATGGACCGGGCACTGCAGGGCGTTCGCGAGCAGGCCGGGGGGTGGAAACGGCGCCGGGCCGGTGCTGCGGTCGGGATTCGGCGCAGCGTGCCGGTTCGCACCTTCGCCGATTGGAATGATCCGGCACCGGGTTTCGTGGAGGCGGACCTGGTGGCGCACAGCGGTCCGACAGCGAGCGGCAGCTTCGTGCAGACGCTTGTGCTGACCGACATCGCATCGGGATGGACGGAATGTGCGCCGCTGCTGGTCCGCGAGCAGCACCTGATGATCGAGGTTCTGGGTCGTGTCTGTCAAGCTGGTGTAATTCCCAGGATTCCCGAACTAATCCGTGACGATTGCTATTTCGTTCGGATCTGACGGGCAAAGCGGCGTTCATGGCCCGGTGCGGTTGGCTGAACACCGCCCAATCACCTCCGCTTGCACGGATGCCGAGTCCGGGCGTGGTTTTCTGCAACTGGCGCGAGTCCGTGGCTTGGCGCACGGGCGCGGGGCCGCATGGCCACCCCGAAGGCTACGGTGGTCGGGGATCTGCGAAACAAGTTCTTCGAGTCCTGACCGACGGCTTTGCGGGGCGTCGAGTCGGGTGCTGCAATTGCGGCAGCCCTGCGGCTCTTGAACTTTCCTCTGATCCAGGATTCGCTCTTTTCCACCACCACGGTCGAGAGCGATTCCCATGGAGCAGCCCCAACTCGGCCGGTTCGGCGACCGGCGTCTGGCCGCCACCGGCAATGATCTGCTGAACGCGATGCAGCAGGAGCGGACCATGTGCCTGGCGGTGTTGGCCGAGGAGCGTGCCGAGGCGCTCCGGTTCATCACCTTCCTCGACAACGAGGCGGTCAGCCGGCACGAAATGCTGACCCACGCCGGGCAGTTGACCGCCCGGCGCGCGGCCGGACGGCACGTGCTGGCGGTAGCCGACACTTCGGAGTTCAACTTCGCCACCCATACCGGCCGCAAGGTCGGCTTCGGCACTGTGGGCAACGGCAAAGATATCGGCGTGTTCATGCACCCGATCGTCGCGGTGGACGCCGAGAGTGGTGGCATAATCGGTTTGGTGGGGGCCGAGGTGATCAACCGCACCCAAGGCAAAGTCGAAGACCTCAGGACGCGGCCGGCCGACGAGAAGGAGTCGCGCCGGTGGCTGGCCGGGGCGGAGACGGCGGGCGATGTGCTGACCGCGGCGGCCATGATCACCATGGTGGAGGACCGCGAAGGCGACATCTACGACCAGTTCGCCCGCCGCCCGGCCAACGTGCACCTGCTGGTGCGAGCGGCGCAGAACCGCTCGGTGGGGGCCGATGCGCGGCTGTTCGAGCAGTGTGCCGTTTGGTCGGAGGTGGAGCGCCATACGATTACGGTGCTGGCGAAGCGCGGCAGGTCTGGCAAAGTGTCGCGCGCCGAGCGAACGACCATCGTCGCAGTGCGGTTCGGTCAGGTGGTGGTCAAGCGGCCATCCGGTGCCGACAAAAATCTGCCGGCCGAGTTGACGCTGCGGGTGGTGGATGTCCGCGAGCTCGATCCGCCCGATGATCCAAAGGACCGTATCCACTGGTGTCTGCTGACGACACATGCGGTGCAGACGGCGGCGGACGCGATGGAGATTGTGAAATGGTACCGTCTTCGCTGGATAATTGAACAAGTGTTCCGAACGATGAAGTCCGATGGTGTTGACGTTGAAACGTCGCAGATCACCACTCCCGGCAGTCTGCTGAAACTGGTGACGGTCGCGCTGATTGCCGCGATTCGGGTGATGCAATTGGTGATGGGCCGTGACGGCCGCACCGGCCAACCGCTGACCGATGTCATCGCGGACCCGGCTCAGGTCCCGGCCTTGCACGCAATAAATGCCACGCTGGAAGGCCGAACCGAAAAGCTGAGGAACCCATTCGATCCGGCATCGCTGGCCTGGTACGCCTGGATCGCCGCACGGCTGGGCGGCTGGTCCGGTTACACCTCCAAGGGATACAAGCCAGCCGGACCCAAGATCATGGCGCGCGGGCTAAAGAAACTCGATGCGATGGTACTGGGGTGGCTGCTGGGAAATCGTTCCGCGCTTACCGGACTCCCGTAGCCCCGAAGGGGGGCTGCGGCTGGACCAGCAGGGCCGTGGATGCGTGGAGGTTGCGGGTCTATCCAGCCGGTCCGCAGGCCAGTGCCCGGATCGTCTGGCGGGCTGTGATGATCATCTCCAGCACCTGAGCTTCTGCGCCCAGACGGATGATCAGCTGGCGCGCATGACGGATCACCCGTCCGGGCAGACCGATCAGCCGGAGCCGCAGCGACTTCATCCGCTTGGTCGCCCACTCCTTGCCCAGCACCAGCCGCTTCATCGCGGCATTCAGGTTGTGCGCGATGATCGTCAGGGCCCACCACGCGGCGTTGGCGCCGAACAGCCCGGACGGCAGTTGGCCGCCGGCCAGATCGCTCTTCATCACCGAATGGACTTCTTCGCTCTTGCCGCAGCGCTCGCGCAGCCACCAGATCACCTGGTCGCCGGCATCCTTGCGGTTGGTCACGACGCCGAACAGCTTGCAGGTCCCCTTGGTGCCGAAGTCCTGTGTAGGAAACGGCAACTCTGCCGTATCCCCCAGCGGCAGCTCGGCCAGCGGTTCACGGATGGCCAGAAAGCGGTAGTCCGCCCGGTGGCGGCTGTGCCCGGCCCAGTTCGGCACGTAGCAGACCTCCGCATACTCCTGACCGGTGTCCTGCGGTTTGCCATCGAACATCCGCACCAGCGGCAGCCATGCCGTCGCCGGCGTCGCCAGTACCGCCGCCCTGAACGCGCGGGTCACGTCGGCGGCGATCGCGAATTCGATGACGCCGAACCGAGCGTTCTTGCCCTCGCCGCAATACAGCAGCAACTCTTCCTGGTAGCCCGCGCTGTCCGAACGCAGCGACACCTGGCTCACGCTCGCCGGCAGGTGTTCCAGCGACGCCTGCAGCACGCGCAGTTGCTCGTGGCCGGCGGGGACATTGCCGTCGCGGAACTCCGAATACAGCATCGCCCCCTGTTCCGCCCACCAACAGTTCAACGGTTGGTACGCCTTGAAGCCCTTGTAGCAGGGCAACGCATCGCGCTTGTGCGTCTCAATCAGCGTCGCGTCCATGTCCAGCGTCGCCACTGTCGCTGGCTGATGCGTCTGCATGAACTCCAGCAGCGACTGGTTGGCCAACCACAGGCCCTGCAGTTCCTTCGTGACCTGCGGAATGAAGGCGCTGCCGGCTACCGCCTTCGCTGCGGCCGGGTCATGGAAGCGCTCCAGCCAGGCCGCCGCGGCGCTTGGCGATGGCACCGCGCGCATTCGTTCGCGCCGCCAGCGCGCCGCCAACGAACGGCGCTCGCCGCGCGACAGCAGATCCCGCTCAATCACCGCCAGCACCGCCACAAACCCACTGTCCCCCTCCAGCCGATCCAGGTCTTCCACGCAATCGCCACCCGCCAAATTCAGGAAGATCAGCGCCAGCACCATCTGCAGGTCCATCCAGCCCTGCGGGCCGGCAACCTGCACATGCTGGCGGATCGCCTCCGCCAGTCCACAGCCGTGGATCAGATCGAGATACAACGGCAGACCACCCAGCGAGGTCAGGCCGGCGGTTGAAGGCTCCGCTTCGTACTGGAAACCGAGAACGCCCTGTGCCAGCATCTCGCACCCCGTTGGTGATGGTCGGTGAGTCGCAAACACAGACTATCTCCCTGATTCTTCAGGGCCAACGGGGTGCCGACGATTTTTAGGTCCGGGATCCCGGTCTCGACGGCAACCACGGAGA
>Ga0302196_10005270_pt1 | contig 11590 bp, 6 predicted proteins | sample II_Bog_N1_3_FD_198794 | JGI IMG/M metagenome (GOLD analysis project Ga0302196, IMG submission 198794) | Peat permafrost microbial communities from Stordalen Mire near Abisko, Sweden - II_Bog_N1_3 | ecosystem: Environmental > Terrestrial > Soil > Wetlands > Peat | place: Sweden: Abisko, Stordalen...
GGACGCCCGCGAAACTGTACTGGTCAGCCGGGCTCGTGGCACTGGTGCCGTCCGGCGTGGTCACGGTGATGTCGACGGTGCCGGCGGTCTCGACTGGGGCGACGGCGATGATCTTGGTGGCCGAGCTCACGACGTAGCTGGCCGCCGCCGTGGTGCCGAACTGCACGCCCCCCGCCCCGATGTCAAGGGAGCCGCTAAACCCGGTGCCGGTGATGGTGACCGAGGTGGCGGCGCCGGCCGGCCCCCAGCTGGGGCTGACGCCCGTGACGGTGGGGGCGATCTCGAAGATGAACCGGTCGGACGCGCTGGTGGCGCTGAGGCCCGCCGGGGTGGTGACGACGACGTCGACGGTGCCGGCGGTTTCGGCCGGCGAGACGGCCGTTACCTGGGTGGCCGAGGTGACGGTGTAGCTCGCCGCCGCACTGGGGCCAAACTTGACTGCGGACGCGGCGATCAACCCGGTGCCGGTGATGGTGACCGAAGTGCCGCCGCTGGGGCTCCCCGTCGGCGGGCTGACGCCCGTGACGGTCGGGGTGCTTTCGGCGGTGAACTGGTCGGCCGTGCTGGTGGCGCTCGTCCCCGAGCCGGTGGTGGCAGTGATGTTGACGGTGCCGGCCGCCCCCGCCGGCGATCCGGTGACGATCTCGGTCGGCGAGACCACGACGTAGTACGACGCCGCCGTCGTGCCAAACTGGACGGCCGTGCTGCCCGTCAGGTTGGTCCCCGTGACGGTGACGGCGGTGCCTCCGACCACGGGCCCGGCGATGGGGCTGACGGCGGTGATGGTCGGGGCCGGCTCGTAGCTGAACTGGTCCAGGACCGAGGTCGCGCTCGTCCCGTCCGGGGTCGTCACCGTGACGTCGACGGCGCCCACCGTGCCCGGTGGCGTTGTCGCGCTGATCTGGGTGGAGGAGGTGACGGCGAAGATGGCCGCGCTGGTACCGAAGTCCACCGCGGTGGCCCCGGTGAAGCTGGTACCGGTGATAGTGACGTTCGTACCTCCCGCCGGCAGGCCCGAGGGCGGGCTGACGGCGGTCACGGTCGGAGCCCCGATCAGCCAGGTGTCGGCCAGGCCGTTGCTGCCGCTGAACAGGACCATCTGGCTGCTGGCGGCGTCATAGGTCATCGAGGAGAAGTAACGGGGCCCCGGGGGGCCGGCTGCCGGCAAGAGCTGCACCCACGTGGTCCCGGTCCAGTCCCAGGTGTCGCCGTAAATAGTGCTGCCGATGACGCCGCCGAAGAAGAGGAGCTGGCTGGTGGCGGCGTCGTAAGCCATGTCGGCGCCGTACCGTGGCGGGGGGTTCGCTGTCGTGGACAACTGGGCCCACGCCATCCCGCTCCAGGTCCAGGTGTCACCGTAATAGTTGCCGCTGCTGTTCCCGCCGTAAAGGACGAGGGCCCCGTTGGTGCCCATGGCCGGGTCGAAGGCCATGGAAGCTCCCCAGCGTGCCGAAGGCCCGGTCGAAGCGACCTGGGACCAGGCGGTGCCCGTCCACTTCCACGTGTCGGCGTAAACGCCATTCGAGGTGCCGATGCCACCGAAGACGAGGAGCTGGCTGGTGGCCGGGTCGTAAGCCATCGAGAGTTGCTCGCGCACCGCCGGGCCGCTGGTAGCAACCGTCGTCCAGGACGAGGTGGTGCTGTTCCAGGTCCAGGTGCCGCCGTAGTAGGTGCCGTTGCTGTAGCTCCAGCCGCCGAACAGGACCAGCTGGCTGGTGCTCGTGTCGTAGGCCATGGAGGCGTACGCCACGTCAGCGGGCGCGGTTGTCGACAGCTCGCTCCACGTCGTCCCGTTCCAGGCCCACGTGGTGGTGCCGTAGAACAGGATGGTCTGGCCGGTGGCAGGGTCGTAGGCCTCGGCCCCGCCGACCCCTATGGCGGGCGGGCTGGTGGCGGGTTGGGCCTGCGACCACGAAGGGACCGAGTAGTAGCTGAACTGGTCGGCCGACGACGTGCTACTCGTGCCGGCCGGGGTGGTCACTGTGATGTCGACGGTGGCGGCCGTCTCGGCCGGCGCGGTCGCCGTTATCGACGTGGCCGAGTTGACCGTGAAGCTCGTGGCCGCGGTGGTGCCGAACATGACCCCGGCCGCGCCCGAGGACAGGGCCCCGGTGAAGTTGGTGCCGGTGATGCTGACGGGGGTGCCGCCGGCCAGCAACGACGTGACGGGGGTCACCGCGGTCACGCTCGGGCCCGGCTCGTAGGTGAACAGGTCGGCCGGAGAGGTGGCGCTGGTGCCGCCGGGCACGGTCACCGTGACCGCCACCGCGCCCGCCGCCTGGGCCGGCGAACTGACGGCGATGGAGGTGGAGGAGCTGACGGTGTAGCTGGAGGCCGACGTGGTGCCGAACATGACCGTGGTGGCCCCCGTCAGCCCGCTCCCGGTGATGGTCACCGGTGTCCCGCCGGCCACGTTGCCGCTGTTCGGGCTGAGGCCGGTGACCACGGGCACGGGGTTGTAGGTGAACTGGTCCGCCGCCGAGGTGGCGCTCTTCCCGCTCGGCGTCGTCACCGTGACGTCGACGGAGGTGCCGGCCAGCTCGGCCGGGGACGTGGTGGTGATCTGGGTGGCGTTGACCACCGTGAAGGTGGTCGGCGCTTGCGTGCCGAAATCGACACCGGTGGCGCCGCTGAAGTTGGTGCCGGTGATCGTGACGGGGGCCCCGCCGGCCAGGACGCCCGACGTCGGGCTCAAGGCGGTGACGGCGGGGACGGCCTCGTAGGTGAACACGTCGGCCCCCGAAGTCGTGCTCGTGCCCGCGGCGTTGGTCACGGTGATGTCGACGGCCTGGGCGGAGTTTGCCGGCGCCACTGCCGTGATCTGGGTGGAGCTGTTCACGTTGTACGACGTGGCGTTGTTGCTGCCGAACCTGACGCCGGCGGGCCCGGCGACCCCGTTGAAGCCCAGGCCGGTGATGGTCACCGAGGTGCCGCCGGCCAGGGGGCCGGCGCTGGGCGAGATGGCGGTGACGGCGGTGGCGCTCCACTGCCAGGTGTCGCCCAGGTAGTTGGTGCCGTCGAAGCCACCGAACACGACCATCTGACCGCTGCTCTGGTCAAAGGCCATGGCCGGCATTGTCCGTGCCGTGGGGCTGGTCGACGACGAGAGCTGGGCCCACGTCGAGCCGGTCCAGCCCCAGGTGGAGGAGTCGGGGGCCGCGGCCGTCTCGCCCCCGAACAGGACCGGTTCGCCTAAGGCGGAGCTGTAGGCCAGCGTTTCGCCGTAGCGCGCCGAAGGGGAGGTCGCCGGTAGCTCAGAGGCCCAGGTGCTCCCGTTCCACACGTAGGTGTCACCGAGGGGGGCGGTGCCGTTGTTGCCTCCGAACAGGACCATCTGGCTGATGGCGGGGTCGTAGGCGAAGGCGGCGTCGTAGCGCGAGGTGGGGCTCGTCGACGGGGAGAGCAACGTCCAGTTGCTCCCGCTCCAGGTCCACGTGTCCGAGACCTCGGTGCTGGCGCCCGTCCGGCCGCCGAAGAGGACCATTTGGCCGCTGAGGCCGTCAAAGGCCAGGGAGGCGCCGGAGCGGGCCGTCGGGCTGGTCGTCGGGCTGAGCTGTTCCCAGGTGGAGCCGGTCCAGGACCAGGTGTCGCTCATGTAGATGGTGCCGTTGTAGCCGCCGAAGAGGAGCAACTGGCTCGTGGTCGTGTCGTAGGCCAAGGAGGCGCCGTAGCGCGCCGTAGGGCTGCTCGGCGGGTTGAGCGCGGCCCACGTCGAGCCGTTCCAGTCCCATGTGCCCGCTTGGGGACCGGTGGTGGTGCCGTTGGCGGTGCCGCCGAACATGATCGTCTGGCCGGTGGCCGGGTCGTAGGCCATAGGCGCGCCCGCTAGGTTCGAAGGCCCGCCCGCCCCTGTGACCTGGCTCCACAGCGCCGGCGCGGCCGCGGCCGCGGGCGTGACGCCTTCGGCCACCAGGCCCGCCACCATCGAGATCGCGACCAGTAGGCGCAGGGCCCAGAAGGTCGGCCCGCCGGCCCCTCTATGCCCGCCTCGGGGGCGCGCCTGTTCCATTCGGGTGCCTTGGGGGCGCGGCTGTTCCACTCGGGTGCCTCGGTCCGCTCGGGCGCGCTCGTCCGCCCCATGCCGCGCATCCGCCTCACGGCGCGCGTCTGCTCCATCGCGCGCGTCTGCTCCAGGGCGCGCGTCTGCTCCATCGTGGCCGGCGCGGGTGTGCAGGGCGGGGGCTCCACGCCCCTCTGGTGCTGATGGTGATCGACCGTGACCAGGACTTTCACTCATTGTCCGCCTCACTCTCGACATACGCGCAGCCACTAGGCCGCGCTGAAGACGGGATAGCCGTCCCGACCGGGACGGCAAAAAACTTGGATATGACAACCGGAGGCTCGATTCGTTGGGTGGGCGTACTGAAACCCCCACCGCTCCCCCACAGAGGGAAGCCCCCTCGCTTTCGGCCGTCTCCCCTATGCCGCAACAGGGTACAAAGACCCTAAAGCCACTTTCGGTGCCAAAACATTAACACTCCCCGTGCCGATGACCGTATGGTCGGGATTTAGCCCCGAGGTAGTTCTGACCTGACCTGGCAGAGGGGCCCGGGCGCTACACCTCTGACCCCATAGGCGTTTCGCCCAACTGGGGCTGCTGTAAGTCGGCCATGTGCCGGCCGAGAAAGGTGGTACGCATGAAACCCTCCTCCCCCCTTGGGACCGGGCCCCGCCTGGCCACGAGGTCACGACCTCGCCTGTCAAGGACCATGGTTTTCCCAATGGCTGTCGCCGTTTTCGCCAGTTCGGTGGCGCTATGCGGTGCGGCTGGCGCGTCAACCCTGCCCCGCTCCCCCGTGACCACGTCCCAGGCGAAACCGGCCGCCCCGAAGATTTACATGCAGCGCTCGGGCACCGGCAATAAGGAGATCGCGTCCATGATGGTCCCGCCCAAGTCGAGCGTGGTCTGGCGCTTCGATTGCCAGAACGCCCCCAAACAACGGGGGACTTTCGTGCTCAGCTCCAAAGAGCAAGGCCACTCGGCGGTTAAATTGACCGACCAGACCGGCCTCGGCGGCGGCGGCCAAAAGCCGTTCTGGCAATCAGGCCGCTATAGCTTCGGGGTCAACACCTCGTGCGGTTGGACCGTGACCGTCGAGAGCACCCCGCTCCCCGCGGCTAAGTAACCCTGGGCAACGGGCAGAAATAAAAATTCCGCGCAAAGAAAGCGGGGCGCAACCGGTCCCGGGTCTTCACGCGGCGGACCGCTCGGCGGTGCTGAGGATACGCGTCAAATTGCGCCCTGTGATCGAACGAAGACGAGAGGACGGGACGAGATCGACCCAATGCTGAACCTGGGTGTCGTCAAAACAACGCTCTCTCGGGCGTCGCCCGGCCGGCCCTTACAGCCGTTTGGCCCTCGAAACCACCGAAGAGATCCGGGTGGACATGGTGGGCCCGGTACTCGCCGACCGAAGTCTGGACCGCCTGTGGCCGGGCCAACGAGGCCGCGTACACGGAGCGAGGAACCTGGTCGAGCATGCCGTGGTCGAAGAGCGTGCTCCACAGTGATATGTAGCTGGGATAAGGGCGGGTTAGCACCGGCAGTATCTATTTAGCGCATAGTGCGCGAGTCGAGAGAAGTCAATAATCCATGGGCTTCTTGGGCGGAGATGTACTGGGGGTCAGTGGCCGAGCAGGACTGCGAGGCCCGGGTCTGGCCCACGCGCCCGGGAGGCGAGGTAGTCGATGACATCGACGCCATGTTGGGCGGCGGTGCGCATGACGCTCATTATCGTCCCTTGAGCACGGCCACCCCGGTCGGTGCGGTTGCCACCCCAGACTTTTCGGTTCACCACCGCCGGGCGGATGCCTTGCTCGGCTCGCCAGTTCGTAGCGTCGACTTGGTCGTCGCCGAGGAAGCTGAACATCGCCGGGGCTTCTTTCGCCATGTGGGCCAAAAGTCGGCGCACCGGTTCGTGGCTGGAGCGTGCCTGGCACAGTTCGCCTAAGCGCTCGGTCAGCTCGGCGGCAGCCGCGGGACGGGCCTCGGGTGCCAGGTCCCTGGCGGCCAGTGCGTCGAGCAGGAGCGTCTTGGCTCGCCTTGGCAGCGGCCGGGCCCAATTGGGCAGGTCCTGGTCCATCTCATGGCAGCGTCTAAGTAAGTGGCCGATGCAGGTTTGATGTTTTGCTTTTTCGTAGCGGCGGTAAGGAGCCCAGCCGTCGCGCACGATGGTGCCCGCATAGCCTGCCTCGACGACCTCACAGGCCTGGTCGAACCCACGGCCTCTTGCCACCCAATACAGCGTCAACTCGGCGTTGGTGGCCTCCCACAGCCACGCCGGGGCTCCCCCCACCCGCCACCCGGTCTCGTCCATTACCAGTACGGGCGAGGAATTGGCCCGCCTAATGAGCTCGTGGTGCACCGCCACGAGGTCGGTCGAGGCTTGGCGCTGCGATGCTTGGCAGAGCGCCCCCGCCGTGCTGGCCACGCCCAGGCGGGCCATGAGCGCCGTCACCTTGGCGAACGAAAGACCGAGGCCATAGTGCAACCAGGTGGCCGGTGCGCCGGCCCGAGCAAGGCCCGACGGTGATTGCGGTACCGGCCGTGTTGGCAGGGATGGTGATGGGGGTTATTTGGCAGGGATGGTGATGGGGGTTATTTGGCAGGGATGGTGATGGGAGTGGTGGTGTCCGAGCCGTAGTTGGCTACGTAGGCGAAAAACTAGTCCCCGAAGGTGTAACGGGTCAGCCGGCGAGGTAGCACGATGGCTCCAATCCCTTTGCAAACGGGTGCTTGGGGCCATCGTGCCAACACTCAGCGCGGAGCGCGAGGATCCTCGTCTTTCGAACGCCAAGGTCAGAGGCTATTTTGAGCCTTCGTTATTCCAGTCGAAGTAGTTAGGGGTTTGGGGGACCGCGCCCAGATTGGCCGGGCGCGGTCGCGAACGGGGATGGTATGGCCTAAACCTGGACGCACCGCCCAGTGACAGGGTTGTAGGCCGCCAATCTGCGTGAAAGCCCTCCTGACCTGCGAAGATTGTGATGTCTAAAGTCCCAGTCGCCGACAACGCGTATATTACGTGCATGCTTCCGGGCTCGGTTCGGAGAGAACTGCGGAGTAACCGTTAGGGTTAGGGTTAGGCAACCTTTGCTATCTCGCCTAAGTCGATCACGATCTGGCGGCCGTCTGGGAGCTTCGCCACCAGCTTGAGGTCAGCCCCCAGCGCTGCGACGAAGGACCGTGCTGTTGAGACGAGGATGTCCTCACGCCTTTCGATCTCGCTCACCTGTGACTGGTGGGTACCCATCGACACGGCCACCTGGGCCTGGGTCTTGCCCAGCTCTCGGCGCAGGCTGGCCAGAGTGGCGTGGTACTCCCTGTCCCACTCCTCCTGGTCCTCCTCGGCCTCTGTGGCCAACGCGGCGAACGCCGGGTCGGCGAGGTCTTCGGCGACGACCTCGGACCAGTCTTTGAACTCGCTGTCGGTCACTGGTACCTCCTCAAGAAATCGTCATAGAGCGCATCTGCGCTCGGCACTGCTGCCTCGTACCAGTCCCTCCAGTTCCCGGTCTTGTCGCCCGCGAGCAGCACCACCCCCACCCTTTCGTCGACAACCGCCAGAACCCGGAGGTTGACCTCGCGGCCAGCCTCGGTCCGTGCTGCGTGGCGCAGCTCCCACATCTGAACTGCGCAAGGCCAACATGTCGACCGAACAGAACGGGTAGTGACGCGAAGACGCTACCCGCTCAGCACGCGGTCTTCTCAGCTCGTCCACCTCAGAGCGTGCAAGGTACCCGACAGCGGCGTTCACGCCTGCTGCTAGGAACTGTGCAGCAGCCGACCTGTCTTGGCGCAGCGAGCGGTACCACGCAACGAACCGAAGGTGAGCCACTACCTTCATCGCCACCCAGTATATGGTACTCCTTATATATGGTCAAGGTGATTCCTCGCTCAACCTGGCGCTGCCCCCGGGATACGGAGAGGGTCTGGCCCGGCGGTGACCTGCCCGGGAACGGGCCGCGACCTCTCTGTAACCGGCGGCGCCGGCATCGTCGTGACGCACGGTCCCCTGGCCGAACCCGAACAGCTGGTACGCCACGCCGACGCCGCTATGTACGAGGCGCAGAAAGTGACGCAACCGGTAAACATGCTAGGAATTTGGCCGCTAATTGATCGAACATATGTACGATGGAGGGATGGGAGGGGATGGGGTAGCGGCCCTGGCGGGAGTGGTGGAAAACCTGGCGCTGGTGCCCCTAGCCGAGGAGATCGAGCAGGTGTTGTGGGTGCGGGACCGCCTCGACGCCAAGATCTCAGAGGCACTACGGGGCTTTGATGCTGAACAGGCGTGGGGCAGCGACGGGTCGCTTTCTCTTACGTCCTGGCTGGCGGCCCACGGGCGACAGAGCCGGCGCGACGCTTACCGGGAGGCGACGGTGGCCCGCCGCCTGGGCCAGCTCCCGGTGACGGAAGCGGCCTGGTCCGACGGCACCCTTTCTTCGGGCCAGGTGGCCGCCATTGTGGCCAATGTCTCTTCGGACCGGGCCGGTCTTTATGCTCAGCACGAGCCAGAGATGACGCCGTTGCTGGCTGAGCTGTCGGTGGCCGACACCGCCGCGGCAATGCGCGCTTGGCGCTTGCACGCCGATGCTGAAGACGACGGTCCCGAGCCGCCAGAGCGGCCGTCGGAGCTGTACTTGTCCAGGACGTTGGACGGCCGCCGGGAGCTCTCGGGCCACCTGGGCGCCGAGGACGCCAGCGTCGTCGAAGCGGCCATCGCCGCCGCTGAGGGTGGCGTCCCGGCCGATGGGGAAGGGCCTATGCCAAGCGCGCCACAGCGCCGGGCCGAGGCCCTGGTCGATATCTGCCGATGGTTCCTCACCAATTGCGACAAGGCGACCAGCGGCGCCCGCAACCGCCCCCAGCTATCTGTGATCGTGAGCCTCAGCGACCTCGCCACCGACCGCCCCGGGCGCCTGGCCGACGGCACGGCCGTGCCGGCCAGTACTGCCTCGCGCCTGGCCTGCGACGCGGTACTGCACCGCATCGTCATGGCCGGGCGTTCGACCGTCCTGGACTATGGCTCTGGCGTGCGCACGGTTAGCCCGGCGCTGTGGGCCGCCCTGGTCGTACGCGACGGCCATTGCCGCCACCCCGGCTGCGACCGCCCGCCGTCTTGGTGCGAAGCCCACCACGTAATACATTTCTCCAAGGGCGGCCCCACGTGCCTTTCCAACCTGGTCATGGCCTGTAGCCGCCATCACCATCTCTGGCACGACCAGGGTTGGGAACTAAAGCTCAGCTCCGACGGCTCTTTGGTCCTCAGGTCACCGCTGGGCAAGGTCATAACGAGCCGGCCGCCGCCGGTACATTTGGTGGCGTGATGATAATCGTCGGAAGAGCCGACTAAAAGTTAGCTACGTCACGCTTGGTTGAGGAACGCGGCGGACCGCTCGGCAGTGCTGAGGGTACCCGTCAAACTGCGCCCTGTGATCGAACGAAGACGACAGGACGGGACGAGATCGACCCAGTGCTGGACCTGGGTGGACATGGTGGGCCCGGTACTCGCCGACCGAAGTCTGGACCGCCTGTGGCCGGGCCAACGAGGCCGCGTACACAGAGCGAGAGGTCACCTACTGAGGCCTTGCGGAAGGCAAGCTGAACTCCCGAGCGAAAGCCGTCCATGCCCGCAGGACCAAAGCGTAACGGGTACCCCAGGGGGCATTGCATAGCAGAGGACGCGGGTTCTTTTACAGTGTCCACCTGCGCGAACGCCCCGCCGTCACACCTGTCTCGCGAACGATCGTGACCGAGACGTCAAGCTGCCTCAGTGCCAGGTTCGGTGAAAACGAGCCGCTGGTCGCCGAAGTCGGCGATGATCTCCAAACGGCCACCGAGCGCCTCGACGTAGGCGGCGAGGGTCCTGAGTTCTGTCGCGCCGGGCTTGGCATGCTCGATCGCAGAGACGCGGCCCTGGCTCACCCCCATGCGTCCCGCAAGTTCGGCCTGTGTAACGCCAAGCCGTCGGCGCATCTCCGCCAGGCGCCAGGCACGTTGCTCGGCTCGCAGCTGTTCCATCCCGGCGGCTATGGCAGCCTTGTCCCGGTCGTCGGGGAAGAACTCGTCCAAGAACTCGTCGCTGCTTTAGTTTTAGTGGCGGGTCTCTGCGTTGCTCACTGGCTGGCCTCCTGTTTCAGGTAGTCCTCGTAACGTTGCTCGGCCAAGGGAATGGCCTTGCGGTACCAGGCATCCCATTGCCCCGCTTTGTCCTGGGCAAGCGCCCGGCCGGCCGAAAAAGATCGGCCGGCGTACCATGGCGTCAAGCCTCGCTGCCGTAGAAGGTGGCATCGCCGTAGGTGAAGGTGCCGCCGTCGTTGGCCACCAGCCAGTAACCCTTCCCGTCGGCCGTGGCGACCATGCCCACGATGGGCCGGGCCAGGGCCGTTTTGGCGGCCGAGCCGTAGAGGTGGGCGTCGCCGAAGCCGGACACGGCGCCGTTGGCCGCCACCAGCCAGTAGCCCTTCCCGTCGGCCGTGGCGGCCATGCCCACGATGGGCTGGGCCGTTTTGGCCGCCGAGCCGTAGAGGTGGGCGTCGCCGAAGCCGGACACGGCGCCGTTGGCCGCCACCAGCCAGTAACCCTTACCGCCCGGCGTGGCGACCATGGCCACGATGGGATGGGCCGTTTTGGCGGCCTTGGCCGGGTAATGGTGGGCGTCGCCGAAGTTGAAGACCTGGCCAGTGCTGGAGACCAGCCAGTAGCCCTTGGCGTCGGCCGTGGCGGCCATGGCCACGATCGGGCCGGTCAGGTGGTCCCCTGCGCCGGAGCCGTAGAAGTGGGCGTCGCCGAAGTTGAAGACCCCGCCATCGCTCCCCACCAACCAGTACCCCCCACCGTCGGGGGTGGCGACTATGCCCACGACCGGGCCGGCCAGGCGGCGGTCGCTCATGGAGCCGTACAGGACGGCGGCCCCGAAGGAGCGGACGCCTCCGTCGGTCGAAGCCAGCCAGTAGCCCTTCCCGTCGGGCAGGGCCGCCATCATGGCGGTGCGGACGGTCACGGTGACAACGGTGACGGTGTAGCTGCGGGCGGCCGTTTGGCCCGAGGCGTCGGTGACGGTGACGCCGAAGGTCTTGGTCTTCGCCCCTGCCGCCAGCTGCCCGGAGATGGTGCCGGTGGCCGCCTTAAGAGAAAGGCCGGCGGGCAGTGAGCCGGTGGTCACCGACCACAAGTAGGGTGCCGACCCGCCCGACGCCGCCAGGGTCTGGCTGTAGGCGACATGGACCTGGCCGGCCGCCAGCGAGACGGTGGCCACGAACAGGCCGGCGGCCGGGGTGATGGTCCAGGCGAAGCCGGCCGTCCCGGTGGAGCCCGAGCCGTCGGTGGCGGTAAGGGTCACGGTGTAGGTCCCGGCCACGTCAGGTGTCCCGGTGATGGTACCGGTGGCGTCGTTGACCGACAGGCCCGAGGGCAGGCCGGTGGCGGACCACGTGAACCAGTTGAGCGTGGCGCCAGAGGCCGTCCCGGTGCCCGAGGCTGTCCCGGTGCCCGAGGCTGTCCCGGTGGCCGTGCTGGCCAACGGGGCGATGGCGGTGCCGAGCGGGTTCGAGCGAGCTCCTGGGTTGGCGACCGTGACAGTACTGGTGA
>Ga0302196_10005273_pt1 | contig 11587 bp, 11 predicted proteins | sample II_Bog_N1_3_FD_198794 | JGI IMG/M metagenome (GOLD analysis project Ga0302196, IMG submission 198794) | Peat permafrost microbial communities from Stordalen Mire near Abisko, Sweden - II_Bog_N1_3 | ecosystem: Environmental > Terrestrial > Soil > Wetlands > Peat | place: Sweden: Abisko...
AGTCTAGTTTCTTCTGTACCCGTGCCTGGTCCGCCGGATCCACATCCGCCGCCAGCGTGCGGTTCCACTCGGTGAGCGCGCGCTCCCAGTTCGTCGCGGCCAGTTTCAGGCGTCCTGTCTTCTGGTACAGATCGCCCAAGTGGTCGTGAACCGTGGGATCGGTATTGATTTTTTGCGAAGCCTTCAGCAGATTGTCTTCCGCCAGTTCATACTTGCCCAGTCGGAAGTATGCCCAACCCAGCGAATCGAGATACGCGCCGTTGGTGGGGTCGAGGTCGACCGCGCGCTTGATGTATCCAAACGCTTCTTCGAGTTTCACGTTCTGGTCGGCCAGCATGTATCCCAGATAATTCAGCGCCGCCGCATTTTCGGGATCGCTGGCCAGCACTTTCTGGAACTGTTCTTCCGCCTCGGCGAAGTGCTTCTCCCGCTCGAAAGTCGCGCCGCGCAAAAACCAGATGTCCCGCTTGTCCTCCGACTTCGTCGAGAGTTGCTCTGCCTTGTCCAGCGCCTGCTCGGCATCGGGGAACCGGCGCAGCCGCGTGTTCATTTCAGCCAGGCGAATATAAATCTCGCGGTCTTCGGAATTGGAGTTGGCATCGCCCTTCAACAGCGCGTGAACTTCCTTGAGCGCCTTGTCGGCATCGCCCGTATCCGCCTCTTGCGCCGCCAAGACCATCTTCAGTTGGGGAGTAGGCAGTTTCTTCACCGCTTCCTTGGCCGTATCGAGAGCTTTTTGCCACTCCTTGGCTTCACGCCATGTATCGATAATCTGCTGATAGCCGCGCTCGATGTTGTCGTCTCCGCCCAGGGCGACAATCTGGCGGAACGTCTCGTTGGCGGAGGCGTTATTCCCCTGTTCCCGATAGATCGAGCCCAGCCTCTCCAGAAACACCGCCCGGTTGCTGCGCTCGCCGTTCGAGTACTTGCCGTCCGCCTTCTCCGATTTCTTCAGCAGGTCGACCATGATCGGAATGGCTTCGTCGTAACGGCCCTGCGCCTGATAAATGGCGGCGATGTTGTAGGGAACTTCGACCGAATCCTGCACCATCGATCCGGCTTTTTTCAGATTGTCGAGCGCGAGATCGAATTTACCCTGCTTGCGGTAGATTTCCGCGATGCGAACATAGGTTTGCGCGTCTTCGGGATTCGCGTCAGCGATGACCTTGTATTGGTCGAGAGCCGCATCAGCCTGGCCATCGTTCAGCAGGTTCTGAGCGAGCCCGCGAATCGCGTCGAGATTGTCGCGGTCCATTTCAATCGCGTGCCGATACGCCTCGATGGCTTCCTTGTATTGCTTCTGCTGCTCGTAGGTATAACCGAGTGCCGAATAGAGCTTGGCAGAGCGCTCCGCTCCCGGCACCGAACTGAGCACCTGCGCGGCGCGCGCCGTGTCGCCCAACTCATTGTAGAGATAGGCCAGCGTCGTCACCGCTTCTTCGGAGTCCGGCTGCAGCTTCACCGCGGTCTTGAATTCGCTCTCCGCCTTTTGCAGATCGTTGTTGAGGCGGTAAAGACGCCCGAGAAGCAGGTGGTCGTCCATGCTGTCGGGTTGCAACCGCACGATCTGCTCATATTGCTCGATCGCCAGTTTCAAGACGCTCTCGGAGCCGCTGCCCGCCTGCATGTCGCCGAGCGAACGCAGATAGATTCTTCCGAGCAGGCGTCGAGCTTCCAGATTGTTGGGACTCTTCTTGATGATGTCCTGCGCCTCGATCACGGCGTCGCGAATGCGGCCCGTTTTGGCGTAAAGCTCAGCCAGTCCGGAGGTCAGATACGCGGACGTCGGATCGGCGTCGATGGCGGCGCGATATTCCTCGACCGCCTTATTCAACAATTCGCTGCGGCCGTAAGTCGCCCCTTGTTCCTCGTACATATGCGCGAGGGCAAAGTGATAGTAGGCTGCGGCGCGGTCGGGAGTTTTGTTCTTGGCGACGGCAGACTGCTCTCCAGCCGCAGCCGGGGAATCCGCAATATGAGCGGGCTGGTTTTGGGCAAATAAAACGGACCCGGTAAGAACGACGACAATCCACAGCTTATTTTTCATGAAAGTCCCGCACCCTGAAAATCGCAGCCCGCACACACTTGTTTGGATGCTCATCCGCGGCCATCCGGATTTCCTTATTCTACCCTTGGCAAGCGTTTCAGCGGTCAGAAAGCGGGGGGCCGGGTTGAAGCCGGAGGTACAGGGGCTTTGGGACGCGATTGTCAAAAAAAGTAAAGAAAGTAAAGACTAATGCCGGAAATGCCGCACCCCGGTAAATATCATCGCCAACCCAAGCCGGTCAGCAGCCTCGATCACCTCCTGGTCGCGCACCGACCCTCCCGGCTGAATAATAGCCGTTGCCCCAGTCTTGGCAATCTCCTCGACGCCGTCGGGGAAGGGGAAAAAGGCATCCGAAGCAGCCACCGTGCCTTTCAGTGGCAGTTGCGCCTTCATCGCGCCCAGCTTGCAGGAATCGACGCGGCTCATCTGTCCAGCGCCTACTCCCACGGCTTGACCGTCGCGAGCATAGAGAATGGCGTTCGACTTCACGTGCTTGCAGACCTTCCATGCGAACAGCAGCGCCCGTTTCTCTTCCGCCGTCGGCGGCCGCTTGGTAACAATTTTCAGATCGCCTTCAGAAAGCTTGTGCCGGTCCGAATCCTGCACCAGCATGCCTCCCGAGATGTTCTTCAGAACCCAGTTTTGCTCTCCCGCGGGAACCTCGACCAGCCGCAGATTCTTCTTCGAAGCAAACGCCGCCTTCGCGCCCTCATCGAACGCCGGCGCGGCGATCACTTCCAGAAACAACTTGGCCATCTCGTTGGCCGCAGCCGCATCGACGGTGCGGTTCACTCCGATAACGCCGCCAAACGCCGATACCGGATCGCATTCCAGCGCCCGCACATACGCCTCCGCCAGCGTTTTGCCCGTAGCGGTTCCGCAAGGATTCGTGTGCTTGATAATGGCGCAGACCGGCTCGTCAAACTCGCGCGCCAGATCCCACGCCGCTTGCAGATCGACAATGTTGTTATAGGAAAGCTCTTTGCCCTGCACCTGATGCGCGTTCGCCACGCCCGCGCCCGAAGCGTCGGCGTACATGGCCGCCTTCTGATGCGGATTTTCTCCGTAGCGCAGGTCCATCTTTTTCTGAAACGACAGCCGCAGAATTTGCGGAAAGCCCTCCGCTGTGTGCAGCGCGAAGTCTCCGCCCACCCGCTCCAGCGTCGAAGCGATGGCCGAATCGTAAGCCGCAGTCGTGGCAAACGCCTTCTGCGCCAGCCGCCACTTCGTTTCCCTGGAAAGACTGTTGCCCGAGCGCGCCATCTCCTCGGCGATCGCGCCGTAATCGGCGGGAGAAGTCACGACCGCGACATCCTGAAAATTCTTCGCCGCCGAACGGATCATCGACGGCCCGCCAATGTCGATGTTCTCGATCAACTCCTCGAAGTGAACGCCCGGTTTGGCCGCGGTCTTCTCAAAGGCATACAGGTTGACCACCACCATGTCGATGGCAGGGATGCCATGCTCTGCAACGGCCGCGCGATGGCCGCTATCTTCGCGGCGATGGAGAATGCCTCCGTGCACCTTCGGATGCAGCGTTTTGACGCGCCCGTCGAGCATCTCCGGGAACCCGGTCAGTTCGGAAATATCTTTCACCGCGATGCCGGAATCGCGCAGCAATTTGGCCGTGCCTCCGGTAGAAACCAGTTCGACGCCGAAGGCGGCGAGTTTGTGGGCGAAATCTACCAGTCCGGATTTGTCGGTGACGCTAAGAATGGCACGCTGAATTTTAGACATGAGGGCCTCTGCTGCGGATGAGAATCAGTGAAGGGAAATTTTAGCAGGCGCGGGGAAAAGTTCTCAGTTCCCGCTTCTCAGTCTTCGTGACCCTGGCGGCCAGTTCTGCGTAACCGAAGTGCGACAGCTTCGTTCCGGGAGCTTGCGAAATGCCCGGGTACTGAGATCTGAGAGCTGACAGTTGCCTCTAGCTCTTCGCCTTCGCCTTCAGCTTCACGTGCCCATCCTGAAGTTCGACCGAGTACACCACCGAATCGCAGCCGTGCTCTTTGCGAATCTCGACGGTTTTTTTCCTGACGAACGACGTAAAAGAATCGAGAGTGCCGGTAACCTGCTCTCCCGACTTCCGCTTGGCTTCGCTCAGCGCCTTGAAGAGAGATTCGACTTGCGCCCGCTCCGCCAGCGTGCCCGTACACTGCACCGAGAAAGGCTGGTTGCCCTCCGGCGCCTCCGCGACTGCCGGCTGATTGCTGCGCGCGAGGCCATACACCGGACGATGTTCGGCTCCGCGCTGTTCCGGCACACGCACGCCCTGCACCGAGAGCATGGCGTCGTAGGGCTTGCGGTAGCCCTCCTCGCGAATCCGAGTTTTCTTGCGCCAAAGGTCGCTCTGAATCGCGTAGCGCTGCGCCATTTCGTTGTAGCGAAAACGCTGTGAAAAATTGATCCGCGCACCATCGCTGAACTTGCGAATCAGAGACAACACCTTCCACTCGATGTCGGTAGGCGGCCGTTTGGTCGGATTGTTGAAGAAAATCTCGTACTCGATCTTCAGCCTCCGCAGTTGCTGATCGAGCAGATTTAGTTCTTCGTCAGTGGTCACGAGGATTCCCCAGCCCTTAGCTTAGCGTTGCAGGTAAGGGATGGCGAGGTACCGGCGGACACGACGGGCATGGTACGAAAGTACCCAAAAGCAGCTCTCAGCTGTCAGTCTTTAGCTATCAGTAAAGTCAAGAGCCTTAACGCAGAAAATGCTGAGATTGCCGAGAAATCGGGCTTGCCAAGGACTCTCCGCGTCCTCTGCGTTGAAGGGTTTTACTGAGAGCTGAGAGCTGACCGCTATTTCGCGTTCGCCGCCATCTTCTTCACCATCGCCAGCACCAGCTTCCGGTCGCTGTCGTTCAGATTCGCCGAATAGCGGCGCATCTGGCTGAGGAAGCGGACTTCGTCGTCGGAGAGCTGCGGCAATCCCTTTTGATGGCCGTTGCTGTGGCCTTCGGAAAAGAACTGCGACAGCGCCAAATCCATCGCCCCGGCGATCTTGGCCAGCGTGTCCAACGAAGGAATGGTGTGGCCGTTCTCAACCCGTGACAGGTAGCAGCGCAGCAGTCCCGTGCGCTTTTCGATGTCGCCCTGTGACATGCTTCGCTGTAGACGGAAACTGCGGATGGTCTCGCCGATATTCATAGATACGCGACTGACTCACTTCCAAAAATGAATGCCAAAGTCAAATTTAAGATGCGTGCATAGTAACCAGATTGGTACCGTCTGGCAAGTGGAAATTCCTGGCGTCTTTCGACCTAGCAGTTTTCTGGCCGAAATTGCAAAGCGGAAAGGTCTCAGGTGTCAGGTCTCAGGCGTCAGGTCTCAGGAAAACCAGATAACGCGCAACCTGAGACCTAACACCTGACACCTAACACCTGATTCCTTACGGCGTCGGCTCAAACAGCGGCCACAGACCGTCGGCAGTGACGCGGTAGATCGCATACACGGTGCCGCTGTCGAAGGTGCGCCGGAACAGCAATTCCCCCCGCCCATCGCCGTCGGCATCGACCGCATCGATCAGTTCCATGCGCGGAGCGACATCGAGGTGCGCGGAGTCTGTCTCCGAGAAAAACAGCTTTCGTAATTCGCCTTCCAGGTTGGTGCGCGCGATCAGCGTGATCTCCTTCGGCTCTTCGGCGCTTCCCGTGGCGCGCACCACCGGCGGATGCGTCTTCGCCGACAGCACCAGCACCGGCTCGTTCGAATTGGAAAGATCGAAGACGCGAAGGCTTACGTCGTCGAAAGCCGGCTTCGGAGGCTTGCCCGCCCCTTTGACGCCGGATTTCTTGGACGTGGCTGCGGCATTTTTCGTCGCCGAATTGCCCTGTGCGCGAACTTGCGTTGCCGCCAGATCGAGCATCTTGCTGCGATACCCTGCCTCTTCCGCAGGCTTCATTTCATAGATGTAAGGCCGCGGATCGGGGCCGCCAGCATCGGAAATGGCAGGGATGACGACGATCTGCGCCGCCGCCGCCGCATCCTTCGCTCCCTTCGCATCGGGCGTGGCCACGCCTGTAACTGGAGTTGCGTTTGCCGTTACGTCCGGCCAGGAATCGAAGGTTGCGTACGCTTCGCTGTGTGCCTTGGCGTCCGGTTTCCCGCGGCGCAGCCGGGGCCGATTCGGATCGGCAAGCGGTTCGTCCGCCTCTGATGCTTTCGCGGTCTCCAGTGGCGCAGGCGTTTTTGCTGCATCCGCCGCAGTCGAAGTCTTGGCGCTGTCCGGCGAACTCGGAGCGTTAGCCGGTGGCGGGGCAGTGGAATCCGCTGCCGGGCCGGCGGGCTTTGGCCGGTCCTTGTTCGCATCCGCGTCTTTGTCCTTGCTGGCGGAGTCGCTCTTCGGCCCGCTGTCCGAGTCCGTCTTTTCAGCGCGGCGGTGCAGCACCGGAGGCGCATCCTTGTCATCGTCGGCAATCTTGGGCTCTGAGTACTTCTTCTTTTTCTCCGGGATCTTCGTTCCCGCAGGAAACCACGTGCCCTCGGCGATCCAGGCATGGTTCAGTTGTCCCGGTTGCGTGATCGTAAATACGCCCTGCGACATACCGGCGCGAAACCCCTCGTAGACGATTCCAAAGTCGAGCGCCATCGGAACCGGCGCGGCTTTGTATGAGCCTGCGTCATAGAATTTTCCATCCATCATGATGGCAATCGGAATCAGGCGCCCCTTGCCCTTCGGCGAAATCTGGATCAACCCCAACGCGCGCGGCCCCTTGACCGCATCCGCCTTGCGCCCGAACTGCGTCGTCGGAGCCTGCGCCACCAGCCACGAACTCCCTACCCAGACGGACGCGGCCAAGGTGACGGCCAATAGTCCGTTACGATATAACTTGCGAAGTAGCAACGACCCGCGAGGAGAAAATTCCATGGAAGTGAATGATAAATCCCCAGACTTCAGTACGACGGACGAAAACGGTAAAGAGGTTGCCTCAAAAGACTTTCGCGGCAAGACCGTGGTCCTCTATTTCTATCCCAAAGCCGACACCCCAGGTTGCACCAAGGAAGCCTGCGGCTTTCGCGATAGCTACGCTGCCATCAAGAGGACGGGCGTAGTGCTGCTGGGAATTTCGAAAGACACAGCCGCCTCGCAGAAGAAATTCCAGGAGAAATTTACTCTGCCATTCCCGCTGCTCGCCGATGCCGACAAGAAGATCGCAAACCTGTTCGGTGTAGTCAAAGAGAAAAACATGTACGGCAAAAAAGTGCAAGGCATCGCCCGCACCACCTTCGTGATCGGCCCCGACGGCAAGATCAAACACATCTTCAACAACGTGAAAGCCGAGGGCCACGCGGAAGAAGTCTTGGCATACTTGAAGAGCGCGGCGTGAGGGGATTGCAGAGGTCAGAAGTCAGATTGCAGAAGTGAAACCCGCGGGTGTGGCCCATGCAATTGGCACCGCAGGCCTTATTCCTCGGCAATCTTACGTTTCCTCGCGCGTCGTTGCCGTAACTTCTGCAATCTGACCTCTGACTTCTGCAATCGGGTCATCTCGAATGTTCAAGTCCTCGACGCCGCTAACGCCCGCCTTCTACAATCGCGATCCGCGCCGCGTGGCGCGGGCGCTGCTGGGCAAACTGCTCGTCCGCAAGACGCCTGCAGGAATCCTCGCCGGCCGCATTGTCGAAACCGAAGCGTATCTAGGGCAGGACGATGCGGCTGCACACTCCGCGGCAGGGAAGACGCCGCGCAACGCTGTTCTCTTCGGCCCTCCCGGCCGCGCCTATGTCTACTTCATCTACGGCAATCACTACTGCCTGAATGTCTCCTGCCTTCCCGACGGCGTGCCCGGAGGCGTCCTGTTCCGCGCTCTGGAGCCAGTGGCAGGCCTCGAGCGGATGGCGAAGGCGAGAGGCATCGAGATAGAAATAGGGTCCAAAATCAAGGGACTTGCGACGCGCAAGAAAATCTCCTCCGGCCCCGGCCGCCTGTCTGAAGCCCTGGGAATCACACGCCAGCGCGACAACGGAAGGATCCTGACCAGCGCGCGCTCCGATCTCCGCATCGTCGATGACGGCTATCGTGTCCACCGCGTAGTCGTCACCCCGCGCATCGGCATCGCGAAGTCCGCCGAGCGCCCCTTGCGTTACCTGATCGCCGGAAATCCGTTTGTCTCCCGGAGTACCTGAAAATGGACTGCCGAAATCATTCGCACACGTCGGCTCAAGGCTCCAGCACAACATTGTCGATCAGCCGCGTAGTCCCGACGAAGGCGGCGACCGCCACCAGAGTTCTTCCTGAGATGTGCTCCACGGGATCGAGCATCTCCGGATCGACAACCTCGAAATAATCCAACCGCACTTGCGGCTCGCGGACAAACACTTCCTTCGCGGCCGCGATCAGCCTCGCCGCGAGTCTTTCCCCGGCGTCGAACTGCCGCCGCGCCTCCTGTAACGATCGTTGCAGCACCAGCGCCCGTTGCCGCTCTTCCCGATTCAGGTACGCATTCCGCGAACTCATCGCCAGACCATCGGCTTCCCGCACAATCGGGCAAGCGACAATCTCCACCGGAAAATCCAGATCCCGCACCATCCGCCGGATCACCGCCAGTTGCGCCGCGTCCTTCTGTCCAAAGTATGCGGCGTCTGGCTCAATCACGTGAAACAGCTTGGCCACCACCGTGGTCACCCCGCGAAAGTGCCCGGGCCGCGATCGTCCATCGAGCTTTTCGCTCAGCCCTTCCACCACCACCCAACTGATTGCGCCCTGCGGATACATCTCTTCGATGGACGGAGCGAACAGAATGTCAACGCCTTCCTGTTCCAGCAGCCGGCAGTCGCGCTCAAACTGCCGCGGATATTTCGACAAATCTTCCGCCGGCCCAAACTGTGTGGGGTTTACAAAGATCGAGACGGCGACCACATCGCACTGCGCTCGGGCCGCCCGCACCAGCGACAGGTGCCCTTCATGCAGAGCGCCCATCGTTGGCACCAGCCCCACTCGCCTGTGATTCGCGCGCGCATCGCGGCAAGCCGAGCGAGCTTCGGAAATGCTGGCACAGATTTTCATGGCTGGTAAATATGCGGCTGGTCCCGTCTCTCGGGAAAGTTCTGGCTAAGCCCCCGGGGTTCCCAGTGCATCCCCGTGTACCCTGTGGTTTGTGCTTTCTGCCGACACTGAATCGGTGTTCCCTGCATGCATTTACGGCGCTTCGCGAAACTGAACGTCCAGTTCCTTGAGCGTCCCCAGCAGCAGAGCGCGATTCTTCCGCAGCTCTTTCTTTGTCTGCTCCGTCGCGTCTTTGGGAACCGCCTGCGCGATCAGCACGACCCGGCCATACGGCCACGCACTGTACCCAAGCGACACCAACTCGGCCGGAATCTCCTCCGGTTGCAGCATGCGAATCTCGCGATTGGAAAGATCGACAATGCCGATCCCATCCTCGCGGACGACCAGATACGGATTCTTCCATCCCCTCATATCGCTGAGCGGCGGATACTTTGCCGGATCCGGCATGGGGATCGATTCCAGCCCAGTCGACTGCGGCGCTTCCGCGGCTGGCGTCTGCGGCGGCTTGGAACAGCCCACCAAAGCCGCCAACAGAATGAATGCAACGAACCTTTTCACGACGCTCACAACGTTGTCTCCGCCCGCCATTATCGCCTGAGAGCTGGCTTGCGGTGGAGTACCGTGCGATGGACGACCGTTTCCAGCGCGACCTGCGTTTCCTTCGGCAGGTGGTAGCTCTCTGCGTCGTTCGGAAACTGGTGCGACACCACATCGGCCTTGTACGCCAGCATCGCCTGCGTGATCAAAGCCGCGGCGTCTCCATAGCGCCGCACGAATTTCGCCGGATGCCCGAACGTCAGGTTCACCAGGTCGTGGAACACGAGCACCTGCCCATCGCAATCCGGACCCGCGCCAATGCCGATGGTCGGCGCGCCGATCTCAGCCGTGATCATCGCCGCCACTTCACGCGGAATGCCTTCCAGATAAATGCAGCACACCCCGGCGCGGTCGAGCGCGACTGCATCGCGCATCAGTTGCTCAATAGCGCTCAAAGTCTTGCCCTGCACTTTGTACCCGCCCATGATGTTGATCGACTGCGGCGTAAGCCCAATGTGCCCGGCCACGGGAATCTCCGCGTCAATCACGCGGCGGATCACATCCACACGCTTCTCGCCGCCTTCCATCTTCACCGCCTCGGCGCCGCCTTCTTTCACAAATCGCGCAGCGTTGTGAACGGCCTCGCTGGAGTCAACCTGATACGACCCATAAGGCATGTCGGCAATCAGCAGCGCGTCTTTCACCCCGCGCCGCACAGCCTTGACGTGATGCAGCATCTCGTCGACGGTGACCGAGAGCGTGTTCTCGTAGCCCAGCATGGTCATGGCCAGCGAGTCGCCGACCAGGGCAACATCGATGCCCGCCTCATCCACCAGGCGCGCAGTGGCGTAGTCGTAAGCGGTCAGGCAAGTGATGGGATCGCGCTGAAACTTCTTTTCGCGGAGAGTAGCAGTAGTGATCTTGCGGCGAGATTCGCCAAAACGAAATTCGCCGATCGGCGTGAGACTCACAGTATCCTCCAGTGCCCCTCCGCAGTTGCGGATAGAGCCTGTACCGCGTCGTCTTGCAGTGGTTCGATGACGCTTGGGGCATTATAGCGGCAAAAGGGGAGTTGGTCGATAGGAGGTGGGGTTAGGCGGGAACGGAGTGGTAAGACGTTGGATCATTGTCTTACTAAATGGTAAGATCATAGCCATGCGGAGCTTTCGAACAGTGGTGAGTTCCAAGGGACAAGTGGTGATTCCCGCAGAGTTGCGAGAAGAGTACGGGTTGGATCGAGGTACTCGTGCGGTTTGGACGGAAGAGAAGGGCAGGCTGGTGCTGACTCCGATGACCGAGCGGCGACTGGACGAGATCATGGGCTCCCTGAAGCCGGGTCCGGGCGAGCTTTCGGCATTCGATGGGATTTTTGAAGAACGCGAGCGTGCGCGCAAACAAGAGGACAAATGAGCGCCATTTTCCCGCGTGGCCGTGTGCGGCGATATGTGCTTGACGCCAACGCCCTGATCGCGTTTTTTGAGGTTCGTCGAGGGGCTGCGGAAAAGGTTCGACACCTGTTGGGTGAGGCGGCTCGCCAGGATTTGCCCCTTTTGATGTCGGCGGTGAATTGGGGTGAGGTCTTCTACACGGAGTGGCGCTATCGCGGCGAAGTCAAGGCACGCCAAGCCGAGGCGCATTTGCTGGAGATGCCCATCGCGGTCATAGCTGCGGATCGTGAGCGCGCTTCACGGGCAGGGGCCATAAAGCAAAGGTATGGTCTCGGCTACGCCGATGCGTTTGCCGCCGAATTGGCCATCGAACGCGGCGCTTGGCTGGTCACGGCCGATCCTGAGTTTCAGAAAGTTGGGAAGGCGCTAGCCGTCTATCCGCTCCCAAGGCATGAGAAATAACCCGCCGAAATTGGGGGGGACAAACCGTAACCGCGAGGGGAAAGCCATCGGCCAGCCGACCGCAGGTCTCAGAGAAAATAAGGCTGTCGAATTTCCTGAGACCTGACACCTTGCACCCACCCCACGCGCTGGCCGCGTCCGTGCTCCCCA
>Ga0302196_10005279_pt1 | contig 11575 bp, 9 predicted proteins | sample II_Bog_N1_3_FD_198794 | JGI IMG/M metagenome (GOLD analysis project Ga0302196, IMG submission 198794) | Peat permafrost microbial communities from Stordalen Mire near Abisko, Sweden - II_Bog_N1_3 | ecosystem: Environmental > Terrestrial > Soil > Wetlands > Peat | place: Sweden: Abisko, Stordalen...
AGATCGAGGTTGGCCAGCTCGGTCCAGAACACGTTGGGCTGACTCGTGCTCTCCCAGTAGTAGGTCAACGAACGGTGGTCGATGGCCGTGCGCCACAGCGTCGGCGCCACGTTCGGCTTGTCGGGCCTCGACTCGATCATGGGCACCGACACGTTGCGCACGATGGCGAACACCTCGGCCAGTCCTATGGCGGCGTCACCGGTCGAGGTCGATCCGTCGAGGTAGTACTGGGCGCGGATGAAGCGGTCCGCCGGTCGCTCCGTGCCGGGCAACATGGCGTCGCCACCGACTTCGTCCCAGTAGACGCACAGGGCGAGCTGTTGGTCGTAGGTCGGGTCGTTGGTCATGACGGTGAAGTCCGCACCGTGGTGCACCACCAACTCACCGTCCAGATACTCGAGGATCGCCGAGTCCCCCGTGGCGTCGGACAGGGCCAGGTGCCCGGTGGCGGCATGGCCTCCCGGAAGGACCGGACTGACCACCTCGTACGGAGGGGTGCCGAGCCCGTCGACCGCCTCGGTGACCGAGGCGAACATGTCGAGGGCGTACTGGGTCCAGGCGGCCACGCTCAGGCCCGGGACGGAGGTGTCCCGCTCCGGATACCTCGCCGAGGACAGATAGAGCGCATTGGCCGCCAGCCCGGCGGCATTGACCCCGTCGATGGTGACTCCGTCGTACATGGCGGTGACCAGGCTTCCGTGGACCGACGTCCACGCAAAGGAGTTGACCGCGGCGGCCCCGTCCCGGGTCAGACCGGCGGGGAGGGCCCAGAGGTTCGACTCGGTCGGGATCATCCAGTCCATGGATCGCCCGGTCACGACCAGGCCGTCCTCCCCGACGTAGAGCACTCGGCTGCACATGGGTGGCCTCCTCGGGGTACTCGGGGATTCCCGTGGTGTCCCCTCCGGCGTAGGCGCAACCGAACGGTGTCGTCACCGGCCGGTGGAACGGCGCACGGATCCACCTGCACCGTACGCCACCGTGGCCACAGTCGGGAACGGGGACCGCTCCGTGCCGTCGTGGTGCCGTCGGCACGGAGGCCACGGTGGGGGAGTGGAGGCCGTCCGGTGGCCGCCACCCCAGGGTCATGGACCGGCCGGCAGAGCCCTCGCTACGACGATCCCGAGGGGGACGTCGAGGACGGCACCGACGTGGCGAGCGTGGTGGATGTCGTGGAGCTGCCGGAGGTGGCCGTGGTCGACGGACCCACGGAGGTGGTCACGGTCGGGCCGGGGACGGTGGTCGGCACCGCCCGGGCCTGCGGGGTGGTCGCGGGTGGGCTGGTGGTCGAGGAGCTCGGGTGGTCGGGCGAGCTGCAGCCGGCGGGGGGCACGCCGCTGCCCGTCTGACCGGGCAGGAGGATCGTCCCGGCACATCCGAAGTTCGAGAAGGTGGCCAGCAACGTCACCGTGCCCCCGTCGGCGAACGTGTCGGTCGTCTTCACCTGGCGGATGAACCCCGCCCCGTCGATCGAGACGACGGCGGTGTTGGCGGTGTAGCCCTGACTCTTCAGCAGGGTGAGGGCCGCCGTGATCGTCTGGGCCTCGGCGCTCGAGGTGCCGGCCGCCCCGGCCAGCTGGTCCAGGTCGTTGGCGACCGTGTACTCGGTCACCGGCACCCCGTCGACGGATCCGGTTCCGGTCTCGGTGGCCGAGCTGATGGCGGGCTGGACCAGGTCCAGGTAGCCGGTCGGGCTGGCCATGCCCATCATGGCCACCGGTCCCTCGCGCTGGCCGAGCGTGCCCTCGGTGATCCCGGCGAACCCGGGCAGGGTCGATCCTGAGGACCCGGTGTCGGACGCCTGGGGGGCCAGGCCGCTGTCCCCGGTCCCCTCCTCGTAGACGCTGCTGTCGCTCACCCGGACCACCACGTCCAGGCCGCCGCCGATGTTCGCCGACGCCACCATGGCCAGAGGGTTGGTATTGATGACCCCGGTCCCGTTGACCGGCGGGCTCGGGCTGATCTCCGGTCCGTGGCAGAGCTTCTGGGTCTTCCACCTGAAGCCGGGGGGCAGTGACCCCGACACCGGGGTGACCGTTCCCTGGATCGGGACGTTGGACTGGGAGACCGAGAACGAGCTCGACCCACCCGAGGTGTCCGAACCGCTGGTGGCAGTGGCCACTCCGGGGGCGACGTAGCCCCCGCCGTTCGTTCCCACCGAGGTGCTGCTGCCGGCCCCCGTGGGCACGGGGATCCGCACCTCCTGGCAGACCGTCGTCGACGTGGTCGTGGGCGCCGCGCTCGAGGCGGGGGTGCTGGAGATGGCGTAGCTGAAGTCGAAGCTCCCGCTGTCGGTGGTGGCACTCAACGCCGACAGCACCTCGTGCTCCGCCGGGCCGTTCCCGACGTGGGGATGCTGGCCGACCGTGTGGTCCGCCGTGGGCTTGGGGGTGGAACCGGTGGCCACCAGGGCCACCGGCACGGCCACCACGACCAGGACGAGGGCGGCTGCTCCGGCGATCCCGGCACGACGCCAGGAGCGGGGCTGCCGGGTTCCGTGGTCGGGCTCCTCGTCGAGCCAGAGTCCGTCTTCCGCCATGGCGATCGTCCCTCCCGTAGCCGAACGTCTGCCCCTCCGCCACCTTACCGGAGGAGGCGGGAGTTGGGAAGACTTGTTTTCCACAGGAGTAAAATTGGTAAGCGAGGTCGTGAGCTGGAGTTTTCCTGGCTCTGTGCGCCGGACGAGCCCCGCCTGGCCGGCCGAGGCGACCAGCTGCTCGGCAACGGCCCGGGCCTTGTCCCCGACCTCCCCGAACTCGTCGACGAGCCATCCGGCGAGGTCGTCGGGGAGTTGGCCGCCGGTGGCGTCGACCCGCTCGGCCACCGCCCGGAAGAGGGGAACGGCCAGGAACGCCTCGCGTCGGGAATCCGACGCCCCGGGCTCGACCCCGGCCAGGATCCGGCGGCCCCGCTCGGTCAACTCGAGGCGGGCGCCCCGGCCGGCCACCACGCCGAACAGGCGGGCGCTGGCCACCCGGCTCAAGTAGGCGCCGTTGTTGGTCCCGCTGTAGCCGAGGGCCGGCGCCAGCAAGTCGGGGGCGATGGATCCCCCGGCGGAGTCGGCCAGTCGGGCCACCTCGAGGGAGGCGGCCAGGTCGTAGCGAACCGATCGGAACCTCGAGCGGGCCATGCCGACAGTCTCTCAGGTCGGCCGGAGGTGGGTAGGTCCCCCGGAGGCCGGACCGGGCCCCCTCCGGGGACCGGCACCCCGTAGGCTGAGTGCCCGGGCGGATCGGCGGACGGACAGGTGGTCCCGGCCCGGGGATCCCGACGACACCAGGAGCTCACGGTGACCCAGTTGGACAGCCAGGCGCCCGACCCCACCACGGACACCCGGGCCACCGCCACGTTCGTCGCCCTCGAGTCCTCGGTCGCCGCCGTGGTGGCCACCACGCCGGACACGATCCGGTTGGCCGTGGCCTGTGTGGCCGCCGGCGGGCACCTCCTGGTCGAGGACCACCCCGGTCTGGGGAAGACCACGCTGGCCAAGGCCCTGGCCGGGACGCTGGGCCTCGGATTCCACCGGCTCCAGTGCACCGCCGACCTCCTTCCCGCCGACGTGGTCGGCGCCACCGTGCTCGGGCCGGACGGGACCGAGCCGGTCTTCCGGCCGGGACCCGTCTTCACCAACGTGCTGATGGCCGACGAGCTCAACCGGGCGTCCCCCCGGTCCCAGTCCGCCCTCCTCGAGGCCATGGAGGAGCACCAGGTGAGCGTGGACGGCGTCACCCACGCCCTGCCGGTGCCGTTCTTCGTGCTCGCCACCCAGAACCCGTTCGACGCCACCGGCACGTCGCCGCTGCCCCACGGTCAGCGGGACCGGTTCCTGGTCCGACTGATGCTCGGGTATCCGACCCGCCCCCAGATGGACGCCATGCTGGCCGGACCCGATCCGGCCGACACCGTGCGCCGGGTGCGTCCCGCCGTGACCCCGGCCGAGTTCGGCCGGCTCCTGGAGTCGGTCGCCACCGTGCACGTCGCCCCGCCCGTGCGGGGGTACCTCCTCGACCTCGTCGAGTCGACCCGTACCCACCCCCTGGTGGCTGTCGGTGCGTCGCCGAGAGCCGCGCTGGCGCTCACCCGGGTCGCCTCCGCCCTGGCCGTGGCGTCGGGACGGACCTTCGTGACCCCCGACGACGTGCAGGTGGCCGCCGTCCCGTCGCTGGCCCACCGGCTCCTCCTCCAACCGGGGGTGGAGGTGAGCGGCGGGGAGGCCGAGGCACTGGTCGCCGAGGTGGCGGCGTCGATTCCCGTGCCGCTCCGGGGCGACTGACCGACGGATGCGGGTCCCGGAGCTGCGACCCACGGTCCGGGGGATCGTGGGCCTCGTGACCCTGACCACCGTGGTGGTCGCCGCCCTGGTGACCGGGACCCCGGAGCTCACCCCACTCGCCGTCGTCATCGGTGCCCCGCTGGCCGTGAGCCCCTGGCTCGCCCACCGCCGCGCCCGCGCCGCCATCGGATCCCTGGAGTTCCATGCCCATGTCGAGCCGGCGGCCGTGGAGGCCGGACAGCCGGCACGGGTCATGCTGTCCGTGACCAACCGGGCGAGGGCCGATGCCGCCGGCCCGCCGCTCGGTCTCGCCGACACGGACGGCGGATGGCGGGCCGACGGGACCGACCCCGGCCCGGTCCCCCGCGGGCGGTGGAGGGCGCCATCGGTGTCGTCCCTGTGGACGGCGCCGTCCCCGGCACCGGGCCGGACGGCGTCCGGCCACCTTCCGGTGCCGACGGCCCGGCGTGGCGTCTACACGCTCCCCCCCCAGCGGTGCTGGGCCCACGATCCGTTCGGACTGGTGGGCGCCCCGGGTCCCGCGACGCCGACCGTCGTCGCCGTGGTCCACCCCGTTCCCCTGGATCCCGGCCACCTGCCCGTCGCCGCCGCCTCGCGGGTCGGTTGGGCGGCGACCCCGGATCCGGGTTCGGGCCGCGGCCTGGGCGACCTCGAGGGACTCCGTCCCTACGTGGCCGGCGACCGGCTCACCCTGCTCCACTGGCCGGCCAAGATCCGCTACGGCGAGTGGTTCGTCCGCCAGTTCGACGGCGAGGGTGCCGCCACCGTGTCCATCGTCCTCGACGACCGGGCCGGGGTGCACCGGCGCAGGGACTTTGAACGCCTGGTCTCGGCCACCCTCTGGTCCGTACTCGAGACGACCCGCTCGCCGAGGGCGGTGCAGCTGACGACGCTTGCCGGTCGGGCCTACTCGTTCCCGCCGGGGGAGCAGGGACGGGCCGACGCTCGTCTGGTGCTGGCCCGTCTGCAGCCGCTGGCCCTGCGGGCACCGGTGCGGCCCGCGGCACTCACCGCGGACGCGGTGGTGCTCACCACCCGGACCGGTGCCGAGCGACTGGTGGGGCACCCGCCGGGTCCGGGCTCGCCGGCCGGGGCCGGTGGCCCCCGCACTCCGGTGGGTGGCACCGCCCGGATCGTCGTCGTATGAGCCGCAACCGGCGGCGTGAGCTCGGGATGCTGGGGGCGTCACTCGTGGCCGCGTACTCGGTGGCCCGACTGGCCGCCGGTACCACCGTCGTCACCCTCGCCACCGCGCTGGTCGGGACGGCGGTGGTCGCCGCCCTCTCCCGTCGGCCCGGGAGGGCCACGGTACTCGGCGTCCTGGCGGTGGCGGCCGGGGCGCTGTGGTCCGGGGTCGAGGTGGTCGTCGGGTCGGGACCACCGACGGTGCACGCGCTCGGGGTCCTGCGCTCGTCGCTGCACGCCGCCCGGGGCCTCCTGGTCGCCTTCCACCTGCCGCTGCCCCACACGCCGGGGATCGTCACCCTCGTCGTCCTGGCGGGTGGCCTGCTGGCGGTGGCGTCCCGGTCGGCCGGCACCCGCTGGCCGGCCCTCTCCCTGGTCCCGGCCGTAGCCGCGGCCACATGGTCGACCGTCCTCCTCCCCACCGCGGGAGCCGCATGGGCCGGCCTCATCCTCGGCGGCTGCGGGCTCGCCCTCCTCGCCACCGGCTCCGGCCGGGATCGCCGGGCCGCGACCGTCGTCGCCGGCGCGGCACTGGCGGCGGCGGCCCTCACCGCCGGATGGACCGCCACCGCCGGGTCGGACACCGTGTCACCCGGGGGGCCCGAGGTTCCCTCCGTCGCCCCGTCGGCCCTGTCGCTCGCCACCGATCTCGTCGGCGTGGAGCGCCGGGACGCCGACGTCGTGCTCTTCCGCGCCAGGACGCCGATCTCCACCTACTGGCAGGTGGCCACGTTGACCGAGTACGAGGGCGGCCAGTGGCGGCCGGACCCCGCGACCACGGCACTGATGGGCGGGTCGGTCCCGACCGCGGGCCCCGTCACGGTGGTCCCGGCGCACGTCTTCGTCTCCGGCGTGACCCTGTCCGGGTACAGCGGGCGCCTCCTGCCGGCCCCACCGATGACCGTGGCCGCCTCGGGGGACGCGTCGCCCCTCGTCACGCCCTCGGGAGTGGTCGCTCCGGTGGCCGTGCACGCCGGGAGCAGCTACACCGTGCGCGCCGTGGTGCCGACGCCGTTGGGCGACACCCCGTCCTCCGTCCCGCCGTCGGGCGCGGATACGGCGCTCGGACCGGTCCCGGCGGCGGTCCGCTCCCTCGCCCTGACCATCACCGGTGGTCAACCGTCGCCGCTCGACAAGGCGGAGGCCCTGACGGACTACTTCCGCTCGGGGGAGTTCCACTACAGGATCGACGCCCGACAGCCCGCCGGGACGGACCCCCTCGTGGCCTTCCTCACCACGACCCACACCGGGTCGTGCGAGCAGTTCGCCGCGGCGTTCGCCGTGCTGGCGAGGGTGTCGGGTCTGCCCGCCCGCGTAGCGGTCGGGTTCACCCCCGGACGGCCGGAGGCCGGTCTCACGGTGGTCCGGGGCCGCGACGCCCACGCCTGGCCCCAGGTACGCATCGGGGCCACCTGGGTGTCCTTCGAGCCCACACCCCAGCTCCCCTCCGGCGAGCTTTCCCCGCCCGGCGTCCTGGGCCCCTCCGGGCTCGGCCGACCCGACCCGACGGGACCACCCGCCCGGCCGCCCATCTCCCTCCCGGTGGTGACGACCCTGGCGCCGGCCCCGCAGGCCCCGCCGGCCGTCGTCGTCCGACCGGCAGGACACCGGGGATGGGTGTTCGGTGGACCGGCCGTCGGTGCCGTGGTCGTGGCGGCAGTGGCGGCCGGCCTGGTGGTGCGTCGGCGTAGGAGCCGACGGACGCCCGTCGACCACCTGGTCGGTGCCTGGCGGTCGATCGACGGTGCCCTCGCCCGGCGTGGCGTCGCCCGCCCGCCGTGGCGGACCCCGATGGCGCACGTGTGCGCCCTGTCGGAACGGGCCCAGGGTGACCAGGCCCGGGCCACGCTCGACGACCTGACGGTGGTGGCGTCCCTGCTCGAGCGGGTGACCTACGGCTCCGGCGACCTCTCCTCCGACGACCTGGCCCGGGCGCACCGGGCCGGTCGACGGGCACGAAAGGCGATCCTCGCCGGCGCGCTGGTGCCGGCCGTGGACCCGGTGCCGGCGGTCGGGCCCGAACGGCGCCCCGACCAGTTCGCGGACTCGTAGGGGACCGTTCCGAGCGGCGACGGCCGGTGGGCCGGTGCTCCGCCGCGGCCCGGCGGCTCCGGACGCGGCCGGGTCCCGACGTGTGGTCCCCGGTGGAGTACGCATGCCACGTGCGCGACGTGCTGCTGGCCCAGCGTGAACGGCTGCTCCAGGCCCTGGTCGAGGAGGAGCCGGGATTCGTGCCCATCTACCGTGACCGCCGGCCGAAGCTCGCCGGCTACGGCGACGAGCTCCCCGAGCAGGTGGCCGCCGAGATCGGCTTCGCCGCCGGACTGGTGGCCCGGGTGTTCGGGCGGCTGGACCCGGCGGCCTGGCGGAGGACCTGCGTCTACAACTTCCCGGAGCCGTCCGTCCGGACCCTCCTGTGGCTCGCCCAGCACACGCTCCACGAAGGAGAGCACCACCTGCTCGACATCGAGCGGATCACCGGCCCGGACCCCGCCTAGCGCACACCGACCACCACGGTCGTCGGCGCGCCCCGCGGGAGTCCACGCCCGCGCCATTGGGCCGGTCGGCGGCCGTCGGCCGTCCGGTCGACGCGTGGCGGACACGGTGGCTCCGTCCTCCACCTCACCGGGCCGCCGACGTAGTGTGCAGGAGCGGTCGGCCAAGGCGCGCCGTGACCGATGTCGAGCAGAACGGGGACCGATGTCGAACACGGGACCGGGTGCCCACGCCGTTGCGGCGGTGTCCGCGGACGACGCCGTGGATGTCGCCCCGGACGGGGGGAACGGTGGGGACGGCCGGAGGTCGGCCCGGGTGGGGAACGCGGTGGTCCTGGCCGTCGCCGCGGTGGCCACGCTCGGACTGCTGCCGTGGCTGGACAAGCCCGTCTATCGGGACGAGGGCGCCTCGCTCTACTCCGCCCACCTGGGCTGGAGCGGACTCTGGCAGCAGTCCCGGGTCGTGGACCTGGTCCTGCTTCCCTACTACGCCTTCCTCCACCTCTGGATCCAGGTCTCCGACAGCATCCAGTGGGTGCGCCTCCCGTCCCTCCTCGCCTTCGGGGCCACCGTCTTCCTCGTGGGCCGGCTCGGACTCCGGTTCGCCGGGCCGGGATGCGGGGTGCTCTCGGCGATCGTGGTCGCCACCAACCCGCTGATGGTGCAGGCGGCGCTGTACGCGCGGCCCTATGCGCTGTCGGTCCTGACGGCCACCGCCGCGTCCATCGCCCTGCTGCGGTGGCTGGGGGGTGGCGGGGTCCGGTGGATGTGGTGGTTCTGCGTCGCCTCGGTCGCCACGGTGCTCCTCCAGGTGTTCGCCGTCCTGGCGCCGCTGTCCGTACTGGTGGTCGCCCTCGGACTCCGGCACGGCACCGTCCGACGGGAGTGGCGGAGCCTGGTCGCACCCCTCGGCGTCCTCCTGGCCGGCGTCCTCGCCGTCGTCGGCTTCGGCGCCACCCAACGGGGTCAGATCGCCTGGATCCCGCCGTTCCACGGCCGCCAGCTCGTGAAGGCGGTCCTCGGTCCCACCTACGGGGGATCGGGGACCTACAGCGCCGTCCTGGTCGTCGTCGTCGTGGTGGCCCTGATCCTGTGCCTGCGGGCCCGCAGGCTCGGGACGCTGCGGACCGCCCGCACGGACCTCGAGCTGCTGGCCGTCTCGGTGGCCTGGGCCGTCGTCCCGACCCTTGTGCTCGTCGCCGTCTCGCTGGTGCGTCCGGTCTACGTGGACCGCTACGTCACCGCCTCGGTGCCCGGACTCGCCGTCGCCGTGGCCCTCCTGGTCGCCCGCGGCTTCGGGGCCACCACCGTCTCGTGGGCCGCCCGGACCCGCGCCGTCGTCGGGGTGGCGGCCCTGGTCGTCGTGCTCGCCGTCATCATCCCCCGCGGCACGATGGTGGCGGCGGAGTCCGTGCCCGAGAACCTGCAGCAGGCGGCCCAGTTCCTGGTGGTCCATGTCGGGCCGGGCGGCCGGGCGGCGCTTCCCGACCACTCGATCACGACCGGGGTCGAGTACTACCTCGGGGGCGCGCACCCGTCGGTCGCCACCTGGCCGCAGCTGGCGGTGCAGCCCTACATCGAGGGGCTCGACCTCGCCCAGGGCGGGCAGGCCCTGGCCCACGCGCCGGACGACGTCTGGCTGGTGGACGACGGCAGTGTCGCCGGGACCCGTGCCTTCGTCACGGTGCTCACCCGGGCCGGCTACGCCCCCGCCGGCACGACGCGGCTGCCCGGCGTGGACATCCGGCACTTCCACCGGTCGGCCGGGTCGTAGGTCGGGCCCCGGGCCACCGGCGTCGTACCGCCGCCCGGGCGAGGGGGACGACGCCGTCCCGTGGCCGCTGCGGGACCATCTATGCCACTGTGTAGGCGCAGGAACAGACACGATCCACGGGGAGGACAGATGAGCACCGTCACAGCCAACGAGGCCCAGCACCGGGGTGCGGCGGAGCTCCCGTTCGTGGAGATCGGCGGGGGCAACAAGCTGAAGGTGATCCAGGTCGACGTGGCGGAGGGCCTGTGGATCGTCGAGAACATCTTCCAGACCGGCTACGCCGTCCAGACCCATCGGCACACGGGCCCGGTCTACGCCTACACGGTGTCGGGCGCCTGGAAGTACCGGGAGTACGACTACGTCAACCGGGCCGGCTCGTTCCTCTTCGAGCCGGCCGGGTCGGTGCACACCCTCGAGTGCGTCGAGGACGGCACCCAGGTCTGGTTCCAGATGTACGGGGTGAACCTCAACCTGGCCGAGGACGGGAGCATCGAGAGCGTCTTCGACGGACCCGGTGCGCTCGAGGCCTACTACGCGCTGTGCGAGGCCGAGGGCTTTCCCCGCCCCGACGTCCTGGTGAGCTGACGGCCGCCGCCGACCGGCACCGGGCGCCGGCGCGCCGGATCAGCTGGTGTAGTCGACCGGTCCGGCGCCGTCGATCCCGACGGCGAACGCCAGGCCGCGGAGCCCGGCGTGGTCGGTCAGCGGCCAGATGCTGTGCACGGTGTCCGGCGGGATCCGGATCAGGTCACCCTGGCCCACCTCGCGCTCCTCGTCGGCGATCTTCATGATGCCGCGACCCGAGATGATGTAATAGAACTCGTGGGTGGGGTGCGAGTGCGGGTCGACCAGGCCTCCGCCCGACACCTCCCACTCGCTCACCAGCTCGAGGAACCCGCCCTTGGTGGCGTCCTGGAGCTCGCCGGGCTGGATGAGCCACCAGACCGGAACCGTCCCGGCGTGTTCGATGACAGGGGCCACGTCCCTGGCCGAGCGCACATCCATGTCCGTCCTCCCTTGATCCCGGCCGTGTACGTGCACGGGCCCGTAGGTGGATCGTAGGGCAGCGGGCGCCGCCCGTGGAGGGGGTGACCGGCGCCGGGCCGACGGATGCGGTCGACGCCGGCCGCCCGGTCCGCCACGCCCCACCCGGCCCGGCCTACGATCGCCGGACGGAACGGCGGCCCGTCCCCGGGTGCACCCGGGGATCCGCTACGCCCGGGCACCGGCCCGGGCGGAGGAGTCCAGGAGGTCGTCATGGGCAAGCGTCTGGTTGGAACCGGGGTCGCGCTGGCGGTGGGTCTGACCCTGGCCGGCTGCTCCTCCTCCTCGTCGTCGACGGCCACCACCACGACGACGGCGACCACCACGAGCGGGGCATCGGGCGCCACGTCCGGGGGGCCGACGGCCCAGGCGGTGGCGGCGGTGTTCGTCCGCGCCGTCCAGAGCGGTTCGCTCGCCACCTTCTGCGTCTACGCCGTGCCGTCCGAGGTGGCCGCCTGCCGCAAGGACGTGTCCGAGGCCGCCGGGGCCGAGACGTTCCAGAACATCGCCCTCGGGACGGTCACCACCCAGGGGGACAAGGCGGTGGTCGCCCTCACCGGCACCATCTGCCCCACGAGCACCACCACGACCACCCAGACCAGCCGCTGCATCTCGAACACCGACCCGAACGTGGCCAGCAAGGACAACCAGACGTTCGCCGAGGCCTATGCCGGGGCGAGCAGCGCCACCAACCAGAACTCGTCGCCGTTCGTCACCGCGTTGGTGCGCCGGAACGGGCGCTGGTACGCCACCGGCTTCTGAGTCGGCCGGCGGGTCGCCGAC
>Ga0302196_10005291_pt1 | contig 11563 bp, 7 predicted proteins | sample II_Bog_N1_3_FD_198794 | JGI IMG/M metagenome (GOLD analysis project Ga0302196, IMG submission 198794) | Peat permafrost microbial communities from Stordalen Mire near Abisko, Sweden - II_Bog_N1_3 | ecosystem: Environmental > Terrestrial > Soil > Wetlands > Peat | place: Sweden: Abisko, Stordalen...
CCTTGAATTCGTCCCAGGCCGCTCCCGTCCAGTACGCCTCGGTCCCCGCCGTTCCGCGGCGCATGGCCTCCACCCCGGCGATGCAGCGGTCATCAAGCGCGTTCGGCGGCTCAAACTGCACGAGCGCGGCCCGCTTCCGATTGTAGACGAGTGAAACCTCGCGGATCATCGCCTCGCCCGCGGCGAACACACCCTGCTCATCGCCGATCAGCCGAACGGCGTCCGGGTCGGCCCCCGCCGGATCGATCGCGCCCATCCGGTCCCGCAATTCGGAGAGCGCCTTCGATTCCCGACCGAGCCGTTCGATCAGGACGGAATAATAAAAAGTGAGCTGGTCGGAATAAAGCCGACGGGCCTCGGCATCGGACGCGGACCCGCCCGATGGCGGAACGGGCCTGCTCGGCGCAGCCGCGTGGAAATCCGATTGTCCGGCCGCGGCATAGCCCTCCACTATCCCGTGCTCGGCCCTGAGGTAGGCGGCGGTGGCCGGCCCGCGGTCGCGCGCGCAACTTGCTGCCCCCAGCGCACCGGCGGCGAGCATTCCCCGGAATCCCATTTCAAGCGCCTGCCGGCATCCCTTCATCGTCAGGGTTTTTCCATCTCGGCAAGCCGCCCGCGGACGATGTGGCCCTGGCCCTTGATCGGATTCTCGTTCAGGAACATCCGGTAGTAGCGCGCCGCCTGGAGCCTGTCTCCGCCCTGCCGGGACAGTTCGGCAATCTGCAGGAGCGTGTGCGTGCGGGTCGCCTGGTCGAGCAGCCCGAGGCGCTCCGCAGCCAGGAGGTGGGGCAGCGCCCGGGCCGCGTCCAGATGGTAGAAGAAGATCGCCGAGGCGATGGCGATCCGAAGCCCGCTTTCCGCCTCGGGCGCGCGCGCATACGCAAGGAGTCCTTCGGCCCGGGCGACCCGCTCCGCCGGCGCGTACGGCGCCTCCGGTGCATAGAGCTCGAGCATGCCCAGGCGCGACAGCGCGGTCTGCGCCCAGATTGAATCCGGCTGCGCGGCTATCAGGCGCCGGTAAAGCCGTGCGGCGAGCGTCGCGTCGGGAGTGTCCTGGTGATGCTGGGCGATTCGGGCGAGGAGGAAAAGTGCGCCCAGGGCGGTGTCGTCGGCCCCGCCATCCGCCAATTCCGTCAGAATGCCGCTGGCCGTGGCAATTTGTCCGGAGGTGACCGGTTGTCGGCCCAGGAGCGCGATCGCCCGGCCGAAGCGGGCCTCCCTCGCCGCCGCGGGTTCGGCCGAGCCGAGCCCCGCCTCGAAGACTGCCAGCGCGCTATCCGGATGCCCGTCGGCAAGATCCCGCCAGCCCTCCGCGAACGCCAATCCCGCGATCACCGATCCGCCAGCGGGAGCCGGTCGCGCCTTATTCGCGGGATCGCTGCGCCAGGCCCGGTCGCCCCGGAGCGCGGGATCGCGCGCGGCGGGCGGGGAGAGGACCACGCGATTCACGTAGATCCCCTCTTCCACTGCGGTTGAGACCAGGCGGAGCACCCCGGGCCGCCCGCCCCGCGGGGCAAGTTCGACCTGGGCGACAGCCTGGATGTCCGTCGTTCGGAGCTGGTCAAGCGCGGATCCGTTCTCATTCAGGAGGTCACCGCTGATCCGCTCGCCCAGTCCCTCGCGCATCGTCTTCCGAAACAGGTCCGCGTTCCCACTCGCGCTCCAGAGATCCGCCGACCGGGACGTGATGAACGTGTACCCGTCGCCCGCCAGGGTCGGCATCATGAAGTTGAAGGACATGTTATAGGCGTCCATCAGCGGCTTGAATTGGGAGGAGAAGGCCGATCCCTCCACGCCCACCACCGACGGGGGCCAGTTGCTCACCTGCGCGAAGATCCGGTTTCCCTCCTGGCTGGTCATGAACCGGAGAAAATCGAGCGCCTCCGCGGGGTGCCGGCTGGCGCGGCTCAGGTAGAAGGGCGAACCCGCCGCGGGTCCCTCGAATAGCGGGCCCCGCGAGGATTTCCCGTAGACCGGGTCGTCCTGGAGCGGATAGGGGTACTTGAACACCCCGATCCCAAACCGGGCCAGCGCCAGCACGTTCGTCGCCTCCCAGCTCGGGGCGACGATCATGACGGCGTGCCCGGTGACAAAATCCGTCACCGCCGTGTCCCGCTCCAGTCCCCAGAACCCCGGGCCGCACATTTCCCCGTACTCCTTCAGCGCGCGGACGCCGGCGACGATCTCCGGGGTGTCAAAGCTCCATGCGCCCTGCAGGTAGAGCCGCCCCACGTCGTCGCCCGTGATCTCCAGCTGGTGCCTGAAGTCGAGCTTTTCGGCCAACGGGCCGGTCAGCGCGCAGGCGATCAGCCAGGACTGGTACTCGTAGGTGTCGCGCGAATTGGCCAGCGGCGTGAGGACCAGGCCGCGGTCCCGGCCGTAGGCCCGGATCCGGCCGCACAGGGCGAGCATATCCCGGTAGGTTGCCGGAGGCCTGTCGCTGCCGGTGATCGTCCTGAGCAGGGGCTTGTTGTACAGGATCCGCCCAATGACCATTGACGTCGGGACGGCGTAGTACTCGTGAAGCGCGTCGTTGTAGGAGTCCGGGTTGGTCATCGCATCGAGGATCGTGTCCCTCCAAATCACGCCCTCGAGCGGGGTCCCGCGGTTGTAAGGGTTCGGTGTCATGACCTCCGCGGTGATCGGCCTGAACAACTGCCCGATGTCCGGGTCGCCCCGCGAGTATTCGGCGACGTCGGGCGCAGATCCGCCGGCCGCCTGGGTCAGCATCCACGACACATAGGTCGGGCCGCCGGGCACCGCGATTTGCTCCACGTGCACCCGCGGGTTGATCTGCTCGTAGCGCCTGATGACCGCGTCAATCCCCTCCCGGACCCCGGACTCAAGCTGCCACTGCGAGACGCGGATCGTGACCTTGCCCGGGGAGGTGCTGCGGTCCGCGTGCCGGAACACCAGGAAGACCGACAGCAGGTAGGCGGCTCCCAGGAGGGACAGGCTGGCGGATTTGGCGGACAGTTTCATCAGGGCGATCGGACCCAAGCGGCAAAGGTCCACTAGGCCGACCCCCGCCTCCGCCTGTCAAGAGTCCATGCGGGCCGGTTGCAGATCCCGCGAAGCCGGACCATAGTGGTCGCAGCCATGATCAAACTATCCAAACCCGACCTCACCCAATATCCCCCGCGCAGCCCGCGGGTCCGGCTCGCCGGCTACGCCCAGTTGCCGCGCATCCTCGACAAGGCCCGCGCCAAACTCGCCGGCAAGGCGGGGGAATATGGCTATAACTGCCCGCTGGACCGCTTCTTCTTCGACTTCACGGGCATCGGCCACAAGGAACTGCTCGCCAAGGTGAAAAAGGGAGCCTCGGACACCCAGGTCGCGGACTGGGTTGAGAAGAAGGCAAAGCGGACTCCCTCCGAGGTGGCGGCCTGGACGACCTGGATCGAGTCCCGCTCGCCCGGCGGCTTCGAGGGACACGAGCGGTTTTCCGGGCAAATCAAGACGATGGCGCCCGGTCGTTACGATATCCGGACGATCTTCGACCTTCTGGATCTCGACGACTTTGTCAGCTTTGGCGGGAAAGCCTGAGTGCGCGATGGCGGTGACCGGCAATCACCGGGCCGTCCAGCCCCCGTCAATTGAGAGGGCTGCCCCGGTGATCGACCGGGCCATTTCCCCGCAGAGATAGACCGCCAGGGCGGCGATCTCCTCGACCTCGACAAAGCGCCTCGTGGGCTGCGTGGAGAGGATCACATCCCGGACCGTCTTTTCCCGGGAGAGCCCGTGCAGTTGCGCCAGCCCGTCGATTTGCCCCTCAACAAGGGGCGTGCGGACATAGCCCGGGCAGATGGCGTTGCAGGTGATCCCGGCCTCGGCCACCTCGAGGGCGACCGAGCGGGTGAGTCCCACCACGCCATGCTTTGCCGCGACGTAGGCACTCTTGAACGGCGAGGCGACCAGCCCGTGGGCGGAACTCACGTTGATGATCCTCCCCCAGCCGCGCCGCTTCATGCCCGGAAGGGCCGCCTTGATCGCATGAAAGCCCGCGTTGAGGACGACATCCTGGATCGCCTTCCAGCGCTCCTCGGGAAATTCGTCCACGGCCGACAGGAACTGGATGCCCGCGTTGTTGACCAGGATGTCGACCGCGCCGAAGCTTTCCTCCGTCGCGCGGACGAGCGCGGCCACCTCGGCCGCCACGGCGACGTCGGCGGCGTGGTGCCGCACCCGCGAGCCGGTCGCCGCCTCAAGCCCCGCGCGCAGTTCCTCGATCGCCGCCGGGTCGCCGAAACCGTTCAGCATGACGCCGGCCCCCTCGCGCGCGAGCGCCGTCGCAACGGCCAGACCGATCCCGCTCGTGGATCCGGTTACAAGGGCTGTCTTTCCCTTCAGCATTGCCGCGAATCCTGCGGCCGGTCCCCCGCAAGACAATCCCATTTGCCCCCGCCGACCCGTCAGTCCCGCAGCCAGAAGTAGAGACTGGTCGCGAGCAGCGCGAAGGCGACCGTCGGGGCGATCACCCACAGGGGGTTGAACGGGATCGCATAGTGGCCCACGGCCCAGACGACAAAGACCGACTTGAGGACGATCAGTCCCCAGCACAGGAAAATCAGCTTCTCCACCCTCCAGCGGTGCCGGGCGAGCTTCTCCTCCGCCGTGAGCCCCTCCTCGACGTGAAGGCGCAGGAAGCGGCGAATCATTCCCTTTGCGCCAGCGGCTGGAGTCCCCTCTTCCATGCCCCAATGGTACCCCTTCCCCGAGGCGATGCTCCGCATCGATTGTGAATCCGTTATCATAAATTGCATCCGGCCGGACCCCGGGGCCTTTCCTTTGTTGCCGCGGCAGCGGCTCCGCTGCAAAATGAGCCCTCCCCCTTCCCATGCCCCCCCGCCTCCTTGTCCTCATCGCCGGCCTTGCGGCGGCGTTTTCCCTCCTTTCCCAATCCGCGCTCGCCGCGACGCCGGGGGACGCGGCGCCCGCCAAGGTCATTTTCTCCGCCCCGACCGGGGACCTGGCTGCGTTCCGCGCCTTCGCGATCCGGGCGGCCGCCCTCGGGGCGACCCACATCGTGATCAGCGACCTGCCGAAGAGCCGCTGGCAGTGGGACCTGGACCGGAGCGATCCGTATCCGAACTGGGGAATGATGCAGGCCTCGATCTTCAAGGTCGTCGTCCCCCCGGAACTCGCGGCGTGGCTTCCCGCCGACTACGCCCGGCGAAACAGGGATATCATCAGGGCCCGCGGCGCCATTCTCCGGGAGCTGGGCCTGAAGGCGGTCTTCGTGGGAATCGAGCCGGCCTGGGTGCCCGAGGCCGTCTTCACGGCCCATCCCGACTGGCGGGGCCCCCGCTGCGACCAGCCGGTTCGCTCGCGGCACGCCTATTATTCGATGTGCGTGGACCAGCCCGGGGTGCTCGCGATCTACCGCCGGGCGGTCGCCGAACTCTGCAAGGCGGCGCCGATCGACACGTTTGACCTGATCACCAATGACTCCGGCGGGGGCTTCTGCTGGAGCGCCAGCCTTTATCCGGGGGCCAACGGACCGTCCTGGTGCGAGGGCAGGAGCATGGCCGACAGGATCACCGGGTTTTTCTCGGCGATCCAGGCGGGCGCTGCGGACGCCGGGATCCGGGCCGACGTCAGCGCCTTCTACGGATCGGGAATGATCGCCCGGGCCGAGGTCGACTCCGTGGTGGCCGGCCTGCGCCCCGGGCAGGCGCTCAACGGACGGACCCGCGATGGCAGCGCCGATTCGGTCAGGATCGGGCAATACGATTGCGGGGACGGCACCTACCCGGTCGTCGGGATTCCGCAGGTCGAGGAAATTGCCGAGGGCCTCGAATTGAGCCGGGCCGATCCCTCGGCCCGGGCCTTCGTCTCCCTGCAGGCCGACGAGGCCCCCTGGACCGACGACCTGATCCGCCGGTTCCGCGCGCACCCGACCCACGGGCTGGCCGGCCGGATCGCGCTGATCCGCGAGGTTGCGGCCGCCTACGCGGGCGAAGCGGAGGCGGACAACCTCGTCGACGCCTTTCACGAGGTGGGCCAGGCCGTCGCCTCGTTCCGGCGCATGGGCGGCGATCCGCTCCTGTGCGTCGGGGTTGTGAACCAGCGCTGGCTCACGCGACCCTTCGTGCCCTTTCCGCTCGAGCTCACGCCGGCCGAACGCGGCTATTACCGGCCGTTCCAGTTCCAGGCCAACAGCGAGGCGGAGGCCGCCGACCTGATGAACACGCAGGGCGTCGAGTTCGTCCACGGCTACTCGGGCGCCTGGCTGGCCTCGGCCAACCTGGACTACGTGGCGGCGACCGCCAGGTCCGCCGCGGACCGGATGGAGGGGATCGCCGGGCGGATCGCCGACGCGGCGAAGAAGGACCGGCTGGCCACGACGGCCTCCCGGCTGCGCGCCTACGCCTGCCTCTGCCGGACCGCGCGCAACGCCATCAACTACCAGGCCATCCTCGACCGGACCGACACGACAAGGACGGTCAGGCAGGTTCCCATCTACCCGCTCGACGGCGACCAGCGGCTCCGGGAGCTGCAATCCATCACGCGGGAGGAGATCGACAATGTCGACGAGCTGATCGGCCTTCTTCAGTCCGCCCGCCACCCGCTGCTCGCGGTCGCCCCGACTCCCGCCGAGGAGGACATCTTCCTGCTCAATCCCGACCTGGTCGCCCAGCTTCGGCGAAAGGTCAGGATCATGCTCGACCACCAGCTCGACGCCAATAGAATCTACCAGCGGAGGCAGGGTTGAAGCGCCATTTAACCATGAAGACATCCATTCCCCTCATCGCGCTCGCCGTCCTGCTCGGGTCGGCCGCGGCCGGAACCGCGCGCGCGCAGGACGACACCCGCCTGGTCGTCGTCCAGGACGAGAGCTCGACCGAGCTCAGGATCGAGGCGAACCTGAAGACGGCGCACCACATGGTCGTCAGCGAGAAGCGCAACGGGGACGATCTCTGGCTCGACCTGCCGATGAAGGGTCCCCCGATGCCCGGCTACCATATCGTGATCGACACCCAGGCGCTCAACAAGGGCAACGGGGGCGCGATCACCGAGCGCGGGATCCGCATCCAGCTTGAGACCGGCATCAAGGTCTCCGACCCCAGGCACCGGGCCGCCGTCCTGGAAGTCATCAACGACATGAACCGCGGCAAGGTGTTCTGCTCGGCCTATATCGACGCGGACACCGAGGTGACGCTCGACTGGACCCTGAACATCCTCGATCCGGCCGGGCTGGACGTCGAGTACGTGTACGACATCGTCGCCCGCGAGACCAAGCTTTGGGGCGAACTCTACCCGCAGGTCGCCGCCGCGATGCAGTAGGGGCCCCGCCCCGGCGAACGGGCCCGGATCTAGCCGGCCGGCGTCCGCAGGACGCGGTGGACATGCCGGTGGACCACCTCCGCCAGCTTTTCCATCGTGTAGGGCTTCGAGAGCAATTCCCGCACGCCGGCCGCCTTCATCCGCTCGGGCGTGAGCTCGAGGCTGTAGCCGGAAGTCAGGACGACCGGCAAATCCTTCCGCAGCGCGTGGATCCGGAGCGCGAACTCGAGTCCGGCCATCTTCGGCATGGTCTGGTCGGAAATCACCAGGTCGAATGCGGTCGGATCCCGCTCCAGCAGGGCGAGCGCCTCCAGGACCTGGCGCCCGCCCTCCACGGCGTAGCCGAGCCGGGTCAGGGAAATTTGCCCGATCTTCACGATCGGCTCCTCGTCGTCCACAAAGAGGATCCGCTCGCCGTTGCCACGCAGGGCCGCGGCAACCGGAACGGACCTCGCCTGGGACGGCGCGGAGGCGGCCGGCAGGTAGACGTCGATCCGGGTGCCGCTGCCCACCGCGCTGGAAATCCTGATCGCGCCCCCGTGGCTGCGAACGATGCCGTGCACGACGGAGAGGCCGAGACCGGAGCCCTCGCCCGGGGGCTTGGTTGTGAAGAACGGCTCGAACACGCGCTGCCGCGTCGCCTCGTCCATGCCGCAGCCCGTGTCGGTGACCGTCATGCGCACGAACGTGCCGGTGGCCGTGCCGGGGATCATCTCCGCCAGCGCCTCATCGGCGACGCAGGCCTCCAGGCTGATGCCAAGCGTGCCGGGCTGGTTCCGCATCGCGTGGCCGGCGTTGGTGCACAAGTTCATGATCACCTGGTGGAGTTGCGCCGCGTTGCCCTTCACCGCGGGCAGGCCGTCGGGAAGGCTGGTGGCAAACTCGATCGTCCGGGGCACCGTGACCCGCAGCAGGCTGACGGCCTCCGCGATGACGTGGCCGAGCTGCACCGGGACCAGGGCCTCGGCGGCGCCCTGCGTCTTGCTGAACGCGAGGATCTGCCGGACAAGCTCGGCCGCGCGCTGCCCGGCGCGCGCGATCTCATCGAGGTACCCGGCCTGCTCGGCGTTGCCCCCGGCCGAGGTGCGTGCCAGCGCGGCGAAGCCGTAGATGCCCCCGAGGATGTTGTTGAAATCGTGCGCGATGCCGTTTGCCAGCGTGCCCACCGCCTCCAGCCGCTGCGCCTGCCTCAGGCGCTCCTCGAGGTTCGCCCTGGCCTCGGCCGCGACCCGCCGCTCGGAGATGTCCCGGACATACACGAAGTTGTACTCCCGGCCGTTGAACTCGAACCAGTTCAGGTCCACCTCGACGGGTATGACGCGTCCGTCGCGGTGCCGGTGGCCGGTCTCAAAGGACATCCGCCGGCGCTCGCGCAGCTCCAGCCAGTGCTCCGCCCACCGGTCCGCGGAGGACTCGGGATTGATGTCGATGATGGACATCGCGAGCAGCTCCTCCTCCGAATAGCCGAGCATCTCGCAGGCCGCCCGGTTCACCCGCAGGATCCGGGCGTCCCGGCCGATCCAGAACGTCGGCACCGACGACTCCCGCATCGAGTACTCGCTGAGCTTGAGCGCATCCTCCGCCCGCTTCCGCCGGCCGATATCGCGGGAGGTGATCTGGGTCGACGGCTTCCCGCCGTAATGGAGCCGGACGCTCTGGACCTCGACGTCGATGGGCGTCCCGTCAAGCGCCAGGTACCTCAGCTCCGACATCGGCCCCCCCTGCCCGGTCTCGGCGAGCTTCTTCCGGCGGGCGAGCACCGCCGGCCTGGAGTCCGGGTGGACCAGGTCGAGCATGGCGACGCCCACCAGCGCGGAGGCCGAAGCGGCCCCGAACATCCTCGCCGCCGCCGGGTTCGCATAGACGATCCTCCCGTCGGTGTGGATCGTGATCGCCTCAAGCGACTCCTCCACCATTGCCCGAAAACGCTCCTCGCTGCGCCCCAGTTGCCGGTTCGCCGCGTCCCGCTCGCCAATGGCCACCGCCGGAAGCAGCGCGATGAACGAGCTCAGCGCCAGGAAGACCTGCAGGACAAACAGGTACGATCCGGATGAGGCCTGCTCGGGCGTCAGCCCGGTCAGGTAGCGCGAGGTGAGGTAGGTCACCAGAAGCGCGAAGAGCAGGCTGATCGCCGAGGCCCCGCGCAGGCCGAAGCGCAGCGTCGCCCAGAGGATGAAGGGCGCGAGCACGGACTTGTTCCCGCTCATGATCCCGGCGTCGCGAACCAGGAGCTGCCAGGACACGGCGAGGAGCCCGGCGCAGAGCAGCGCCGCCTCGGCGAGCCGGCCCAGTCGCGTCCACCACCGGTCCCCCGACTCGTCCGGCTGGAACCAGGTCAGGACAAAGGGGGCCACGGCGAGGATCGCCATCGCGTTGGCGATCCACCAGCGCAGCCCCGCGTCCGCATACGACGGGTTGAAGCCCCGGCCGACCACGAGCCACGCCCCGATCGCCGCGCCCGTTGCCGCCCCCGCCCCGGCGGTGCAGACCAGGAAGCCGAAAAGCCGCCTGATCGAAGTGAGCCGCGGGACCTGCGCCACGAACCTGCGGAACAGGGACGCCCCGACGACCGCCGTTGCCCCGTTCGCGACGCACAGCCAAAGACTGAGGGAGGGCGCCAGGCCCCGCTGGAGATTCAGCGCCACGTCGACGGCCGACGCCGCGACGATCAGCGCCGCCCAGTCCCCGGCCGGGACCATCAGCAGGGTCGCCACATAGAGCCCCGCCGGGAGCCAGATGCTGACCGCCGGCGAGTGATGGATCGAGACCAGCCGGCTCAGGAGGATGCACGCCAGGTAGCCGACGGCGAAGAACAGGATCTTCTGCCACAGGGGGCGCGCGCTTTCATTTTCGGTGGGCATCGGTGGCGTTCACACCCCAAAAATCCCTATTTGCCCGGGCGCGCAATCCATTATGGCCGTCCGGCCCGGAAGACCGCGGCGAGAAGCAGAAGTAGCGCGGCCGCCAGCGCAGCGAAAAGCGACCGCCGCAGGAGATAGGTTTGGGCCGCGCCGGTATGCAGGTTGGTGTACGCCGGATTCGGGTGAAACAGGTAGCGGTCGACATTCGCCAGGGCGAAGGTCCGGTCCCTGAGCAGCATCGGGTAGATGTCGCGGACGTCCTCCACGTTGGGCGGCTGCCGGTACTTGATGATCGCCTGGGGGCCGAACTCCTCCCTGTACAGCCAGCAGACGGAGGCAAACGGCACGGTCGCAAACGAATTGGGCCCCGCGGCGACCTTGAGGTCCAGGAGTTCCCAGTCCTTGAGGACGCTGACGCTGCCATTCGGCACGAAGACCCGCGCGGTGACCCCGTCGAACGCATCGTGCTCGCAAAGGTGGAGGATGTCGGCGGTGTTCAGCAGCGCGCCCTTTCGGTCCCGCACCGCGATGACCGACTGGTCCTCGTCGACAAATGCCCACCGGTTCTCCTCCCTGACCCACGACTCCGCCCAGGAGTGCCCGGTGTAGACGATCACCGCCTTCTGGGTGTTGGCCCCGAATACGAACCGGGTGGGCACGCCGGCCCGGTTGGCGAAGAAGGTGTATATCTGCGCGTGCTGCGTGCACCACCCCTTGCCCGGACCGTTGATCATGTCCTGGTACATGAGCCAGGGATTCATCCAGCGAAAGTCGTCCCTTGGGACGCCGCCGCAGGCGGCCAGCCTGACCTTGAGAAAGCGGGTGACCTTATCGATCCGCTCGAGGGTGCCATCCGAATCCCTCACCCCCATCTCGTCCCGCACGACCCGGTCGGCGGCCGCCAGCGATTCCGCGCCGATATAGCGGTAGTCGTCGACCCAGTCGCTGACCGGCCTGCGCGTGAACTGGTCGACGGGCAAGTCGGTGTAGACGAGGTAAAGGACCATGCCCTTGGGCCAGTGCATTCCCCCCTTCAGGTAGATCTCCGAGGACAGCGCGTAGATCTTGAAATCGAGATCGGGGCCCGTGCCCGCCGGGAGCGGGCGGAGCCTGTACGTGTGCCTGAACTTGCCGAGGGGCTCGCTGGCCGAGTCGTATAATCCCCCGACCACGCGGACCCGCAGGGGATTTCCTCCCGGTATCGTCCCGGTGGGCCGGCCGTCGACGAACACCTGCCAGGATTCAGGCGACTTGTTCCAAGCCAGGTCCAGGCGCAGGACGCGGTCCTTCTCGACCTTCCATCCCCGGATGCTTGGCGCGTCCAGGGGATAGTACAGGGATGCGTAGTCCGTCGGGAGGTAGGAGTCCTCCCAGCCGCGCGTCAGAAAGACGCACAGGTTGGAAGCCAGGAGGAG
>Ga0302196_10005294_pt1 | contig 11561 bp, 13 predicted proteins | sample II_Bog_N1_3_FD_198794 | JGI IMG/M metagenome (GOLD analysis project Ga0302196, IMG submission 198794) | Peat permafrost microbial communities from Stordalen Mire near Abisko, Sweden - II_Bog_N1_3 | ecosystem: Environmental > Terrestrial > Soil > Wetlands > Peat | place: Sweden: Abisko...
TCCTACTGCAGGCCGTCGCAGACGATCGTGACGTCGAAGCTGGACTCGCCGAACTTGTAGGCGTGGTGCAGCTGGAATTCGGGGGCCTGCACGTGCAGGTTGTAGTCGCGGCCGGTGATCACGGCCGGAACCGAGAGCCCGCAGTTGGCCGACAGGTCCGGGACCTTGCCCTTCCAGGCGCCGGCCAGCATGTTGCCGATCTCGCCGATGGCGTCCTTGACCGTGTCGTCGATCTCGTCAAAATCCATGCCGGTCATCAGCGAGGCGATCTTGATGGCCGCCGAGCTCCCCGAACGGAAGACGCAGGCGCCCGAGAGCAGGCCGCCAAAGCCGACCACCGCAGTGACCGACTCCTCCTCATGCAGCACCGGGCCGGAGTTACGCTCGCAGGCAACGCCCAGCATCATTTGAAAGACTTCCTCGACACTCGCATCCAGGTTCCGTGGATCGGAGACCAGTTGCACAGATTCACGCAGCGTGACCGCCATTGTTAGCTCCATTTCCTTTGTGCCGCCTCCCTGCTTTCGCGCAATAGCGGCGTTCCGCACCCCGTTCAACAACATGGCGAGCCCTTTCCGGTCAGGCCGCGGAGAGCAGCGGCAAGACCCGTTCCTTGACCTGTTCCGCAGTAAACGGCTTGCGGATGTACCCCTGGGCGCCGGCCAGAATGGCCTGTTTGACATGCTCTTCGCTGGATTCGGTCGTGATCATCACCACCGGGACGCCGGGGGCCAGGTTCTGGGCGCGCACCTGGCGCAGAAACTCCAGGCCATCCATCGAAGGCATGTTGATATCGGAGAGGATCAGGTCCACCTGCTTGGCCTTGAGCAGATCAAGGCCTTCGGTTCCGCTGCCCGCCTCATGCACTACCATCAGTTCCAGCCCAGCCTGGCGCAGCGCCCGCTCCACAATCTTGCGCATCACCGAGGAATCGTCCACGATCAGGGTTCTAATTTCGTTCATGCCATGCTCCTCTTGTGGCTTTATCGGCACCGGTCAGAAGTTCAACAGGGCCTTTGCACGGTGTTTTTTGCCCCGGCAGAAATTGGGATTCCCGGTCGAAAGCTCCCCTCCATGGCCCTAGTGCGCGGCAATCGAGCAAAGCAGATCCTGAACCGATTCAACCTCGGGCGCCGGCGTGGTCTGGCCACGCGGCCACATCCTCAACCACAGGCAGTCGTGGACCCGGACCAGGCGCGACTCCGCCGGCCGAGCCTTTTCGACGGCTTTGGACAGCACATGCACGACGGCCTGCTCGGATGCTGCCTCGACGAGTTCAACCCTGGGAAAGCGCGCGCCGAGCATGCGGGTGTGCGCGGGCCCGAACTCGGAACCCTGCACCAGGCCGCATTCGACCCGCAGCCCGGTCATCCGCTCGATGGCCAGGGCCAGAACCGGGTCGAGACGGTCTTCAAAGCCGAGATAGAGCAGCTTGCCCGCCGCCACCCGCAAGGGCAGCGCGCCAAACGCATCCACAAACAGGCGGGGCAGCATCACGGTGAGCGGCTCGGCGTCGTGAAAGTCCAGAGCCAGCACCGGGCAGCTCCACTGCAGGCCCAGGGCCCGGGTGACCAGCTTCTCGCTCACTCCCTGCTGGCGGATCAGCCAGGACCCCAGCCGCCCACCACCCGCAGCGCGCTGCGCCTCAAGAGCGCTGCGCAGCTGGCGGACGGTGATCCAGCCCTGCTCGAGCATGGTCAGCCCCAGCGGCACGCGGTGGCGGCGCACCTCGGCTGGCTCGATGCGGCCCTCCAGCTCGCGACCAACCGCCTGGGCGACGCGGGCCCTGGTACAGACTGGCGAACAGCTCCATCCGCCCTCGAAGACAGGCGTCGAGCGGCTGCGCCAGAGGTGCAGCCACCCGGAGCGGCAGCCGGCGTTGGAGCAGGTCTCAAGCCAGCCGCCGCGAGGGGCCCTGGCCGCCGATTCGGGCTGCGGAACTTCGCCGGCCCCGCGCAGCTCGGGACCTGGGCCGCCGTCCGCCGCGGCCACCGGGCCGGGCGCAGGCGTCGCAATCGGTCCGCCTCGCAGGCTGCCTCGGGCGCCGGCGCCCGGTCTCAGAACAGGCATCGAATACTCTCCAGCCGCTTGCGCGGCGCGGCGACTTCGGTCACCCGCAGGCCGAAGTTGCCGTTGACCAGCACCACCTCGCCGCGGGCCACAATCTTGTCGCCCACGATCAGGTCGACGGGGTCGGCGATATGGCGGTCCAGCTGGACCACGTCGCCGGGGCCGAGGTCGAGGATCTCGCCCAGCGGCATCTCCCGGCAGCCAAAGCGCAGCGAGGCCTCAAGCTCGACATCGAGCAGCAGTTCGACGCCGGCGTTGAGCGCGGAGAACGGTGGCGAAGTTGCCTTGACCGGGTCGGGCTTGAGGATCGGGTCGGACTTCATGGCTGGATCTGGCTTCAGAATCGGATCTGGCTTAACGGCCGGCTCGGCCTTTGCAGCCTGCGGCGCGCGCACCTCGTCGCGAACCAGGATCGTCCAGGCGCGATCGCCGGATTTCAACTGGAAGGCCCGCGAGACCTTGGCCTCGCCCTCGCTGGGCTCGAACTTTTCGATGCGGCACTTCATGCCGGCAGCGGCTAACAGTTCGCCGATGGCGGACTCGGCCACCTCGCGCAACAACTCTGCCCAGCCGGCTTTCTGGTCCATGCCCTCGCCGACCAGCGGCGAATCAAGGATGGTGGCGTCAAGAACCACCGCGAAGCGGCCGGTCATGTCGCCGCTGAGCGTGGCGGCAAAGCCGAACGAGCCCGGCGCCATGGGCTTGGGCAGCGACTCGACCAGCTCCGGCTCTCCGGCCAGGGCCTGTTGAAACAGGGCCGTGGCCGCGCCGGTCCAGCAATCCAGATAGCTCTTCATGGCTCGGCCTCCGCGATGGGCCGCTCGATGCGCGCGCCGCGGTGCAGGCCGTGGCGGATGGCCTGGGCATGGGCCAGGCGCTGCCCGCCCACCTGCCAGACGGGCAGGGTGTTGGCCGGGATTTCGAGCCTGAGGACCATGCCCGGCACCAGATTCTCCAGCTCGCTGGCCGAGATGCGCACAGAAGGCAGCTGCAGGCTCGAACCGAACCGGATCTGCCGCGCCGAGGCTTCCATGCGCGCGCGCGTTTCGCCGGCGTGGCGGCGGCTGCGGCCCCAGTCCGATGTGAGCCGGCGCAGGATGGTGTTGGCCACCACCGCAGGGAACGCCAGGTTGAGCAGCCCCGAGGAGTGGGGCATGCGAATCTCGAAGCTCAGGCAGAGGGTTTTTTCCGTGACCGACATGATGCGCGCCACCTGGGTCTGCATCTGGCGGCGCTCGAAGTTGAAGCTCAGACCCACCGGCTGCCAGGCCGCGGTCAGCTCGCGGCAGATGATCTCGACCACCGAGCCGAGGATGGATTCCTCGATGTCGGTCAGCTCGCGCAGGGCGCCCTCCCGGCCCTCGCCGCCCAGCAGCAGATCGATGATGGGCGGAGCCAGGGCCAGGTCCAGCTGCAGAACCGAGAGCGCGCCCAGTGGCTCCAGGCGCACCGAGGCCACGTAGCTGATCTCGGGGATGCGCAGCAGAAACTCGTTGAACTGGATCTGCTCGGCCGAGACCAGGTTGACCTGAAAGCGGGTGCGCAGCCAGGCGGCCAGGTTGTGGGTGAGATTGCGCGCGAACAGGTCGTTCAACATGCTGATGGCGCGCAGCTGGTCGGTCGATATCTGGCCGGCGGAGGAGAAGTTGTAGGGCACCACGCGGGCCCGCACCTCGGTCCTTCCCGCCTCCGGCTCGGCCGAGCGCGCGGCCTGAAATAAAGCATCGATCTCGTCCTGTTTGAGGGTCTTTTCCATGGTCCTCGTTCGAGTGGCTAGTGGTTAGTAGCTAGTGGTTAGTGCTCAGCGCGCGGCGCCGCTATCTTCATTACTGGTCCCTTGGTCCCCCAGTCCCTGGTTCTTCCCTGACCCCTGTTCCCTGATCCCTGCTCTTTCACCGCCCCGCCCGCACGGCCGGTTTGCGCGCCTTGTTCCGCTCAGCGTTCTGGCGGGAGGCCAGATCCTTGAGCGCGGCGCGCAGATGAACAACCGCCGAGGCATGCACCTGCGAGACCCGCGACTCGACCACGCCCAGCGCCAGGCCGATCTCGCGCATGGTCATCTCCTCGTAGTAGTAGAGCGTCATCACCAGCCGCTCGCGGTCGGGCAGGTGGGAGATGGCGTCGGTGAGCCGGTCCTCGAGCTCGCCGCGCAGGCAGTGGAAGAGTGGATCGTCCTCGGGGCGGCCGGGAATGTAGGCCAGCTCCTCTTCCCCCGAGTCCTCGTTGCGCTCCATGTGCAGGGTGCCGATCTCCAGACCCTTCAGGTCGCCGAGCAGCTGCTGGTACTCCTCAAGACTCACCGTCATCTCGGCGGCGATCTCCACCTCGCCCGGGGCGCGGCCCATGCGCTGGGTCAGCACCCGGATTGCCTCTTCGACGGCGCGGCCCTTCCTGCGCAGCTCCCGGGGGCTCCAGTCCAGGGTGCGCAGCGAGTCCAGAATGGCGCCGCGGATGCGGAACTGCGCGTAGGAGCGAAACTGCACCTTCTTGGTGGGGTCGAACTTGGCAAAGGCGTCCATCAGCCCCACCACGCCGGCCGAGACCAGGTCTTCAATGTCCACGTGCTGGGGTAGCCGCTCATGAATGCGGCGGGCCAGAAAGCGAACGATCGGCAAGTGTTCGAGCAGAATCCGCTCCTGCTCCGGGGTGAGCACGGCAGGTCCGCCCGCAGAGGGCGGATAACCGCCGGCTACAGCTGATCTGCGTTGCGCAGCCGGGCCGCCCATGGCGGCCGCTGTCTCCAGTCCCATCGTCTCTCCCCCTCTTGAAACCTTTTCTCCAAACCCTTTCTCGGAGCCGTCTGTCGAACCCTTTTCTCCAAGCCCTCGCTCGAACCTTTCTCGGAGCCTTCTCTCGAAGCCCTTATCCGGAATCAACGCCTGGCTGCCGGGCGCTCAGCGCACCGTACCCACTGGCCGCAGCCGGACTTCAGCTGGAATTTCCCCGGCAGCCACTACCGCCAGCCTTGGCAACACCGGCTCCAGCCAGCGCCGGACGTGATAGCGGGCCGGACTGGGACAAAGGAGCACGGGCAGGGCCGCAGCGGAGGCGGCGCCGATAAGCTGCCTCACAGAATCGGTAAGCCGGCGGACGACAGGAGTGCCGGGCGCAGCCTGGGCGGCCAGCATCCGGTGTGCGCCGTCGGGGGAGAGCGTGGCCAGAATCTCCTCTTCGAGAGCCGGGTCGAGAAGGAGCACCGGGAGCTGGCCCTCGCCGTCGAGCAGAGGCCGAACCAGCCGCCGGCCCAGCGCCTGGCGCGCGGCCTCGACCAGGCCAACGATGTTCTTGTTCACCGGCGCGGTCTCAAGCAGCGCCTCGAGGATCGCGCCCAGGTCGCGGATCGATACCCGCTCGCGCAACAGCTGCTCGAGCACCCGGCCCACCTCGCCCAGCGAGAGCAACTTCGGCACCAGTTCTTCCATCAGCTTGGGATGAGTGTCGTTAAGGGAATCCAATAAGCGCTTGGTCTCGGCGCGGCCCAGCAGTTCAAAGGCGTGGCGGCGGATCAGCTCGCCCAGATGGGTGGTGATGACCGTGACCGCGTCCACCACCGAGTAGCCGGCGGCGATGGCCTGGTCTTCGAGGGCCGGAGCGATCCACAGGGCGGGCACGCCGAAGGCCGGCTCGCGGGCCTCGCGCCCGGCCAGAGGCCGGCGGTTGGGGTCGCCGGAGACGGCCAGCAACTGCGCGCCCTCGGTCTGCCAGCGGCCAATCTCCATGCCGCGCAGCGAAAACAGGTACTCGCGCGGCTTGAGGCGCAGGTTGTCGGAGATGTGCACGGGAGGAACCAGGAAGCCCATCTCCGCGGAGAGGTGGCGGCGCAGGGAGCGGACCCGGTTGAGCAACTGGCCGCCCTGCTTCTCGTCGACCAGCGGGATGAGCTGGAAGCCGATCTCGAGCGTCAGGTCTTCGAGCTTCAACAGCTGGGTCAGGTCGGAGGACTGGGCCTCGGCGGCCTTTTTCTTTTCGCCGACAGCGGGCTCAGGCGGGGGCGCAATCGCGGCTTGCGCGCCCACCCGCCGCGCGCCCCAGAACAGCCCGGCGGCAACGGAGAGAAACGCAAACTTGGGCAGGCCGGGGATGAGGCACATGGCCGCCGAGACCAGGCTGGCCAGATACAGCGTGCCCGGCTTGGCCAGCAGTTGCGAGCGAATCTCGTTGCCCAGCAGACCCGCCGAGTTGGCACGGGTCAGGGTGATGCCGCCGGCGACCGAGACCAGCAGAGACGGGATCAGCGTCACCAGCCCGTCGCCCACCGTGAGCACGGTGTAGGTGCGCGCCGCCTCGGCCAGCGCGACCCCTTGCTGGAGCGTTCCGATCAACAGGCCGGCGATGATGTTGATGGAGGTGATCAGGATCGTCGCCATCGAGTCCCGCTGGTTGAAGCGGGCCGCTCCGTCCATGGCGCCGTAGAACTCGGCCTCGCGGGCGATGGCCTGGCGGCGGCGCCGCGCCTCCTGCTCGTCGATCAGGCCGGCGTTCATGTCGGCGTCGATGGCCATCTGCTTGCCGGGCAACGCGTCGAGGGTGAACCGAGCGGTGACTTCGGCGGTGCGCACGGCACCGTGCGAAACGACCAGGAACTGAATGGCGATCAGGGCCAGGAAGAGCACAAAGCCGACGACATAATTGCCCCCGACGACAAACTGTCCGAATGCCTCGATCACCTTGCCGGCGGCGGCGGTGCCCTCCGAGCCATGGAGGAGAATGCGACGCGAGGAGGCGATGTTCAGGGCCAGGCGAAACAGAGTCAGCAGGAGGAGCAATGTGGGAAAAACGCTGAGCTCGACGGCGCGCCGGATCTGCACGGCGGAGAGAAAGACGATGATGGACGCGGCCATGGACAGGGCCAGCAGAAAATCCAGAGCCGCGGCCGGCAGCGGCACCAGCATGACGAAGATCACGCTGATGGCGGCCAGCGGCAGAACGTACTCGCGTAGCCGCTCGAGGATGGTCTGCGCGTGCGGAGCGTGGAGAGTGGGCGCGGCGGTGCTCATCGCGAACCTCCGTCCGAGGGCGGGATGGAGGCGGAAGGCGGCGCTGGAGAAGACGGGCGTGCGGCAGTCGCGAACCCCTGTCGCGACGCCTGGGCCTGGGCCTGGGCGCGGGCCGCAGTCTCGCGGGCGCGGCGCTCGCGCAGTTCGGCTTCAACGCGCTGGCGGTAAAGATAGGCGAGGATGGCGGCGACGGCGGCGTAGAGATCGACGGGAATGGCCTGGCCGACTTCCACGGATCGATAGAGGGAGCGGGCCAGCGGCGGGTTCTCGACAATCGGCACCCCGGCCCAGCGGGCCTCGGCCTTGATCTCCTCGGCCAGCAGGTTGCGGCCCTTGGCCAGCAGTTTGGGCGCCTCCATGGTGGCGAAGTCGAAGCCCAGGGCAACGGCGTAGTGGGTGGGGTTGGTAAGCACCACGGCGGCCTTGGCCACATCGGCCTTGACCCGCTTGCGGCGCATCTGCCGCTGCAGGTTGCGAATGCGGCCCTTGATCTGAGGGTTGCCCTCGGTCTGCTTCATCTCCTCGCGCATGTCCTGCTTGCTCATGCGCAGGCGCGACTCGCGGCTGCGCCACTCGACCAGGTAGTCGATCGCCGACCAGGCGAAGAGCAGCCAGGCGGCGGCCATCAGCAGGCCATAGATGTCCGAGCCCAGTGCATTGAGCCGCTCCACCGAGAACGGCGGCATGGCCAGCTGGCGGGCGATGCGCTGGACGGCGAACACAGCCAGCGCCGCGGCGGGAACAAGCGACTTGGCCAGCCGCGCACCGGCGCGCAGGGAGAACAGGTTCTTGATATTCGAGACCGGGTTGATGCGGTCAGGTTTGAAGCCAATGGCACCGGCATGAAAGTTGATCCCGCCGGTCTGCATGACACCGGCGCCCAACGCGGCCGCGGCCACGGCGGCCATGGTGATCGCAGGAACCGCGAGCAGGCCCATGACCAGGTGGCGCACGGCGGCAAGGGTGGGCGCGAGCGTCGAAGGCTCCCAGCGCTCCGGCCGACCGAGATCGAGAAAGGCGGCGAAGGCCGTCCGCCAGTCGATCAAAATACTGCTTCCGATGGCTCCCAGGGTCATGACCCCGGCCAGGGTGCCGGCCGCGGAGGAGAACTCCCGGCTGTGCAGGATGTCGCCCTCTTTGCGCGCCTCCTCGCGGCGGTGCTGGGTGGCCTGTTCGGTGCGCTCTCCGGGCATGGGATCAGCCTCCCCATCCGTACGACAAGCCGATCCCTATGCCGTGCGCAGCAGCGGGCGCGGCCGAGGCTGAGAGGAGCCGTTCGGCCATGTCCAGCAGTCCTGCGAAGCGGGCCTCGATGAAGCGCGGCCACAGGGCCAGCGCGCCGGTCAGCAGCACAAAGCCGGTCATGGTCTTGAGGGGCACGGTGAGCGACATGACCGGCAGCTGCGGGCTCAGCTTGCCAAGGAGCGAGACGGCAACCTCGACCAGCATGGTCGCGGCAAGCACCGGCGCGGCCAGCTCAACCGCGGCCAGAAAGATTCCCGCAGCGGCGCGGACAATGGCCAGAGCCGTCGTGGGCGGCAGGACGTAGCTGCCCAGCGGCACCACGCGGAAGCTGCGCACCAGGGAGGCCAGAAGAATGCGATCCATGCCTGCGGCGAAGATGACCAGCGAGCCCATCAGCTGAAAGAGGTCGCCTAAGAGCGGCGTCTGGATCGAGGAGGTGGGGTCGATCAGGTTGACGGCCGAGAAGCTGAACTGCATGCCCGCAATCTGGCCGGCAAAGAGCATCATCTCGGTGAGCAGGGTAAGGGTGAGCCCGTAGACCAGGCCCACGGCCAGCTCGCCCACCAGCGCTGTGAAGCTGATCGAGAACTGGGCCCGCGGCAGGGCTGCAACCAGCGGCGCCAGCAGATACGCCACCGCGCCGACGAACACTGCCTTGGTGCGCAAGGGCAGCGCGGTCGAGGAAAAGAAAGGCGCAAAGACCACCATCCCGCTCAGGCGCACCAAGGCCAGCGCCAGGGCGGCGAGAAAGTTGGCCCACTGCTGTTCGGTTCCCTGCGGCATTTTTTCCTTGAGCCGCTAGCTGCTAGCCTCTAGCCTCTAGCTCCTGGTTCTGTGTCTTTGGCGAATCTGCTCGCCGGTTGAAACGTCCTCTGCGCTCCGGAGATCGAGCTGGAAGCTAGGAGCTAGCAGCTAGAAGCTAAAAGCTGCTTTTTTACCCCAGAAATCGATGAAAATCCCCCATCAGCAGGCGGGTGTACGTGGCCAGCCGGCCCAGAAACCAGGGCATGCCGACCAGCAGGATCATGCAGATGGCGCCCAGGCGCGGCACCGAGGTGAGCGACTGCTCCTGCAGACTGGTCAGGGTCTGCACCAGGCTGAGAAGAAAACTCAACAGGGCCGCCGCAAGCAGCAGCGGCGCGGCCACAATCATGGCTTCCTTCATCAGTTGGCGGAGTAACTCGGAGACCATGTCGGGCGTCATTCAATTCCTCTCAGGGTTGTTGCTAAAAACTCTTCAACAGCGAACTCGCCAGCAGGTTCCAGCCATCCACCATCACGAAGAGCAGGATCTTGAGCGGCGTTGAGACCACCACCGGCGGCAGCTGGAACATGCCGATCGAGGTGGTCACCGAGGCGGTCACCATGTCGATGAGCAGAAAGGGCAGAAACAGCACCGCGCCGATGGCGAAGCCGGCCTTCAACTCGGAGAGAATGTAGGCTGGCACCACCACGCGCATGGGCAGATCGTCCGGCGTGTTGGGCCGGTCAACCTGTCCGGCGGCGGTGAACAGGGCCAGGTCCTTCTCGCGTGCGTAGCGGAGCAGAAAATGCTTCACCGGCGTGGAGCCGCGATCGATCGCCTCAAGGCCGGTGATCTGCCCGGCGCGATAGGGCTCAACCGCCTGCTGGTCGACCTGGTTGAGCACCGGGGTCATCAGAAACCAGGTCATCATCAGGGCCAGGCCCATCAGCGTGGGGTTGGATGGCGCGGTCTGCGTACCCAGCGCCTGGCGCAGAAAGTGAAAGACCACCAGCAGGCGCACCAGCGGGGTCATGGCCATCAGGATGGCCGGCAGCAGGGTGACCAGGGTGAGGACAAAGAGGATGGTCCATGGAGTGGAGTCCGAGGGATGCAGGCGCTGGGCAAGGTCCGGCAAGAGAGGGGTAACGGCAGGCACAGCGGCGGCCGCGCGGCCCAGGGCGAGCAGGTTCACCATGACGCCCTCAGGTCGCGGTCCCCAGGGGCGTGCCGTACCGGGCCCGGTCCAGAGACCCGGGAGACCGGGCCAGGCTCGAGCTGGATTGCCGGCTCTTCCAGAGAAAAAAATGCCGGGGTGCCTTCGGGCGAGGTGGCCAGCAGCAGCAGCCGGCCCTCGGCCTCGACCAACACCAGCGACTGGCGCGGCCCCAGCGCGATCCGTTCAATCACCACCAGGCGCGGAGCCCCGCGGGGCCGCACGCGCAGCCGGCCTCTGAACCAGTTCAGCAACCAGCCCGCCAGCCCGCCAGCCGCGCCTCGCCATCTGTGGCTCACCGCTTGCCTCTGCATTCTCTGACCTCGTTGCATCTCAGCTTTTTCCCATCAACTCGTCACCCCCCGGGCCGGGCGTTCACGCCAGCCGGGTTACGCGTACCGCCAGTTGGGTATCGATCACTTCGAACTCACTCCAGGCCAGTTGCACCGCGCCGGAGGCCAGCGGCACATCCTCGCCGTGTCCCCAGCCGGACTCGATCACCTGCGCCGGCTCCAGCGCCAACAGGTTGCGGACACGAAAGTTGCGCACTGGAACCGCAACATCGAGCTCGACCGGAAGCCGGGATATGGGCCCGCGCAGAACCAGTCCGCTGCCCTCAAGCGCCGGCGGCGGTGCAGGCACCAGCGCCTGCTCGGCAGCCAGCGCCGGGTCAGATTCGACCTGTACGCCGTTCTCTGCTGCAGCTGCCGGAGCAGCAAGCGGACGTACAGTGGTGGCCATATGCTGAGACAAGAGGCAGGGGGGTGACCAGAAGGGGGACACATGGATTGGAAGGGCCTTAGAATTGCGCCGATTTCGCCCAACACTCCGCCGTCATCCCGCCAACCTGCATCGCTGCTACACTGGTAGAGAACGGTACTTCGCGATTTGCGGTGCAAACAAACGCCGCGAGCGCCTTGAAATCGAGGTCGACACCATGGCTGAAAACAAGTCTGCACAGAACGGAAACAGAAGCTTGACCGGAACCAGCCTGCGCCTGAAGATCGGCCTGGCCGAGATGCTCAAAGGCGGCGTCATCATGGACGTGATGAACGTGGAGCAGGCGCGCATCGCCGAGGAGTCCGGCGCCACCTCGGTCATGGCCCTGGAGCGCGTGCCGGCCATGATCCGCGCCGAGGGCGGAGTGGCGCGCATGGCCAAGCCCAGTCTGATCAAGCAGATCATTCAGGCCGTGTCCATTCCGGTGATGGCCAAGGCCCGCATCGGCCATTTTGCCGAGGCTCAGATACTGCAAGAGCTAGGCGTGGACTTCATCGACGAAAGCGAGGTT
>Ga0302196_10005302_pt1 | contig 11556 bp, 13 predicted proteins | sample II_Bog_N1_3_FD_198794 | JGI IMG/M metagenome (GOLD analysis project Ga0302196, IMG submission 198794) | Peat permafrost microbial communities from Stordalen Mire near Abisko, Sweden - II_Bog_N1_3 | ecosystem: Environmental > Terrestrial > Soil > Wetlands > Peat | place: Sweden: Abisko...
GGGCGCTCGCAGCTCCTCGTCTATCACTTCATGTTCGGGCCCGACTATACGGCCGGCTGCCCGTCGTGCTCGATGATCGCCGACGGTTTCGACGGCTTCGCCGTCCATCTCGCTCACCACGACGTGATGCTGACGGCGGTCTCGCGCGCGCCGCTGGAGAAGCTCATGGCCTACCGGCGTCGCATGGGCTGGACCTTCCCCTGGGCGTCCTCGCGCGGCGGCGACTTCAATTTCGACTTCGCCGTCTCGTTCACCGAGGCGCAGGAGAAGGAGGGGCCGGTCGAATACAATTACGCGCGCGGCGCCCACGCGATGGACCGGACGCCGGTTCCCCCGCCGGTCGTCGCGTTCGCCGCGAGCTGCGGCTGCGACGGCGCGACCTACCGGCGCGACCGGCCCGGCATGAGCGCCTTCGCGCTCGAGGACGGCGTCGTCCACCACGCCTATTCGACCTATGCGCGCGGGCTCGACGGCCTGTGGGGCGCCTATCAATGGCTCGACCGCGCGCCGAAGGGCCGCAACGAGCAGGGCCTCTGGTGGCGCCGCCACGACGAGTACGGCGATGTCTGAGGCGGCGGCGCCCGTCGTCGCGCCGAACGACGTGGCGACTTGCGGCGGGGGCGGCTCCGCCGCTCTCGGCGCAGCCGGCTGGCTCGGCCTGGCGGCCGCGCCGACCTTCGCGCTGATGGCGCTGTGGACCGGGTTTTCCGGCGGTCGACCGGACATGGCCTGCATGCCGATGGCGGATGCGTCGCCGCTCGGCGGCATGGCGGCGATGTACCTCTTGATGAGCGCCTTCCACGCGGCGCCCTGGCTGAGATGGATCGGCCGCTTCAGGTGAACAGCGCCCCGCCGTTCACCGCCAGCGTCTGGCCGGTGACGAAGGCGTCGGCGACCAGGAACAGGACGGCTTCGGCAATGTCGTCGCCGGTCCCGACGCGGCCGACCGGAATGCGCGCGCCGACGCCGGCGGCGATCAGCGGCGCGCCCATCTCGGTGTCGATCAGGCCCGGCGCGATCGCGTTGACCGACACGCCTTCCGGGGCGAGCCGCAAGGCGTAGGCGCGCGTCAGGCCTTCAACCCCGGCCTTGGCGGCGCCATAAGCGACGCTGACCGAGCCGGCGCCGACGCGCGCGCCGATCGAGGAGATGTTGACGATCCGCCCCCAGCGCCGCGCCCGCATGCCGGGCAGAACGGCTTGGGTGCAAAGGAAGGCCGACTTCAGATTGACCGCGAGCGCGCGGTCGAAATCCTCTTCGCTGATGTCGTCGAGGCCGCGCGACTCCGCCATGCCGGCGTTGTTGACGAGGATGTCGATCGGGCCGAGCCGGTCCTCGGCCTCGTCGACCATGCGCTGCACGGCGGCGGCGCTCGAGACGTCCGCGGCGATCGCGCCCGCGCGCCCGCCGGCCTGGCGGATCGCCTCGACGACGACAGCCGCCTCTTCGCCGCGCTGGCGATAATTGATCGCAACCGCGCAGCCCGCCTTGGCGAGCGCGAGGGCAATCGCCTTGCCGATGCCGCGCGAGGCGCCGGTGACCAGCGCGACGCGGTTGCTCAGTTCAGACATTGTGGATGTCCTGCGCGTTGAAGCGATGACAAGCCGTCCGCTCGATCTTGCCGCGGAACGATGGCGCGAATAGGCCATTGCGCCGCGCCGCGCAACGAAACAAACGATCCGGCCCCGTGACGGCGAGCCGGCGATTGCCGTCGCCGGAGCGCGCCGGTAGAGGATGCGGGCCGTGAACCACTCGCCTCGGCGCAGCCGGCGCGCCGCGGTCGCCAACGACTTGCGGGGATTTCCATCGTGACGATGATCGGCGCACTCGCTCTGTTGTTCGTCTGCCAATTGGCGGGCGAGGCGGTCCATCGGCTGGCGGGCCTGCCGCTGCCGGGCTCGGTGATCGGCATGCTGCTGCTGTTCGGCTGGCTGGCGCTGGTGGAAAAGGAGCGTCCGACGCTCGAGGCCGTCAGCGCGTGGCTGACGGCGCATCTGTCGATCATGTTCGTGCCGGCGGCTGTCGGCCTGATCGACCAGGGGCCCGCGCTGTCGCGCTACGGCGTCGGGCTGGTCGTCGCGACGGCGCTTTCCACCGTACTGACCATGGCGGTGACGGCGCTGGTCTTCCGCTGGGCGGCGCGGCGGGGCGAGCCCTTGCAGGACGCCGGCGCGTGACCGATCTGCTGACGACCTCGATCTTCTGGCTGAGCGTCACCCTGGTCGCCTTCGAGACGGCGGACGTCGTCTCGCGGCGCAGCGGCCGCCATCCGCTATGCCATCCGGTGCTGCTGGCGACGCCGGCGCTGATCGCCTTGTTGCTGGCGACCCGGACCGCTTATCCGGTCTATGTCAACGCGACGCAGGCGCTGAGCTTTCTTCTCGGGCCGGCGGTGGTCGGGCTGGCGGTTCCGGTCTGGCGCCAGCGGGCGCTGATCCGGCGGCAGGCCTTTCCGATCGCGCTCGCCTTGGCGGCGGGGACGGCGACGGCGATCGTCAGCGCCGTCGGCGTTCTGTGGCTCTTCGGCGCCCCTCGGGCCGTCCTGGCCTCGATCGCGCCGCGCGCGGTCACGACGCCGGTGGCGATGGCGATGGCGTCGCAATTGGGCGGCGCGCCCGCGCTGGCGGCGGCCATCGTGCTGTTCGCGGGCGTGGTCGGCGCGATGACGGCGACGCCGCTGTTCGACCGGATGAAGATCCGCGACTACCGCGCGCGGGGCTTCGCCGTCGGCGTGTCCGCGCATGGCATCGGCACGGCGCGGGCGTTTCAGGTCGATTCGACCGCGGGCGCCTTCGCCGGCCTCGGCATGGCGCTGAACGCCGTGGCGACCGCTGCGCTTCTGTCCTTGCTGGCGCTGCTGATCTAGGCGGTCGAGGTCGGGCGCGGGCGCCGTCCTCGGCGCGAAAGTTGGCTCGCGCCGGCGAACGTGGCGCTCGCCGCTGAACTCAAAGCGGCGCCGGTGCGATCGACGAGCGCTACGCCGCCTCGAGCGCGCGCGTCTTTCGCCGCGCCATGCGTTGCGCCGCGACGACGGCGTGGGCGATCAGGTAGAACGGCACGAGCACGGTCGGCACGAGCGAAAAGGGCAGGGCCTGCATCGCCTGCGAGCCGACGCCGACATGGAGGCGTTGCAGCGGCCCTTGCCCGCTGGCCAGCCCGAAGCCGACGGCGGCGAACAGATCGAGCGCGCCGAAAGCGTTCCAGGCGGCGATCGGCGCCGGTTCGCCGCGCGCCAAGCGCAGCGCCAACGGAATGGCGATCAGGCCGGTGATGATGTCGCCGAGCCCGGCCGAATAGGGGAATGGGCCGCTCAGCCGGCCGACCGCAGCCAGCGCCAGGAACAGGACGCCGAGCAGGCGCAGCGCGTTGAGGCCGATCAGCAGCTCGGTCGGGATCGCCATCAGCCCCGCGCGGAAGCGCTGCGAGCCGAGCCACAAGGCCGCGGCGGCGAGCAGCGGCGCCGCGAACAGCAGGCCGACCACAGGGACAGGCTGGTCGGGCGAATAGACGAGCGCGCCGTCGGCGCCGAGCGCGGTCGCCATCCCGACCCATGCGCCGGCGACGCCCGCGGCGATAAGGCGCTGGCCGAGGCTCATCGGCACGACGGAGGCGATCGCGACGACGTCGACGAGGATCGCCGCCATTCCCGTGGTGTGTCCCAGCATGTCCAGCATGGCCGTCTCCTTTCAGTGTAACTACACCTATTTCACGATGAGAATGCGTGCGCCTGCGGCGTCAGGTCAGCTTTGCGTTCGCCAACCGGCGCAGCGCCGCGACGTCCGCGTCGCCCAATGTCGCGGCGACGGCGGCCTGCGCCGCGCGCCAGCTGGGGAGGGCGTCGTCGGCGACGACGCGCCCGCTCGCGGTCGCGCAAACCAGATGCGTCCGCGCGTCGTGTTCGTCGGTGCGCGTTTCGATCCAGCCATTGCGCTCGAGCAGGGCGAGGTTGCGGGTCAGCGTGGTGCGATCGACGCCGAGCGCTTCGGCGAGCGCCGTCACCGGCGTCGCGCCGCGCAGGATGAGGTTGGCGAGAATGGTGAACTGGGTGATCCGCAGCCCGTGCGGCCGCAAATGCCGGTCGAAGATGGCGGACAGGCTGCGCGCGGCGCTGCGCGAGGCTTGGCACAGGCAGTTGCGGCAATCGCTGAAAGCAGCGGCGCTGGACATCGATATGAGTGTATATACACTCAATAACCGAGTCAAGCGCAGCTTCGCGCCGGCGCCGGTCGCTCGGCGGGGGAGAAGCGCAATCGGCGGGACACGAGCGCGACGGATGCTTTGTCGAGGCGAGGCGGCGTCTTATTCTGGCCCGCTTTCATTCGCTGCCAGCGACGCGAGGCCGTCTTGTCCAAATCCACCCGCGCGACCAAGGCCCTCGAACAGGCGGGGGCGGCGTTTTCGGTCCATGCCTACGACTACGATCCCGACGCCGACAAGATCGGCATGCAGGCGGCCGAGGCTCTGGGCGAGGCGCCGCAGCGGGTGCTGAAGACGCTGATCGCGCTGGTCGACGGCAAGCCGGTTTGCGTCGTGCTGCGCTCCGACCGCGAAGTATCGATGAAGAAGCTGGCCGCGGCGCTGGGGGGCAAGTCGGCCGAGATGATGAAGCCGGCCGAGGCCGAGCGCATCTCGGGCTACAAGATCGGCGGCGTCAGCCCGTTCGGCCAGAACCGCCGCCTGAGAACCGCGATCGACTCCGAGGCGCTCGCCGAGCCCTACGTTTTTGTCAACGGCGGGCAGCGCGGGCTGCAGGCAAGGCTGAGTCCGCAGGACGTAGCCAGGCTGCTCGACGCCACCGTCGCGCCGATCACGGCTTGAGCCAGCCAACGCTGGGCGCGGCGTCGAAATCTTGGCTTGAAAAGGCAACCGCAAGGTTGCATATTGTCGCCATGAGCATGGACGCGGTCTTTCGTGCGCTCGCCGATCCGGTCAGGCGGCAGCTGTTGGATCGGCTCCATGCCCGCAACGGGCAGACCTTGGGCGAGCTTTGCGAGGGCCTCGACATGACGCGCCAGGCAGTGACCAAGCACCTCGCCATCCTCGAGGCGGCCAACCTCGTCATCAGCCAGAAGCGCGGGCGCGAGAGGCTGCATTTCATCAACCCGGTCCCGATCAACGACATCGCCGAGCGCTGGATCGGCAAGTTCGAGGCGCCGCGCCTCGCAGCGCTGGCCGAGCTCAAACGCAAGCTGGAAGAAGGGAACGGCCATGACTGACGGGATCAGCCGCTTTGTTTATGTGATCTACATCCGCGCCACGCCCGACCGGCTGTGGGCGGCTGGCCCAGCATCCTCTCCAATCTCAAGTCGCTCCTCGAAACCGGCGCGATTGTCTTGAGCCGATCCCGCGCCTCGGCCAAAAGTTAAGAGGTCACGGTTGGCCCTGCCGGCGTCGTCGATCGCCTGAAGTTCGAGCCGACGCGCGTAAACTCTTGTAACAATGTGGCTGTCTCTATGGAAAAGGTCGCCGCCCGCCGCGTTCGCGTCGCCGGCTTCACCGCCGTCCGGCGCGCGCCGACCGTCCGGATCGAGGCGTTCAAGCGACGCATGAAGCGGCTCTCCGTTTGGGGCGGTCGCTTCCGCAGGCGCCTCAACAACGACTTTCACATGCTTCGCAATCCCACTAGAGAATCGACGAAATATGGCGATCGAGCGTTCGGCTGCGGCGGCGGCGCCGTGCGCTCCTGCTGCGCCTAGAGCTGTTGTCTTACGACGGAACCGACAGCGCTCTCGGCAATGTCATTCCCGCGAAAGCGGGAATCCAGACTTGGCGGCCATCGCGCCCTTTGCCCCTGGATTCCCGCTTTCGCGGGAATGACAATGCTGGCGATTCCGTCAAATCCCGTCATGCTCTAGGGAGGCGCAAATGCGTGGCGAAGCCCGGATTGGCGACGATCGCGCGGCCGACGAGGCGCGGCGGCCGCCCAAGGCGGTCGCCGACGCCGCCGGCGGCGTGTCGCTTCGCGCCGTCGCCGCACGGAACCTGGATCACGCTGCGCGAGGACGGCTTTCTCGGCCGGCCGCAGGCCGCGCACGGCAATGCCGAGAACTGGGAGATGGTCCTCGGTTGGCTCGACGCCTACCTGAGCGCGGGCCGGTCGTCCTGAGTCCGCTTCTTCGACTTAGCGACCAATGTCGGCGGGCGGGATCGGCGCGTCGTCGTTGGTCGGATAGAAGCGCTGATTCGGGGCGTTGCGCGGCGCCGGCAGGGGCGATGACGTCACCGCCGGCGGCAGTTGCGGGATCGTCACGGGCGCGCCGGGCGCGTTGAGGTCGAGCGGGCCGGGATCGGCGACGGCGCCCTTGCGCTTCTTCGGCGTCGCGGTCGGGTTCGGCGTCGCCACGGCGCCCGGCTTGCCCGGCTGCGGCAGGTTCAGCGGGGCGAGGTCGAGATCGCCCGAATCGTCGGGCGCTTCGGCGACCGGGGGCGCCTCGTGGATCAGTTCGCCGTCGCCCTTACAGTCGGTCAGCCAGATATCGTAGACCGGGTGTTCGACGCCATGCATGCCGGGGCTGTCGGCGAACATCCAGCCGGTGAAGATGCGGTTGGTGGTTTGGTTCTCCAGCACCTCGTCGACCTCGGTGAAGGCGTCGGTCTGCGGCGCCTCGGTCGGCGGCCGCGAATAGCACACCCGCGCGGTGATCTGCAGCGAGCCGAACTGCACCGTCTCGCCGATCGCCGCCTCGAACGAAATGATTCGCCCGGTGATCTTGTCGAGCCCGGCGAAAACGGCGGTCGGGTGCTTGATCTTGTCGGCATGCGCGGGCGCGCCGGCGGCCATAAGCGTCGCCCCGGCCAAAAGCGCGAGGCGCGCGAAGCTGCGGTTCATGTTCGAAATCCGGGCCGCTGCATGGCCGCTGCGTGAATGGGCGCGCGCTTGAGGCGCATCGGGCTCCCTTGGTGGCAAAGCCGGGCGAAACGAAGGCGGCCCTTCAGCCTTCCGGGCGCCAGGCCTGGTAGTCGCCGGCCGACGCCTGGCGCCGGCCGAGCCCGATCGTCGAGCCCTTGGGGCGAATCGCCCAGCGGGTGCCGGTCGGGTTGGGCATATGCGGCTTTTCCCACGGCCTGGCCTGGTAGTCTTCCTCGCTCGGGGCCACGTCGACGGTGTGGTGCAGCCAGCCGTTCCAGCCCGGCGGGGTCGCCGAGGCCTCGCTGATTCCGTTGTAGATCACCCAGCGCCGCTCGAAGCCGAGCGCCGGGTCGATCGCGCGACCGCGGGTGCGGTAGTAGCGGTTGCCGGATTCGTCCGTCCCGACCAGTTCGCCGTGGCGGCGGGTGTACCACAGCGTGTTGAGCGTGGCGCCGTTCCACCAGGTGAAGAATCGGAGGAGAAAAACCTTCATCGCATTCCGCCGCGAGCCGCATTTGTCGCGGCGGACTATGGCGAGCGGCGAGGGGCCTGTCCAGCGCCAAGGCCGCGCGTCCCGAGCGCCGAATTTTCCGCTTGCCGAGCCGCTCCGACTCGGCCGATGCTGTCAACGCGGTGGGGCGTTTACCCAAAGTTATACATTTTTCTCCACAACATGTTGTGTCGGCGGTCGGGTAGCAGCACAAGCTGTTGACGCAGCCGTCATGGAGTCGTAATGTTCAGGCGTTCTCGGCGCACGACGCTCTCCTGGTTCCGCAAGGGCTTGGCGAGCGGCGGCTTTTGCGCGGAGGCGCATCGGCGAAGGGGCGAAGCGCTTGCGGCGCGACGCGTCGGAACCTTGTGGGCGTCGGCGCGCGTAGACAACGTCTGAAATTGGGGCTTGGGGGGCCGCTCACGCGGCCGGAGGCGGGCGTGCGCCCGCTGAGCATCGGGGCTTGAACAATGCATATCGAGCGGCGGTACACACAATCTTCTCAGTCGCCCTACGCGGGAATCGCGTTCGAGACGACCAAGAGCGAGATCCGCAACCCGGACGGTTCGGTGGTGTTCTCGCTCGACCGGCTCGAGGTCCCGGCCGGCTGGAGCCAGGTCGCCGCCGACGTGCTGGCGCAGAAGTATTTCCGCAAGGCCGGGGTGCCCGCGCGCCTGCGGCGGGTCGAGGAGAACGGCGTCCCGTCTTTTTTGTGGCGGTCGGTTGCCGATACGGAAGCTCTGGAGTCGCTGCCCAAGGCCGAGCGCATCGGCTCGGAGACCTCCGCCAAGCAGGTGTTCGATCGGCTCGCCGGCGCCTGGACCTATTGGGGCTGGAAGGGCGGCTATTTCGAAACGGAAGACGACGCCCAGGCCTATTTCGACGAGACGCGCTTCATGCTGGCGCGGCAGATGGCCGCGCCCAATTCGCCGCAATGGTTCAACACCGGCCTGCATTGGGCCTACGGCATCGATGGGCCGGGGCAGGGCCACTATTACGTCGACCATGAGAGCGGCAAGCTGACCAAGTCCAAGTCGGCCTACGAGCACCCGCAGCCGCACGCCTGCTTCATCCAGTCGGTCGCCGACGACCTCGTCAACGAGGGCGGCATCATGGATCTGTGGGTGCGCGAGGCGCGGCTGTTCAAATACGGCTCCGGCACCGGCACGAATTTCTCCCGCCTGCGCGGCGAGCACGAGAAGCTGTCGGGCGGCGGCCGCTCGTCCGGCCTGATGAGCTTCCTCAAGATCGGCGACCGCGCCGCCGGCGCGATCAAGTCGGGCGGCACGACGCGGCGCGCCGCCAAGATGGTGGTGGTCGACGCCGATCACCCCGACATCGAGGCCTTCATCGACTGGAAGGTCAAGGAGGAGCAGAAGGTCGCGTCGCTGGTCGCCGGCTCCAAGATGCTCAAGCGGCGTCTCAAGGCGATCCTGCGCGCCTGCGTCAATTGCGAAGGGCCCGGCGACGACTGCTTCGTCATCGAGAAGAACCCGGCGCTGAAGCGCGAAGTGAAGCTCGCGCGCCGCGACGACGTGCCCGACGGCATGATCAAGCGCGTCATCCAGTTCGCCCGCCAGGGCTATCGCGACCTCGAGTTCGATGTCTACGACACCGACTGGGAGTCCGAGGCCTATCTGACCGTCTCCGGGCAGAACTCCAACAATTCGGTGCGCGTCACCGACGCCTTCCTGCACGCGGTCGAGACCGGCGGCGAATGGAACCTGACGCGCCGCCTCGACGGCAAGGTCCACAAGGCGCTGAAGGCCGCCGAACTGTGGGAGAAGATCGGCTACGCCGCCTGGGCCTCGGCCGATCCCGGCCTGCAGTACCACACCACCATCAACGACTGGCACACCTGCCCGGAATCGGGGCCGATCCGCGCCTCGAACCCGTGCTCGGAGTATATGTTCCTCGACGACACCGCCTGCAATCTCGCTTCCCTCAACCTGCTGCCGTTCCGCAATCCCGAGACCAAGACGTTCGACGTCGCCTCCTACGAGCACGCGGTCCGGCTGTGGACGCTGACGCTCGAGATCTCGGTGATGATGGCGCAGTTCCCGTCGAAGGAGATCGCCAGGCTCTCCTACGACTATCGCACCCTCGGCCTCGGCTACGCCAACATCGGCGGCCTGCTGATGAGCTGCGGCATCGCCTATGACAGCGACGAGGGCCGCGCCATCTGCGGCGCGCTCTCCGCCATCATGACCGGGCGCGCCTACGCCGCCTCGGCCGAGATCGCCGCCAAGCTCGGCGCCTTCCCGGGACACGCGCCCAACGCCAAGGCGATGCTGCGCGTCATCCGCAACCACAAGCGCGCCGCCGACGGCCTCGCCGACGGCTACGAGCAGCTTTCGGTCGCCCCGACCCCGCTCGACCATCTTTCGCTCGAAAAGGCGGGCGTCGCGTGGGCCGACCTCCTGGCCGCGGCGCGCGCGGCCTGGGCCGACGCGCTCGCGCTCGGCGAAGCCCACGGCTATCGCAACGCGCAGGTCTCGGTGGTCGCGCCGACCGGCACCATCGGCCTGGTGATGGATTGCGACACCACCGGCATCGAGCCCGACTTCGCGCTGGTCAAGTTCAAGAAGCTCGCCGGCGGCGGCTATTTCAAGATCATCAACCGCGCCGTGCCCGAGGCGCTGCGCGCGCTCGGCTACGGCGAAGCGAGGATCGCCGAGATCGTCGCCTACGCGGTCGGCCACGCCTCGCTCGGCCAGTCGCCCGGCGTCAACGCCGCCAGCCTGCGCGCCAGGGGCTTCACCGACGCGGTCCTGACCAAGGTCGAGGGCGCGCTCGCCGGCGCCTTCGACATCCGCTTCGTCTTCAACAAGTGGACGCTCGGCGCCGACTTCCTGACCGGAACGCTGAAGATCCCGGCCGAGAAGCTCGAAGAACCGGGCTTCGACCTGCTGAGCCACATCGGCTTCGCCAAGTCCGAGATCGAGGCCGCCAACGTCCACATCTGCGGCGCGATGACGCTCGAAGGCGCGCCCCACCTGAAGGCCGAGCACCTGGCGGTGTTCGACTGCGCCAACCCCTGCGGCCGCACCGGCAGGCGCTATCTCTCGGTCGACAGCCACATCCGCATGATGGCGGCGGCGCAACCGTTCATCTCGGGGGCGATCTCCAAGACGATCAACATGCCCAACGACGCGACGGTCGAGGACTGCAAGGACGCCTACATGCTGTCCTGGCGGCTCGGCCTCAAGGCCAACGCGCTCTATCGCGACGGCTCGAAGCTGTCGCAGCCGCTGAATTCGCAGCTGATCGCCAACGACGAGGACGAGGACGACGCGGTCGAGGCGCTGGTCGCCCAGACCATGCCGGCGCGCGCCGCGGCGGTGGCCGAGCGCATCGTCGAGCGGGTGGTCGAGCGGGTCGAGCGCCTGCGCGAGCGCGAGAAGCTGCCCAACCGCCGCAAGAGCTACATCCAGAAGGCGGTCGTCGGCGGCCACAAGGTCTATCTCCACACCGGCGAATACGAGGACGGGCGGCTCGGCGAAATCTTCATCGACATGCACAAGGAAGGCGCCGCCTTCCGCTCGCTGATGAACAATTTCGCCATCGCCATCTCGCTCGGCCTGCAATACGGCGTGCCGCTCGAGGAATATGTCGAGGCCTTCACCTTCACCCGCTTCGAGCCGGCCGGCCTGGTGCAGGGCAACGACGCGATCAAGAACGCCACCTCGATCCTCGACTACGTCTTCCGCGAACTGGCGATCTCCTATCTCGGCCGCACCGACCTCGCCCATGTCGCGCCCGAGGACATCGGCCACACCGTGCTCGGCGGCGGCGTCGATCAGGGCAAGTCGCCCGCCGGCGGCGACGGCGGAACGTCGGCGACTTCGGTCGTCTCCAAGGGCCTGATGCGCTCGAAGATGGACAAACTGATGCTGGTGCGCAGCGGCGCCGTCGGCGAAGCGCCGGCGTTGCAGGCGGTCGGCGGATCGAGCGCGCACGGCGGCTACGTGCAAGGGGCCACCGCGCTGAAGGGCGGGTTCAGCGAGGCGGCGGAATCGATCGGCGGCGTCGCCTTCGCCGCCCCGGCCGCCGCGCCTTCGCCCGAAGCGAAGGCGATCGACCGGCGCACCGAAGCGCGGATGAAAGGCTACGTCGGCGAAGCCTGCCCCGAATGCGGGAATTTCACCATGGTGCGGAATGGCACGTGCCTGAAGTGCGACACGTGCGGGGGAACGACGGGGTGCTCGTGATCTGA
>Ga0302196_10005325_pt1 | contig 11524 bp, 12 predicted proteins | sample II_Bog_N1_3_FD_198794 | JGI IMG/M metagenome (GOLD analysis project Ga0302196, IMG submission 198794) | Peat permafrost microbial communities from Stordalen Mire near Abisko, Sweden - II_Bog_N1_3 | ecosystem: Environmental > Terrestrial > Soil > Wetlands > Peat | place: Sweden: Abisko...
CTTGGAGGCGTTGTACGGAGTCCTCGGCCGGTACGGGGTGTCCTCGGTGAAGCGTTCGTCGGAGTCGAGGGGCAGGTCGCCGTAGACCTCGCAGGTCGAGATGTGGTGGAACCGCGAGACGCCGTGGCGACGAGCCGCCTCGGCCAGGGTCTGGGTGCCGAGGACGTTGGTCCGGAAGAACCGGGCCGGATCGAGGATGGCCAGGCTGTTGTGGGACTCGGCGGCGAAGTTGACCACCACGTCCACCTGGTGCTCAGCCAGGACCTCCATCATGAGATCGAGGTCACCGATGTCGCCATGGACGAAGGGGACGCGATCGGCCACGTCGTCGAGGTTGGGACGGTTGCCGGCATAGGTCAGTACGTCGAGCGCCACCACGGTGTCGTCCGGATGGTGACCCACCCAGTAGCGGACGAAGTTGGAGCCGATGAACCCGGCTGCGCCGGTGACGAGAAGTTTCATGATCGGGGAATCCTACTCGGGGCGGTCCACTCGTCTGGGAACAACCGGCCCCGTCAGCCGGCCGGGCGCAGGTGCACCACGTCGCCGGCCACCACCGTACGGCGACCGCCGTCACCGTCCACCACCAGGTGCCCTTCCGGACTGACGTCCACCGCCGTCCCCTCGAAGGCCCGGTCAGCCAGGGTCACCCGCACCCGCTGCCCGAGGGTGACGCACCGATCCCGGAAGGCAGCAGCCTGTCCGGACCGGCCGTCCGATGAGCCGAGGTCGGCCACCCGAGGTTCCAGGGCGGTGAGGAGACCGTCGAGCAGCTGCCCCCGATCCACATCCTGGCCCGTCTCCATCCGGATCGAGGTGGCGCTACCCGCCAGCTCAGGTGGCAGGTCGGCTTCCGAGGCCGGCCAGCCCACGTTGATGCCGATCCCCACCACGATCGGGGGCGGACCCTGGTCGGGCCGGCTGCCCAGGTCGGCCTCGGCCAGCACCCCGGCCAGCTTGCGACCGTCGCCACCCAGGAGGTCGTTCGGCCACTTGATGCCCGGCACCCGCCCGGTGCAGCCCCCGATGGCATCGGAGGCGGCCAGTGCCACCACGGCGCTGGCCAGGTGGCGGAGCTCGGGGTCAAGTTCGGGCCGGAGGAGCACGGAGACCAGCAGGTTGGCGCCGGCGGGTGCCTCCCAGCTCCGGCCCAGGCGGCCCCGGCCGGCGTGCTGGTGATCGGCCACCGCCACCACCCCCTCGGGTGCACCCAGTCGGGCCTCGTCCAGCAGGTACCGATTGGTCGAATCGAGGGTGTCGAACCGCCGGATATCGGTGAAACGGGTGGTTACCACGCCGCCACCCTAGGAGCGGCGGCTGCCGACGTGGCACGTACCCCGCGGGGCGTGCCAGTGTTGTGGCGCCTGTCGGCGGCCACCGGGCCGTCGCTCGTCGTCCGAGTTGAAAGGCGTAGCGTGCTCAAGAAGGTCCTCATCGCCAACCGGGGAGAGATCGCCGTCCGGGTCATCCGGACCTGTCGGGAGCTGGGGGTGGCCACGGTCGCCGTCTACTCCGACCTCGACCGGGACGCCCTCCACGTCAGACTGGCCGACGAGGCCTATGCGCTCGGCGGGCAGACCGCCGCCGAGAGCTATCTGAACACCGAGGCCATATTGGCCGCCATCGCCACCAGCGGGGCCGACGCCGTCCACCCCGGCTACGGGTTCTTCTCCGAGAACACCGACTTCGCCCGGGCCATCACCGAGCAGGGGGTCACCTTCATCGGCCCGCCGCCCGAGGCCATCGAGGTGATGGGCGACAAGATCAGCTCCCGGCACGCCGCCGAGGCGGCCGGCGTCTCCGGTGTGCCCGGCCGCTCCGAGGTGCTCACCTCCCCCGACGAGGTCACCGCCTTCGGCAACGAGTTCGGCTGGCCGGTGGCCATCAAGGCCGCCTACGGCGGCGGCGGGCGCGGCATGAAGGTGGTGCAGGGACCCGAGGAGGCGGCCGAGGCCCTGGAGTCGGCCATGCGGGAGTCCCTGGCCTACTTCGGCCGGGACGAGTGCTACGTGGAGCGCTATCTGGCCTGGCCCCGACATGTCGAGATGCAGATCATCGCCGACACCCACGGCAACACCGTGTGGCTGGGCGAGCGGGACTGTTCGGCGCAGCGCCGTCACCAGAAGCTGGTGGAGGAGAGCCCGGCCCCCAACTTCCCCGACGAGGTGCGCCGGGCCATGGGCGAGGCCTCCGTCAAGGTGGCCGAGGCCTGCGGGTACGTCAACGCCGGCACCGTCGAATTCCTCTACCAGGACGGCGAGTTCTTCTTTCTGGAGATGAACACCCGGCTGCAGGTAGAGCATCCGGTCACCGAACTGGTGACCGGGCTCGATCTGGTCGAGTGGCAGCTCCGGGTGGCCGCCGGCGAGCCTCTGGGCTTCGGGCAGGCGGACGTCCAGCGCAACGGACACGCCATCGAGGTGCGCATCAACGCCGAAAATCCGGCCGGCGGGGCCTTCACCCCGTCACCGGGCACCATCACCCGCTTCGTCGAACCGGGCGGACCCGGCGTCCGACTGGACGCCGGCTACGCCTCCGGCGACACCGTCAGCCAGTACTACGACAACCTGATCGCCAAGCTGGTGGTGTGGGGCCACGACCGGGAAGCCGCTCGCCGCCGTATGTTGCGGGCCATCGACGAGACGGTCATCGAGGGGGTGGCCACCACACTGCCGGCCGACGTGGCCATTCTGGTCCACCCCGACTTCGCGGCCGGCGAGCACTCCACCAACTGGGTGGAGCAGCGCCTGGACCTCAGTGGGGTCACCGCCGAGGTGGCACCGCCGGCCCCCGAGCCGGCCGAGGGCGCCGAGCCGGTGGCCCGGGTCCTGCGGGACGTGACCGCCGAGGTCGACGGTCGTCGCTATCAGGTGAAGCTCTGGGTCCCCGACCTGGGAGAGACGGTGATGGCGTCGGGAGGTGCCAAGTCCGGGGCCGGGCCCAAGCGCCCCAAGGCGGCCAACGCCGGATCCGGATCCGGCACCGTGGCGGTGCCGATGCAGGGCACCATTGTGAAGGTACTGGTGGAGGTGGGCGATGCCGTCGAAGTGGGTCAGACGGTCTGTGTGCTCGAAGCCATGAAGATGGAGAACAACGTCAACGCCGAAAAAGCGGGCACGGTGACCGAGGTGAAGGTGGCCCCCGGCGAGTCGGTCGGGCCCGGGGACGTCATCGCCATCATCGAGTAGCCGGGCCGGCCGGTGACCCCGGCCGGCCATCAGTGCACCCAGCCGGAAGGACCCAGATGTCGGATCGCAAGGAAACCGCTCAGGCCGCCATCGACGACCGGCTGGATGCGCTGGTGTCGCTCAGTCACGACATCCACGACCATCCCGAGCTCTCCTTCGAGGAACGCCACTCGTCCAGGGTCACCGCCGAGCTGCTGGCCGCCAACGGTTTCGCGGTGACCGAAGGGGTGGCCGACATGCCCACCGCCTTCAGCGCCGAGGTCGGCACCGGGCCGTTGGTGGTGGCCGTGTGCGCTGAGTACGACGCCCTCCCCGAAGTGGGGCACGCCTGCGGCCACAACATCATCGCCGCCTCGGCCGTCGGGGCCGGTCTGGGTCTGGCACCGCTGGCCGATGAACTGGGGATCACCCTCCGGGTCCTCGGCACTCCGGCCGAGGAGGGCGGTGGCGGCAAGGTGGTGATGCTCGACTACGGGCTCTTCCGGGATGTCCACGCGGCCCTGATGGTGCACCCATGGCCCACCGACCGGCTGGAGGCGACCTGCCTGGCCGTCTCCCACTTCGACGTCCACTACTCGGGGCGCACAGCCCACGCCTCGGCGGCCCCCTGGCAGGGAATCAATGCGGGCGACGCCATGGTCATCGCCCAGGTGGCGTTGGGCCTCCTCCGCCAGCAGCTCCCGTTCGGCGACCAGATCCACGGGGTGGTGACCAACGGGGGCGAGGCAGCCAACATCATTCCGGCGGCCGTCTCGGGGCGGTTCATGGCCCGGTCGCTGACCCTCGAGGGCCTCGAACGGCTGGAGCCCAGGATCCAGGCCTGCTTCCGAGCCGGGGCGCTGGCCACCGGGTGCGAGGTCGGGTTCGAGGCATTGGCGCCCGACTACTCGCACATGGTCAGCGATGTCGGACTGTTGGCGCGGTACCGGGTAAATGCCGAGCGACTGGGTCGGACCTTCGAGCTGGACGATCGGGGAGCTGCCCGGCCCACCCTCTCCACCGATATGGCCAACGTGTCCCTGTCGGTCCCCACCATCCATCCCCTGTTGGGAATCGACTCGCAGGGTGCGGTCAACCACCAGCCGGAGTTCGCCGCCGCCTGCGTCACCGAGTCGGCCGACACGGCCGTCCGGGACGGGGCGCTGTCGATGGCGTGGACGGTGATCGACGCCGCCGAGCCGGGGCCGCTGCGCGACCGCCTGCTGGCCGGTGCCGGTTCACCTTCCTGACCACCTGGGATGAGGCCGAGACGGGGTGCCCAGGCACTTCCGGGCGCCCCCGTTCCGTGGTTCTACGGAGGAAATGGCGGAACGTGCCCTTGCCCGCCATCGGGGTCGGCCATCGGTGACGGGCGGGAATGCACGTACGCCCAGTCTCACCGTTCGTGTGCCACCCGAGACCAGAACAGCGCTGGAGGAACTGGCGAGGGCGCAGGGCAAGCGTTTGGCGGACGTGAGTCGTGAGGCCCTGGACGAATACGTCTCTCGCCACGCCAGCTGAAGTGGACCGACGCAAGTGGCTGCGGAGACGCGCAAAGACTGCGGTGTGGCTGATCCCCGAACGTCGTTGGGAGGGGTATTGCCCTGTGACCGCTGCACGGACCGGCGGATCGCCACCGAAACGGGACATCCTGAACTCCCCGACCCTGGCCGCCGCGACGGCGGCACCGATGACTCCAGCCCCCACTTGCTGATGCCTGTCACGGCAAGGCTCGGCGATATCGGAGTTCATCAACCGCTATGCCATGCACTTCCTCGACTCGTTGTTGACCATCAGGAATCCAGCCGCCACAGATGACTCGTCCATCGACCGCCACCGTCGTCGAGGTGGAGTCCGGACCCATGGTGCCGAAGGTGTAGCGATCTGCCCGATCAGATGCGTTGAGTCCATCGAGGTAGGCGTCGGGCAGGAGTCCTCGGTATGCCGCCTGCCAGGACCGCACGTGCACTGTTGCAACTGCGTCGTTGTCCGTCGGTTCGGCTCGACGGAGCCGCACATTCGACAATGGTGAGCCCATACCCAAATTGTGATCCATTGCCGAAGCCAAGCCAATGACCTGACTGCCGGATGGTGGGAACACCCTGCCGACCTCGACTGACTGTTCTCAGACTGAACCACGGGTCGAGTTGAATACGGCAATTTGCCACTTCCCTCAACTACCGTCGTATGTGTGCAGGTGGTGCACACACCGCCCATATCATCTGCCGGATCCTTTATCGGAGGTGCCCCATTCCAGAGGTAGATGTGAATGGCGTGACTCTTGCGTATGACGTGACCGGCGACGGCGACCCGTTGCTCCTCATCGCCGGCTGTGGGCAGCCTGCGGTGGCGTGGCACCTCTCAGTCGTCCCGAGCCTCGTCGCCTCGGGCTACCAGGTCGCCACCTTCGACAACCGGGGCGTGGCGCCGTCGTCCGCTCCCCCGCCGCCCTACAGCGTCGACGACATGGCCACGGACACTCTGGCTCTGCTCGATCACTTGGGGTGGAGCCACCCCATTCTGGTGGCTGGGCACTCCCTCGGCGGATGGATTGCCGAAACCCTCGTGCTCGATCATCCCGATCGGATTCGAGCAGCCGCCCTTATGGGCAGCGCGAACAAGCCGACTGCGTGGGAGGTGGCGATTACGACAGTCGAGCGCGACCTAGCAAGACTCGACTTCGACCTGCCGAGCCTCTTCTATGCGACGGAGACCTTGCGCTACCTCCCGACGACGGATATCCAGGACTCCCAGACGGTTAGTTCCTGGCTGTCACTGATCGGCGACCTCCCGGTGTGGCCGAACCCGGGACGCCTTGGCCAGTACGAGGCCGCGCTTGCCTGGTCAACTGACCCCATCCGCACGACACGATGGTCTGAGGTACTCGTCCCGTGCCTCGTCCTAGCCTTCGAGCACGACGTGGATTCGCCGCCGCGCTACGCCCGCGAGGCTGCGGCAGCGATCCCCGGGTGCGATTACAAGGAAGTAGCCGGTGCCGGGCACATCGGGATCATTACGCATCCGGAGGACACCGTTGGCCACTTGGTCCAGTTCTTCGAGCGGCACCGTTCGCCCGGCTGATCGGAGGGTCCGAACTTGCACTCCTGCCCGTCGTGCGGGATTGGATTCCCGACCGACAATTGGCAATTCTCACTGTGGGTACCGAAGAATCCCATCCGGTCTTGTGAGTGGTGCGGTCCTTCCGCCGGCTATGACGGCCCGTCATGTGAAGTGGGAGTGTGATGCCGACCCGTGGGTGACCCCATGACAATGCCGGTTACGCGGCCGCCTCGGGACGTCGCCGACGAGTGCCTCTCCATCCGAGCATCGGTCACGACGGTGAATATCAAGGGGATAGACCGGACATCGACGTCCGACTGTCCTACCCCTGTGCTACCGTTCCTGGCATGGTGGTTCGCAAGAAGCGGTCGATCTCGATGCCCCCCGATCTCGACTCAGACATCGAAGCAGCGGCAACGTCAGAGGGCATGTCCTACAGCGGTTGGCTCGCAGGGATGGCCCGCAGGGAGTTCACCATCCGCGCCGGTCTCGACGCCGTCTCTGACTTTGAGCGAGCCCATGGGCGTTTCACCAGCGATGAGGTTGCCGAGGCGGAGGCTTGGGCCAGTGAGGCATTGGCGCGTGGGAAGCTGACGGGAGAGCCTCGGCGGAAGTCGGCCTGATGGGAGTCACCTACGACACCGGGGCGCTGATCGCCGCCGATCGTGGTGAGCGCCGGGTCTGGGCACGGCACCGTGCACTTCTTTCCCTTCGGACGGTGCCTACGACCCCGGCTCCGGTCGTGGCGCAAGCCTGGAGAGGAGGGTCCCGCCAGGCCCTTCTGGCCCGATTTCTCGTCGGATGCGAGGTCGAATCGATGCACGACGAGCAAGCCCGTGCTGTCGGCGTCCTCTCAGGCCATTCCGGCCCCTCCGACATCGTCGACTCGACGGTCGTCGAAGGGGCGCTTCGGCGCCATGACATCGTCATCAGCTCCGATCCCGGCGATCTCAAGGCGATTGCGGCATCCGTGAACCGGGGAATCGAAGTCGAGCGTCCCTGATCGCTTCATACACGTGTGATCCAGAGTGCATCCCCGAGGCGCTCGGGATTGGGTGCAGGGCCGTTGCGACGTCGATGTGCCGCAGCTGGCGACGGTAACGGCGAACTGGTTCAGTTCCCGGAGAGCAGCAGGCCGCCGTCGACGGTGTGCACCGTTCCGGTGACGTACTCGTTCCGCATGAGGTAGAGGTGTGCGGCGGCCAGTTGGTCCGGCTCGCCGACCGTTCCGGTCAAGGTGCGCTGAGCCAAGCGGGCGAAGAGCGCCTCGCGCTGGGCCTCGGGAATACCGTCCCACATCGGCGTACGGACGGCGCCGGCCCTGACCGCGTTGACACGGACAGGGGCGAGTTCGACTGCCAGCCCCCGAACCAGGCCCTCGGTGGCTCCAGCACCCGCAGCGGGGAGCGCAGCACCGGGGACCGGTCGTTGCCCGACGGTGCCGGTCGTCAGCCCGATCGATCCTCCGGGCCTGATCCGTGGTGCGGCGTGCTTGATGACGGCCACCGCACCCCAGAAGCGGACGTCGAGGACCGTGCGCGCATCGTCGAGGCTGAGGTCGACGAGTGGACGTGGCGTGAACGCGTCGCCGGCGGTGAATGCGACGTGATCCAACTCGCCGAGGCGCTCGAACAGGGAGGCGACCTCGGCCTCGACCCGGACATCCAGGGCAGTGCCCACACAGCCGGCCGGCAGCTCAGCTAGGGCCGCGTCGACCCGGTCCTGTCGCCTCGAGGCGATGGTGACCTCGGCACCGTCGAGTGCCGCCGCCCGAGCGGTCGCCAGGCCCATGCCCGAACTTCCTCCGATGACGACGATCTTCTGACCATCGAGGGTCATGAGTGCCTCCAGCCTGTTGATGTCTCTCTGAGACATCAACAGTACCAGGAGTCATGTCTCAGTGGGACATCGCTGTACTCTGAGCGTGTGCCACGGTGGGACGCACAAGCAGAAGAACGACTGCGGACGGCGGCGATCGAGCTCTTCCTCGAGCTCGGGTACGAGAACGTCACCGTCGCCCAGATCGCCGAACGCGCCGGACTGGCCCGGCGCACATTCTCCCGCTACTTCGCCGACAAACGCGACGTGCTCTTCGCCGACTCTGATCGGCTGCCGGAGCTGCTGGCCGAGGCACTCCGCCGGACCGACCCCGTACTCACCCCGTTCGAGGCGTTGGTCACGTCGCTCGCCGACGTCGGCACGATGCTCGGCGCCCAGGTCGCCCCGCACGCCGCCCAGCGCCGGGAGGTCATCGCTCGAAGTCCCGAACTGCAAGAGCGCGGACGGACCAAGTTCGCGGCCGTCGCCCACGCGCTCAGAACCGAGTTGCTACACAGAGGCACCGAGTCGGCAACTGCCGAGCTGCTTGCAGACGTGGGAGTTGCAGTCTTTCGAACTGGCTTCGACCGATGGGTTGACGATCCCGACGGTGCCGACCTGTCCGTTCGCCTACGCGAGACCGGCGCCGAGCTGGCCGACGCCGTCACGCAACGCTGAATCGAGGGCAAGCGACAGGGTCCACCTCGGGCAACCCTGGCGACACCACGACGGATGTCACTCGTCCGTGCCCCGATCCACCATCGACTCCGCTCGGGTGGCCCCGAATGCTCGATGCCCGTCGCGTCGCCACCATCCCCGAACGCTGCCGGATGGGCGTTGCGCTCCAGAGCTTCCGAGTGCGCGGAACAGTTGATCCCGACTACGTCATGGCGATGGAGCATGTGCAAAATGGAGGGATGAACTCGCCTCGGCACCACAGGAGGGAAGTTCGAAGGTGAAAGAGAACCGTTCGGTACCTAGCGCAACAGTGATTCCGGTGTTGAACTACCCAGACGTTCGATCGGCAGTGGCTTGGCTGGTTGACGTTTTCGGGTTCGTCGAGCGGATCCGGATCGGGGAGGATCACCGTTCGCAGCTTCAGTTCGGTGATGGTGCGGTCATCATCGGTGACGTGCGAGCCGATCGCTCCCCGCCGCGCTCGGGCGAACTATCTCACATGGTTCTGGTCAGGGTGGAGGATGTCTGTTCGCACTACGAGCAGGCGCGCTCTGCTGGTGCCCGAATTGTTTCGGAGCCGATTGCTATGCCGTTCGGCGAGCGCCAGTACACCGCCGAGGACCTTGCGGGCCACCAATGGACTTTTTATGAGACGGTCACCGACATGGCTCCCGAGGAGTGGGGTGGAACGTCAGTGGCCCATCGGTGACCTGTCTCAGATCGCCGGAAGTGCAGCTTCTACGCTGGCTGGTCAATGCGCCGAAGGGCTACGTAGCCATCCGACTTGATCATGTCGACAATGGCCATCACGTAGGACCCGCCAGGCCCATACTCAAAGCTCGCGAGCCCGTCGACCGTCGTCTCGAACTCAATGGCCCTGCTGTTCAGGAGGTCAATCTTGACGCGAAGGGTGTGAGAGCCCGGTCCGGGATCGAACGCTAACGATTGGCCCATGCCCAGGCATCCAACGACCACGTCATCGCAGACCACCTTGGAGGACCGAACGCCGTCGCGAACCGGGTGGGGCAACGTCTTACGCCGTACTTCGACCCTCGCTGTCGAAACCTCTCTCCCAGCTGAGCGAGCCTTTCGCGCTGAGACGAACCCGGAGCACTGCCTTTCGCCTTGGGGTGCCTCCAAACCCCCGGACTGGGGCCAGAGTGAGCGCGACGACTGGTGCTGCCAGATGGCGTTTGCTCTCCGAGAGCTGCTGGCCAATGAGGTAGCGTTCGATGCGTCCACGAGGCGCGAAGGGGAGACGAGCGATGCCTGAGTTCCCTGCGATCACTCACGTGGCGCTGACGGTGACGAGCCTTGAACAGAGCGTGCCTTGGTACAAGGGACTGTTCGGCTCCGACCCAATCCTCGACGAGGACACAGGTCCGTTCCGGCGCGTCGCCTGGCTTACCGGCGGCACAATCGTTGGCATAACTCAATTCCCTGACTTGGACAGCACCGAGCCGTTCAACGAACGGCGGCCGGGACTCGACCATCTGGCTTTCGGCTGTGCCAACCGCCATGAGTTGGTGGCGTGGGAAATCCGTCTGAACGAACTCGGCATCCCCAACGGTGGCATCGTGGACGAGCCTCGCTACTCGGCATTGTCGTTTCGAGATCCCGACAACATCGCACTTGAGTTCTTCGCCCCCCGGGGCTGAGACCGACGGGGTATGCGACTGCTCACCGGCCATCCCAAACTCGCGGCCGGATATGCATACGTCTCGCGCCCCGCCGCCTGCGCTCAACCGCCGGGGCGGAACTCCCCGAAGACGCCCCGCAGCACGTCGGACACCTCGCCGAGGGTGGCCATCCGGCCAAGGGCCACCTTCATGGGCACCAGCAGGTTCTGCGTGCCACGGGCGGCGGCTTCCACGTCGACCAGAGCGGCGTCCACCGCCGACTGGTCACGCTCGGCCTTCACCAGCTTCACCGACGCCACCTGCGAGCGCTGGAGTTCTTCGTCAATGGGAAAGACCTCAGCAGGGTCGTTGGTCTCGTCGACGAACTTGTTCACCCCGATGACGATCTTCTCGTTGTCGTCGATGGCCTTGGCGTAGGCGTAGGCGGCCTGCTCGATCTCCTGCTGCATGTACTGCGCTTCGATGGCGTCGACCGCTCCGCCCATGGCATCGATCCGCTCCAGGTACTCCCAGGCGGCGGCCTCCACCTCGTCGGTGAGCGACTCCACGAACCACGACCCGGCCAACGGGTCGACGGTGTCGGCGATCCCCGACTCGTAGCCGACGATCTGCTGGGTCCGGAGGGCGATCTTGGCCGCCTTCTGGGTGGGGAGGCCCAGCGCTTCGTCGAAGCCGTTGGTGTGGAGGCTCTGGGTGCCGCCGAGGGCGGCGGCCATGGCCTGGACGGTCACCCGGACGATGTTGTTCTCGGGCTGTTGGGCAGTCAGGGTGGAGCCGCCGGTCTGGGTGTGGAACCGCAGCAGCGTCGATTTCACGTCCTTGGCGTGGAACCGCTCGGTCATGATCTTCGCCCACATCCGCCGGGCGGCCCGGTACTTGGCCACCTCCTCGAACAGGTTGTTGTGGGCGTTCCAGAAGAAGCTGAGCCGGGGGGCGAAGGCGTCCACGTCCAGCCCGGCGGCCAGGGCCGCCTCCACGTAGGCGATCCCGTTGGCGATGGTGAAGGCGATCTCCTGCACGGCAGTGGAGCCGGCTTCGCGGATGTGATAGCCGGAGATGGAGATGGTGTTCCAGGCCGGCAGGTGCTCGGCGCAGTAGGAGAAGGTGTCGGTCACCAGTCGCATCGACGGACGGGGCGGGTAGATGTAGGTGCCCCGGGCC
>Ga0302196_10005326_pt1 | contig 11524 bp, 14 predicted proteins | sample II_Bog_N1_3_FD_198794 | JGI IMG/M metagenome (GOLD analysis project Ga0302196, IMG submission 198794) | Peat permafrost microbial communities from Stordalen Mire near Abisko, Sweden - II_Bog_N1_3 | ecosystem: Environmental > Terrestrial > Soil > Wetlands > Peat | place: Sweden: Abisko...
GGCGTTCAGGCGTCGTTCAGGGTCACAAAGCCGCGATCAGCGGCGCCGTAATTTCAGGCGCCGCCGTGCTCGTCCTGGGGCAGATGGACGCGCCAGACGCCGCCATCGTCGGCCTGTTCGGCGGACTGATCTTGTCACTGGCGGCCTTGTCTACGACGGCAGTATCCGGACCGTTCGAAGCAACGCTCGTTTACCTCGGCGAGATCAGCTACTCGATCTATATGATTTGCATCCCGTGGAAGCTGCTGTTCGTAAACCTTTGTTCACAAATTTTCGGCCTTGATAAATCGCACCTGCCGATTGTTGTTTGGATTATCTATGTTGCAGCACTTGTTCCACTTGCCGGGCTATCGCACGCGCTCATCGAAGTCCCGGCCCGGACCATGCTCCGTGGCGGCTGGAAACACCCAAAACAGGTGCTAACGAGCGTGGCCTAAAGGGCACGATTAGGAAAAATTAGCTTTTCATTTGCCATGCTGGCGGCTAATTCGGTGCCCAGTACAACGGGTGGGGAACCCAGCTTCATGCGTCAACGCACCAGACTCGCCGTCGGTTCCATGCTGATGGCCGCCATGCTGGCTCTGACCAGCGGCGGATCGGCCAGCGCCGAAGACTCTCTGCAATGCGTCCCCTTCGCCCGCATGATGTCGGGCATCCAGCTGTTCGGAGACGCCTGGACCTGGTGGCAAAAGGCCGCCGGCCACTATGCCCAGGGCTTCGTTCCCAAATCCGGCGCGGTCCTCGTGTTCAAGCCTAACGGCGTGATGAGCAAGGGCCACGTCGCCGTCGTCAGCCAGGTGCTGACCGACCGCGTGATCCAGGTCAGCCACGCCAACTGGTCGATCATCGAAGGCGCCCGCGGCCAGATCGAAAACAACGTCACGGTGGTGGATGTCTCGCCCGCCGGGGACTGGAGCCAGGTGCGTGTCTGGTATGACCCGGCCCGCGACCTCGGCTCGACGGTCTATCCGACCTACGGCTTCATCTATCAGTCGACCACCACGGCGGCTCGCCAGGCGGCCCAGGGCGCGGTTCGCACCGTGGCCCAGAACGCCGTCAGCCAACTGGCCCAGGCGGCGACCCCCGGCGGCGGACCGTCCCAGATGCTGAGCCAGGCCGCCAGCGCGCCTGACCGCATCGCCGCCCTGATCCAATCGGTAACCTCCGGCTCCGACAAGCAATAGGCGCCGCTTGGGCCCTATCGGCCGCTGTCGGACTGGCCGCTTGCCGGCCGGCTATCGCTCGCGGACGTGTCCTGCTGGATCGCCTGACCCTGAGCCTTCAGCTTGTCGCCGGCCGTCTGCGCCAGGGCGCCCGCGCTTAACGCGGCGGTCTCCACCGTGGGCGCGGCCTGGGCGCTGACCTGAGCAATCTTGCTGTCCACCGCCGCGCCGCCGCCCGCGAAAGACCTCTCGCGGAAGGCGTAGTAGAGGAACACCGCGCCGACCAAGGCCGCCGAACACAGCAGCAAGGTCAATAGCGGGGATCGCTGATGACGCTTGCGCTCATCGACGCGGCCCTTGTCGTAGGCTTCGCGAAGGCGAGCCTTGGCGATCGGTCCGTCAACGACGACAGCGCCGCTCTGCGGGGCGTGAGTGGAACTCTTAAAGAACGCCATTACAGGCCTCCTCTCGATCAAACATGGGGCTCAAGGTCTGTTAACCTTTGAACGCGTCTTGCCCGGCCGCGTTCCGCTATCGGACCCGGCCCATGAAAGGCGTTGCCCATGACATACGATCGGCGGATGGCCGCCGCCGGCCTTGCTGGCGGACTTCTTCTGCTCTGCGGTTGCGCTACAACGGACGCTGCGCCGGGCGGGGGTCACGGCCCTGGCGCGGCTCCAGCGCCGAGCCACAGGCAGTATTTCGACCAGAAGCGCGGGCGCTACTACTACTTCAGCCCGACAGACCATCGCTATTACTGGGAGGACGGGACGCCACGCGACTAGGCTCCGCCCAGCGCCGAGGAGTCCATAAAAGAAGCGGCCCGGGGTGGGCCGCTCAGTTCGCATCATCGAGAAAAGGGGGGGTGCGGAGGCAGCTGGACTGACTGTGGCCAGTCCTAAGTCGGGGGGGCGTCGCCGCCTCCGCAATCTAAGAACGAACAAACTCGCAGATTGGTTTCCTGGGTTTCCAAAATTTCTAAAGTTTTTTTCTCGCTTGGGGCGAGCCGACCGGAGCGGGGCCGATCGGTCCGGGGCGGGACCCATTTGGGCGGGCCCCGCGTTTAGAGGGCGACGCCTTAAAGGGAGAAACGTCATGGTCCAATCCGACTATCGGGACGCGCCGCACCTGACCGAAACCGAAGCGCGGCAGGGTTTCCGCGGGCGCCACGTGCTCATGGTGCTGATCGCCTCTGTCGCGCTGGCGGTCATCGTTCTGGCGATCGCCTGGGGTTATCGCGCGCACGACCTGGCGACCGTGGATCTGCGCGGCGCCAACCGGATCGCTGCCACCCAAGGTGTCCCCGTTCCGGCCAAGCCGCGACCGCAACCGATACAGTCCTACTGAGCGCGGCGTTTGCACGCCGTCGACACCCCGGCCGCCGGACGGCAGGGCGAAGCCGGCCCAGCTAGACCACCGACTGTCCGCGGATCGCCCGGATGATGAAGCTGACCACCAGCAGCACCAGAAAGACCAGGAACAGGATCTTTGCGATGCTCGCAGCGATTCCGGCCAGGCCGAAAAAGCCGAAAAACCCAGCCACAAGGGCCAGAATGAAAAAGGTCAGAGCCCAACCCAACATCTGCGTCTCCTATCGGTTCAGCGCCAACCGCGCTGAACCGCTAACGCCGCTGATGCGCGCCGTGTTCCGCCCGTCAGGCGGCCTGCTTGTTGCGCGAGGGATGGAAGAACAGCGCCTGGCCGATCGCCGCCTTTACCGTTTCCGGCTGGAAGGGCTTGGTGATCAGGAAGGTGGGCTCCGGGCGTTCGCCGGTCAGCAGCCGCTCCGGGAAGGCGGTGATGAAGATCACCGGCACGTCGTAGCGGCCGAGGATGTCCTTGGCCGCATCGATGCCCGACGAGCCGTCCGCCAGCTGGATGTCCGCCAGCACCAGGCCCGGCGTATGACGGGCCACGGCCTCGGCCGCCTCCGCGCGGGTCGCGGCGATGTCGATCACCCGGTGGCCCAGCTCACGCACCAGGGCTTCAATGTCGGCCGCGATCACCGGTTCATCCTCGATGATCAAGACGTCCGTCGCCAGTTCGGCGTCGATTTCGCTCTGGGCGTTGGCGATCAGCTTTTCGACGTCTTCGAAATCGGTTTCCAGGATCGCCGCGGCTTCGCTGGGCGTGAAGCCTTCCAGCGCGGTCAGCAGGAAGGCCTGGCGCGACTTCGGCGCAATGCGAAGGATGCGGCGGGCCGCGTCGTCGGCCGCCGAACCGCGGTGGTCTTCCGGACGGGCTTCCAGTTGAGCGCCCGTCGTCGACCAGATGGTATGGAAGACGTGGTAGAGGGCCACGCGCGGAGTCATCGAAGAATCCAGCATGCGCTCGCCGGCGGCCAACGCCTCCAGGGCGGCGCGCACATAGGCGTCGCCGGTGGCCTGATCGCCGGTCAGCGCCCGCGCGTAGCGGCGAACGTAGGGCAGATGCGGCGCTAATCCTGCAAGAAGACTCATGTGTTTATTGTCCCGACTGACGTTTTCGTCCCCGCCGCGCATCCCTGCGGCCATCTTTCATGATGACGCGCCGGCCGCTAGCCTCCGACATGAACTGACTTAACGCTCAATCGGTCGCCCGGTTCCATTGGCCGCCGATTTTTGGGAACCTAACGCGTCGGAGGGCGTTTGATGATCGACTATGTGCCTGCGAACAGGTTTCTCAAAGGGGGGCGTGCGTGAGTCCGCGTGACGCCAAAGGGATGATTGAACCGACATCGACCGACAAGCGCAAACGTGGCGCCAAGCCGTCTTTGGATGAAGCGAGGCTGCGTCAGCAGGCCATCGGCGTGAAGCTGCGCCAGATGTTCGACGACGTGGTGTCGGAGCCCGTCCCGGACGAATTCCTCGACATCCTGCGTCGCGCCGACGACAAATCCACGGCCGGTAAAGACTGATGTCCGAGACCGAAACCGCACCCAGCGCCAAACGCGTGACCACCGAGGCCGAAGACAAGGCCTTCAAGCGCGAGCTTGTCGCCCTGATCCCGCACCTGCGCGCCTTCGCCCGCACCCTGGCCGGCGATCCGGCCAGCGCCGACGACCTGGCCCAGGACGCGATGCTGAAGGCGTGGGACGCCCGCGCCAGCTATCAGATGGGCACCAATATGAAGGCCTGGACCTTCATGATCCTGCGCAATCAATTCTATTCCGAACGGCGCCGGTCCTGGCGCCAGACCCAACTCGATCAGGAAGCCGCCGAACGCACCCTGGTGGCGACCGACGATCCGTCTTCGCCGCTGGCGCTCGATGAGATGCGCCTTGGCTTGGCCATGCTGCCGCCGGAACAGCGCGAAGCCCTGATCCTCGTCGGCGCCGGCGGGTTCGCCTATGAGGAGGCTGCGGAAATCTGCCGCTGCGCGGTCGGAACGGTGAAGAGCCGCGTCAGCCGCGCCCGCCGGGCCTTGCAAGGCATCCTGGATGATGGAAGCTACGACCGCGACGGGCGCTCTGCGGGGGAGGCGATGACATCCATCATGGCCGATGCGGAGCGGCTTAGTTCGCCCCGGTAGATGCGATGACGGCAATGGAACGGTTGGCGCGCTTGTCGCTAACCAGCATTCGGGCCAGGCTGGGCGCCGCGCTGGCCTTGGCGCTGTTGCCGGTCCTGTTGCTTGGCGCGTTGCAGGCCGAGCTCACCTTCCACAAGGACGCCGAGGAGCGGCGCTCCAGTCTGAACCTCGCCGCTGAGCGCAGCGCCGCCACGGCCAAGGCGCGCATGGACAGCGCCCAGGTGCTGCTCCAGACGCTGTCGCCCAATGCGATGGGCTTCGAATGCACCAACCGCCTGGCCCAGATCACCCACGAGCTGCCGGGCTATGACAATCTGATCCGGTTCGACGCCTCGGGGCGGGTGTCCTGCGCGGCGTCCAGCGTCGCGGCGGCGCCGGACCGCACCGTCGACGCCTGGTTCCGTCGATTGTCCTCGGGCGAATCCAGCGTGGTGATCCGCGCGCCCCCGGACCTGTCGCAACGGCCGGGCCTGCTCGCCGCCCAGGCGGTTCGCGACGACGCAGGCCAATTTACCGGCGTGCTGGCGGCGGTGATCGATATCGGCGCGCTGCAGCCGCAGCTCAACGACCGCGCCCTGCCCAACGACACCGATATGGCGCTGGCCGACAGCCAGGGCCGTTTTCTGCTGCGCACCAATCCCCAGGCCTTCGGGCCGCCGCCGCCGGGGTTCGCGACCCGGGCGAGGGCCAAGGGCTCGATTGTCTATCATGGCGACGATCCCCGCGGAAACGCGCGGGACTATTCGGCCGCCCCGCTGGCCGGGGACCTCTTCATCATCCTGTCGACGCCCAGCCAGGGGCTCTGGTCGTGGGCCCGGCTGAACCCGCTATCGAGCCTGCTGTTTCCGGTGCTGGCCTTCACCATGGCCCTGGCGGCGGTCTGGGTGGTCACCGAGCGGGTGGTGATCCGCTGGCTGCACTATCTGCAGCGGATCGCCGACATCTACGCCAAGGGTCGCTTCACCGTACGGCCGGTCCAGGCCGACCGCGCCCCGCCGGAAATCCGCGAGCTGGCCCATGCGCTCGAAAGCATGGCCGACGCCATCGTCGCCCGAGACGCCTCGCTGGTCGCCTCGATCGACCAGAAGGACGCGCTGATGCGCGAAATCCACCACCGGGTGAAGAACAATCTCCAGGTCATCACCTCACTGGTGAACATGCAGCAGCGGGCCATGACGGACCCGGCGGCGCGGGCGGCCATGTCGGACATGCGTCACCGCATCGGGGCCCTGGCCCTGATCTACCGCGCCCTCTACCAGGGAGCGGACCTGAAGCGGGTCGACCTGCGGCAGTTCCTCAGCGACCTGATCGGCCAGCTGATCACCGACCAGGAGGGCTACAACAAATCGGTGCGGACTGAGCTGGAAGCCGATGACCTGATCATCGATCCGGACAAGTTGGCGCCCTTGGCCCTGTTCGCGGTAGAAGCCATCAGCAACGCTCAGAAGCACGCCCTGGCGCTCAAGGCCGGCGTGCTGCGCGTCTCCTTCACCATCGACGGCGACGAGGCCGAGCTGGTGATCGCCGACGAGGGCTCGGGGGCGGCGCCGAGTCTGGCCGGCGAGGGCGTCGGTCGAACCCTGATGACCGCTTTCGCGCGACAGCTGCGCGGCCGCATGGAGCTTGGGCCCAACGCCGACGGCGGCGTCACCGCCCGGTTGATCTTCCCAACGCCGGCGGCGGAAGGCGGCTCGACTCCGCGCGGCCGAATCAAGCGGAACCGGACGGCCGCCTGAAACGTTGCAGGAGTCTCGTTTCAAGGAGATACCCCATGCGTAAGCTCGTCATTCTGGCCCTCGCCGCCGCCAGCCTCACCGTCGCCGCCTGCAACACCGTCGAAGGCGCCGGCAAGGACGTTTCCGCCGCCGGCAACGCCGTGTCCACGACGGCTCAAGACGCCAAATAGTTCAAGATCTAACGGCTCGTCTTCATCCGCCCATCCGGGCAACCGCCGGGGTGGGCGGGCGTTTGTCGGCCTCTAGGCCGCGACGCTGAAGGCTGGATTGGGAGCATAGACGCCCCGCCGGCCGCTCACCGGGTTGAAGGCTTCGGTCAGTTCGCCCAGGGTCTCATCGATCCCCAGCACCAGGCGGCCATCGTCAGGCAAGGCCGCGGCGAGCTGTTCTAGAACTCGACGCGCGGTAGCCGGCTCGAAGCTCGACACCACATTGCGGCAGAAGATAACGTCGAACTGGCCCAGGCCGCGAAGGTCGGCCAACAGGTTCACGCGCCGCCAGCGCACCGTCTGGCGGATCCGCGGCGCGATCGCCCAGGCTTCGTCCTGGCGCTCGAAATGACGCACCAGCAAGCGGATCGGCAGACCGCGCTGCACCTCGAACTGGGTGTAGAGGCCGCTCTGCGCCTTCTCCAGGCAACGCTCGGAGATGTCCGACCCGAACAGCTCGACCGTCAGGCCCGGGTATTTGCTGACCTCATCGTCCAGCAGCATGGCCAGGGAATAGGGCTCCTGGCCGGTCGAGCAGGCCGCGCTCCAGATCCGCAGCGGCTTGGCGCCGCGGTTCATCGCCAGCTCCGGCAGGATTTCCTCGCGGAACTGCTGGAACGGCGCGCGGTCGCGGAAAAAGCTGGTCTCGCTGTTCGTCAAGGCCTCGGTCAGCGCCCACATCAGGGCCGGGTCGCGCTTGTCCTGAACGGCCTGGACCAATTCGGAGATGTCGGCGTAGCCCTCGCGGCGCGCGAGCGGCGCAAGCTGCGTCTCGATCCGATAGGTCTTGTCCGGATTGATGACCATGCCGGAACGCGCCTGCACCACCAGGCGAATGATTTCGACCTCTTCGGGCGTCATGCGACCAATCCCGCTTCGGCGAACTTCGCCTCGAGGATGTCGCCGTCGAAGGGCTTCATGATGTATTCGTCGGCGCCGGCTTCCAGCGCCTGGGTGATATGTTCAAGGTCGTTCTCGACGGTGCAGAACACCACCACGGGCGCATGGCCGTCCGGCTCGCGGCGCAGGGCGCGCAGGAAGGTCAGGCCGTCCATCAGCGGCATATTCCAGTCGAGCAGAATGGCTTCGGGCATGGCGGTGCGGCACCAGGCCATGGCTTCCATGCCGTCGGCCGCCTCGGCGATCTCGAATCCGAGATCCTCGAGGATGCGGCGGGCGACCTTTCGGATCACCCGACTGTCATCGACGACAAGACACGTCTTCACGGGACAACACTCTCCACGTCAGGAGTCCGTTGTCGCTCAGGGGTGGTTAAGGGAGGGTATGGCTGGAAATAAAAAATAAGTCGTTACAGTAAACCGGCGCTAACTATACGGTCAGGATCGCCTTGAGAGTCACCTGCTCCTCGCCAACTTCGAACTCTAAGCTTCCGCCGACGCTGTCGATGATCTGCCGCAGGTAGTAGGCCTGCACCCACAGCCCCGCCAGGCCCTCGCCGAGGCGTCGGCCTTCCAGTCCGTCGATCACCACTGGCCGCAGACGCGCCCGGGCGCCCTTGCACACGACGGCGAGCAGCGCCTGATCGCCTTCGACCGTTGTGGTGACGGTGGCGACCCCGCCGGTCGGCAGGGCGCCCAGGCCGACCTGCGCTAGGTTCAGCAGGGCGCGCGCCGCGGGCTTGGGCAGGCTGGGCGCCTCGACGGCCCAGACCAGCTGGGCCCGGCCGTGTGCGAACACGCCCTGGGCGAGCTTTTCCAGGGCGCGGGTGTCGAAAGTCTCGGCCGCTGAAGACGATCCCAGCGCGACCCGGTCGAAGGCCAGATGGTCGACCAGTTTCTTGGCGCTGGCGGCGATCAGGTTCATCGCCTCCTCGCGCATGTCCTGCGCGGACGGGTCTTCCAGCAGGTCCAGACCCGAGATGATCGCGCCGGCCGGGCTGATGTAGTCATGGCACATCCGGGCGGCCAGGTGAGCGGCCAGTTCCGCCGCGCCGACGGGCTCGGCGGCTTCAGCCAGGGCTGCGGCGAGATCGTCCTCGGGCGTCGAGGTCAGGGTCGAGGTCGTCGGTTCGGTCATGCTGGCTCGGGTTCGTGGTTCGGTCGGGTGGGTTCGGAAACCCGGCAAGGTGGCCTGATTTGTCGCTTTCGCAAACGGGGTCGCCATGCCAGACAGGCGCGGTGAAACCCCATTTCAATTGAGCGCCGGACGCCCACGCATGAGTTCTTCCAACCTGGGCGAAGCCTTCGCCGAGATCGTCGAGGCGGCGAGCGCGGTTATCCTGCCGATCTGGCGCACGGGTGTGACCGTCGACGTCAAGAGCGACCAAAGCCCCGTGACCGAGGCCGACCGCAAGGGGGAGGCGCTGATCCTGGCGCGGCTGAAGCAGCAGTTCGGCGATATTCCGGTGATCGCCGAGGAGGATTCCGCCGCCGGCGGCGTGCCGCTCAGCATCGCGCGCCGGTTCCTGCTGGTCGACCCGCTGGACGGCACCAAGGCCTTCGTTCGCGGCGAGGCCCATTTCACCGTCAATATCGGCCTGATCGAGGACGGGGTTCCCGTCGCGGGCGCGGTCGCGGCGCCGGCCACCGGCGAGGTCTGGTTCACCACCGCCGCCGGCGCGCGCAAGCGGATGTTCGGGGAGACCGAGGGCCAGCCGGTGCATGTCCGCAAACCCGTCGGCGGCAAGGTGCTGGCCCTGACCAGCCACACCCTGAAGGACGAGCAGTACGCCAAGCTGCAGGCCGAGTACGGCATCACCGATCGTCAACCGATGGATTCCTCGCTGAAGCTCTGCATCATCGCCGAGGGCGGCGCCGACATCTATCCGCGCCACGGCACGACCATGGAGTGGGATATCGCCGCCGGTCACGCGGTCCTGGCTGCCGCGGGCGGCACGCTGACCGCGACCGACGGAACGCCGTTCCTCTATGGCAAGGCCGACGAGGGCTTCAAGAACGGCTGGTTTGTCGCCAGGGGCGGCTAGATTTTCGTCGTCGCCCGGCCGGGTCTCGGCCGCTTTCGCCGCCCTGCCGGCGATGATAGATCACCCCTCAAGACGAGGGGGGCGATCGACCATGGCTGAACTGACCGCGGACCAGGCGGCGCCGAAAGCCGCCGCGACGCCGATGCTGACCGTGGTGGCGGCGTCGTCGGCCGGAACGGCGTTCGAGTGGTACGACTTCTTCGTCTTCGGCAGCCTGACGGCGATCATTTCCAAGACCTTCTTCTCGGGCCTCAGCGACACCGCCGGCCTGATCGCGGCGTTGGCCCTGTTCGGCGTCGGATTCGCGTTTCGCCCGATCGGCGCCCTGGTGTTCGGGCGCATGGGCGACCGGATGGGCCGCAAGGGCGCCTTCCTGATCACCGTCAGCCTGATGGGCGGCGCCACCTTCGCCATCGGCCTGTTGCCGAGCTATCGCCAGGCCGGGGTGATCGGCCCCATCCTGCTGATCGCCATGCGCGTGCTTCAGGGCTTCGCGCTGGGCGGCGAGTACGGCGGCGCGGCCATCTACGTCGCCGAGCACGCCAAGCCCAACGAGCGCGGCTGGATGACCAGTTGGGTGCAGACCTCGGCGGCGTTCGGACTGTTCGCGGCCCTGGGCGTGATCCTCGCCACCCGCACCCTGATCGGCGAGGCGGCGTTCGGCGACTGGGGCTGGCGCGTGCCCTTCATGGTCTCGATGGTGCTGCTGGCCATCTCGGTCTGGATGCGGCTGAAGCTCTCCGAGAGCCCGGCTTTCGCGGCGCTGAAGGCTGAAGGCCATCAGTCCAAGGCTCCGTTCGGCGAAGCCTTCGGCCAATGGTCAAACCTTAAACTGGTGATCCTGGCCTTCCTCGGCATGATGTCGGCCCAGGGTGCGGTCTGGTACTGCAGCTTCTTCTACATCCAGACCTTCATGGACAAGTTCCTCAAGGTCGATCCGGCCACCATCAACCTGCTGATGATGGGGGCGGTGGCCGCGAGCGCGCCGCTGTACGTTCTGTTCGGCTGGTTGTCGGACAGGCTCGGCCGCAAGCCGGTGATGCTGGCGGGCATGACCCTGGCCCTGGTCGCCTTCTTCCCCGGCTTCCACGCGCTTGAAAAGGCCGCCAACCCGGCCCTGGCCGCGGCGTCGGCGGCGACGCCGGTCGTGGTCGTGGCCGATCCCGCCGACTGTTCATCGCAATTCGACCCGGTCGGCAAGGCGGTCTTCCTGTCGTCCTGCGACATCGCCAAGAGCTATCTGGCCAACGCCGGCGTCTCCTATCAGAACCAGCCCGCCCCGGCCGGCGCGCCGGCGGTTGTTCGGGTGGGCGCGGCGAACGTTCCCTCGGTGAGCGCCATCGGCCTGCCCAAGGCTGCGGTCAAGACGGTGAAGGCGGGCGTCGAGGCCAAGCTCAAGGCCGCGCTGAAGGCGGCCGGCTATCCGGCCAAGGCCGATCCCGCCCAGACCAACGTCGGGGCCATGTTCGCGATCCTGCTGGTCTTCGTCGTCGGCGCCACCGCCCTGTTCGGCCCATTGGCCGCCTATCTGGTCGAAATCTTCCCGACCCGCGTCCGCTACACCGCCCTGTCGCTGCCCTACAATGTCGGCACCGGCTGGATCGGCGGTTTCCTGCCGGTCTCGGCCTTCGCCATCGTCGTGGCCACCGGCGATATCTATGCGGGGCTCTGGTATCCGGTGATCTTCACCGCCGTCAGCGTGGCGGTGATGCTGTTCTTCCTCAAGGAAACCAACGGCAAGCCCCTGGATGACTGAACGCGAGACTTGGTCGTTCAGGCCGGCCCGGCGATTGCCCCTCGAGCCGGCTCGCGCTACGCCTTGTTCATGACCCACTATGTGCTGCCAGCGCCCGTCCAGCCCGCCGTGCCGGTGGAGGGGATGAGCGAGCTGTTTCCGGTCCGCCGTATCTTCTGCGTCGGGCGCAACTATGCCGCTCACCGCGCCGAGATGGGCGGCGACGA
>Ga0302196_10005333_pt1 | contig 11513 bp, 11 predicted proteins | sample II_Bog_N1_3_FD_198794 | JGI IMG/M metagenome (GOLD analysis project Ga0302196, IMG submission 198794) | Peat permafrost microbial communities from Stordalen Mire near Abisko, Sweden - II_Bog_N1_3 | ecosystem: Environmental > Terrestrial > Soil > Wetlands > Peat | place: Sweden: Abisko...
AGCAGTCCCTCGGTCATGGCATCGACGCCGGCGAGCTAGCCCGGAACGACCTGGTCTTCTGGCGCGGCCACGTAGGGATGATGCTGGACAAGACCCGCCTCCTCCACGCCAGCGGCCACCACCTGGCGGTGGTCATCGAGCCCCTCGCCGAAGCCGTCGCCCGGATCGACGCGAAGGGCTACGACGCCCCAACAGCCTATCGGCGGCTGTGAGGACACCCCGGGTTCTTTGGGATTGGGATGAGCTGACTTGGGCAAACCCTAACGCGCGAAGATCATCGCCTCATCCGCGAAGGCCTTGAACTCCAGCGCATTGCCGGACGGGTCGAGGAAGAACATCGTCGCCTGCTCGCCCGGGCCGCCCTTGAAGCGGATCTGCGGCTCGATCAGGAAGGTCACACCCGCCGCTGTCAGCCGTTCGGCCAGCGCCTGCCAGGCGTCCATCTCCAGGATCAGTCCGAAGTGGCGCACTGGCACGTCCTCGCCGTCGACCGGATTCGTGGCGGCCTGATCGCTCGCCGGGGCCAGGTGGGCGACGATCTGGTGGCCATGGAAATCGAAGTCGACCCAGTCGCCCGACGAGCGTCCCTCGGCGCAGCCCAGCAGGTCGCCGTAGAAGCCCCGCGCCTCGGCGAGGTCACGGACCGGGAAGGCCAGGTGGAAGCGTGGTCGCGGCATCAGCGCCTCTTACCTCCGCCCCGCCAATCCGCAAGCGGTGGGTGGACTTCCCCGCCGTCCGGCGCCCATCTTCGCGGCCTCAAATTGCGGAGCCGCTCATGAACGCCCTGACCCTCGACCGCGACACCTGGAACGCCGCCGGCGAGGCCCTGTTGCCCGACGCCATCGCCCTGCGCCGGGCGATCCACGCCGACCCCGAGCTCGGCCTCGACCTGCCGAAGACCACCGCCAAGGTGAAGGCCGCCCTGGCCGGCCTGCCGCTGGAAATCCGCGAGGGCCCGTCCACCAGCGGCATCATCGCCATCCTGCGCGGCCCCGCCAACGGCCGCACCGTGCTGCTGCGCGGCGACATGGACGCCCTGCCGCTGACCGAAGACACCGGCTTGCCGTTTTCGTCCGAGACCGCCGGCGCCATGCACGCCTGCGGCCACGATACCCACGTCGCCATGCTGGCCGGCGCCGCCAGGGCGCTGTGCGAGAACCGCGACAAGCTCACCGGCTCGGTGATGTTCATGTTCCAGCCCGGCGAGGAGGGCTGGCACGGCGCCCGCTTCATGCTGGACGACGGCCTGATCGATCCGCTGCCCGACGCCGCCTTCGCCCTGCACATCTCGCCCAACATGCCCACCGGCGTCATCGCCAGCCGGGCCGGCTCGCTCTTGGCCTCGTCGGACAAGATCCGGGTGAAGGTGAAGGGCCGCGGCGGCCACGCCTCCATGCCGCACGACGCCCTCGATCCCATCCCGATCGCCTGCGAGATCGTGCTGGCGCTGCAGGCCTTCATCACCCGCCGCGTGCCGGTGTTCGACCCGGCGGTGCTGACCATCGCCCGCATCGAGGCCGGCACCACCGACAACATCATCCCCGAGTTCGCCCGCCTGTGGGGCACCATCCGCACCCAGTCCGAGCGCACCCGCCAGCTGGTGCTGGACGGCGTGCTGGAAGTCGCCCGCCACATCGGCAAGGCCCACGGCGCCGAGGTGGACGCCTCCATCGAGCACGGCTTCCCAGTGACCTTGAACAACGCCGGCGTCGTCGACCTGGTGGAGAGCACCGCCAAGGCCCTGTTCGGCGAGCACGGCTTCATCCGCATGCCCAATCCGATGATGGGGGCGGAGGATTTCTCCTACATCCTGCAGAAGGCGCCCGGCGCGATGGCCTTCCTGGGCGCCGCGCCCGAGGGCGGCGACTACCACACCTGCTGCGCGCTGCATTCCAACAAGATGGTCCTCGACGAGACCGTCATGGCCCGGGGCATCGCCATGCACTGCGCCATGGCCGAGGCGATGCTGGGGGGCGGGTTGGAGCTTTAGGACGTCATGACTCCCGCCGAGACCAAGCGCGAGATGGTGCGCCGGATGCGGGCCAAGGACCTTCCCGCGACCATGGAGCTGATCGCCGACGACGCGGTCTACTTCTGGAGCAATGGCGCGGCGATGTTCGGCAAGCCGGCCATTGAGGCGGCCATGAAGACCAACTTCGACGCCTTCGTGGGCGACACCTACGATATCCACGATGTGACATGGGTGGCCGAGTCCGACGATGTCGCCGCCTGTGTCTTCCGCTTCGAGTGGACCGCCGTCATCGACGGCCAGCGGGCCTCCGGTCGCGGTCGCGGCGCCTCCGTGCTCAAGCGGGTGGATGGGCAGTGGCGCATCGTCCACGAGAATCTCAGCCAGGGCCGCTGGAAGGCGCGCTGAGGTAGTGTCTCAGTTTGAAATTCGCCGCGTTGACGAGCATGGCGCCGAGCCGGGCTAGCGGCTATCTTCGGGGGATGCACCACGCGCCATCCATCGCCTTCTGGATCAGCATCCTCTCCAGCTTGGCCGCCGTGGCTATCGCCATCTTCGCCGCCGTCTGGCGCGACAAGCATCCCCAGCCGCAAGGTTTCGATTTCGCCGCGAGCGCTCGGCGCATCCGGGCAAGGCCCATTCCAGCGAGGGACGATGCCCAAGGCTCCTAGAGGCGAGAAGCGCCCTGGCCACGTGATCGGCGCGGCCAGACACCACCCGCGCTGATCGCCTGCTTGACGCCGTTGCCCGCCCCGGTCTAAAGCGCCGCCGCCCGTGAGGTTCGCGGGTCCAGATTGATCCTCATCCCCGCCGCCGAGCCCTGTCGAAGGGTGGCGTGGACCGCCCGGCAGGCGAGGGATCGTACCCCATGGCCAATGTGACGGTGATCGGCGCCCAGTGGGGCGACGAGGGCAAGGGCAAGGTGATCGACTGGCTGGCCGACCGCGCCGACGTGGTGGTCCGTTTCCAGGGCGGCAACAACGCCGGCCACACCATCGTCGTCGGCAACAACGTCTACAAGTTCTCGCTGCTGCCCTCGGGGGTGGTCCAGGGCAAGCTGTCGATCATCGGCAACGGCGTGGTGGTCAATCCCTGGGCCCTGTTGGAAGAGATCGAGCGGGTGAAGGCTCAGGGTCTCCGGATCGATCCGGAGGTGCTGATCGTCGCCGACAACGCCGTGGTCGTGCTGCCGATGCATGCCGACCTCGACCGCGCCCGCGAGGAACGCGCCGGGGCCAACCGGATCGGCACCACCGCTCGAGGTATCGGCCCGGCCTACGAGGACAAGGTCGGCCGCCGGGCGATCCGCTTCGTCGACTTGGCCGATCCGGAGGCGCTGAAGGCCAAGATCGAGCGCCTGCTGGCCCACCACGCGCCGCTCCGCGCCGGCCTCGACCTGCCGGAGATCACCGCTGAGCAGTTGTTCGACATGCTGATGGCGGTGGCGCCCAAGGTGCTGCCCTTCGTCAAGCCGGCCTGGCGCGAGCTGGACCGGGTGCTGAAGGCCGGCCGCCGGGTGTTGTTCGAGGGCGCCCAGGCGGTGCTGCTCGACGTCGACCACGGCACCTATCCCTTCGTCACCAGTTCCAACACCGTCGCCGGCCAGGCGGCGGCGGGCGCCGGCGTCGGGCCGAAGGCCGGCGGCTATGTGCTAGGCATCGTCAAGGCCTACACCACCCGGGTGGGCGAGGGGCCGTTCCCCGCCGAGCTGACCGACGCCATCGGCGAGCGCCTGGGCGAGCGCGGCAACGAGTTCGGCACCGTCACCGGCCGTAAGCGCCGCTGCGGCTGGTTCGACGCGGTGCTGGTGCGTCAATCGGTGACCATCGCCGGCATCGACGGCATCTGCCTGACCAAACTCGACGTGCTGGACGGGCTTGAGACTATCAAGCTCTGCGTCGGCTATCGCCTGCACGGGCAGACCCTCGACTATCTGCCCGCGGGCCTGCGCGACCAGGCCGCCTGCGAGCCGATCTACGAAGAGATTCCCGGCTGGAGCGAGAGCACCCAGGGCGCGCGGCTGTTCCGCGACCTGCCGGCGGCGGCGGTGAAATATGTCCGCCGGATCGAGGAGCTGATCGGCGCGCCAGTGGCGCTCCTGGGCACCAGTCCCCAGCGCGACGACACCATCGTCATGCGGGACCCATTTCGGGGATAATATGTCGCACGAGGCGTGCCACAACCCGGCAGCCGTGCCGCCGCGTCAAGGCGTTGTTTACCAACCCGGCCCTTAAGTACCAACGTTCCGTCTAAACTGGACATGGGAAGCTCGCCCCGCGTGATCACCGCTGACGCCAAAGCCCTGCAGCGCATCAGCAGCCTTATGCAGCGGGTGCTGATCGTCGATCCCTTGCCCGCGTCGACGAAGCTGCTGTCGTCGCTGCTGCGCGACGTCTGCTATTGCCAGATATGGACCGCCCACGACGTCGCCCGTGGCCTCCTGCTGGTGGAAAAGACCGACCCGTTCATCATCTTCGCCGAGCAGTGTCCGGGCCTCGACGGCGCCGACTTCGCCCGCGCCCTGCGCCGCAGCGACTTCGCCAGCCGCAAGGCCCCGCTGATCCTGATCTCCGCCGAGGCCACGGCCTCGTCGATCATCGCCGCCCGCGACGCCGGCGTGCACGAATTCCTGCGCAAGCCCTTCACCATCAAGGACCTGATGCGCCGGCTGGAAGCCGTGGCGGTGCGTCCGCGAGACTGGATCGAAGGGGTCGCCTATGTCGGCCCCGACCGCCGGCGATTCAATTCCGGCGACTACGCCGGGCCGCTGAAGCGCCGGGTCGACCATGCCGAGACCCCGGACCAGGCCCGCATCGTTCAGGCGGTGAAGATCGTCAGGGCCGCCATCGGCGCCATCGGGCACGATCCGCGCCAGGCGCTGCGGGCCATGCAGGCCCAGGCCGACGACCTCGCCCAGGCCGCCCAGGCCACCCACGACGCCAAGCTGGGGGCGGTGGCGACGGCGCTTGGTCAGCGGCTTTCCGGTCTCGCCCCCGCCCAGCTGCGCTTCGCCGATCTGGACGCGCTGGTGGAGGATCTGTGGGTCTGGCTGCCGCCGGAAGAGACGCCGAGGCGCACGGCGGCCGCCTGAGATGGCCCTGGAGTCGCTCACCGCCGCCCTGCCGGCCTATGCCAACGACCTGGCGCTCAATCTCGGCTCCCTGCTCGAAGAACCGCAGCTCACCGACCAGCAGAAGTGGGGCTGCCTGATCGCTTCGGCCCATGCCGTCGGCCAGCCGACCGTGGTCAAGGCCATCGAGGCCGCCGCCCTCGCCGCCGGCCTGACCGAGACAGCCAAGCTCGCCGCCCGGGGCGCGGCGGCGATCATGGCCCAAAACAACGTCTATTTCCGCGCGCTGACCCTCCTGAAGAACCAGGAATACCGTTCCTTGCGCGCTCGCCTGCGGATGAAGATCGTCACCAACCCCGGGGTCGACAAAGTCGACTTCGACCTCTGGTGTGTCGCCGTCTCGGCGATCAACGGCTGCCCCGACTGCCTGGACGCGCACGAGGGCAATCTGCGCGAACGCGGCGTCGATCCCGTGGTCGTGCAGACCGCCCTGCGCATCGCCGCCGTGGTCCACGCCGTCAGCCGCGTCTTCGCCGGCGAAGCGGCCGCGGTTTAGCCGGGCTTCCCCCGAAAACCCAGGATTTCGGTCATCGCCGGGCTTTGTCCCGGCGACCCAGGAACGCAGTGCATTGAGGCGAGGCCGCGAGGCCGGAGCCACGCCGCCGTCGGCTCCGCTCGCCGCCGTACTGAACGACTGTGTTCCTGGATGGCCGGGACGAATGCCCGGCCATGACCTAAAGAGTAACTACCCCGGCTTCCCCGTCTCCACATAGCGCTTCAGCCGCGTCGCCTGCTCGGTCAACACGCCGTCCACCGCCGGCGCCAGGTCCGCGAGGCCGCCGGGAAAATAGCCGCCGACGTAGTAGTCCTGGGTAAGCGTGGTGACGCCGTCCTTTTCGGCCAGAGTCCAGACCAGGTGACCGGCCGCGCCACTGAACATCAGCGGGCCCAGGGTCCCATCCAGCACCACCCGTTTGCCTGGCACGAGCATGATCACGCTCATGTGCCGGGCGAAGCCGCCGTTCGGCAGGGTCTCGCACAGGCACCCGCCGGGGGTCAGCGCGAGGTGCAGGTTACTGGCGTCCTGCGACCAGCTGTGCTTGCCGTTCCACCAGCCGCCGATCTCGCCCAGCGCCGTCCACACCTTGGCCGCCGGCACGGCGATCTGCACCGTCTCCTCGACCTGGAACCCGGACGGCCCGGCGTCGACCACCGCCGCCCGCGCGCCGCTCGCGAGCGCCAGTCCCAGCACCGCCAAACCGATGATCCGCATATTCTCGCCCCTCAGCTTGGCCGGCATTCAACGGCCGCGGGGCTCGGCGATCAAGCCGCCTCGAACACCAGGGGCTCGCCCCAGAACCGCTCCACCAGCCCGTTCTGCACGCCTGGCTGGCCGGTGGTCAGGAAACGGCGCCCGCCGCCGGCGCCCGGATCGTACTCCGGATGCGCGGCCAGATAGCGCTCGATGGCCTCGGCGGTCGCCTGAGGCTGATGGATCAGCGGCACGCCTGCCGGCAGCGCCTCGCGGAACAGGTCGGCGATGATCTCATAGTGGGTGCAGCCCAGGATGGCCTTGTCCGGCGTCCGGGCGATCCGCCGGGTCAGCGCCGCCACATGCGCCTCCACCACCGGCCGCAGCGCCTCGCGCCCCTCGCCGGCCTCGATCTGCCGGGCCAGGGTCGGGCAGGGCTCGGAGAATACCGCGAAGGCCTCGCTGCGCTTGTCGATCTCGATCTCATAAACCCGGCTCGCCGCCGTCGCCGGAGTTGAGAAGATGCCCAGCACGTCCAGCTTCTCGATCTTGTCGCCGCGGGTTTCCAGTTCGTGCGCCCAGGGCACGCCGGTGGCCGCCTCGATGGTCGGCACGATGATCCCCAGCACGTTCACCGGCCGGCCGAGCTGGCGCCGATAGCCGGGCAGCCAGCTCTGCTGCAGCCGTCGCAGCGCCACCGCCGCGGCCGTGTTGCAGGCCAGCACGACCAGGCTGCAGCCGGTTTCGAACAAAGCCTCGCAGCCGCCCCGGGTGAGGCCGACGATCTCCTCGCCGGGGCGACCGCCGTAAGGGGTGTTGGCCTGGTCGGCGAGGTAGACGAAGTCGGCCCCCGGCAGGCGCCGGACAAGGGCGTGGTGGACGGTCAGCCCCCCGATCCCAGAATCAAACACGCCGATCGACATCGCCGCCCTTTAGCCTTCGCCGTCCGGGGCGTCCATGTGGCCTATTTCAGGTTGGCGATGATCGCCGAGCGGGTGTCCGACAGGCTGCGCATGACGTTGGAGAGCATCTGCATCAGCTGTGAATAGCGTTGCTGGGCCATCTGCAGTTTCAGCTCCAGTTGCTCTGACATGTCGGAGGTCTTGCCGGGTCCCGCGCCCTCGATCCGTCGACCACGCGCCGCCTCGCTGCTCGGCTGGCCGGAGTTGGTGGCCAGGTTGGCGTTGTCGGTGTTCACCGTCTGCAGCTGTTGGCGCAGCGCCTGCTTGGCCTTCGTCTGAGCCTGCACCTGGGTCATGATCTCCTGCAGATCCTGGTCCTGGTCCTCGGTCGCCTGCATCAGCACCACGAAGGCCAGCTCCTCGACATCCGCCCCGGCCGGAATGCCGAGGTCCGCGCCATGGATGTCACCGGTCACGTCGGAGGCCGTCCCATCGGCGAGACGGCGGGCCTCACCCGCGACCCAGGCCCGCGTCACCGGGCCGATATGGGGCATGATCTGCTGGCGCCGGTCGAGCGCGCCAGGGGGATAGTCCGGCTTAGCCGCTGCCTGGGAGGCGAGGCCGCATGCCGCAAGTGCGGCAAGGAGCAGAAGCCGGGCGCGCATGAGTTCGCCTCCGTTTCGAGCCGAAAACCTAGCCCGGGCGCCCGCCGGCGTCCATTCGTCGTGACGGATGGGCCGCGCCGTCCTAGAGCTTGCCGATCGCCATTTCCGTGAGACCGCCATGCCCGCCGACGCCGCGTCCACCGCCGACAATCCAATCCTGGCGCCATGGGCCGGGCCCCATGGCGGGGCGCCCGCCTTTGGCCAGGTCAGGACCGCGGACTTCGCCCCGGCGCTGGAGGCGGCCATGGCCCAGTACCGGGCCGAGGTGCAGGCGATCGCCGCTGACCCCGCGCCGCCCATTTTCGCCAATACCCTGGAAGCGCTCGAGCGATCGGGGAAGGCCTATCGGCAGGCGACGTCGCTGCTGAACATCTTCACCTCGACCCTGAACAGCGCCGAGATGCAGGCGGTGCAACGCGAGGCGGCCCCGAAGCTGGCGGCGTTCCGGGACGAGATCTTCCACAACCGCGCCCTCTTTGAGCGCATCCGCGCCGTCTACGACGTCCGCGAGACCTCGGGGCTGAACGCTGAACAGCAGCGCCTCGCCTACGTGATTCACCAGCGCTTCGCTCGCCAGGGCGCGGCCCTGCCGGACGCCGACAAGCATCGGTTGGCTGAGATCAACCAGCGGCTGGCGACGCTCTACACGAAGTTCAGCCAGAACATCCTCGCCGACGAGGAAAACTACGCCCTGGTGTTGGAGACCGAGGCCGATCTCGCCGGCCTGCCCGCCGACCTTATCGCCGGCGCCGCGGCCACCGCCGAGGCCCGGGCCATGCAAGGCAAGTGGGTGATCGCCAACACCCGCTCGTCGATGGAGCCGTTCATCACCTTCTCAGATCGCCGCGACCTTCGCGAGCGGGCCTTCGCCCTGTTCACCGGCCGGGGCGACAATCCCGGCGAGCACGACAACAATCCGATCATCACCGAGGTGCTGAAGCTGCGGGTCGAAAAGGCGCGGCTGCTCGGCCATCCGACCTTCTCCCACTGGGTCACTGACGGCCAGATGGCCAAGACGCCCGAGGCCGCCATGGGCCTGCTCCGCCAGGTCTGGGTTCCGGCTGTCGCCCGGGCGAAGGAAGAAGTCGCCGAGATGCAGGAGATCGCCGCCGGCGAGGGCTCCAACGAGCCGATCGAGCCCTGGGACTACCGCTACTACGCCGAGAAGGTCCGCCAGGCGAAGTACGACCTCAGCGACGACGAGATGAAGCCCTATCTGCAGCTCTCCAAGCTGCGCGAGGGGATGTTCTGGGCCGCCGGCGAGCTGTTCGGGTTGACCTTCGAGCCGGTGAAAGATCTGCCGGTCTACCACCCGGACGTGGACGTGTTCGAGGTGAGCAAGGACGGCCGCCGGGTCGGTCTCTGGTACTTCGACCTCTACGCCCGGCCGGGGAAGAGCTCCGGCGCCTGGATGAGCGAATATCGCACCCAGCAGCGGCTGGCCGGCGTCACCCCGATCATCTCCAACAACTGCAACTATATCCCTGGCGCCCCCGGCGAGCCGGTGCTGATCTCCTGGACCGACGCGGTGACCCTGTTCCACGAGTTCGGCCACGGCCTGCACGGCCTGCTCTCGAACGTCACCTATCCGTCACTGGCCGGCACCAGCGTGGTGCGCGATTTCGTCGAACTGCCCAGCCAGCTCAACGAGCACTGGCTGCCGACGCCGGAACTGCTGTCGCGTTTCGCCGTCCATCACGAGACCGGCGAGCCGATGCCGGCGGCGCTGGTGAAGAAGGTGCTGGACGCCGAGAACTTCCGCCAGGGTTTCAACACGACGGAGTATCTGGCCTGCGCCATCCTCGACCTGGAGGCCCATCTCGGCGCCGACGAAGCCCTCGACGCCCGGGAGTTCGAGCGCGAGGCGCTGGAGCGGCTGGGCATGCCGAAGGAAATCGTCCTGCGCCATCGTCTGCCGCAGTTCTCCCACGTGTTCTCATCCGAGGGCTATGCCTCGGGCTACTACAACTACATTTGGGCCGACACGCTCACCGCCGACGCCGCCGAAGCCTTCGCCGAGGCCCCCGGCGGCTTCTACGACAAGGCCCTGGCCGACCGGCTGCTGAAGGAAGTGCTCAGCGTCGGCAACACCGTGGAAGCCGGCGACGCCTTCCGCAAATTCCGCGGCCGCGAGCCGACCATAGACGCGCTGATGCGCGATCGGGGGTTTGCAGGAGCCGAATAGGCCGCCGCCTTAAGCGTTCACCAGGTTCCGCTCGGTCGCCGCCGCGCGCATGGCCTTCTGCAGCTTTTCGAACGCCCGCACCTCGATCTGACGCACCCGCTCACGGCTGACGCCGTACTGCGAGGCGAGTTCCTCCAGGGTAGTCGGGTCGTCCTTCAGCCGCCGTTCGGTGAGGATGTGCCGCTCGCGGTCGGTGAGTTCGTGCATGGCCTCTTCGAGCAGGCCCATGCGGATCGACTTTTCTTCGCTCTCGGCCAGCACGGTTTCCTGGCTGAGCGCGTCCTTGTCCTCCAGCCAGTCCTGCCACTCGTTCTCGCTGTCCGAGCGCAGCGGCGCGTTCAGCGAGGCGTCGGGGCCGCTGAGCCGCCGGTTCATTGAGATCACTTCCTCGTCCAGCACGCCCAGCTTGGTGGCGATCTGGCGGACCTGATCGGGGTGCATGTCGCCCTCTTCCAGGGCGCTGATCTCGCTCTTGGCCTTGCGCAGGTTGAAAAACAGCTTCTTCTGCGCCGCCGTCGTGCCCATCTTCACCAGCGACCAGGAGCGCAGGATGTATTCCTGGATCGAGGCGCGGATCCACCACATCGCGTAGGTGGCCAGGCGGAAGCCCTTGTCGGGCTCGAACTTCTTCACCGCCTGCATCAGGCCGACGTTGCCTTCGGAGATCACTTCTTCGATCGGCAGGCCATAGCCGCGGTAGCCCATGGCGATCTTGGCCACCAGGCGCAGGTGGCTGTTGACCAGCTTGTAGGCCGCGTCGATGTCCTGGTGCTCGCGCCAGCTCTTGGCGAGCATGAATTCTTCTTCCTTGGCCAGCATCGGAAACTTGCGGACCTCGGTGAGGTAACGCGACAGGCCGCCCTGCGGCGTCATCACGGAAAGGCTAGCGGTGGCCGCCATGTTGATACTTATCCCCACTCTCGAGGTCAGGCGCGCACACGCGCGTCTCCCCACCTCGATCAACCCACTAGATAGGTATTCGTTGCGCCCTGTTTAAGCCCAGTGCTGTCAGCAGAAGTGCTGCGGTCGGCTTCAGAGAAGCTGCAACGCCTCGTCCAATTGTAGCATGTCATCGGGCAGGCCGCTTTCGAACCGCAGCGCCTCGCCGGTGAGCGGGTGAACGAAGCCCAGCACGGCCGCGTGCAGCGCCTGGCGATGCAGCCCCGAAGCCTCGATCGCCGCCCGCACCGACGCTGCCGGCGCGCCGGAGCCATAGAGCGGATCGCCCAGGCACGGCGCGCCGATGTGGGCCAGGTGCACGCGGATCTGGTGGGTGCGCCCGGTCTCCAGCCGCATCGCCAGCCGCGCCGCCAGCGGCCGGTCCTCGGGGCCGAACCGGCGCTCGACCCGATAGTGGGTGACGGCATCGCGCCCGCCCCTGGTGATCACCGCCATCTTCTTGCGGTCCCGGGTCGAGCGGCCGATGCGAGTGGCGACGGTCCCGCTCCGCTGCCGAGGCGCGCCGCGGGT
>Ga0302196_10005346_pt1 | contig 11500 bp, 6 predicted proteins | sample II_Bog_N1_3_FD_198794 | JGI IMG/M metagenome (GOLD analysis project Ga0302196, IMG submission 198794) | Peat permafrost microbial communities from Stordalen Mire near Abisko, Sweden - II_Bog_N1_3 | ecosystem: Environmental > Terrestrial > Soil > Wetlands > Peat | place: Sweden: Abisko, Stordalen...
CTGGACGGCATTCCTGCGGTCCCTGGTGGCTCGAGGTCTGTCCGGGGTGGAGCTGGTGATCTCCGATGCCCACGGCGGCATCAAGGCCGCCATCGCCGCCGTGCTGGCCGAGGCGTCCTGGCAGCGGTGCCGGACCCACTTCATGGCCAACCTCGCCTCCCGGGTCCCGAAGGCCACCTGGCCGATGGTCGCCACCTTGGTGCGCCAGATCTTCCTCCAGCCGGATCGAGAGACCACCTGGGCCCAGCTGGCCGACGTCGTCTCCAAGCTCACCGAGGCCGGGTTCTGTGACGTGGCCACCTACGTGCTGGACGCCGCCGACGACATCTTGGCCTTCACCGCGTTCCCGACCGAGCACTGGCCGAAGATCCGTTCCAACAACCCCCAGGAGCGGCTCAACAAGGAGATCCGCCGGCGCACCGACGTGGTCGGCATCTTCCCCAACCGCCAGGCCGTCATCCGTCTCGTCGGGGCATTGCTGGCCGAGCAGACCGACGAGTGGGCCATCGCCCGCCGCTACGTCAGCGTCGAGTCACTCAAGGTTCCCCGCACCGACGGACCGGCCGAGAACGACCCCAGACCGGTCATCGACGCGACTGCGGACTGACCGCCATCACCGACACCGGGAGGCAGCACTTCGACACGACGACGTAGAGTCAGATCAACAGGTTGACGCGAGGACACCGAGCCTCACGGGCCGATACACCACTCGCTGGGACGTGACCAGAACTAGGCAGTTCGCGTCGACAAAACCCTCCACAGGCGGGTCCGCCTGGGGGTTCGGGACGGATGTCGGGCCTTCGCCGGGTCTTTCTGGGCGTTGCGAGCCGACCTCGGACACCCCTTCCCCTGTCCGGGTCCGTTCAGGGATGACTGCGGACGCGATGGAACCACCGGGGTGGCCACTTCGCCAGGAGATCGCCTTTCTCAGGCGCTCAATGGAGGATCCGGATCGGCGCTGGCGCCATCCACGGTGCCGGTGACCACCGTCGTCGACTTCGGGGTCCACGTCGTGAGCGGCCTGGTCTTCCGCCGGTTCCGGAGCTTGCGGAGCTTCTTCTCGCCGGCCGACCGATTGATCAGGAGCTCGTTGATCTTGCGGAAGTTGGCGGACATCAGCTGGATGACCACAAGCACACTCTGGGCGGCAACACCCCTGATGCGGCGGCGCTCCGGGTGACGTCCCCTCAAGTGGTGTAACTCTCCCGGTCCACCGATAGGTCGGGCCACCGGAGCATCCTCAACGTGTCCCTTGGAAAGACACGACAGAAGGAAGCCCCGATGGCCCAGATCCAGTTTGACCCGTCCGTGCTGTTCGACGCGCTCGATCAGCATCCCGAGCCCGATCTCATCCGGGAGATGGTCCGGTTCCTCTACCAGGCGCTCATCGATGCTGAAGCCACCGACGTCGTCGGGGCCGAGCTGCACGAGCGGTCGGTGACCCGGACGACGCGGCGCAATGGCAGCCGGCCGAGGACGCTCACCACCAAGGCCGGTGATGTCGGCCTCAAGATCCCCAAGCTGCGCAAAGGCAGCTTCTTCCCTTCGGTGCTGGAGCGCCGGCGTCGGATCGACCAGGCCCTCTACGCGGTGGTCATGGAGGCCTACGTGCACGGCGTGTCCACCCGGAAGGTCGACGACCTCGTCCAGGCCCTCGGGGCCGACGCCGGGATCTCCAAGTCCGAGGTGTCGAGGATCTGCGCCGAGATGGACGCCGACCTCGAGGCGTGGCGGAACCGGGACCTCAGCCATGCCGCCTTCCCCTACGTGCTCTGCGACGCCACCTATGTGAAGGCCAGGGTGGCTGGCCGGGTCGTCTCCCGGGCGGTGGTGGTGGCCACCGGAGTCACAGACACCGGGGACCGGGAGATCCTGGGGGTCGCCATCGGTGACTCCGAGGACCGGGCCTTTTGGACGGAGTTCCTCTCTAGCCTCCGGCAACGTGGACTCGGCGGAGTCCAGCTGGTGATCTCGGATGCCCACCTCGGCCTCAAGGCCGCCATCGCCCAGGTGTTCGCCGGGGCCTCGTGGCAGCGGTGCCGGGTCCACTTCATGCGCAACGTGCTCGCCCGGGTGCCCAAGGCCAGTTCGGCCATGGTCGCAGCCCTTGTCCGCACGATCTTCGCCCAGCCCGATGGGGCCTCGGTGCGCACGCAGCTCGACGACGTGGCCGCCCGACTCGACCCGACCTTCCCGGCTGTGGCCGAGCTCCTCGTCGACGCTCGTGAAGACTTGTGCGCCTTCGCCACGTTCCCGGCCCCGCACTGGTCGAAGATCTGGTCCACCAACTCGATCGAGCGCCTGAACGGTGAGATCAAGCGGCGCATCCGGGTCGTCGGGATCTTCCCCAACGACGCCAGCGCGCTCCGGCTCATCACTGCGGTCTGCATCGAGCAACACGATGAGTGGCTGGTGGCCGAGAAGCGCTACATCGCCGAAGGCTCGATGGCCCTGCTCAAGCCGCTGCCGTCGTTGGAGGTCGCCAGCGCCACGGACTGATGACAGGATGACCGCAGCGTTGAGGTTGCTCCATCAGGAAGTGACACCACTCCGCGGGACGTGACCGCGCTCCGGATCGTCCACGGCTTCCCGGGCCCCGTCCTTGATGAATCCATTCATTCCCTCGTTTGAGTTCCGGAGGGTGGCGTAAGCAGCGTGCCATTCTTCGGTCTCGTGGGCGAAAGCCTGACGGTACTTGGCACCGTGTCTGTGCCGACAATGTCATCCGGGTACCTTGACCAGGACTTTCCTGAAATGGCCGAGGACGACGAAACTGGGCCATGGCCCTCTCGTTCCTCTACCTCGCCTTCGCCAGGATCCTCCAGTTGGTGCGCCTCGGTCGACGTGATGGCGAGGAGTTGGCGATCGAGGTAGTCATGCTCCGTCACGAGGTTGCCGTGCTCCGTCGCCAGGTAGTTCGGCCGGCCCTGGAGCCTCAGGATCGAGCCCTGTTCGCCGGTTTGAGTCGACTCATGGACCGAAGACGTCGAGGTCGGTTCTTCGTGCAGCCGGAGACCCTGCTTAGGTGGCACCGGGACCTGGTCCGGCGCAACTGGACCTATGCCCACCGCCCAGGTCGACCGAGCATCCCCGACGGCACGGTGTCGATCATCCTTCGGTTGGCCCGGGAGAACCTCGCCTGGGGCTACCGCCGGATCCAGGGAGAGTTGGCCACGATGGGCGTCGTCCTCGCCCCTTCGAGCGTCTGGAGTGTCCTTCGCCGCCACGGTGTCGACCCCTCACCCATGCGGAGCGGTCCGACCTGGGCGGAGTTCCTCTCTTCCCAGGCATCATCGATGCTGGCCTGTGACTTCTTCTCCGTCGACACGGTGCTGCTGAAGCGCCTCTACGTACCCTTCTTCATCGAGCTCGACACCCGACGGGTGCACCTGGCCGGGATCAGCGCCCATCCGACCGGGTCCTGGGTGGTCCAGCAGGCGAGGAATCTGACGATGGTGCTGGAGGATCGGGTCCAAACCGTCACGTTCCTCATCCGTGACCGGGACGCCAAGTTCACCTCGAGCTTTGACGAGGTCTTCCGGGCCGAAGGCATTCGGATCATCGGCACACCGATCAGGGTTCCCCGGGCTAACGCCTTCGCCGAGCGCTTCGTCGGGACGGTTCGTCGTGAGTGCCTCGACCGGATGCTCATCTTCGGTCGTCGACATCTGGAACAAGTCCTCACCGAATACGTGGTCCACTACAACCAGCACCGGCCGCACCGGGCCTTGGGTCAGCTGGCCCCACTCGCAATGGGTTCAGCGCCGCTGATCGTTGATCCTGAGCCGACGGCGTTGCGCCGCAGCGATGCAGTCTTCGGTCTCATTCATGAATACCGACTGGTGGCGTGACCTGGGTGGATGACATTCTCGGCACCTACAGGCTCTGGTTTAGATCAGATTTGCCTGATGACGACACGAGGATGGCACCTCAAGGTCCGTCCTGGTTCGCGAGTGCCGCCGCAGCCCTCCGCTCGACCGTGCCGTAACCATTGGCGGTCGCGCTGGCCAGCGCCTTCTTCAAGAGTCTCATTCCCTCATCTCGGTCTGCAGGACGGTTTCTCTCGACAAGCATCCGGCCCCATGACAGGTTCGTACGTGCAGCGAAGAACGTGGCGCCCATCCGTTCCGAGTACGCAGCTGCCTGGGCGAATCTGACTTCTGCATCGGCATGACGACCGAGCACGGTCGCCAGACCGCCGACGAAGTGACTGACGGGACCCTCTACTGTGGCGACGCTGTAGGACATCTGGTCCACTACAGGTACCAGTAGCTCGAAGATGGGTTCTGCAAACCGTGGGTCATCGCATTCGATGGCTGCTTCGGCGTAACAGGTCAGCCCGGTAGTCCACATGGCGTCCATCGGGAGCCGGAATTGGTTGGCTTCCAGGGCCTCGAGGCATGTTCGGGCTTCCGCAATTCGACCTGCCTCTGCGTGGGCAAGTGCAAGCGCGCCGAAAAACGCGGGAACCCCTGTGATCGATGTCGCAGACTCCTCGATGAGGGATGCCAGATCTCCCATGTTCCCGCGCTGGAAGCTCACGGACATGAACTGCGAACCGAAACCGGCCTCCGCATCAGCCACACCGTCAATCCCGATCTGTAGGGCCTCTGTCGCCAGCAGTTCCGCCGTGTCGGTGTCGCCGGCCAGCAGCGCGCGGGTGGTGTGACTGAGGGTGTTCAACCAGCTCATCGTCGGCTGATTCAATTGCGCGGCCAACACATCGGAGATCTCAAAACATCGATCGAACTCGTCGACATCCCCCGCCGATGCCGCAACCAATCCCCGGATCGTGGCCGCCCAGAAGCGGAGCTGGGGTTCAGCGAGACGTTCGGAGATGGCGATCAACTCCTGCGATCGCGCCACGGACTGATCGATGAGTTCCGGTACAAGTAGTGGAACGGCGACGTGTACCAGGACCCGGACCAGGGAGGCGTCATCACCGGACGAACGGGCCAGGGCGATTGCCTCGTCCGCCAGGGCACTTCGCCGCTCGAGCGAACTTCCGAACGCGAGTTCCTTGCACAGGTTGGACAGCAGGAGGGAGCGACGGGCGTCATCGTCGCTGATCCTCTTGAGGGCCTGCTCCAATACGGCGACCCTTTCGGCATCGACCACGCCGAGCGAACTGAAGAACCCGCGATCGTTGGCCAGCGCCGCAGTCACCAGACGCTGCATGTCGCCCACGGCGTCGGCCTTGTGAGCCGCGCCGAGCAGCGTCTCCCGGTAGGCCGGCTCCCCGGTCTGACGTTGGGCAGTGCCGAGCCCGATCGCCAGATCGATTCCCAATGCGGGGTCCGGGTCGATCACCTGCGCATAGAGGTCAAGTGCCTGCTGGTAGTAGCGCAGCGCATCACCGGGCGCGAGGTCGGCGAGCGCCGAGTCGGCCGCCATCCGCGAGTAGTCGAGTGCCTTGGTCAGGTCCTTGTTTACGGTGGCGCTGAACCAGTGCCGCGCCAGGTCGCCCACCCGTGCGTCGGGGCGGCCATCGCACAGATCCTCCAGGGCCTCGCCGATTCGATGGTGCACCCGAGCGCGCCGGGTGGGGCCGAGATCCTCGTAGAGGGTGCGCTGGATGAGTGCGTGCGTGAAGCTGTATCGGCCGGGCTCATCGCCGTGCTCACGCACCAACGCCGCTTCCACTGCCGCATCGAGGTCGTCGAGCAGTGAGTCCTCCGACGATTCGGCCACCAGTTCCAGTACGTCGAGTTCGAAGTCACGCCCGATCACCGCAGCCAGCGACAGTGCCCGCTGCGCCCGTTCGTCCAGTCGGGCTACCCGTGCCCCGATCACCTCGCGCAGGCTGTCGGGAAGGATGACTCCTTCAAGTGCTTCGGCTCCCACCCACCGACCGTCGGTGTCGCAGTAGATGGCGCCGGTGTCCACCAGATGCCGCAGCACCTCGCTCACGAAGAACGGGTTCCCATCCGTTTCGCGGTAGACGGCGAGGGCAAGCCCCGTGCCCGCCTCGTCCAAGGAATGGCCGGCGGCCGCCTCGAGGAACGCCACCACTCCGTCGTCGTCGAATCCTCGCAATTCGATCCGGGACACGCCGTTCTGACGTCGGAGCGTACCCAGCGTGTCGAGTAGCGGGTGGGCACGCGACAGCTCGTTGTCACGGTAGGTCCCGACTACGAGCAGCCGCATCGGCTGGTCGGTGGACATCAGGTAGCGGAGCACCTGCAGACTGCCGGTGTCGGCCCACTGCAGATCGTCGAGCACCAGCAGCACGGGCTGGTGCTGCGACATGGCCCCCACCAGACCGGCTACGGCGGCGAACAGCAAATACCGCTCGGTGTCGGGGTCCGTCTCCGTTGCCCGGGGAAGTCCGGGAAGCCGCTGACCGAGGGCCGGGACCAGCCGCGTCAGCTCCGAACCGTGAGCGTCGACATGGGCCTGAAGCAATTCCTCGGGTGCGTGGATGACGGCGTGGGTCAGTGCCTCGGCCAGAAGTTGATAGGGGGTGGTGAGGTCCTCTTCGCACCGGCCGAGGAGCACGCAGGCTCCCTCGTCGAAAGCCCGTCGCGCTGCTTCAGCAACAAATGTCGTCTTTCCCTGGCCGGCTTCCCCTGATACGAGTACCAGTTCCCGCACCCCACTGTTCGAGGCCCGTTTGAATCCATCCGCCAGCACCGCGAGTTCCTCGACGCGGCCAACGACGCCCACACCGGGGCGCACGCTGAGCCGGTCGGGCAGGGTCACTCCGCCGCCGACACCTTCCAGTGGCTCCCAGAGGATCTCGACCGTCGGGAGTGGGACAGGCAGACCCTTCAACTCCAGGTCCCCGAGGGTACGGTGCTCGAACTTGCTGCGTCGGCCGGCCATTGCCCGCACAATGTCCGCGACCAGCACCTGACCGCCCGTGCACCGGGCGCACAGGCGGGCGGCCTCGACGACGGGGTCACCGAAATAGTCGTCGTCTTCACGGTCGACCTCGCCCCCACTGATACCCACCCGCAGACCGATGGACTCCGCACCGGTCCGATTGGACTGTTCGACCAGTTGCTGCATGGCGACACCGCACTCCAGCGCCGACGAGGCCGTCGCGAAGACCACCATGACACCGTCGCCCAGGTTCTTGACCTCGGCACCACCTGTGTCTGCGATCGCCTGACGGAGGACCGAGAAGTGGCCGCGGCGGACGTCGTCCGCCGCCTCGGCCGAGAGCCGCTGGGACAGCTCTGTCGACCCCACGATGTCCGTAAAGAGAATCGCAACATTCTCGGTGGTCATCTGCACCCCTCGGTTTCCTGCATCGTTCAACAATAGGTGCAGGAGGTGTCGCCCGTTAACGCCAGGTCGGGCCACCGGTGCTTTCTGACCCACCTGTCACGAGCGAAGAGTTGACCAAGGCACCGGAAGTCGTGTCGGCGCTCACCGTACCGGTCGAACTGTCGGTGACGAACAGGTGGGTCCCGGACACCGCCATGGCGTTTGCGTTGGTGAACCCGCTCACCAGCGAGGGGTTACCCCCCGTTCCCGGAGCGGCGGACTGCTCGCCACCAGCAATTTCGGCGCTACCGGAACTGGGAGCAGGCTAATTCCCGGCCGAACAGCCGCTGCTGCTCCTATGACCGGGTCCCCGTGAGCTGAGCCACACACTGTGCGAGTCCGATGCCCCAGAATGGGGTGAGGAGGACTGCACCATGAAGCGACGCCGGCACACGCCCGAGCAGGTGATCCGGAAAATGGCAGAGGGAGACAAGCTCCTCGGTCAGGGCCAGAGCATCGAAGAGGTCTGCCGCCACCTGGAGATCACCGACTCATGAGCTTCGACCGCATCGCTGAGGTGGAATCCCTCCTCGGCCTCGATGAGCATCGAGAGGGCCGGCTCTGGCGCTGGTACCGGAACGGCAAGGACGACGCGGCTTGGATGGCAGCCAACAATGTCAAGACGCCACCGACGAACGCCAAGCACGCCATCGAGGTACTGCGAACCGGCATAGTGCCGAATGGTCCTGCGGGTGCCGAATATGTCATCCGTGACCGTCAACAGGGAATATTCAGTTTCAATTGCATCAACAACAATGTCGGAAATCTCGGGCAACAGCGTGGGAGATGGTCGCCTGGCCGCCAACGAATCCCCAGCCCACCAGGGTTCTGTCGGTAGCCCACTCCGGGGTACCGACAGAACCAGGCGGTTCGCGTCGACAAGACCCCGAGGTCAGGCCGCCCTGGATGGATGGCCGGGCTGACTCGGGGCGCGCGGGGTCGGCGCCGCAGGGCGCCGGTCCCGGGGAGACGCCGCATGTGCGGGTCCACGCCCAATCCCGTGACGTGGGCACAAAAGGCCGGTCCGGGTCGGGAATGGCATGCGCGCCGCTGACCAGGAACTTCGCAGAAGAGCTCCTTGACCAGGGCAGCGCGAGATCCATTTCACCACCACGGTGGTTCGGTTCACGCGGGGACGGCACCGACGATGTCGGAGACCCGGACGCCGAGCGCGGGCAGCGACCCGCTGAAGCCGGCGTCGCCGAAGCCGAACACCCCGCCGTCCCGGCCGATCAACAGGTAGCCGAGGCCGTCCTCGGAAGGGACGATGCCGACGATGTCCGAGACCGGCACCCCGAGGACGGCGAGGTCGCCGAAGTTGCCCGCGTCACCGACATTTGTCACCAGGCCGTCGGACCCGACCACCCAGTAGCCGTGACCGTCCCCTGTCGAGGTGATGGCTGCGGCGCCGGCTGGCGCATTGCCCGACCACTGGGCGTCGCCGAAGGCGTACACGCTGCCGTCCGCTCCGATCAGTAGATAGCCCTTGTCGTCCGCCGTGGCCGCGATGGCGACGACGTCGGCAACGTGCACGCCGATGCCCGGCAACGAACCCTCGAAGGGCGCGTTGAATGAGAAGACCCCTCCGTCCCGGCCGACCACGAAGTAGCCCGTGCCCGTCGAGGTAGGCACGATGCCGACGATGTCTGACACATGCACGCCGATGCCCGGGAGAGAGTTGACGTAGGGCGCGTTGAACGAAAAGACGCCCCCGTCGGAGCCGACGAGGTAGTAGCCGCTCTTGGTCGCCGAGGGCACGATGCCGCTGATATCGCTGACGTGGATCCCGAGTCCGGGGAGCGAGCCGTGGAAGGCGCCGCCGAACGCGAACACGCCGCCGTCGGAGCCGACGAGGTCATAGTTGCTGATGATGGTTGGGGTCGCCGGAGCGGTCGCAGCGGGCTTCCAGAATCGAACCCCCGCAATCAAGGGGTAGTCCTCGCCATTGCCACCCGGCGGGTTGTAGGAGATCGAGTGGAGCGCGACCACGTCGCCCGTATAGCGCGCATCCCATACCAACCCGTTTCCAGCGTAGATGCCCGAGTGCACGTACTGGGTCACATCGGTGCCCGATCCGAAGAACAGCGCATCGCCTGGCATCAGGTTCGCCTCATTCGTAATGAACTGCTCCCCATCGCTGGGAAATGGCTGACCGCCGCCGCTCGGCACCATGTCTCCGGTCCCCTGGTAGACCGCATACTGGGCGAAGCTCATGCAGTTGAACCCCGGTGCCGTGCAGCCGCCTCCATTGCTCGGCCCATTGATTCCCCCTCCGCTACCGCAGTACGGGACGCCGGCCTGCGACGCTGCAGCGTTGAGGATCGCCTCATCCTGGCTCATTGCCGGTCCCGGACCGGCATGCGGGGTGGTCGCCGCCGACACATCGCCACCGAGGAGGGCCGTCCCAGCGATGCCCACCATGACCAGGACCGCCAGGAGCAGCTTCGAAACCGTCCAGATCGCACCCTTCGTGGTTCCCGTCATTGACCCCTCCTCGACCGGTTCCGGGGCGCGGCGTTTCCCCTCCGCGTCAAAGTACGGCACATCGGTCCTCAAACTTGAGGTTTCTTCCGGAAAAGTTGGATCTGACAGCGTGCACCCGAATCCGCGCCGGGTCTGCCGAGTTGGTCGATCCGGCTGTGAGGCGTTTCCATCCGAACTCGACGTTGAGGTGCCGGGAACGTCACCCGAGCTTCTCCGCAGGATCGTCGGCAATGGCAACACTGTTGGATGCCCGGACCACTGGCGTGGGAACTGGCTCCGACCGGGGCGCCGCCAACCCTGGTCAGGTGGGTCCTGTCGCTACCCCGCTCCGGGGGGCCGCCCGTCTCCGGCGGTCACGGCGACCGGAACGCGATGACCCCCGTCGGCGTCCCACCCGCAGTGGTCCCCACGCCGGTCAGCACGGTCCCGCCGGAGACGGCCACGCCGCTCCAGCACGGGCCGGGCAGGGCGAGCTTGGCGAGCAGGACCCCACTGGTGGCATCGCGTACCTGGACCGTCGGATCGAAGACCTGGCACGAGAACGTCATACCGCCGCTGACGGTGGTGGCCCCGAACGAGCGGGCATCCGACGCGTGCCAGAGGACCTTCCCCGAGGTCGCATCGATGGCGAACATGCTCGGATCCGTCTGGGTGGTGACGTCACCGGGGCTTCCCGGACTGCACCCCGGGGGGGTGCTCAGGTCCCCGATGCCGGTCGCCCCGTAGATGACCGATCCGTCGAGCGCCGGGCTCCCGATGAACCCACCGGCCGACCCGCCGAAGTTCACCCTCGTCGACCACCGGATGGCCCCGGTGGCGGGGTCGAGAGAGACGTAGCGGCCATCCTTGCCGAAGGCACCGAGGAAGCCCGTGGCGCCATCCGTGGAAGCACCGACATTGGTGCCCACCTCGTCGAAGTCGCAGTGCAGGTTCGGTCCCCCCACGCTCGTCGTCCAACGAAGCGCTCCGGTCCGGGCGTCGAGCGCCACGATGCGTTCGGCCGTGGCGGTCTGTTGGTTCCCGTCGTTGCAGTCGGCCACGGTGAACACGACGTCGTCCAGTCCCGGCAGGTAGCTGCCCGAGGACCAGATGCCGCCGCAGCCATCGTCCAGGACGGTCCCCTTCGAGTCGACGTCCGTCTGGTGGATCCAGACGGGATCACCCGTGAGGAGGCTGGCCGCCACGATATATCCACGCTCACCCGGCTGTCCGTCGGTGTCCGTCCCGAAGTAGATGGTCCCGTTCTCGACGATGGGCGAAGAGAAGATCCTGGTGGGATCGGTGGTCGGACTCGGTGGGCGCTCCGGCAGTCCGTCGTAGACGTGCTTCCAGTAGAGCTGCCCGGTGTCCGCGTCGATGGCGTAGAGGGTGTACCCGCCCCCGAAGATGACAAGGTTCGGACGTTTCCCGTTACCCGGCTCGTACCAGGCGGTCGACGTCACCAGCCCACCGTCGGAGTCGCGGGTCCGCGGCTGCTGGCCGGGGTAGGGCGTGACCGCGGTCTGGGAGTCCAGCTGGAACGACCAGCGCAACGACCCAGTGGCGACCTCGATGGCGTAGAACTTCGTGTCCCAGGACCCGAAGTAGGCCACACCGCCGACAACGGTCGGGGTGGCGGTGACCGCGTCCCCGGTGGGGAAGAAAAATGCTTCACGGAGCGACCCGACGGTCGAGGGAGTGAGGGTCGTGGGACCGGTGAAGTCGTGCCCGGGCCCGTTTCCGTAGCTCGCCCAGCTGTTCGGCG
>Ga0302196_10005353_pt1 | contig 11496 bp, 7 predicted proteins | sample II_Bog_N1_3_FD_198794 | JGI IMG/M metagenome (GOLD analysis project Ga0302196, IMG submission 198794) | Peat permafrost microbial communities from Stordalen Mire near Abisko, Sweden - II_Bog_N1_3 | ecosystem: Environmental > Terrestrial > Soil > Wetlands > Peat | place: Sweden: Abisko, Stordalen...
CGCACCAGTCCGATGTCGCCTTCATGGCCTGGTTCATGCCGACGCTCAATCCGGCCAGCGTCGCCGAATACCTTGCCTTCGGCGAATACGGCTATGCGCTGAGCCGGTTTTCCGGGATGTGGGTCGGCTTCAAGGCAATTTCGGAAACCGTGGAATCCTGCGCCTCGGTCGAACTGGCGGCGCGCCGGCATTTCGTCAGGCCAGACATCGCGCTGCCGCCGGGCGGGCTGCATTATCGCTGGCCGGACCTGCCCGGTCCGCAGATCGAGACGCGGCTGGAGTTCAAGAAGAATGCGGTGCTGGCCTTCGCGGCGGCCAACCCGATCGACCGCAGGATCTACGACATTGCCGAGGCGAGCTACGGCATCGTCACGACCGGCAAGGGTCATCTCGATCTGATGGAAGCCCTGCAACTGCTCGGGCTTACCGAGGCCGAATGCCGTCGGCTCGGCATCGATATCTACAAGGTCGGCATGGTGTGGCCGCTCGCCCATCACGGCGCGCTGGAATTCGTCCGCGAGAAGCGCGAGATCCTCGTGATCGAGGAAAAGCGCGGCATCATCGAAAGCCAGTTCAAGGAATATTTCTACGACTATCCCGGCCACAAGCCGGAGCGGATGGTCGGCAAGAACGACGAGAACAACGCGCCGCTGGTGCCCTGGGTCGGCGAACTCTCGCCGCGGCTGCTGGCGCCCATCGTCGCGGGGCGGCTGGATGCGATCTTTCCCGGCCTCGATCTGCGGGCGCGGACCGCAAGGCTCGCGCCGCAGCATTCCGCGCCGATCGATATTTCAGGCGCGACGCGGACGCCCTATTTCTGCTCCGGCTGCCCGCACAACACCTCCACCAGGGTGCCGGAGGGCTCGCAGGCGCTGGCCGGCATCGGCTGCCATTTCATGGCAAGCTGGATGGATCGCGACACCTCCTCGCTGATCCAGATGGGCGGCGAAGGCGTCAACTGGGCCGCCTCCTCGCGCTTCACCGGCCGCAACCACGTGTTCCAGAATCTCGGCGAAGGCACCTATTTTCATTCGGGCTCGATGGCGATCCGCCAGGCGGTGGCCGCCCGCACCAACATCACCTACAAGATCCTGTTCAACGACGCCGTCGCCATGACCGGCGGCCAGCCGGTCGACGGACCGATCAGCGTCGACGGCATCGCCCACGAAGTCCGCGCCAATGGCGTGGCGCGGATCGCCGTGGTGTCGGACCAGCCGGAGAAATTCGAGCCCGGCGATTTTCCCAAGGGGACAACGTTTCATGCGCGCGCCGATCTCGACGCCGTGCAGCGCGAATTGCGCGACATTGCCGGCGTCACCGTCCTGATCTACGAGCAGGAATGCGCCACCGAGAAACGTCGCCGGCGCAAGCGCGGCCAATTGGCCGATCCGCCCAGATTCGCCTATATCAACGATCTGGTGTGCGAGGGCTGCGGCGACTGCTCGGTGGAATCCAACTGCCTGAGCGTCGAGCCCAGGGAAACCCCGTTCGGCCGCAAGCGCCAGATCAACCTGTCCTCCTGCAACAAGGATTTTTCCTGCCTCAACGGGTTCTGCCCGAGTTTTGTCACGGTCGAGGGCGCGACCCGCCGCAAGAAATCGGCTGCAGACATCGACCTCGTGGCACGGGCAAAATCCCTTGCCGAACCGGTGCCGGTCGAGCTCAAGGCGCCCTTCAACCTGCTGGTCACCGGCGTCGGCGGCACCGGGGTGATCACTGTCGGCGCGCTGGTGACGATGGCCGCGCATCTCGAAGGCAAGGGCGCCTCGGTGCTCGATTTCACCGGCTTCGCGCAGAAATTCGGCCCCGTGATGAGCTTTATCCGGCTGGCCGAACGTCCCGACGACATTCACCAGGTTCGGATCGATCGGGGCGCCGCCGACGCCCTGATCGGCTGCGACATCGTCGTCAGTTCCTCGGCCAAGGCCTCGGCAACCTACGGTCCGGCGATGCGCGCCGTCATCAACCTCGCGGAGATGCCGACCGGCGACATCGTGCGCCATCGCGACGCGGATCTTGCCGCTGCCGGGAGGCTGCAGGCCATCGCCGATCGCATCGGGGCTGAAAATATCAGCAGTTTCGACGCCAACCGGATTTCCGACGCGCTGTTCGGCGACACCGTCTACGCCAATGTGATCATGCTAGGCGCCGCCTGGCAGCAGGGCCTGGTTCCAGTCTCGGAAGCAGCCTTGCTGCGGGCGATCGCGCTCAACGGTGTCGCCGTCGAGCAGAACAAGCAGGCCTTTGCCTGCGGGCGCCTCGCCGTCGCCGATGCGGCTTTCATTGCGGCCCAGCTCGCACCGGCGTCGGTCGAGGAAAGCCTGGACCAGCTGATCGGGCGCCGCGCCGACTTCCTCACCGCCTATCAGGACCGCGCCTATGCCGAGCGCTACCGCGACTTTGTCGCCGGCGTGGCCGCCGCCGAACAGCGCCTGGTCCCCGGTTCGCAAGCCTTGACGTCAGCGGTCGCCCGGTCGCTGTTCAAGCTGATGTCCTACAAGGACGAGTATGAGGTGGCGCGGCTGCACACCGCGACCGGGCTGCGGGAGCGATTGCAGCGCGAATTCGAGGGCGATTTCAGCATCAACTATCACCTGGCGCCGCCGCTGTTGCCGGTGGGCAAGGATGCGCGGGGCCGGCCGCTGAAGCGGCAGTTCGGGCCGTGGATCGAGCCGGTGTTTGCCCTGCTGGCGCGGCTGAAGACGCTGCGCGCCACGCCGTTCGACATCTTCGGTTATGCGGCCGAGCGGCGGATGGAACGGGACCTGATCCCGTGGTATGAGCAACTGGTGAAGGGCCTGCTGCCGCTGCTGCGGGCCGCAACGCTCGACCGCCTGGTCGAGATCGCCGCGCTGCCGATGGAGATACGCGGATACGGTCCGGTCAAACAGGCGGCCGCCGAACAGGTGAAGGCGAAGGTCGAGAGCCTTCGCGCCGCGGCAGCGCTGCGGTAACAAATGCGCCGTCGCAACACAGGGATCGCACTATCATGCTCGACGCCGCCGTCAAGGCGCTTTCGCAAATCCTCTCCCCGCCGATGCGATCCATCCTGTGGCGATCGATCGGGCTGGCGCTGGCACTGATCGCGGTGCTGGCGATCGGCCTGCAGCGGCTGTTGAGCTGGCTTGCGGTCTATGGCGAAGGCTGGGCCGACGCCACGCTCAGCCCGGGCTTCCACACCCCGCTGCATGTTCTGTTCTGGATCGTGTCGATCGCCGCTGGCCTCGGCGTGGTGTTCGGCGCGGTGTTCCTGATGCCCGCGATCACCTCGCTGGTGGCGAGCGTGTTCGTCGACGAGGTCGCCGACCATGTCGAGCGCGAATATTATCCGGCGGAGCGGCCCGGCGTGGCGCTGCCGCTCGGCCTTGCCATCACCGAGGGCGTCAAGACCGCGCTGTTGACCATCCTGGTCTATCTGATCGCGCTGCCGTTCGTGTTCGTGGCCGGCGCCGGCTTCCTCGCCTTCTTCATCGCCACCGCCTGGCTGCTCGGCCGGGAATATTTCGAACTGGCGGCGATGCGGTTTCGCACCCCTTCGGAAGCCAAGGCGATGCGCAGGCAGAATGCGGCGACGATTTTCACCGCCGGGCTGGTGATCGCGGCCTTCGTGTCGATCCCGGTGGTCAACCTGGCGACGCCGCTGTTCGGCATGGCGTTCATGGTCCACTTGCACAAGCGGCTGTCCGGTCCGCGGCGCGAACTGATCGAGCCGCAGCCACGGCAGGAAATTTCGGCGCGGTGATGGGGGGGTCGGGGTCCTTGGTCAGCGGCGGGCACTGTCCGCGCGTGAATCCTGCGATTTTGCGCGTTGGTCGAACGAGGCGTCGCTGCGACCTAAGCAGGGCGCCCGAGCGTGAGCGCGGTTGCGCTCCTCGCAGCGGCGCGCAGTGTCGCGCACGGAAGTAGGGGCCCGTTTGTCCGAGGCCACGGCCCCACCAAGGAACTTTTTGACCGGCGTCTATCGATAATCCCGGAGTTAGGCCATAACCTGCAACGCGGACATACGGCGTTGTTTCGGGGGCGAGAGCATGGCGCACGGCTTGGGGTTCATCGCGCGGCATAATCTCTGGTCAGCGGACCAGAAGCGACGCGCCGAGGAAATCAAGGCCCAGGTTGAAAAGGACAATATCGAGTTATTCAGGATCGCCTGGGCGGATCCCCATGGCGCTTCTCGCGCCAAAACGGTCACCCGCCCGGCGTTTTTGGGCGCTCTCGAGGACGGCTACAACATCAACGTCGCCACGATGACGCTCGACGCTTCCGGCGCGAGAACCTTTGCTTCGTTTACGCAAGGGGGCGGAATGAATCTGCCGGAAATGACTGGCTCGCCCAATCTGATCGTCGTGCCGGATCCGTCGACATTCCGCATTTTACCTTGGGAACCCGGCGTTGCCTGGATACTTGGCGACGAATATTTCACCTCGGGCAAAGGTTTCCACTTCTCTCCCAGGCGCCTGCTCCGCGACCAGCTGGACAGGCTGAACGCACGCGGCATGCGCTGCGTGATCGGGCTGGAAGTCGAATGGTATCTGCTCGGACTGGCGGAAGATCATCTTTCGCACGAGGATATCGGCGCGCCGGGCGTCAAGGCACGCGCCCCCCGCACCTATCCGGTCGAGCCGGGCTATTCGTTCCATTCCGAAACCAATATGGACGCCATTCACGCTCCCGTTGCAGCGATTGCCAAATCGCTGCAAGCCCTTGGGTTGCCCTTGCGGTCCATCGAAAAGGAATGGGGGCCCGGTCAGATCGAGTGCACCTTCGCCCCTCGCGATGCGCTCGAGGCCGCCGACAACCTGGTCCTGTTCCGTTCCGCAACGCGTCAGGTCTGCCGTCGGCTGGGCTTTCTGGCAACGTTCATGTCCAGGCCGGCCCTGAAGGGCTTCTATTCCAGCGGATGGCATCTTCATCAATCCCTGGTGGATGCGAAATCCCGGCAAAATCTTTTCGCGCCTACCACGGAGAGCGCCGTCCTTTCGCCGATCGGCATGAGCTATCTGGCCGGTCTACTCCACCATGCCCCTGCGGCAACGCTGCTTTCCAACCCGACGATCAACGCCTATCGCCGCTTCAAGGCCAATTCGCTGGCCCCCGACCGCGCCGCGTGGGGCACCGACCATCGCGGTGTGATGCTCCGCGTCCTGGGGGCCATGAACGATCCCGCCAGCAGGATCGAAAACCGCGTCGGAGAGCCTTCGGCAAATCCCTATCTCTATATTGCCTCGCAGCTGATTGCCGGTCTCGATGGCATCGACAGCAAACTCGATCCAGGGCCGCCCGATACGAACCCCTACGACACCCAGCACACGATGCTGCCACGGTCGCTGTCCGACGCGCTGCGGCTCTTTGAAAAAGATCCGCTGTTCCGCAACGGACTTGGGCAGGTTTTCGCGGACTACTACACGCGGCTCAAGCGCACCGAACTTGCAAGGTTCGAGTCGTTCGCAAGGGAACACGGCATCGATCCCGACAGCGAAGCGACGACTGAATGGGAACAGAACGAGTATCTCGACTTCTTCTAGGCGGGAAGCCGTCAATCGGAGGACATCCAGCATGGTTGCACCTGAGCCGACCCGTGTTGCCAATCGGGCAAACGATGGTCCGCAATTCGACTGGGACCGCCTGGTCCAGGAACATCGCGTCCATCGCAATATCTACACCGACCCGGCGATTTTCGACGCCGAGATGATCCACATTTTCGGCGGGACCTGGGTCTACCTGGCGCACGAAAGCCAGATCCCGAACGTGAATGACTACGTGACCGGAAAGCTCGGGCTGCGGCCTCTCATCATTACGCGCAGCAGCGATGGCAGGCTTCGCGCGCTTTACAACCGGTGCTCTCATCGCGGCACGACCCTTTGTCGCTGGGACAAGGGAAACGCGCGATCGTTCCAATGTCCGTATCACGGGTGGAATTTCGCCAATACCGGCAAGCTTCGCGGGGTTCCGTGGCCGGACGGCTACGCCGAGCAGCTGGTAAAGAATCCGGAATTCAACTTGGCTCAGGTGCCCCGGGTCGAATCATACCGCGGATTCATCTTCGGCACGCTGAATATCGATGCCGCCCCGATCGAACAGCATCTCGGCCCGATCCGCAAGCCGATCGACGAATGGCTCGATCGCAATCCCGGCGGCAAGGTCGTCGTCTGCGAAGCCAACCGGTTCAAGTACAAGGGAAACTGGAAACTGGCCTACGACAATTCCGGCGACGGCTACCATGTCATCTACTCGCACCAGTCGCTGATCGAAACAGAGAACCGGTTCAAGGACGAGCAAACCGAAAAGGGAATGTCGTATTACAAGAACGAGCCGGACAAGCTGCCGATGTACATCCAGTACATGGGAAACGGCCACCATTTCAAGGACAAGCGGCCGGCGCTGGAAAAACGTCCCGGAGGCCTCTGGGCGATCGAGTCGTTGCATCCCGGGATGGAGCATGTCGCCGAGAAGCTGCGCGGCCGGTTCGGCGAACGCGCTGAGGCGATCCTCGATCTGGCCGGCTCCGAGCCGGTGAATATCAACGTGTTTCCAAACCTTTCGTTGCTCGGAAATCACATCCAGGTCTTCCAGCCTGTCAGCGTCGGTGAAACGGATTCCGTCTGGTACGGCACCAGGATTGAAGACGTCGACGGGAGCCTGGGCGGCGAGGTCCTGAACGACATCAATACCCTCCGCATGCGCACGCAGGAGGGTTTTCCGAATTTCGGCGAGGTCGACGATTTGACCAACTTCGAGCAGATCCAACGCGGCCTCGCATGCATCGAAGACGAATGGATCTACATGAACCGAGGCCTGGGCATTCCCGATCGCTTCGCAACGCTCCCCGATGGCACGATCAAGGGACCGTCCACCGACGAGCTCTTCATGCGCGAGTACATTCGCGAATGGAAGCGACTGATGACCGATACACCGAACAACAGCATTCGCCGAGAGATCTAAAATGAGCGTCCACGCCAATCAGGATCCGTCGCGCTTCTCCTATTACATGACGGACGCGTTTTATTGCGAGATGATTTCGGATTTTTCCGACTGGCAAACCGACGACCGCGTCGTCGGCGATACGGCGGAACGGGACCAGTTCCGTTCGATTCTGGAAAAGGAAGCGAGGCTTCTCGACCGGCTGCTTTTCGAAGAGTGGCTGGGTCTCTTTGTGCCCGACTGCGCCTATTGGGTTCCCTCCACCCGAAATCAAGGCGACCCCCGGTCAGAGATCGCGGTGATGTTCGACGACCGGCGGCGGCTGGAAGACCGCGTTTTCCGGCTGCGGACGGGCAATGCTTGGTCCCAGGCACCGGCGTCCCGAACGACCCGGATGATTTCCAACGTCGAGGTGTTCACGGGCAGGTCGGCGGAGCTCCGAATGGTTCGCTGCAACTTTCTGATCAGCGAATTCCGGGACGACGAAACCAGGATCCTGACCGGCTGGACAGGATACAGGATGCGTTTCGCAGCGGCCGGCTGGATGATTTCAGCCAAGCAGATCAACCTGATCAACTGCGATCAATGCATCCGCAACCCCAGCATCATCCTCTGAGGCTTTGCCCGCACGGACGGGGCTTTTCAGCTGCCGCTTATCAGCGGGTCGATGATCCGGCTTTGGCGCCGTCGAAGCGCCCGAACCATGTCGGCTTTTCCGCCGGGTAAATGACAACCCCCATAACCTAACGCGTCTCCCTTGACGCGACCGGCAGGGTGCTCGCTGCCAGGTCTTCCACTCCGGCAAACTTCGCCCTGTTGGCCTCAACCCATTCCGCCCCGAGCTTTTCGAACAGGATAGGCAGAACCGCAATCTTTCGTCCTCCTTCGATCCGGGCCAATGCCTCGGCTGCCGACGACGGCCATGACGGTCCGGCATCGCAGCCCAACGCCCCCAGCACCCGGTCAGCGGTAGCCGGGATGAACGGCCATGCGACCGTCGCCGCCAACGCCAGCAGGTTCACGCTGGTGCGGACCACGACGGCAGCCCGGTCGGGCTCGTTGATGACGTGCGACCATGGCGCGCCCGACACCAGATAGGCGTTGGCGACACGCCAGATGGCGCGGACCTCGTCCGCTGCCTTGCGAAGCGAGCGTTCCTCCTGGTGTGACTTCAGGTTGGCGAGGTGACGGGTCAGTTCGATGGTGAGACCCTGCTCGAGTTCACCCGCCTCTCCCGCTGCCGGCACGACGCCGCCGTATTTCGCGGTGACGAACGCCAGCACGCGGTTGACGAGATTGCCGAACGTGTCGGCGAGATCGTTGTTCACGCCGGCGGCGAACCGCTCAAAGGAGAACGCCGCATCGCTGCCCTCGGGCGCATTTGCGGCCAGCCACCAGCGCCAATAGTCCGCCGGCAGCAGATCGAGCGCCTGGTCGAGAAACACGCCGCGGTGCTGGCTGGTGGAGAATTTCCGACCCTCATAAGTAAGCCATGAAACCCCCTTGATGATGTCGACGGTCTTCCACGGCTCGCCCGCTCCCAACAGCGTGCATGGAAACGAAACCGCATGAAACGGCACGTTGTCCTTGCCCAGGAACTGCAGGTACTCGACATCGTCCGCCTCCCACCACCACTTTTTCCAGTCGCGGTTCTGCGGATCGGCGTCGGCCCATTCCTGCGTGGCCGCGATGTATTCGATCGGAGCGTCGAACCAGACGTAGAACACCTTGCCTTCGAAGCCTGCCCGCGGCACCGGGACGCCCCAGGCGAGGTCGCGGGTGATGCAGCGGTCCTGGATGCCCTCGCCAAGCCATTTGCGGGCGATCGACGTCACCAGACGTGGCCAGCCCTTCCGCGATGCGAGCCATGTCTCCAGCGCGCCGACCAATGCCTGCTGGCGAAGGAAAAGATGCCTGGTCGGACGCACTTCGAGGTTGGTGCCGCCGGAGACCGCGGACCGCGGCCGGATCAGGTCGGTCGGCTCCAGCAGCCGCGCGCAGTTCTCGCACTGGTCGCCGCGCGCGCGGTCAAACCGGCAGTGCGGGCAGGTGCCGACGACATAGCGGTCCGGAAGGAAACGCCGGTCGTCCAGCGAATAGACCTGGTTCAGCGTGCGCTCCTCGATGAAGCCGCGCTGGTCCAGGCGCTCGAAGAAATGCTGGGTCAGTCTGCGGTTTTGCGGCGATGACGAGCGCCCGAAATGGTCGAACGAAAGGTGAAGCCGGCGGTAGATGTCGGCCTGGAGTTCGTGCTGGTGCGCGCAATAATCGGCGACGGGAACACCGGCTTCCGCGGCCGCAAGCTCCGCCGGCGTCCCATGCTCGTCGGTGGCGCAGATGAACAGCACGTCGTCACCGGTCTGGCGCCGGTAGCGGGCATGAATGTCGGCGGGCAGCAGCGATCCGGCCAGGTTGCCGAGGTGCTTGATGCCATTAATGTAGGGCAGCGCGCTGGTGATCAGCGTCTTCCTGTTGTCGGTCATGGTCGTGTTCCTGGAATTGGTGCGGCGGGAAATCGGCAATAAAAAAGCCCCCGAAACGAGGGCCTGGTCCGATCGCTGCACGCATTCACAGGGCGCGTCAGGTCAACCCAATCCCTCTCCGGAGGCTGGGCGGCGCATTCGTGCCTTGGCGCTGGAATATGTGATGATGTTCACCATGGGTTGGTGCCCATTATGGAGCCGTCGCATCCCGTTATCAAGTGGACCTCAGGAAATGACCTCGCGTCCTCCGAGGCAGCGCGGTCGGTGGGGCGGGATCGTGATCCGCCGTCCTGCCGGACAAAATGGCGGATTGCCCCTTCGGCTCCAATCCGCCCACGCATGAATGGCGGCAGGCACATGTCCCGCGCGACATCAGGGCCGTTTCACGGTCCCGTCGCCGACCAATCGAAGGTCTATCCTGCCGATCAGATCCGAACGACGGATCTCGGCGGCGCTGATCGCGGCCATCGTCTCGCGCAATGTACTGACGTTGGATCCGAGCGACACGATTGCGCCGATCACCACCGCGATCGATCCGAGGGCCGTGACCGGATTTGATCCGAACAGGCCGAGCACCGCAGCGAGCAGCACCGCGGTGCCGCCGGCGATCGCCGCCTTGGAAACGACGATGATTTTTCGGCACCGCTCGGAGACCCCGGCAAGCTCATCGAGCTGGGTTTCGATCCGTGAAATCTCGTCGCCCGGGTTGTCCTCGTCCATCAGGTGCACGATCGGGACCTGCAAGGTTCGCCGTCGGAGGCGGCGGCAATTCTGCGCATGGCTGTCTCCTAACAGGCATCAATCCCCATCGGAAGGCCGCTTCGCGGCGGAAGCGCGACTTTCGCAATCCATTCCCTTGCAGCGATCAATCCGCCGGCAACTGTCGCGCGGCAGCCTCGGCGGTGTCCTCCGGCCGGGTGTTGAACGCGATCGCAGCTTTTGGCGCGGCGCGATGGACGGTGTTCACCAGCCTCTCGAAAAGCGCCAGGCTCTTCGGCGGAAGCCTCAGCCCGCCACCGATCACCACGCAATCATAGGACGCGCTGCGCAGCTGCTTCTCGAGCAGGGGAGCGGCGGTCTCATCGGGCGGGATCAACAGGAGATCGCCCTGCCATCCCCGCTCGGCGATTTTCGCCACCGCCACCGCGATGCCGGCGTGGATCTTGGCCGCGTCGAAGCCGGGCGGCAAGGCGGGATCGGAGAAGTCGACGGTTTCGGGCTGCTGGCCGACAAAGAGGATGCGTGTCATGGGCTATTCCATTCATGATGCGAGGGTGAAGATGATGTCCCGGGTAAAGTCGCTCGCGGCTAAATTAGTGGTTCGCCCACGGGGTGGCGGCATCCTTTGCGAAGGCGCGATAGGACCGCGGTGCACGGCCGACCAGCACGGTGAACTGCGCGACGTCGTCGGCGGTGGCGGCGGCGCCCTCGCACTCGCGCCGCCTGGTCGGCGCCAAGACACGCGCTTTCCTCGACGCCGTTCAGAAGGCGTTCCCGGAAAGGGTTTTCGTCCCGCCGGCCTGATACCCCGGCATGGCGCTTCCGGTCGAGGGTCCGTGCAACACGTGACCTTCGGCCTATTCGATGCGGATATGGCAATCGAGGGATCGTGTCGCAGCCGGAGCGATTTGCATCAGGCCCGGCTTGCCTTCGAATTCGCCGTCGAAATCCGCAGGGCTCGCGAAGCCGTGCCAGGGCTCGATGCAGACAAACGGCGCGCCGCCAGGCTTCGACCAGATCCCCAGTTCCCGAAAACCATTCCAGGAAACTTCGACCGCAGGACCCTGGTCGGCCGCGTAGCGAACCGACCGGCTCGCGGGCCGGTCGAGAATCACCGCATCCTCGTCAAACAGCCGTTCCGACAGGGCGAGGACTTTCCCGACAATGGGAGTAGGCTCGGGCACCGGCCGCAGCAGGCCGTCCTTCAGCCGGCGGATCGGCGCGGGCTCCTCGCTGGAGAACACAAGCCGGTACGCCTCCTTGCCCAGTCCGGCAAGCAACGGCCAATTGAAGGCGGGATGCAGACCGATCGACGCCGGCAGCATCTCTTCGCCGGTGTTGGCGACTTCAATGCCAAGGTCGAGGCAGGCCTCCC
>Ga0302196_10005356_pt1 | contig 11495 bp, 13 predicted proteins | sample II_Bog_N1_3_FD_198794 | JGI IMG/M metagenome (GOLD analysis project Ga0302196, IMG submission 198794) | Peat permafrost microbial communities from Stordalen Mire near Abisko, Sweden - II_Bog_N1_3 | ecosystem: Environmental > Terrestrial > Soil > Wetlands > Peat | place: Sweden: Abisko...
ACCCGGCCGATGTCTACCGGGGCGCGTCGGGTCGGCCGACGACCCTCGGTCTCGACCTGGCCTGGGACACCGACGGGGTGCCCTACCAGTACGACGTGACCACCCGTTACGAGGTGCCGTGCCTGGTCGGTGGCACCGTGACCGTGGACGGCGAGACCTTCGCCGTGGAGGGCCACGGGCAGCGTGACCACTCGTGGGGTGTCCGGGACTGGTGGGCCTTCGGATGGTGCTGGTTCGCCGGCCGCCTGGAGGACGGCACCCGGGTCCACGGCGCCGACATCCGGATCCCGGACCACCGGATGGCCCTCGGCTACGTCCAGCACCCCGACGGCGAGGTGCTCACCGTCACCGGCCTGGACGTCACCGAGGAGCTCGGCGTCGGGGGGATGCCCACGTCGGCCCGGGCCCGCATCGACCCCGGGGGGATCGACCTGTCGATCGAGCCCGTGGCCTACGGCCCCCTGGCGCTGACCGCCGCCGACGGCCGGGTGAGCCGGTTCCCGCGGGCCGAGGTCCGGCTGGCCGCGTCCGACGGGCGCACCGGGTCCGGCTGGATCGAGTGGAACCAGCCCCCGGTCACCGCGGGCGGACGGTAGCCTCGCCGGGGTGCGCCTCTCGCTCCGGCCGACGCTCGAACCGTCCGACTACCGGTTCACCCACGCAGTGCGGACCCGCTTCGCCGAGACGGATGCCATGGGCATCATCCACCACGGGGCCTATCCCGCCTACCTGGAGGAGGCGAGGGCGGCCATGCTGCGTGACGCCGGGTTCCCCTACGACCTGGTGCGGTCGGGCGAGGACGGGGTGGACTTCGCCGTGCTCGAGCTCTACGTGCGGCACCGTCGGCCGCTGCGCTTCGACGACGAGGTGGTCGTCCACGTGGTCGTCGACGACCTGACCCGCACCACCTTCCAGGTGGGCTACCTCCTCACGGTGGCCGGCGAGCCGCGGGCCACGGCGGTGACCGTCCACGGGGCGGTGGACGCCGGGGGGCGGGCGGCACGGATGCCTGCCTTCCTGGCCGGGCTGGTCGGCCCGGGACGGGACTGACCACGGTGCAGGTCTCCTACGGGCTGCCCACCCACCGGGTCGACCGGGGCGAGGAGTTCCTGGCCCCCGGGGCCATCGGTGCCCTGGCCGCCGCCGCCGAGGCGGCGGGCTTCGGGGCCGTCTACACCACCGACCACCCGTTCCCGGGGGACGACTGGCTGGCCCACGGCGGCCACCACGCCCTCGACCCCTTGGTCGCCCTGGCGTTCGCCGCCGCGGCGACGTCGACGGTCCGGCTCCACACCAACCTGTTGGTCCTCGCCTACCGCAACCCGTTCCTGGCGGCCAAGGGGATCGCCACCCTCGACGTGCTGAGCGGCGGCCGTACCGTCGTCGGCCTGGGGGCGGGCTACCTCGAGCCGGAGTTCGAGGCCCTGGGTGCGGACTTCGACCGGCGCAACGACGCACTGGACGAGGCCCTCGCCGCCCTGGGGGCGGCCTGGTCGGGGGAGAGCGTCACCTTCTCGGGCGCCGGCTTCCGGGCCACCGGCAACACCATGCTCCCCCGGCCCCGTCAGCGGCCACGACCCCCGCTGTGGATCGGGGGCAACAGCCGCCGGGCCATCCGTCGTGCGGTGGAGTCGGCCGACGGATGGTCCCCGTTCCCCAACCCGGCCCGGCTGGCCGCTCGTACCCGCACCGCACCGTTGGAGACCGCCGCCGACCTCGGGGTCGCCCTCGACTACGCCCGGTCCCACGCCGAGTCGGTGGGTCGGACCGAGCCGCTCACCGTGTGCTTCGTCCCCGAGGGACTGTCCATGGGGTCGCGGCCGGTCGACGACGACCGGGTGGTGGCGTCCATCGCCGAGCTGTCGGCCATCGGGGTCGACTGGGTGAGCGTGTCCCTCCCCGGGGACACCCGCGACGCGCAACTGGCGGCGATCGACCGGTTCGGCCGCGCCGTGCTCGACCGCATCTGACCGGGACCCGGGTCGCCGTCCCGGCCCGGAGCCCGGGCGTCGCTACCCTGGGCCGGTGAGCGCGCCACGGTGAGCCCTGCGTCGAGCCCCTCCCCGGGTGGGCCGCTGGCCCGGTTCCTCCGGTCCGACGTGGCCGGCAGCTGGGTCCTGGTCCTGGCCGTCGGGGTCGCCCTCGCCTGGTCCAACGGACCGTGGTGGTCCTCCTCCTACGACACGCTGTGGCTGCACCCCGTCCATGTGGGCGGTCGGGCCTTCCAGGACTTCACCACCGTCCGGGACTGGGTCAACGGGGGCCTCATGGCCGTGTTCTTCCTGGTGGTCGGCCTGGAGATCGGCCGTGAGCGCCGTCACGGCGATCTCGCCGACACCCGGACCGCGGTGGTTCCGGTGGCCGGGGCCCTGGGCGGCATGGCCGGGGCCGGGTTGGTGTACGCCGCCGTGGCCCACGGAGGTCCCGGGTCGTCGGGCTGGGGGATCCCCATGGCCACCGACATCGCCTTCGCCCTGGGGGCGCTCGCCCTGCTCGGCCGACGGGTCCCGCCGGGGCTGCGGGTGGTCCTGCTCACCCTGGCCGTGGCCGACGACATCGGATCGGTGGTGGTCCTCGCCGTGTTCTACTCGTCGCGGACGGCGGTGGCCCCCCTGGTGGCGGCGGTGGCGGTGGTCCTCGTCCTGGTGGCCCTGCGGCGGTTCACCGGGGCGTCCACCGCGGTGGTACTGGTCGGCGGCGTGGTGGTGTGGGTGCTGCTGGCCGCCGGCGGGGTGGAGCCGGCCCTGGCCGGGGTGGTGGCCGGCCTCCTCGTCCCCGGCGTCCGGCGGATCGCCGGTGACGCCGGGCCGACGGTGGACCCGGCGGCGCGCCTGGAGCAGCGGGTGGCCCCCTGGTCGGCGTTCGTGGTGCTTCCCCTGTTCGCCGTGGCCAACGCCGGCATCACGTTCCACACCGGCATCTTCGGCCCCCCGGGCGCCACCGCCGTCTTCGTCGGTGTGGCGCTGGCCCGGGTGGTCGGCAAGCTGGCCGGGATCACCCTGGCCTGCCTCCTGGTCGTCCGGCTGGGGCTCGGGCGCCTTCCCGACGGGGTGCGCTGGCGCCACCTGGCCGGGGGGGCCGCCGTGGCCGGCATCGGCTTCACCGTGCCGTTGCTCATCGCCGAGCTGGCCTTCGTGCACGACCCCCCGCTCGTGGCCGCGGCCGAGCTCGGCCTCTTCGCCGGTTCGGCGGTGGCCTTCGCGGTGGGGGCCGCCGTCCTGGTGTGGGCGGGACCCGGCCCCGCGGCCGCCGGTGGGACCGGCCCCGGGGACGAGCCCCGGATCCCGTGGTGACCGGCTCCCGCCGGCGAACCGTATGCTGCGGGAGGGCCGCCCGCCGGCGCGCCGACCGACTCCCCGGACCGCCGGGGACCGACACCCTTGGAGGCAGAGCATGCCCATTGCCGTTGGCGACACCATCCCCGACATCGAGGTGATGACCACCACCGCGGCCGGTCCCACCCGCGTCCGGACGGCCGACGTGCTCGGGTCCGGCAAGGTGGTCCTGTTCGCCGTCCCCGGGGCGTTCACCCCGACCTGTTCGGACTACCACCTGCCGAGCTACGTCATCCGCCACGACGACCTGGTGGCCAAGGGGGTGGACACCGTGGCCTGCATCTCGGTCAACGATCCCTTCGTCATGAGCGCCTGGGGCGAGTCGCAGAACGTGGAGGACACGGTGTTGCTGCTGGCCGACGGCAACGGCGAATTCGCCGCCGCCGTGGGACTGGAGATGGACGGCAGCGGCTTCGGGTTGGGGACCCGCTCCCAGCGGTACGCCATGGTGCTCGAGGACGGGGTGGTCACCGCCCTGGCCGTCGAGCCGGGCGCGGGCCTCACGGTCAGCGCCGCCGACGCCGTCCTGGAACTCCTCTAGACCGGGGACGGCCATGGACCTGGCCGAGGCACTGCGCACCACCGGCGCCGTGCGCGAATTCACCGACGAGCCGGTCGACGACGCCACCGTCTACCGGCTCCTGGAGACGGCACGGTTCGCCCCCAACGGTGGGAACCGCCAGGCGTGGCGGGTGGTCGTGGTCAAGGACCCCGCCCTGCGTCGGGCCCTACGGGACAGCTACCTGCCGGGCTGGTACGAGTACCTGGCCCAGATGGCGGCGGGGCTGACCCCGTGGGCGGTGGTGACCGACCGGGAGCGCGAGGCGACCGCCGTGGCCGGGGCCGCCGGCATCGCCGCCGCCGCAGCCGACGGACCCGGTGGGTTCGCCGAGCACCTGGACGAGGTGCCGGTGCTGCTGGTGCTGCTGGCCGACCTGACCCGCCTGGCCACCGTGGACCGGGACATCGGCCACTACACGCTGGTGGGCGGGGCGTCGATCTACCCGTTCGCCTGGAGCATCCTGCTGGCCGCCCGGGCCGAGGGGCTGGCCGGGGTGCTGACCACCATGGTGGTGCGGGACGAGCGCACCGTGGTCGAACTGCTGGGGGTGCCCGACACCCACACGGTGGCCGGTGTGCTCGCCCTCGGCCACCCGGTGCACCAGCCGACCCGGCTCCGGCGTGGCGACGTGGAGGGGTTCGCCACCGTGGACCGGTTCGACGGACCGGTCCTGGAAGCGGGACGGGCGGACGAGGGTGCGGCGGACGAGGTGGTGGGGTGAAGGTCCGGATCGGCGTGGGCATGGGTCCGCTGACCGGTGACCCGTCGGGACTCGCCGATCTGGTCGACGACCTCGAGGAGCTGGGGTTCGACTCGCTGTGGCTCCCCGAGGTGCTGACGGCCCCGACCCTCGACCCCCTGGTCGCCCTGGCCTTCGCCGCCGCCCACAACCCGAGGCTCAAGCTGGGTACGACGCTGCTGCTGCCCGGCCGGAACGTGGTGCGGGTGGCCAAGCAGCTGGCCACCCTGGACCGGCTGTCGGCCGGCCGCCTGCTGGTCACCTTCGTCCCGGGCCTCGCCCAGCAGCCCGAGGCCGGGGTGGTCGGGATCCCCTCGAAGGCGAAGGGCCCCTACATGGAGGAGGCCTTCCCGGTGCTGCGTCGCCTGTGGGCCGGGGAGACCGTCGACCACCGGGGGCCGGCGGGGGAGTGGGAGGCGGTGACCCTGTCGCCGCGGCCCGTCCAGGACCCGCTGGAGTTCTGGACCGGGGGCATGGTGCCCGCCGCCCTCGAGCGCTGCGGTCGGTTCGCCGACGGCTGGCTCCCGTCGGCGTGCACACCCGCCGAGGCGGCGGCCGGTCGGGTGGTCATCGACGAGGTCGCCACGGCGGCCGGGCGGGCCATCAGCTCCGAGCACTTCGGGGTCTCCCTGGCCTACGCGCCGGGACCACTCGAGCCCTCGCTGCTGGCCGCCCTCGGCCGGTCCCGCAAGGGTGTCGACCCCGCCTCCGTGGTGCCGGCGGGACTCGACGCCCTCCGGGGCGTCCTCGAGTCCTTCCTCGAGGTCGGGTTCTCCAAGTTCGTGGTGCGTCCGCTGGCCCGACCGGAGTCGTGGCGGGCCGAGCTCGAGGCGCTGGCCCGGGCCGTGGGCGACCTCCAGACGTGAGCCGCACCCGTCCCACCGAATTCGGCTTCGTCGCCCACGACGACCCCGAGTTGCTGGCCCAGATGGCCATGGTCCAGGCCGGCGGCACCGGGTGGATCAACATCGTGCCGGTGGTCGACGAGGAGCACCTGCCGCCCGAGCCGGGCCCGTTCGCCTTCCTCGGCGGCTCGACCCACAAGATCCCGGTGATCACCTGGATGCCGGGACGGCAGGCGTCGGGTCGCCCCGCCCGTCCCACCACGGTGGGCCTGCAGCACGCCTCGGGACCGCGGGTGGCCTGGCGCCTGCGCGACCTGGGCCACCCGGTGCCCGAGGGGTGGAAGGTCACCCAGGACCACCCGCGCCACGGACTGGTGGCCGAGGTGCCGGTCGGGGCCGACAACCGGGCGGTGGTGGACTGGCTGCTGGTGGCTTCGGCAGCGGTGTGCCAGGTGGAGACCACCGGGCGGTGGAGCGCGGCCGTCCACGCCGGCCTGCCCTGAGGCGCGGGCCGCCGGTCCGGCCGTCCGCGCCCAGATCGCCGGAGCGCGGACCGCGGCCTACAGTCGGGCTTCCGTGCCGTCGGGCGCGGGTCCGCCCGAGAGACGAGGAGCGTCGATGATCAAGGACTTCAAGGAGTTCCTGCTGCGTGGGAACCTGCTCGACCTGGCCGTGGCCGTGGTCATCGGCGCGGCCTTCACCGCCGTCGTGGCGGCGATCACCGCCGACATCATCACCCCGTTCATCAAGGCCATCTTCGGGGGGTCGACCCAGTTCGACGGGCTGAGCTTCACCATCAACGGGTCGCAGATCTACTACGGCAAGGTGCTGACGGCGCTGCTGAACTTCGTGATCGTGGCCGCGGTGATCTTCTTCCTGGTCATCAAGCCGGTGAACTCGCTCATGTCCCGGCTGGGCCGCACGCCCTCCGAGGACCCGGTGCGCGAGTGCCCCGAGTGCCTGTCGAAGGTCCCCGAGGCGGCCACCCGCTGCGCCTACTGCACGTCGACGCTGATCCCGGCCGCCGGCTGAACGGCTCGCGGCTCGACCACCGGCTCGACCACCACCGGCCGGACGGGCACCGTCACCGGCCCGACCGTCGCCGACGGCACGGGCACCGGGCCCGCCCCGACGGGGTCGGGGTGGGCGTGCACGTGGCCGGCCACCGGCCGCCACACGACGGCGGTCACCGTCAGGGCCACCGCGGTGAAGATGGCGGCCGACACGAAGGGGAGCCACGACGCCACGGCGAAGGCCGCTCCGGCGGCGGCCGCCGAGACGGCGGTCAGGGCCGTCTGGGTGGTCCCGAACATGCCCTGGATCCGACCGACCTCGGACGGCTCCGAGCCCTGGGTGAGCAGGGACTGCAGTGCGGGCATGGCGGCGGCGAACCCGAGGGCCTCGGTGCCGCCGAGCACCATGAGGGCCGGCACCAGGTGGATGAACGGGTACGAGGCGCAGAAGACCATGGCCAGCCCGAGGCCGCCCAGCACCAGCAGGCGGCGGTCCATGTGGTCGGCCAGCCACCCGCTGGGTCGCGAGGCGATGACGAAGGGCACGGCGAACAGGGTCCACGAGACCCCGATCTGCCAGCCCGCCGCGCCCCGCGACAGCAGCAGCAGGGTCCAGCAGATGTCGTAGACGCCGGTGGTCAGGCCCAGGGCGGCCGCGGCCACCAGGGCGCCGGCCATCGACCGGTTCCAGCGCAGCGGGGCCAGGCGGTCGACCGAGCCGTCGGCGTTGGTCCGGGCCCGGCGCAGGGCGGTCTCCTCGGCCGGCACCACGATCCGGGCGGCGGGGACGCACGCCGTCACGGCGATGACCCCCGAGGCCAGGAACATGATCCACATGTGGTGGGAGCCGACGATCGAACCGACCAGCGGGCCCACGGCCATCCCGGCGATCTCGGCACTGAAGATGGCGGCGAAGGCCCGGCCGCGACGCTCGACGGCGACCGCCCCGGACACCATGGCCAGCGAGGCGACGGCCGCCGCCCCGGCGCCGAGTCCCTGGGCCCCGCGCAGGACGATGGCCGTGGCCGGAGCGATCGGGGCCAGGAAGGCGAAGCTGGCCACCCCGTAGACGACCAGGCCGCCCAGGAGCACGGGCTTGCGCCCGATGCGGTCGGCCAGCTTCCCCACCGGGTACTGGAACAGCACGCCGGCGGCGAAGAACGAGGCCATGACCAACCCGGCCAGGGTGTCGGTCCCCCCCAGGCTGCGGATGTAGACCGGCAGCATCGGGATGATCGACGTGGAACCCAGCCACATCAGGAAGACGGTGACCGTCAGGGTGCGGATGAGCCGCACCGAGGCGTCGCTGGCCGGCGCCAGGGGCGCGCCGGTACCGCGGCGGATCACGACGTCACCCGGGTGAGCTGGTCGAAGGCGGCCGCCACCGAGGTGCGGAGCGCGCCCTGGGGCGAGGCCAGGCCGAACAGGTCGCAGAGCCACAGCCCGTCACAGGCCAGGCGGACCACGGTGGCCAACGCCGGGTCGAGCCCGTCGTCGAGCATCCGGGCCTGCCAGCCCTCGGCGGCCTCCTGGAGCGGGACCATCAGCGCCGGCTCGGCGGCCGCCGCGGCCAGCAGGGCGGCACCCAGCCGCTCCTCGCCGGGGGCGGCGGGCTCGACGGTGGCGCGTAGGTAGGCGCGGGCGTAGGCCCCGGGGCGCTCGGCGTCGGGTGTGCCGGCCTCGGGCAGGTGGGAGGCGATGTCCTCCTCGAACTGGTCGATGATCCGGGTCACCATGGCGGCCACCAGGGAGTCCCGGGTGGGGAAGTGGTAGAGGACGCCGCCCTTGGACAGACCCGCCTCGTGGGCGGCGGCGTCCAGCGTGAGGTGGCCGACCCCGTCCCGCAGGACGACCTGCTCGGCGGCCTCCAGGATTCGCCGCTTGGTGGCACCGGCGTCCCGCCGGGCGCGGGAGCGCGTGGGGGCGGGCGTGCGCGTCGGGGTGGAGGTCGTGGCCATGTCTCTACTATACCGTCCGGACGGTACAGTTGCGCCCGACCGACCCCTCGGGTGGGGGCGCCGACGACGGGTGACCGCCGGCTCACCCCCTCCGGTTGGCCAGGTGCCACCGGTGGCAGATGCCGCAGGTGTAGGGGTCGAGGTCCGCCCCGTGCTCGAGCCGGGCCTGCAGGGCGGCCCGGTTGGCGTCGTCGGCCGACGGGTAGGCGACCTTGGGGGCACCGTCGGCCCGCCAGTGCTCCCGTCCCCCGCCTCCGCCACCGGCATCCGGATCGCGGGGCCGGCCGTGCGGCCGGCGACCCCGGCGTGCCTTGGCCACGGCCGCTACTCCGTGTACACGGGAGGCCGCTTCTCCTTGAAGGCGGCCGTGGCCTCGGTGAGGTTCCCGGTGTGCCCGGCCAGGAGCTGGGTCCGGTTCTCCAGGTCGACCGCGGTCTGGAGGCTCCCCACCTCGAGGGATCCCCACAGCGTGTCCTTGGTCAAGGTGAGCCCGAGGGGACTGAGGGCGCACATGCCGACCGCCATGGCCACCGCCCGGTCGACCACCTGGTCGTCGTCGACCACCAGGGACACCAGACCGATCCGCTCGGCCTCGTCAGCCGCCACCTTCCGGCCGGTCAGGAGGATCTCGTTGGAGCGCGACGTGCCCACGGCACGGGGGAGCAGCCAGCTGACCCCGAGCTCGCAGCCGGTCAGCCCGTTGGTGATCCCTGCCCCGCAGAAGACCGCCGAGCGACCGGCCAGCCGGATGTCGGTGCCCAGGGTCAGGCACATGCCACCGCCGTAGGCCGGGCCCCTGATGGCGGCGATGACCGGTTGGGGGAGGTTGCGCAGCGCGGGGACGATTCCGCCCATGTACTCCATGGCCCGCAGCCCCATCCGGTGGCGGCCGAGGTCCTCGGTGCCCGGGGGCATCCCGGCGTGCTCGAGCTCGAGTCCCGAGCAGAAGGCACGGCCCGCCCCGGTGAGCACGACCACCCGGCAGTCGTTGTCGGCGGCCACGGTGGCCAGGGCCTCGTAGAGGTCGGCCACCAGGGCGAAGGAGAGCGAGTTCAGCCGGTCCGGGTTGTCGAGGGTGACGACCCGGACGTGGGGCGCCGCGGTGGAGATCGAGACGAGGGGCATGGGCACAGCCTCACCGACCGGGGCGGGCCGCGCCACTCGTCCCCGGACCCGGGCCCCGGTCCCGGTGTGCCGCTGTGCCGGTGCCGGTAACGATGCGCCATCATCGGGGGGTGCCGATGGAGCCCTTCAGCGAATTCGACCCCTACGCGGGAGCGCCCGAACCGGACACCCTGGCCGGCCACCTGCTGGTGTCCACCCCGGCCATGGAGGATCCCAACTTCTCCCGCCGGGTGGTCCTGGTCCTCGACCACGGCCTCCACGGGGCCCTCGGGGTGGTCATCGACCGCCCCGGCGGGGTCGCCGTCGACCAGCTGCTGCCCCAGTGGCACGACCTGGCCACCCCACCGGCCGAGCTGTTCACCGGCGGCCCCGTGTCCCGGAACTCGCTCATCGGCCTGGTGCGCCTGGCCTCGCGGGACGAGGCCGTCCCCGGTGCCCCCGGGTGCCCGGTGGGTTGGCGACAGCTGGTCGACGACGACCGTCCGGTGGGGACGGTCGACCTGGGGGCGGATCCGGCGGCCTTCGCCGGTTCGGTCATCGGCGCCCGGCTCTTCTCCGGGTACGCCGGGTGGGAGACGGGCCAGCTCGAGGGCGAGATCGACGAAGGGTCGTGGTACGTGGTGCGGGCCGAGGCGAGGGACCCGATCTCGGCCGACCCCGAGGGCCTGTGGCGCCGGGTCCTGAAGCGCCAGGGCGGGGCCCTGGCCCTGGTCTCGACGTTCCCGGTCGACCCCACCCACAACTGAGACACCGGCAACTGAGCCACCCATAACTGAGCGACCCACGACGGGGACCCACCGGGGCGTCCGGACCCGGGGCCGGAGGCCCCGGGGTGTGGATCAGGCGCCGACCCCGGTCACCGGGGCCGAAGGCGTGGCGTTGGTCTCGGTCACGGCGTCGCCGAAGTGCAGCACCTTGCCGGTGGTGGTGACCATCCAGTAGCCGGCGCCGTCGGCCGTCGGCTCCATGCCGGCCACCGGGGCGGGTGCACCGCCCGATCCGGGGGCCGAGCCGAGGTAGGCGGCGTCACCGAAGGCGTAGATCCCGCCGTCGGCGCCCACCAGCCAGTAGCCCTTGCCCGACGCGGTGGCGGCGATGCCCACGATCGGCTTGTTGGGAACGATGCCGAGGCCCGGGAGCGAGCCGAGGTAGCCGCCCGATCCGAACCCGTAGATTCCCCCGTCGGACCCGGTCAACCGGTAGCCGCCGGGCTGGGCGGCGATTCCGGTGACGGGACGGACGGGAGTGACGCCCAGTCCGGGGAGCGAGCCGTAGCTCGGGTCGGCTCCGAACGAGTAGACGGCACCGTCGGCACCGGCCAGGTCGTAGCCGGCGCCGACCGTGGAGATGGCGACCACCGGCCGGGCCGGGTGGATCCCGAGACCCGGGAGGGAACCGTGGGACGTGTCGGAGCCGAAGTCGTAGACGTTCCCGTCGGTGCCGGCGGCCCGGAAGCCGGCCCGTGGCGCGCCGGCGAGCTGGATCGAGTCGACCAGACCCGAGGTACCGACGGTGGTCCAGATCGTGTTGCCCGGCCCGGCGGTGATGCCGAAGCCCTCGCCCCCCAGCTGCCCTTCGTCCGTGATGACCCCGGAGGTGGAGACCCGCTGCAGCTGCACCCCGTTGTCGTCCCCCGTGAGCCAGAGGGCCCCGTCCGGCCCGGCGGTGATGCCGGCGGCGAAGGCGAACGGGTCCAGGTACTCGGTCACGGCACCCGAGGTGGTGAGGCGGTCGACCGTACCCTGGTCGTCGGTGATCCACAGGTTGCCGTCGGGTCCGGCGGCGATCTGTCCCGGGGTCACGGCGTTCGGCCCGGTGTGGGGGATGGAGAAGTAGGTGAGGGCCCCCGACGGGGTGAGCCGCCCCACCCGGCCGTTGACTCCGTCAGTGAACCACAGGTTGCCGTCCGAGCCGGTGG
>Ga0302196_10005357_pt1 | contig 11495 bp, 9 predicted proteins | sample II_Bog_N1_3_FD_198794 | JGI IMG/M metagenome (GOLD analysis project Ga0302196, IMG submission 198794) | Peat permafrost microbial communities from Stordalen Mire near Abisko, Sweden - II_Bog_N1_3 | ecosystem: Environmental > Terrestrial > Soil > Wetlands > Peat | place: Sweden: Abisko, Stordalen...
GTGGCCGCCCTGGTAGCGACCGCGGTGATGAGTGCGGCCAAGGACCCCGCCACACCCGCCACGCTAACCTTGATGGCGGGCCCGATCGATGCCCGCGCCAACCCGACCCGGGTGAATATCCTCGCTCAGAATCAAACGATTGAGGATTATGAGCAGAAAAACATCAGCCGCGTGCCGTTCCGCTACAAGGGCGCCTGGCGCCGCGTCTATCCGGGCTTTCTGCAGCTGACCAGCTTCATGGCGATGAACGCGGACCGCCATGTGAACGCCCACATGGCGCAGTTGCGCAGGCTGTTCGAGGGTGACACCGAGGGTGCCGCCGCGCACCGCAAATTCTACGACGAGTATTTCGCCGTCGCCGACCTGCCGGCCGAGTTCTACCTGGAGACGGTGGAGATGGTGTTCCAGCGCTATGATCTGGCGCTGGGCCGGATGAAGCATCGCGGTGATCTGGTCGATCCCGGCGCGATCCGCCGCACCAGCCTGCTGGTGGTGGAGGGTGAGCGTGACGATATTTGCGGCATCGGCCAGACCATGGCGGCGCTGGATTTGTGCAAGAAGCTGCCGACGACCCGGAAAACCTATCATCTGCAGACCGGCGCCGGGCATTACGGTGTGTTCTCCGGCCGTGCCTGGAACAACAATATCTATCCGAAATTGCGGGTCATGATCGGGTCGGCCTGAACCTGTGTTCGCGACCCTTCATGCCAATGCGCCCCAGGCGGCGTTCCGCCTGCGGGGGCGATCGGTCCTGGATCTGGCGCTGGACCGGCTGGCGGAAGCCGGCGTGACCGAGGTTTTTATTGTGATTGACGGCCCCGCCGGCGCCGTGCTGGCGCAGTTGCGCGGCCGCCACGGCGGTCCGGCCTGTGTGTTTGACCGCCTCCCCGCCACGCCCGAGCCACTCTTTACTGTCCAGGCGGGTGCCATCTGGCTTGACGGGCCGCACCCCGCGCTCCGGCGCATGCTGGCGGCACTCGGCCCCGAGGTGGATGGCGTGGTGCTTGTGCACCGGACCTTCCAGGTGCAGGCCGATGTCGGGTTCGGTGATTTCTTCCTCGATCCGCTCGGCCTGCCCAGGCGCCGCGCGGAGGGCGAAATTGCCCCCTACGTGCAAGCCGGCGTCACCCTGACCCGCCCCGGTCTTGCCGATATCGACTCCGCGATCGCGCAAGGCCGCGCGCGGGCGGTAGTACATGACGGCCTCTGGTTCCGTCTTTCCAGCGAGGCGGATCTGGAGGAAGCTGAAGCCGCCCTCGCGGCACAGGTCACGGGACCAACCACCTGATTGATAAAAGTTTTTTGCTTCTTTTTTGCAAAAAAGAAGGCCTTCTTTTTGTGAACACAAAGAAGCAAAAAAACTTTGCGAGTTAAGCGATGAGCCGTTCGAGCGTATCGACCATTCCGCAGGACATGCCGTTTTTGGATGTGCTGGCGGCTGATTGGATGGCGCGCGCGGCGGGGGATGCGCTGGCACTGGCGGATGGCATTATCCTGGTGCCGACGCGGCGCGCGGCGCGCGGGCTGGCGGAGGCGTTTTTGCGCCAGGCCAATGGCGCGCCGCTGCTGCTGCCGCGCATCGTGCCACTCGGTGCGCTGGATGAGGTGCCATTGGCGATGGCGGGCGCGCTCACCGTCAAGCCGGCGGTGGCGCCTGCGGCCAGGCTGTCGATCCTGACCCGGCTGATTCTGGCGCAAGGCGGCCGCGGCGGCGCGCCGCGCACGCCGGAGCGCGCTTGGATGCTGGCCGAGGCGCTCGCCGAGCTGCTCGACGAGGCGGCGCGTGCCGAGATCGACTTGGCCCGCGCCCTGCCCGGCCTGGTGGCCGAGGATTTCGCCCATCACTGGGACAAGATCCTGCAATTCCTGACGATCGTGACGCAGCATTGGCCGGCGATCCTGGGCGAAATGGGTCTGTGCGATGTCGCGGCGCGGCAAATCGCGCTGCTGGACGCGCAGGCTTCCGCCTGGCGCGCGGCGCCGCCCGGCGTGCCGGTGATCGCGGCCGGCACCACCGGCGCGATCCCGGCGGTGGCGCGGCTGCTGCGCGTGGTTGCCGATCTGCCGCGCGGGCGCGTGGTGCTGCCTGGGTTGGATCTGGCGTTGGACGATGCCAGCTGGGCGGCGCTGGATGACAGTCATCCGCAGGCGAGCCTGCGCGGGCTGCTGACCGCCCTGAAACTGGAGCGCGGTGATGTCACCGATTGGCCGCAAGTTGCGCCCAACGCGCGGGTGTCCCTGTTGCGGCGCGCCCTGCTGCCGGCCGACTCGCTACATGCCTGGCGCGATGGCACGGCGGTGCGCATCGAGGGGCTGAGCCTGCTGCAGCCCGCCGACCAGCAGGAGGAGGCGGTGGCGATCGCGCTGGCGCTGCGCGCCGGGCTGGAGAACCCCGGCGCCCGCGTGGCGCTGGTGACCCCGGACCGCGCTTTGGCGCAGCGCGTGGCGGCAGAGCTGCTGCGCTTTGGTGTGGTGGCCGATGACAGCGCGGGCGAACCCCTGGTTGACACGCCGCCCGCGGTCTTCCTGCGGTTGCTGGCGCAGGCGGCGGCGGAAGACCTGCCGCCGGTGAAATTCTTGAGCGTGCTGAAGCACCCGTTGGCGGCCGCCGGGCTGCCGGTCTCCGCCTGCCGGGCCGCCGCGCGCACACTGGAGCGGAAAGTCCTGCGCGGGCCGCGTCCGCCCGGCGGCATCGCGGGGTTGCGATTGAAGGACGGTGATCCGGATTTCCTCGATCGCCTGGAAGCGTGCCTGGCGCCGCTGGACACGCTGGCGGGTGACTCGCCGCCGGCGGCGCAATTGCGCGCGCTATTGCGGGCGGCCGAGGCCTTGGCGGCCACGCATGAGGAGGACGGCGCCGAGCGCCTCTGGCGTGGCGAGGAGGGCGAGGCGCTCGCCGAGGCTCTGACCGCGCTGCTGGACGCGTTCGAATCGCTGCCGCCACAACCGCTCGATGGTCTGGCTGGGCTGCTTGAGGCCGCCTTGGCCGGCACCGCGGTGCGCAGCCGGCGCGCCTTGCGCGGTCGCGGTGGCACCGAGCACCCGCGCGTGTTCATCTGGGGTTTGCTGGAAGCGCGGCTGCAATCGGCCGATCTGATCGTGCTCGGCGGGCTGACCGAAGGGGTCTGGCCCGGCATTGCGGAGAGCGGGCCGTGGATGAACCGGGCGATGCGCAAGCGGGCGGGCCTGCCGAGCCCAGAAATCGCGGTGGGCCAGGCGGCGCATGATTTCGTCGGCGCGGCCTGCGCCGCGCCATTGGTGATTCTGTCCGTGCCGAAGCGGCGCGATGGTGCGCCGGCGGTCCCTGCACGCTGGCTGGTGCGGCTGGAAGCGATGCTGGACGGCGCCGGCGTGATGTTGCCGCGCCATCCCGCGACGCACTGGGCCCGCGCGTTGGACCGGCCGGACGGCGCGCCCAGGCCGGTGCTGCCGCCGGCGCCATCACCGCCGGTGGCGCTGCGCCCACGCCGGCTGCGGGTGACCGAGATCGAGACCTGGCTGCGCGATCCCTATGCGATTTACGCGCGCCACGTGCTGGGGCTGGAAAAACTCGATCCGCTGGAGCAATCCGCGGACGCTGCGGATTACGGTAAGATCGTTCATGCCGCTTTGCAGAGTTTCTATACCCAATTCGGCACAGCCTGGCCGCCACGCGCGGCGGCCAGGTTGACTGCCTGCATGGACACCGCGTTGGCGGACGCCGCGCTGCGCCCGGCGCTGGCAGCCTGGTGGCGCCCCCGGCTACACCGCATCGCCCACTGGGTGGCGGAGGCGGAGGTGGAACGGCGCAGCCGGCTCGGGCCCTTGGCGCTGATCAAGCCGGAGCAGCCAGGCATTTGGCAGTTGGCGGCACCGGCCGGCCCGTTCACCCTGCGCGGCCGGGCGGATCGGATCGAGCGGCTCTATGACGGCACGATCGCTATCCTGGACTACAAGACCGGCAGCTTGCCCTCGCAAAAGGATGTCGAGGAAGGCCGATCCCCGCAATTGCCGCTGGAAGCGGCGATGGTGGCGCATGGCGCGTTCGGCGAGGAACTGCGCGGCAAGCCGGTGGAGCTGACGTATTGGCGGATTTCCGGTGGGCATGAGCCGGGGGAGACGCGCCAGGTGTTCCGCAAGGGGCCGGAGCAGGTGGCCGAGGAGGCCGCGCGCGCGGCGGAGATGCTTGGCGCCCTGGTGGCCGCGTTCGATCAGCCGCAACGGGCCTATTTGTCTCAACCGCACCCCGGCGCCGCGCCCCGCTACTCGGATTACGTGCAGCTTGCCCGCGTGGCGGAATGGGCAGCTGTCGAGGAGTGATAAGTTTCAACCTATGATTGTATAATATGCTTTTTTGTGAAATTACTCTCGGAAAACTCAACGCTTCATCGCGTCATCGTGTAAACATGACTCGCATCTCCCGGTGCATACTGCCGTTATGTCTTATGATTTTGAGGGACAGGTGGACGTTCTACTTGTCGAAGATGACCCGCTGATCCTGGAAACCCTGAGCGAAGCGCTCAGCGATGCCGGCTTGGATACAGTCCGCCGCGCCACCGCCGAGGCAGCGTTGGAGGTGCTTGGCCAGGACATGCCGCGGGTAGTGGTGACCGATATCAACCTCGGCGCCGGTATGGACGGGCTGGAGTTTGGCCGCCAAGTTCGCCAGCGATTCCCGGGGCTTCCCTTCGTTTACATTAGCGGCCGTTATGCCGAGGTGCTGGGCCTGGAATCGCAGGACCGCTTCCTCCCTAAGCCATTCTCGGCCAGCCGCCTGCTGCGGATGATTGCCGATCTGAGCAAGCCGGTCGCCTGACCGCACCGCCTATTTGGCGGCGCCGTTGACGAACAGGGTCAGCCCGACCGCGCGATCATGCGAGTAGTTATATCCGGGAATTGTCACGACAGGTGAGACGGCGAGGTTGAGCCGCGCGGCCTCCGCCTGGAACGCTGGCAGCACGTGGCGTTCGACCAGGGCGGCCCCACCGGGGCGTGCCGCGAGCGCCTGCGCGCCACCCTCGCCCCGCGCCAGCAGGATGGTGTTGGTGCCGGCGAGGAACATCAGGCTCGGCTCGGCATAGCCGTCGGCGATCAGGCCATTTCCCAGCGCATTGTAGGCGGGCCAATGCGCGCGCAAGGCTGCCACGGCGCGTGGGGCCATCCAGAGCGGGCTGAGTGACGGCAACTCCCATTGCAGGATCGCGGCATAGAGCAGGGCGGATGCGGCCAGGCTGGCGGCGAGATGGCGCCGCCAGGCAAGGGCCAGCACCAACGCGGCGAGCAGGCAGGCGGGCAACCAAAGCAGCGTGTCATCGGAAATTGCGGTGGTAAGCAGCGCGCACGCGATGCCGAAAGCGTGGCGCGCGCCGCCCGGCGGAACCGCCGGCGTCGTGGCTTCGGCCAGAACGGAGTCCGTCACGGCCGCGGGGAGCAGCAAAGCGCCGAGGGCGATGCACAACGCCGCCGCCGCCAGCGCGGCATGGGCGAGGGGCAGGATTCGGTCCTTGCCAGGCGCGCGGCGATGAAGCCAGCCGGCAGCGAGCAGGATCAGCGCCGGATAAAGCGGTAGGGTGTAATGCGGCAGCTTGGTCGGTGTCAGCTCGAACACCAGCCAGCTGGGGATCAACCAGGCAAGCAGGAAGTGGATCGCGGGTTCGGCGCGGCGGCACCAGGCGCCGGCGAGGCCGGCGATCACCGGCACGGTGGCCGGAAACACCAGCAGCGGCAGCAGCAGCGCGTGCAGACCTGGCAGGCCGCCATGGCTTTCCTCGCCGCTGGCCAGCTTGCGGCCGAGATCACCGCCCACCGCATCGCGGAAGAAGGCGCCATGGGTGGCCAGGCCAATGGCGATGAACCAGGGCGCGCTCACCAGCAGCAGTAAGGGCACGCCCCAGGCGGGGCGTAGCGGCTTAAGCCAGGCGGCCCGACGGCTGGTCAGCACCAGGGTCAGCGCGGTGAGGCCCGCGACCATCGGCGAGATCGGGCCCTTCAGCAGCACGCCGGCGCCGAGTGCCAGCCAGAACAGGGCGGCGGTGGCGCGGTTGAGCTTCAGCCCCGTCCAGGCGCGGGCCAGCACGGTCATCACCAGCGTGGTGACGCCCAGCAGGGCCGCGTCCGTCTTGGCGATATGCGCTTCCACCGTCAGCAGCACGCAGCCGGCCAGCATGGCGCCGGCCTGCAGCGCGGCGCGGCGATTGGCGAACAGCAGCAGGGCAGCCGCATGCGTGGCCAGCACGGCGGCAATGCCACCGAGCAGCGACGGCAGCCGGTACGGCCAGATCGGGTTGGCGTGGGCGATGCCGGTGGCGCGTGCCGCGGCGGCGAACGGGGCCTGTAGCCAATGAATGCCGATCGGCTTGCGGTTGCGCGGCTCGGTGCCGTTCATGATCCGCACGAAATCCCCGGTTTCCAGCATCTGCTTGGTGGCCTGCGCAAAGCGCGATTCATCGCGGTCGGTCGGCGGCAGGGTAAAGAAACCGGGCAGCCAGAGCACCAAACAGAGCAGCACCAGGAACAGCCGGGGCCTGGCATCGGCGAAGGGCGCGAGGCGCCGCAGAAATTGCATTTGGGTGGGGGCGGGTCCGACGTGAGCAGCGCGCCCTCTATCACCGCGCGGCAAGCTGCGCCATGAACCCGGTGATGGACGACAAGAGACTTGCCTTCCGGCTGCTGCAGGCCGTGCTGGAACAACACCGACCGCTGGAGGAGGCGCTGGACCGACTGCCAGCGGCGAGCCCGCGTGACCGCGCCGCGGCACACCGGCTGGCTGCCGCCGTGTTGCGCCGCATGGGCAGCCTGGACGCGGTGATGGAGCCCTATCTGCAGAAGGCGCCACCGCCGCCGGTGCGGCTGGTGCTGCTGATTGGTGCGGCCGGCCTGTTGTTGCTGCAAACCCCGGCGCATGCCGCAGTGGGCACCGCCGTGGATTTGGCCCGCGCCGAGGGGCTGACGCCGTTCGCGCGCATGGTGAACGCGGTGTTGCGCCGGGTGGCCACCATGGGCGCGGCCACACTGGCGGAACTGGACGGGCCGCGTCTGGACACGCCTGCCTGGCTGTGGAGCAGCTGGGGCGGGCTGGCGCGGGATATCTCGGAAGGCCAGCAGGCGGAGGCGCCGCTGGATATTTCGCTGCTGCCCGGTGCGGTGGCGCCAGAGGGGGGCGCGGCATTGCCCACCGGCAGTTGGCGCTACCCGGCCGGCACACGGCCAACAGAGTTGGAGGGCTTCGCCGAGGGCCGGTTCTGGGTGCAGGACGCAGCGGCGGCCTTGCCGGCGTTGCTGCTGGCGCCGCGGCCAGGCGAGCGCGTGCTGGATTTATGCGCGGCGCCAGGCGGTAAGGCGGCGCAGTTGGCCGCTTCGGGCGCGGTGGTCACCGCGGTGGAAAAGGATGCCCGCCGGCTGCCGCGGCTGCGTGAGAACCTGGCGCGGCTGAAACTGGACGTGGAGGTGATTGAGGCGGACGCGCTGGCCTGGCGCCCCCAGCAAGGCTTCGACGCCATCCTGCTAGACGCGCCGTGCAGCGCCACGGGCACGATCAGGCGGCATCCGGACGTGCCGCATGCGAAGCGGGAACGCGATGTCGGGGTGCTGGCAGAGCAGCAGCAGCGCATGATCGCCGCGGCGGCGGCGATGCTCAACCCGGGCGGAAGGCTGATTTATGCGGTGTGCAGCCTGCAAGCCGAGGAAGGGCCTGCGCACTTGGCGCGGTTGCCGGCCGGATTGCGGCATTTGCCGTTCACCGAAGCGGAACTCGGAGCGATCCCGCAGGCGCGGACGGCGGCGGGGTGCCTGCAGACGCATCCGGGGCTTTGGCGGGATCGAGGCGGGCTGGACGGGTTTTTCGCCATGCGGTTGGTGCGGGCGGGCGGCGAAGCGGGCTAGGGGCAGAGCCACTAGCCTGCCTGCGCGCACCCCGCCCGCAACCCGCGCTTGTGCCGCGCGCGGGCGGGGTCTTATGAAAAGGGTATGGCTCAGCTCCCCACCTTGATCGCCCCAAGTTTGCTTGCCGCCGATTTCGCCCGCTTGGGCGATGAGGTGGCCGCGATCGAGGCTGCCGGCGCGGATTGGCTGCATCTCGATATCATGGACGGGCATTTCGTCCCCAATATCAGTTTCGGCCCGGTCGTGGTGAAGGCGCTACGCCGCCACAGCCGGATGAAGTTCGACGTGCATTTGATGATCGCCCCCGTGGATGCGTATCTGGAGGCCTTCGCCGCTGCCGGGGCGGACCACATCATGTTCCATCCGGAGGCCGGGCCGCATCCGCATCGCACGCTGCAGGCGATCCGATCGCTGGGCAAGAAGGCCGGCCTGGTGCTCAATCCGGGCACGCCGGTCTGCGTGGTGGAGCCGATGCTCGATCTGCTCGATATCATTTTGGTGATGAGCGTGAACCCGGGTTTTGGCGGGCAGAAATTCATCACCAGCCAGTTGGAGAAGATCGCGGCACTGCGGCGTTTGATTGACGCGAGCGGGCGCGAGATCCGGCTGGAGGTGGATGGTGGCGTGGATGGCATCACGGCGCCGCTTTGTATCGCCGCTGGGGCGGACACCCTGGTGGCGGGCACCGCGGTATTTGGGGCGCCCGATTATGCCGCGGCGATTGCCGCGATCCGGCGCGGACCGGCGTGAGCTTCGGTAAATCCGTGCGTGAATTCCGGCTGCGCTTGGCGCGGCTGCCGCGGGTAACCGGCGGCGTGCCTGACGCGCCGGCGGTGACGGTGCGTGACCCCTGGCCCGGCGATGCCGCGCGGGGCGCGCGGCTGCTGAAGGGTGAATTACAATATTACGGCGCGGTACGGCCGCTCAAGCCGGGGGCCTGGGCGGATCAGGCGAGTTCGGCGGTCATGCGCGCGCATGCGCATGGGTTTTCCTGGCTGCGAGATTTGCGGGAAATCGGCACCGATGCGGCGCGCATGCGGGCGCGCGCGCTGGTGGATGAGTGGATCGAGAACGCCAGCGGGGAGGCAATCGCACAGCGCCCGGATGTGGCCGGCGCGCGGATGGCGGCCTGGCTCGGCCAATATGATTTCTTTGCGGCAAGTGCGGATGACGCGTTCCGCCATGCGCTGCTGCGCCGGCTGATCTATGACGCGCGCGTGCTGTCCGCGGCGATGCCGGCCGAGGAATTGGATGGCCGCGCGCTGACGGCGCTGAAGGGGCTGATTGCGGTGTCGATCGCGCTGCCCGATCATGCCGCCTATCTGGCGCGCGCGATGCGGTTTTTGCCGCAGGAGATTTCGCGCCAAGTGCTCGGGGATGGCGGCCATGTGGAGCGCAGCCCATCGGCGCATCTGACGGCGCTGAAAGATTTGATCGAGACCCGCGCGCTGCTGCATCTGGCGGGTGCGGACGTGCCGCCCTCGCTCGGCGGCGCGATTGAACGCCTGGCGCTGGCGCTGCGGACTCTGCGGCATGGCGATGGCTCACTGGCGCTGTTCAACACCACGCGCGAGGAACCGGCGAGCCTGATCGAACTGGTGCTGGCGCAATCCGGCCGCTATGGCCGCGGCGGGCCGCAGGCGCTGCCGGAAATGGGGTTTCAGCGGTTGCAGGCGGGTGGTACCGTGCTGATCGTGGATGCCGGCGCGCCGGCACCACCGGGGCAGGACAGGCTTGCCCATGCCGGCACCTTGAGTTTCGAATTGTCGATCGGACGGCACCGGCTGATCGTGAATTGCGGCGCCGTCCCGGTGGCCGCCGGCGGCTGGGCGGATGCGGCGCGGACGACGGCGGCGCATTCCACGCTGGTGATCGCGGACACGAGTTCATCCGAATTGAAACCGGTGGGGTTGGGACGGCGGCCGGAGCGCGTGGTGGCGCAGCGGCAGGAGGCGAATGGCGCGCATTGGCTGGAAGCGAGCCATGACGGCTGGAAGAAGCCGTTCGGCGCGGTGCATCGGCGCCGGCTGTATCTGGCCGAAAGTGGTGAGGATATTCGCGGCGAGGACGCGGTGGAGGCGGCCAATGGGCAGCCCTTCACCGTGCGCTTCCACATTCACCCGGCAGTCAGCGCGAGTCTGCAACAGGATGGCGGCGGTGTGTTATTGCGCTTGCCGGCGAATGGCGGGTTCTGGCGGCTGCGCGCGGAGGGCGCGAAAATCACCCTGGAGGAAAGTATTTTTCTGGGCGGCGCCGAACCGAAGCGCGCGGAACAGGTGGTTCTGACCGGCTTTCAGGACGGCGCGCAGCAGGTTAAATGGGCGATTACCAAGGAAGGCTAACAGATAAGGTCTTTTTGCTTCTTTTTCTGCAGAAAAAGAAGGACTTCTTTTTTGTAAAAAAGGAGCAAAAAACTTTTGTCTGTTTGGGCGCGCGCTTGCAGTGAAAATTATCGAAATTACCAATGTGGATTTTTCGCTGCGGCATTTCTTGCTGCCGTTGATGGTGGGGGCGCGGGCGCGCGGGCATGAGGTGATCGGCGTCTGCGCCGATGGCGCGCTGCTGCGCGATGTGCGGGCGGAAGGCTTCCGGGTGCAAACGCCGCCGCTTGCGCGCAGTGCGTCACCGCTCGCGCAATGGCGGGCCTTTATCGCGCTGGTGCGGCTGTTCCGGATGGAACGGCCAGATCTGGTGCATGCGCATATGCCGATTTCCGGGTTTCTCGCGCGTCTGGCGGCCCGCGTCGCGGGGGTGCCCCGCATTGCCTATACCTGCCACGGCTTTCTGTTCAATCAGCCGGGGCCCTGGCCGCGGCGGGCGGCGAGTTTTATCATGGAATTCATCGCCGGGCGGGTGACGGATATTTTCACGACCGTTTCGATCGAGGAAGCCGCCGACGCGCGCCGGCTTGGCATCGCGCGTGATCCCGTGCCGATCGGCAACGGGCGCGATCCGGCGAAATTCCGGCCTGATCCGGCGGCCCGCGCGCGCATCCGCGCACAATTGGGGGTAGAGGAGGACACCGTGGTGATCACCGCGGTGTCCCGCCTGGTACGCCACAAGGGGTATCCGGAATTGCTCGCGGCGATGGCGGAGGTGCCAGCTGAATTATGGGTTGTTGGTGAGCGCCTGGCCAGCGATCACGGCGAGGACATGGAGCCGTATTTCGCCAAAAGCGGGTTGTTCGGCCGGCTGCGCCGGCTGGGCTATCGCGCCGACGTGAACGCGGTGCTGGCGGCAAGTGATGTATTTGTGCTGCCAAGTCATTTCGAGGGCCTGCCGATGTCGGTGATCGAGGCGATGCTGTGCGGTTTACCGGTGGTGGCGACCGATATTCGCGGCCCACGCGAGCAGGTGGTGCATGGGGAGACCGGCGTGCTGGTGCCTGCCGCCACGGTGACGCCGCTGGCCGGCGCGCTGCGCCATTTGGCGACGGACGCAGCGGCGCGCGCGCGGATGGGGGCCGCGGGCCGCGGCCGGGCGGTAGCACTGTATGACGAAGCAGCGGTGGTCAGCCGCACACTGGACGTGCTCGGCCTGTAAAATTGGCCACGCGCAACAAACAGACGTTTTTTGCTGCTTTTTTGTTTAAAAAAGCAGGTCTTCTTTTTCTGAAGAAAAAGAAGCAAAAAGAC
>Ga0302196_10005358_pt1 | contig 11493 bp, 12 predicted proteins | sample II_Bog_N1_3_FD_198794 | JGI IMG/M metagenome (GOLD analysis project Ga0302196, IMG submission 198794) | Peat permafrost microbial communities from Stordalen Mire near Abisko, Sweden - II_Bog_N1_3 | ecosystem: Environmental > Terrestrial > Soil > Wetlands > Peat | place: Sweden: Abisko...
CTGTAACAAGCAACCGCACGCGTTCGGAGAGCGGGATGAAACTGAGCCGGCCGGCCCTGGCCCCCTACGCCATCGACGTCGCGACCTCGAAAGGGCGCCGCTTCGCCGAACCGCCCAGCCGCACCCGCACCGATTTCGCCCGCGACCGCGACCGCATCATCCACACCTCTGCCTTCCGGCGGCTTAAGGAAAAGACCCAGGTCTTCGTCGCCCATGAAGGCGACTATTTCCGCACCCGCCTGACCCATTCGCTGGAAGTGGCCCAGATCGCCCGCTCCATCGCCCACGCGCTGGGGCTGGACACCGACCTGGCCGAGACCATCGCCCTGGCGCACGACCTGGGCCATCCGCCGTTCGGCCACGCGGGCGAGGAGGCGCTGGACCAGGGCATGGCGCCCTTCGGCGGCTTCGACCACAACGTCCAGACCTTCCGCGTCGTCACCGACCTGGAGCACCGCTACCTGGATTTCAACGGTCTGAACCTGACCTGGGAGACCCTGGAAGGGATCGTCAAGCACAACGGCCCGGTCTCCAGCCAGTTGGACCGTCCGTCCTGGAAGGCGATCGTCGATTTCAGCGCCGGCTATGACCTGCGGCTGGGCACCTATGCATCGGCCGAGGCCCAGGCCGCGGCCCTGGCGGACGACATCGCCTACAACAACCATGACGTCGACGACGGCCTGGAAGCAGGCCTGTTCGGCCTCGACGACCTGGTCCAGGTGCCGCTGATCGGGCCGATCCTGCGCGCGCTGCAGGCCGAGCGGCCGGGCCTTGAGCCGCGGATGCAACGGCTGGAGTCGGTGCGTCGGATGATCGGGGTGATGGTCGACAATGTGCTCGAACAGACCGCGCATAATGTCGCAGCCCATAAGGTTGAGACGGTCGAGGACGTGCGCCTCATGGGCGCGCCGCTGATCACCTTTTCGGCGGAAATGGCCGAGGATCTGGCCCGGCTGCGGCATTTCCTGAACACGCGCATGTATCGCCACTACCGGGTCAATCGGACCCGCAGCCAGGCGCGCCGCATTCTGGTCGATTTGTTCAGGATATTTTCCAACGAGCCGGAAATCCTGCCGGATGAATGGTCGGAGCGGCTCAAGGGTTTGGACGAGGCGGGCAGGGCGCGGGTGGTGTGCGACTACATCGCCGGCATGACCGACCGCTTCGCCATCGAAGAGCACAAGAAGCTGTTCAATCTTGAGCTCTGGAACTGACTCCTGACGAATTCAGGAGGCGCCGCGCGAGGGCGAGGGTCGTGAAGCACCCTGACTAGGCTATGCTCTTTCGATGATTCGCCGCTGCGCCGGCGATACCGTCATCGGCATTTGGAGTTTCGCCATGACCGAGCAGGATCGGGGAGCCTACACGCCCCAGACCGACGCGCCGCTGGCGTTCGACGCCCGCTATTCGCGCGGGTATGGCGATCGGCCGATCCCCTGGACCCTGGTGATCAGCGGCGTGGTGCTGGTGACCCTGGTCGCCGCCCTGGCCTTCTTCTATCGCGACGGGTTCCGCCATGCCGGCCAGACGCCGGCCGTGGTCGGCGCGCCGGTGGCCGACACCAAGGCCCCGCCGTCGGATCAGGCCAGCGCCGCCGATCCCGCGGCCGGCCTGCAGGTCTACAAGGCCGAGGCCACGCCCGCCCACGAAGGCGGCCCGCCGGTGTCCGCGACGCTGGCGCCCGCGCCCGAGGCGCCGACCGCGCGCCCGGTGACCGCCGCGCCGATCGACGACGCCAAGCTGCGTCCGGCCCAGGCCGATGTCAGCGCCCAGACCGCCGCCGCGCCGCCGCCGCCCGCCGTCGTCGCCAAGACGGCCGCGCCGGTCGCCGCGCCCAAGGCCGAGGCGCCCAAGACCATCACCGTCAAGACCGTCCCGGCCAAGGCCGACAAGGCGGTGGTCGCTTCCGCGACGACGGCCGACGTCAAGCCCGCCAAGGTCGCCGCGCTCAAGGCCGCCAAGACGGCGGCCCAGCCCAAGGCGCTCGACGCGGCCATCCCCGCCGGCGCGCCGGTGGCCCAGATCGGCGCCTTCTCGTCGCAGGCCCTGGCCATGAAGGGCTGGAGCGACGTGGCGACCCTGATGCCGGGCCAGATGGCCGGCAAGACCCGCAAGGTCGAGGTGGCCACCGTCAACGGCAAGACCTTCTATCGCGGCTTCGTCGGCGGCTTCGCCTCCAAGAGCGCGGCGGAATCCTTCTGCGCTTCGCTCCAGGCGGCCGGCAAGGGCTGCATGGTAAAGTGAGATCGGGCCTCGAGGCGCCCACGCATGGCTGACGCCGCCGCCATCCTGGGATGTTCCGGCCCGCGGCTGACGACGGAAGAACGCGCCTTTTTCCGTGCCGAGCGGCCCTGGGGCTTCATCCTGTTCAAGCGCAATGTCGACACGCCCGACCAGGTGCGGGCGCTGGTCGACGATCTGCGCGCCTGCGTCGATCGTTCCGACGCCCCGGTGCTGATCGACCAGGAAGGCGGGCGGGTTCAGCGGCTGGGCCCGCCGCACTGGCGCCGCTATCCGCCCGGGCGCGCCTATGGCGATCTGGCGGCCAACGATCCGCTGGCGCGGCGCGAGATCGTGCGGCTGGGCGCCCGGCTGCTGGCTCATGACCTGGCGGCGCTGGGGATCAATGTCGACTGCGTGCCGGTGCTGGATGTGCCCGAGCCGGGCGCCCACGACGTGATCGGCGACCGGGCCTATGGCGACACGGCGGACGAGGTGGCCGCGCTGGGACGCGCCGCCGCCGAAGGATTGATCGCCGGCGGGGTGCTGCCGGTGATCAAGCACATTCCCGGGCACGGCCGCGCCCACGCCGACAGCCATTTGGCCCTCCCCGTGGTCGAGGCCGCGATGGCCGACCTGGACGTCCGCGACTTCGCGCCCTTCAAGAGTCTGTCGGATATGCCGATGGCGATGACCGCCCACGTCGTCTACACGGCCATCGACCCGCGCCGGCCGGCCACGACCTCGGCCAAGGCGATCCGCCAGGTCATTCGCGGGACCATCGGTTTCGCCGGCCTGCTGATGAGCGACGATCTGTCCATGAAGGCGCTGAGCGGGGATTTCGCCGCACGGGCGCGGGCCTCGCTCGCGGCCGGCTGCGATGTGATCCTGCACTGCAACGGCGACATGGCCGAGATGAAGGCGGTGCTGGGGGGCGCCCGGCCGCTGGCCGGCCGCGCCAAGACGCGGGCCGCCGCGGCGCTGGCGCGCCTGCCCAAGGTCGTCGAGCCGTTCGACGCGGCCGAGGCGCGGGCCCGTTTCGATGCGGCCTTCGGCGGACGGTGGGCGGCATGAACGACAAGCAGCAGCCGGCGTTCGACTTCATCGCCGCCGAGAACGCGGCCGAGGACGGTGAGGCGCTGATCATCGACCTGGAAGGCTATGAAGGCCCGCTGCATGTGCTTCTGGCCCTGGCCCGCAACCAGAAGGTCGACCTGCTGCAGCTATCGGTGACCAAGCTGGCCGACCAGTATCTGGCCTTCGTCAACGGCGCGCGGAAGGTGCGGTTCGCCCTGGCGGCCGACTATCTGGTGATGGCCGCCTGGCTGGCCTACCTGAAGTCGCGCCTGCTCCTGCCCAAGGCCGCCAAGGTCAATGGCGACGAGCCGCCCGCCGAGGAGCTGGCCGCCGCCCTGGCCTTCCGGCTGGCCAAGCTGGATGCGATGCGCCGCGCCGTCGAGGCGCTGAACGCACGCCCGCAGCTGGGCCGCGACGTCTTCGCCCGCGGCGACCCCGAGGCCATCCGCATCACGGGCGCCCGCTATGAAGGCGACCTCTACGGCCTGATCCAGGCCTATGTCGGCCAACGGCGCAAGGACGAGGCGCGACGCTATCGGCCTGCTGTGCAGCAGGCCTATCCGCTGGAGGACGCGCGCAAGCGGCTGCGCAACAAGCTGCCCGAACTGGACCGCTGGACCGCGCTGTCGGCGGTGGCCCCGGTGGCGGGCGAGACGCCCGGCCCCAGCCGGGCCTCCTACCTGGCCTCGACCCTGTCGGCGGGCCTTGAGATGGTCCGCGAGGGCGAGCTTGAGGCGCGTCAGCTCGAACACTTCGCCGACATCTATCTGCGGGCGCGCGGGTTGCGGCTTGAGGCGGCTGAATGACTGACCCGTTCGAAACCGAACGCCGGATCGAGGCGCTTCTCTTCGCCGCCGCCGAGCCTCTGGGCGTCGACGACCTCGCTAAACGTCTGCCCGACGGCGCTGACATCGAAGCGGCGCTTGCCGCGCTTCAGGCCCGCTATGAGGGCAGGGGCGTCTGCCTCGTCAGCGTCGCCGGCCGCTGGCGGTTCCAGACGGCGGAAGACCTGGCCTTCCTGATGACCGAGGAGCGGGCCGAGCCGCGCAAGCTGTCGAAAGCGGCCCAGGAGACCCTGGCCATCATCGCCTATCACCAGCCCTGCACCCGCGCCGATATCGAGGCGGTGCGCGGGGTGCAGGCCAATCGCGGCACCCTGGACGTGCTGCTGGAGATCGGCCTGATCCGCATGCGCGGCCGGCGCCGCTCGCCGGGCCGGCCGATCACCTTCGGCACCACCAGCGCCTTTCTGGAGCTTTACGGCCTGTCGACGCTGGCCGACCTGCCGGGCGCCAAGGAGATGAAGGCGCTGGGCCTGCTCAGCCTCGATCTGCCCGCCAATTTCACAGTCCCTGACCCCACCGGCATCGTCGATGACGAGGATCCGCTGGAGCCGGGCGACACGCCCGAATTCCATCAGGACTTTCTGGGCGAAGAGGCATAAGCACGCGGCGTCGTTGGCGTCCGGGCCGCAAGCGCCTATAATGCATCCAAGGCTTTCGGCGCCGAGCCCCTACCGCGCGCCAGAGGAGTAGTTTCATGGGCGGTTTGAGTCCCTGGCATCTGTTGATTTTGGCGGTCATCGCGCTTGTGGTGTTCGGCGGTCGCGGCAAGATTTCGGGCATCATGGGCGACACGGCCAAGGGCATTCGCGCCTTCCGCGACGGCCTGAAGGACGAGCACCCGGCCGCCGCGCCGGCCGAACCGACGCCGACGCTTCCCCCGGTGGAACGCGAGAAGGACCCGGTCGTCCGCTGACGGACGCCGACAGTCATTTGAAACCCGCCCGTTCGCGCCGCGAACGGGCTTTCCCTTCTCCCGCCGCGGGAGCGACTCGTTGTTGACGGACTGAGCTGATGTTTCCCGAAGGCAGGATGCTGGACTTCGTGATCGTCGGCGTGATCGCGCTGATCGTGGTCGGCCCGAAGGATCTGCCGGTCCTGATGCGCAAGGTCGGCCAGTTCGTCGCCAAGATGCGCGGCATGGCCAATGAGTTCCGCGCCAGCTTCGACGAGCTCGCCCGCCAATCGGAGCTTGAGGAGCTGCGCAAGGAGGTCGAGGCGATGCGGACCGGGCAGCAATCGATGCTGTCCCAGTTCAATCCGCTGGTCGATCCCCACGCCAAGACGGTGTTCGACGACATCGGCCAGCATATGGCCACGCCGATCTCAGCCCAACCGGCGATGACCGCTCTGCCGCAAGCCGAGCCGGCGCTGGCCGAAGCCGCGCAGGCTGAGCCCGTCGCCGCTAAGCCGGCCCGTGCGCCGCGCCCTAAAGCGCCCGCCAAGCCCGCGGCCTCGGCGGCCAAGTCGCCGGCCGCCAGGCCGAAGACCACCAAGCCCCGCGCCAAGACCTCGGCGCGCGCGAGCGACGCCTCGTGACCACCGTGCCCGAAGACGACGAGATCGAGGCCTCGCGTGCGCCGCTGATGGAGCACCTGGTCGAGCTGCGCTCGCGGCTGATCATCTGCGCCTGGGCGATCGCCATCGGGTTCGGGATCTGTTTCGCCTTTTCCCAGAACATCTACGTCTTCCTGCTCGGACCGTTTCAGCGCGCCGGCGAACTCTACGCGGTGACCAAGGCGGCGGGCGCCAACCACGGCCCGTTCGACCTGGTGCTGGCGTTGTTGGGGCTGAAGACGGTTCCGCACGCGGCGGTCGCGCCGATCAATCTGGTCTTCACCGCCCCGCTCGAATTCTTCTTCACCAAGGTCAAGCTGGCCGGCTTCGGCGCGGTGGTGCTGGTGTTTCCTGTTCTGGCCTGGCAGCTCTACCGCTTCGTCGCGCCGGGGCTCTACAAGCGCGAGCGAAACGCCTTCCTGCCGTTCCTGGCCGCCTCACCGGTTCTGTTCCTGATGGGCGCGGCCCTGGTCTATTTCGTCATGCTGCCGTTCGTCCTGTGGTTCTCGCTGAACCAGCAGATCCTGGGCGCCGGCGCCGTGACCGTGCAGATGATGTCCAAGGTGTCGGACTACCTGGACCTGGTGACCACCCTGCTGCTGGCCTTCGGCCTTTGCTTCCAGCTGCCGGTGATCCTGGCCCTGCTGGGCATGGCCGGCATCGTCAGCTCCAAGCTGCTTGGCTCGGGGCGCCGCTACGCGGTGGTCGCCGTCTTCGCCATCGCCGCCGTCCTGACCCCGCCCGACCCCTTCAGCATGATGAGCCTGGCGATCCCCGGGGTGCTGCTCTACGAAATCTCGATCTGGTGCGTCTGGCTGATCGAGCGCCGGCGCAAGAAGGAAGACGAGGCGGCGGGGGTTTCTTCCTAGTCCGCTCATCCCCGCGAAGGCGGGGATCCATTGCGCCGTCGTTTCAGGGTCCGGCGGGACTGCCGTACAGCAGTTATCGTCGTTTCGGGGTTTGCCTGCGCCTTCAGCTCAATGGGTTCCCGCCTTCGCGGGAATGAGCGGGGGAGGCGTGCACACACCCACCAGCCTTGGCGCCCCACGCGACGCGCCTTATGGAAGGCCGCTCATCTTCGACGCGGCGCCACCCATGCACGACATCAAAGCCATTCGCGACAACCCCGACGCCTATGACCGCGCCTGGGGGTCGAAGGGGCTGTCGCCGCAGACTCCCGGCCTTCTGGCGCTGGATGCGACCCTGCGCGCCGCCCAGACCGCGCTGCAGGAGGCGCAAGGGCGGCGCAACGAGGCGTCAAAGCTGATCGGCGCCGCGAAGGGCCGCAAGGACGAGGCCGAAGCCGCGCGCCTGATGGCCGAGGTCGAGGCGCTCAAGGGCGTCATCGCCGAACAGGGCGAGGTCGAGAAGGCCACGGGCGAGGCCCTGCGCGACCTGTTGGCCGGCCTGCCGAACCTGCCCGACGCGGACGTGCCGGTGGGCGAGGACGAGCACGGCAATGTCGAGGTGCGCCGTTGGGGCGAGCCGGCGGACATTCAGAGCCCGAAGGATCACGTCGAACTCGGCGAGGCCGCCGGCCTGGTCAATTTCGACGCGGCCGCCAGGATGTCCGGCGCGCGGTTCGTGGTGCTGCGGGCCGAGCTGGCGCGGTTGGAGCGGGCGATCGGCCAGTTCATGCTCGACTTCCAGACCCGCGAGCATGGCTACACCGAGATCTCCCCGCCGCTGCTGGTGCGCGACGAGGCCATGTTCGGCACCGGCCAGTTGCCCAAGTTCGCCGAGGATCTGTTCCACACCACCGACGGCCGCTGGTTGATCCCGACCGCGGAAGTCTCGCTGACCAATCTGGTGCGCGAGCAGATCACGGCGGAAGAAGAGCTGCCCATGCGCCTTACCGCGCTGACGCCCTGTTTCCGCTCGGAGGCGGGCGCCTCGGGCCGAGACACGCGCGGGATGATCCGCCAGCACCAGTTCTACAAGGTCGAGCTGGTCTCCATCACCACGCCCGAGCAGTCGAACGCCGAGCATGAGCGGATGGTCGGCTGCGCCGAGGCGGTCCTGAAGCGGCTGGAGCTGCCGTTCCGCACCATGCTGCTGTGCACCGGCGACATGGGCTTCGGCGCGCGCAAGACCTTCGACCTGGAGGTCTGGCTGCCGTCGCAGGGCATGTATCGCGAGATCAGCTCCTGCTCCAACTGCGGCGACTTCCAGGCCCGGCGCATGGACGCCCGCACCAAGAAGGCCGGCGAGAAAGGGACCCGTTACGTCCACACCCTGAACGGCTCGGGCCTTGCCGTGGGCCGCACCCTGGTCGCGATCATGGAGAACTATCAGGACGAGGGCGGCCGCATCGCCATCCCGCAGATGCTGCAGGGCTATATGGGCGGGGTCACGCACATCGGGGGCGTGGCGTGAGTATCCTTTTCCCCTTGCGGGAAAAGGTGGCTCGCGTAGCGAGACGGATAAGGGGTCGCGCCGGCCCTTCCGCGCGAAACCCCATCCACGCCAATCCCTCTAGCCGGCGCGACCCCTCATCCGTCGGCTTCGCCGCCACCTTCTCCCGCAAGGGGAGAAGGAACTAGGCCATGCGCATCCTGGTCACCAACGACGACGGCATCCATGCAGAAGGCCTCGTCGCCCTCGAACATATCGCCGCCCAGCTGTCGGACGACGTCTGGGTGGTGGCGCCGGAAGCCGAGCGGTCGGGCGCGAGCCGGGCGCTGACGCTCACCGAGCCGCTGCGGGTGCGCCAGATCGGTCCTCAGCGCTTCGCCGTCTCCGGCACCCCCACCGATTGCGTCAGCCTGGCGGTCCAGCATCTGATCGAGGGCGACGCGCCGGACCTGGTGCTGTCGGGCGTCAATCGCGGTCAGAACCTGGCCGAGGACGTGACCCTGTCGGGCACCATCGCCGCGGCCATCCAGGGCATGGAGATGGACGTGCCGGCGATCGCGCTCAGCCAGGCGATGTCCTTCCGCGAGGGCGAGGCGCCCAGCTTCGCCTGCGCCGAGGCCCATGCGGCCGGGGTGATCCAGAAACTTCTCGAGGTCGGCTGGCCCAAGGACGTGATCATCAACGTCAACTTCCCGGCCACCGCGCCCGAGACAGTGACCGCCGTCGAGGTGACGCGCCAGGGCTTTCGCGACGTGCGCACCCGATTCGCCGAGAAGCGCACCGACCTGCGCGGGCGCGACTACTATTGGCTGGGGTATCGGGCTTTGCCTTCAAAGCCGCCCGAAGGGGTCGATTTGCGGGCGATCTACGAGGGGCGCATCTCGGTCACGCCGTTGCATATCGACCTGACCCACATGCCGACCGTACACGATCTGAAGGCGGCGCTGGGCGGTCCGCCGCCGAAGTATAGGGCGAGGGGAGGGCGGGACTGACGATGACTGGCCCCAAACCCGCGCCCGACGAACGCCTGGCCAAGCTTGTTCTGTCGCTCCGCTCACAAGGGGTGACCGACCCGGCGGTGCTGTCGGCGATTGAGCAGACGCCGCGCGAGCTGTTCACGCCGGACTTGTTCCTGGATCGCGCCTTCGAGGACTCGGCCCTGCCGATCGCCTGCGGCCAGACCATCAGCCAGCCCTATATCGTTGGCCTGATGACCCAGGCCCTGACCATCGAGCCGCGCGCGCGGGTGCTGGAGATCGGCACAGGCTCCGGCTACCAGACCGCGATCCTGTCGAAGCTGGCGCGGCTGGTCTATACGATCGAGCGCTACCGCACGCTGATGAAGGACGCCGAGGCCCGGTTCGAGCATCTGAAACTGCCCAATGTGATCACCCGCTTCGGCGACGGGGCCGAGGGTTGGCCCAAGCAGGCGCCCTTCGACCGCATTTTGGTCACCGCGGCGGCGCCAGATGACCCGAAGACATTGCTGGCGCAGCTCAAGCCATCCGGCGTATTGGTCGCGCCGATCGGGCGAGGGCCAGTCCAGACCCTGAAGCGCTACGCCGGCGACGGTCAGGGCGGGTTCAAGGAAGAGATTTTGTGTGAAGTGCGCTTTGTTCCCCTCCTGGAGGGGGTGGCGCGAGAGCTTTGAATAGTCTGAACGGTCGGCTTGACGCCGGCGCCCGTCTCGGCCCCGACCGAGGCTGCGCCCTCGTCCCAGGCGAACCGGCCCTTCAGAGCGAATAAACGGAGTTTTGATGACGGCTCTTTTCAACCGCGCGAGTCTGATCGTGCTTGCGACCGCCGCCCTTGGGGCGTCGCTCGGCGCCTGCACCGACGCGCGCCCGCAGTACGCGACCTTCGAGGGCGCTCGCGCCCCCGCGGCCACGGGCGTGGCGGTCGCCACAGCGGCGGAATCCCAGCCGGTGAGCGATGACACGCCGCCGCCGGGCGCCGGCCCCGCCGCCAACGACCAGGTCCCGCCCTCGGCCCTGCCGCCGGTCAACCGGCGCCCCGACGCCGCGCCGTCGACTGGCTCGAGCGAGACCATCCAGACCCAGACGCTGCCCGCGCCAACCCCGACCCCGACACCGGCGCCGACGCCGACCTACACGCCGCCGCCGCCCGTGGCGCGCGCGCCCAAGCCGGAGCCCACCTACACCGAGACGGTCAAGGGCAAGGTGGTCGAGGCCCGCGATCCGGTCCGCACCATCACCGTCGACAACGGCGACACCATCAACAGCCTGGCCGACCGCTACCTGATGACCAAGGAGGCGTTGATCAAGGCCAACAAGCTGAAGAAGCCGTTCGAGATCGACGCCGGCCAGTCGCTCAAGATCCCCACGCCCAAGGCCTATGTGGTCGAGAGCGGCGACACCCTGTTTTCCATCGCCAAGCGGTTCAACGTCTCGTCCGACGTGCTGGCCGAGCTGAACAATGTCGACCCGCACGGCCGGCTCCGCTCGGGCCAGGAAGTGGTGATGCCGGAAGGCGTGCGCGATTCAGGACCGATCCGGCACATCATCGGCGGCGGTGGGCGTCCGGAAGGCGTCTATCCGGCGCCGCATACGCCGGAAGCCTATACGCCGCAGCCGTACACGCCCCAGCCCTACACGCCGCCCTCGGACAACGGCTATCACGTCGCCCCGCCGGTGCGCGGCGAGACGCCGACCACGGTGGCGCCCAGCGAAGCGCCGCCGCCGCCGACCGACGCGGAGGTCGCCGCCGCCGGCCGCGGCCGCTTCATCTGGCCGGTCGACGGCCAGATCCTGACCAGCTTCGGTCCCAAGCCGGGCGGCCAGCGCAACGACGGCGTCGACATCGCCGCCCCCGCCGGCGCGCCGGTCCGCGCCGCGGCCGCGGGCTATGTGGTCTATGCGGGCGACAAGGTCCCCGGCTTCGGCAACCTGGTGCTGATCAAGCACGACGGCGGCTGGGTCACCGCCTACGCCCACCTGTCGACCACCACGGTCAAGATCAAGGATCACCTGGCCCAGGGCGATCCGGTCGGCGAAGTCGGCCAGACCGGCGGCGTCGCGGCCCCCGAACTCTACTTCGAGATCCGCTTCACCCCGCGCCCCGGCGACAAGCCGAACCCGGTCGACCCGGGGCTGGTGCTGCCGAGGCAATAGACGTCGCCAAGGCTCGGCTTTTCCGCCCCTTACCGCGAATTAAGCTGCCTTCCTCGCCGCGCCCGCGTAGCGTTCGTGGGTGGGGGGACGAGGAGACAGACTATGCGGGCATGGATCGGGTTGGGCGTGGTCGCGGCCGGGGCGCTGATCTGGGCTAATCCGGCGGGGGCGGCGGCGCTGCTGATCCGCAATGCGGTGGTCAAGGTGACGGTGATCCCGGAGGATCGGACCGATATCGACGTCAAGATCATCAAGACCAACCCCAAGCTGCCGCTGACCATCGAGCAGGGGCTGAACGGCGACGTCATCGT
>Ga0302196_10005361_pt1 | contig 11490 bp, 9 predicted proteins | sample II_Bog_N1_3_FD_198794 | JGI IMG/M metagenome (GOLD analysis project Ga0302196, IMG submission 198794) | Peat permafrost microbial communities from Stordalen Mire near Abisko, Sweden - II_Bog_N1_3 | ecosystem: Environmental > Terrestrial > Soil > Wetlands > Peat | place: Sweden: Abisko, Stordalen...
CGAGATATTTTAACTCTAAACTAATTCAACGGCGCCATGCGGCGTTCGGGGAGAGGCGGCATGCGTATCGTCTGCATCGGCGGCGGCCCGGCGGGGCTGTATTTCGGCCTGCTGATGAAGCGCCGTCACCCCGAACATGCCGTCACCGTGGTCGAGCGCAACAAGCCCTATGACACTTTCGGTTGGGGCGTCGTCTTCTCCGACGCGATGATGCAGGCGATGCGGATCGCCGACCCCGAGAGCGCGGAGGAGATCGCCGAGGCCTTCAACCATTGGGACGACATCGAACTGGTGTTCAAGGGCACGCGGCAGCGCACCACCGGCCACGGCTTCATCGGCATCGGGCGCAAGCGATTGCTCAACATTCTCCAGCGCCGCTGCGAGGCGTTGGGCGTGGAGCTCGTCTTCAATGCGGAGGTTGAGTCGGACCTGCAATACCCGCAAGCCGATCTGATCGTCGCCGCGGACGGAATCAATTCGAGGATTCGCGACCGCTACCGCGACATCTTCAGGCCCGATCTCGTCATCCGACCCAATCGTTACATCTGGCTCGGCACCAAGAAGGCGTTCGACGCGTTCACCTTCGATTTCCAGCGCACCGAGCATGGCTGGTTTCAGGCGCATATCTACAAGTTCGACCGCGACACCTCGACCTTCATCGTCGAAACCACGGAGGAGACCTACGCCGCGCACGGCCTCGACAAGCTTGATCAACGAGGTTCCATCGCATTTTGCGAGCGCATATTCGCGGATACGCTGGGCGACACGGAATTGATGAGCAACGCGCGACACGCGCGCGGCTCGGCCTGGTTGAATTTCAACCGGCTGATCTGCGATGCGTGGAGTTGCTTCAATGGCAAGTCGCACGTGGTCCTCATGGGCGACGCCGCGCATACCGCGCATTTCGCCATCGGCTCCGGCACCAAGCTCGCGCTCGACGACGCGATCGCACTTGCCAAGCAATTCGACAAACTCGGGCATGGGCGCGAACACATCGGCTCCGCGCTCGCCGCCTATGAGGCGCTTCGCCGCGTCAATGTCGCGCGGATTCAGAACGCCGCCCGAAACGCGATGGAATGGTTCGAGGTCGTTGGCCGCCGTTACGCCGACACGATGGAGCCGGAGCAGTTCTTCTATTCCATGTTGACGCGCTCGCAGCGCATCAGCCACGAGAACCTCAGGCTCCGCGATCCCGTCTGGTTGGAGGGATACGAGCGCTGGTTCGCGCGCCGCGCCGGCGTCGAGGTCGCCAAGGATCGTCGCGCGCCGCCGCCGATGCTGACGCCCTATACGGCGCGGGGCGTGACGCTCGCCAATCGCATCATGGTTTCGCCGATGGCGATGTATTCGGCGGTCGACGGGCTGATCGGCGATTTCCATATGGCGCATCTGGGCGCGCGCGCGATGGGTGGCGCCGGCCTCGTATTCGCGGAAATGACCTGCGTTTCGCCCGACGCGCGCATCACGCCGGGCTGCCTCGGGCTTTGGAACGACCCACAGCAGGCGGGTTGGAAGCGGCTCGTCGATCTCATTCACGCCGTCGGCTCCGCCAAGGCGGGCGTGCAACTCGGCCATGCCGGCCGCAAGGGCTCGACGAAGCTCGCGTGGGAGGGCATCGACCAACCTTTGGAGCGAGGCGGATGGCCGCTGATCTCCGCCTCGGCACTGCCCTATCTCCCGAACGGCCCGGTTCCGCGCGCGATGGACCGCGCCGACATGGATCGGGTGCGCGACGATTTCGTCGCCGCGACGCGGCGCGCGGCGGCGGCGGGCGTCGATTGGCTCGAATTGCATTGCGCGCACGGCTATCTGCTGTCGAGCTTCCTCTCGCCGCTGACCAACATTCGCGACGACGCCTACGGCGGCTCGCACGAGAACCGCGCGCGCTATCCGCTCGAGGTGTTTCGCGCCGTGCGCGACGTGTGGCCGGAGGATCGGCCGATCTCGGTGCGCCTGTCCTGTCATGATTGGACCGAGGGCGGCAACACGCCCGAGGACGCGGAGGTCTTCGCGCGCATGTTCAAACAAGCCGGCGCGGATCTCATCGACTGCTCCTCGGGTCAGGTCTCGAAGGCGGAGAAGCCGGTCTATGGCCGGTTGTTTCAAACGCCGTTCTCCGATCGGATTCGCAACGAGGTGGGCGTCGCGACCATCGCGGTCGGCGCCATCTCGGAGGCCGATCACGCCAATTCCATTCTCGCGGCGGGACGCGCCGATCTATGCGCCCTCGCGCGTCCGCATCTGGCGGACCCGGCCTGGACGCTACACGAAGCCGCTCGCATCGGCGTCAACACGCTGGCGTGGCCCAAACAATACGCTTCCGCCAAGGGGCAATACGAGGCCAATCTCGCGCGCGCAGCAGGGGCCGCATGAGCGCCGTGCTCGCGGGGCGCCACGCTCTGGTCACCGGCGCGGGCGGCGGCATCGGCGCGGCGATCGCGCGGGCGCTGGTTGGCGGCGGCGGGCGCGTCAGTCTGGCGGGTCGCCGCCGCGAACCGCTGGAGAGCCTGGCGGCGGCGCTTCCGGCAGGTTCGACCTTGGTCATCGACGGCTTCGACGTAACCGATGAAGCGGCCATCGCCAAAGGCCTCGATCGCGCGCGCGCGTTCGGCCCGATTTCAATTCTCGTCAACAACGCGGGCGAGGCGCCAAGCGCGTCCTTCGCCAAGACCGATCTTGCGCTGTGGTCGCATGTGCTAGCGCTTGACCTCACCGGGGTCTATCAAGTCAGCCACGCGGTGCTGCCCGAGCTCGCGCGGCACGGCGAAGGCGCGCGGCTCGTCAATATCGCCTCGACGGCTGGACTGACGGGTTATCCTTATGTCGCCGCCTATTGCGCGGCCAAACACGGCGTCGTCGGCCTGACGCGCGCGTTGGCGCTGGAATATTCCCGGAGCGGGCTCACCGTCAACGCCGTCTGTCCGGGCTTCACCGAGACGCCTTTGATTGATCAGGCGCTGGCGGCCATCGCCGCCAAGACGGGTCGCGGCGAGGACTCCGCGCGGGGGCAACTGACGAAAGCCAATCCTCAGGGGCGACTGGTCAGACCCGAGGAAGTCGCGGACGCCGTGCTCTGGCTCGCTTCGCCGGGTGCGGCGTCCATCAACGGACAAGCGATCGTGGTCGCGGGCGGGGAGGTCATGGCGGGATGAGCACGGACATCACGGCGATGCAGGCCGCGCGACGGCCGTTCAATACGTACGCGGCGAAACATTTCCGCTTCGAGGCCAGCGAGGAAGGACGTGTCGCGACGCTCAGGCTCAACCGGCCCGAGCGCAAGAATCCGCTTACTTTCGAGAGTTACGCGGAGCTGCGCGATCTCTTCCGCGATCTCAACTACGCGAGTGACGTGCGCGCGATCGTGCTCACTGGCGAGGGCGGCAATTTCTGCTCGGGCGGCGACGTGTTCGAGATCATCGAGCCGCTGACGAAAATGCACATGCCGGACCTCGTCGCGTTCACACGCATGACCGGCGACCTCGTCAAGGCGATGCGCAAGTGCCCGCAGCCGATCATCGCGGCGGTGGACGGCATCTGCGCCGGGGCGGGCGCGATCCTCGCCATGGCGTCGGACCTGCGGCTGGCGACGCCGGAAGCCAAGACCGCTTTCCTGTTCACACGCGTCGGCCTCGCCGGCGCCGACATGGGCGCTTGCGGAATTCTGCCCCGCATCATCGGTCAGGGCCGCGCGGCGGAGTTGCTCTACACAGGCCGCGCGATGAGCGCTCAGGAAGGCGCGGCCTGGGGCTTTTACAACGCGTTGCACGCCAAGCCGGATATCGAGCGTGAGGCGCATGCGCTCGCCCGCTCGCTCGCCGACGGCCCGTGGTTCGCGCATGGTATGACCAAAACCATGTTGAACCAGGAATGGGCGATGGGGCTCGACGAGATGATCGAGTCCGAAGCGCAGGCGCAGGCGATCTGCATGGCGACCGGCGATTTCCGCCGCGCCTTCGAAGCCTTCGCCGCCAAGCGCAAACCCGTGTTCGAGGGCAATTGATGCAAGCCCGCATGCCCGCGTCGCGCGACTGGATCGAATGGCCGTTCTTCGACGCATCGCATCGCGACTTCGCGGCGCGACTGGACCGCTTCGTCGCGTCGGAAGCGCTCGCCGACGTCGACCACGACGATGTCGACTCCGCGTGTCGCGAATTGGTGCGCGCGCTGGGTCAGTCCGGCTTGCTCGACGCGGCGGTCGCGCCCGCGGACGGCGACGCCTCGCGCATCGATTCCCGCGCGGTGTGTCTGGCGCGCGAGACGCTCGCGTGGCGTGACGGCCTCGCCGATTTCGCCTTCGCCATGCAAGGCCTCGGCTCGGGGGCGATCGCGATCGCGGGCTCGCGAGAGATGCGCGCGCTGGTGCTTCCAAAGGCGCGCTCGGGCGAATGGCTGGCGGCGTTCGCGCTGTCGGAAAAGGAAGCCGGCTCCGACGTCGCGGCGATGTCCTGCGCCGCGCGCCTCGATGGCGATGACTATATCATCGACGGCGAGAAGACCTGGATCTCCAACGGCGGCATCGCGGATTTTTACACGTTGTTCGCGCGCACGGGCGAGGCGCCCGGCGCGCGCGGCGTTTCCGCCTTCGTCGTCTTCCCCGACGATCCCGGCTTTTCGTGTCCTGCGCGAATCGCAGTCATCGCTCCGCACCCGCTCGCGACGCTGCGTTTCGAGAACTGCCGCATTCCCGTGAGTCGAAGATTGGGTGCGCCCGGCGGCGGGTTCAAGATCGCCATGCAGACGCTCGACATCTTCCGCGCCTCAGTGGCCGCCGCCGCGCTCGGCTTCGCGCGACGCGCGCTCGACGAGGCGCTCGAACATGCGCGCAACCGCAAGATGTTCGGCGGCGCGCTCGCCGATCTTCAATTGACGCAGGCCGCGCTCGGCGAAATGGCGACCGACATCGACGCCGCCGCGTTGCTGACCTATCGCGCCGCGTGGCGCCGCGACATACAGAAACTACCGACGACGCGCGAAGCGGCGATGGCCAAGATGACCGCGACCGAGACCGCGCAACGCGTGATCGATCGCGCCGTGCAGATGTTCGGCGGACGCGGCGTCCAGCGCGGCGAGATCGTCGAGAGCCTCTATCGCGAGATCCGCGCATTGCGCATCTACGAAGGCGCCACCGAGGTGCAGAAACTGATCGTCGCACGCGAATTGCTGAAGTCGCGTTGAAGGAGGGGCGCGCCATGCATGAGATTTTGCAACCGGAAGGCTGGGCGGCCCCCAAAGGCTACGCCAACGGCGTCGCGGCGCGCGGCCGCATGGTCTTCGTCGGCGGTCAGATTGGTTGGAACGCCGACGCGGTTTTCGAGACCGACGACCTCGTCGCGCAAATCCGCCAGACCCTGCTCAATGTCGTCGCGATTGTCGCTCGGGCGGGCGGGCGCCCCGAGGACGTCACCACGTTGACCTGGTATCTGCTCGACAAGCGCGAATATCTCGCGCGCTCCCGGGAGATCGGTCAGGTCTATCGCGAGGTGCTCGGCCGCCATTTTCCCGCGATGGCCGCTGTGCAGGTTTCCGGGCTCATCGAGGAGCGCGCCAAGGTCGAGATCCAGGCGATCGCGGTGGTGGGGGATTAGTCGTCACAACTCCGTTCGCACCTGCCAAAGCTCGGGAAACAGCACGACCTCCAGCATCCGCCGCAGATAAGACACGCCCGAGGTGCCCCCGGTACCGCGCTTGAAGCCGATCACGCGCTCGACCGTCGTGACGTGATTGAAGCGCCAACGCCGAAAATAATCCTCGAAATCGATCAGCTTTTCCGCGAGCTCATAAAGCTCCCAATATCGCGGGGGGTCGCAATACACGGTCCGCCACGCCAGGCGCACGCTGTTGTTGGCTTCATGCGGAAGCGCTAAATCGCGGTCGAGAACGCCCCCGTCAAGCGCGAAGCCGCGCCGCGCCAGCAGCCGCAGCGTTTCGTCATAGAGGCTGGGCGCGCGCAGCGCCTCCGAGAGTTCGGCGTGCGCGGCGGGAGCGTGCTCGTGCGGGCGCAATTGCGCCGCGTTCTTGTTGCCGGCGAGGAATTCGATCAACCTATATTGATGCGACTGAAAGCCGGACGACGAGCCCAGCGCGTCGCGAAACGAGGTGTATTCGCTCGGCGTCATCGATCGCAGCACGTCCCAGGCGGAATTTAGTTGTTCGAAGATGCGCGACACGCGTGACAGCGTCTTGAACGCCGGCCGCAAATCATCGCTCGCGATGCGCCAGCAGGTCGCGCGCAATTCGTGGATCGCGAGCTTCATCCACAATTCGGACGTCTGATGTTGAATGATGAACAGCAATTCGTCATGCGCGGTGGAGAGCGGCCTTTGCGCGTCGAGCAACTTGTCCAGCCGCAGATAATCGCCGTAACTCATCGCGTCGGAAAAATTCATCTTCGCGCCTTCGCGCGCGGGATCGAAGGGCGCGTCGCTCATGGCGCGCAAAGCTTCGTCAGTTCGGAGACCGCGTCGGCGAGATCGTCGATCACGTTGAAGTGATGCTTGCCGACGGCGTGAACGGCCCGGGTGCGGCCGCCGAGGCCCGCCCAGATATTGGCGAGCAAATCGTTCTGCCGGATGAACTCGGGCCGCTCGCGGCTTCCCACCCAGCAGACGACGCGCGCGCCCTTGACCGGCCAAGGCAAAGCGACGCTTTCCGCCGCCGCTTCCTCGGCGTCGAGCCGTAAACTTTGATGCATGCGCGTGGCGAGCAGCGGACGCAGATCAGGCAGGCCGCTGATGGAGACGACGTGCTCCAACCGGGCCTGCAAAGCGATCGGCAACGGTGAATTCCCACACACCATGCGCGTGACCAGAAGCCCGCCCGCCAAGTGACCCGCGAGCCGCAAGCCGCCCTCGACGCGCGCCGCCGCGAAAGTGATCGCCTCGCCGATCTGCCGCGTCATTTCGGTCACGCGCGCCGCGGGCGAGAGAGTGTAACTCGGAATCGCGACCGCCCAGCCGCGCGCGAGCGCGCCCTTCGCTAGATGCGACCAAGTGGATTTGTCGAACTTCATCCAATAACCGCCGTGCACGAACACGAACAAGCCGCGCGCATCGCAGGTCGGGCGGAAAATGTCGACCCGCTCCCTTTCCTCCGCGCCATAGGCCAAATCGAGTTCGGCGTGCCCGCGTTCGCTCATGTCTTTTCGGAACGACGACGCGGCTTCCGCCCAGCGCGGGGGAAATTGCTCGGCGCCTTCGATATGCGCGCCGTTGGCGTAGGCGTCGTCCCAGTCCGCGATCATCGTTGAGGCCGCCTCAAAACGTGTATTTGATCCTGGTTTCTACCTCATCGCCGACGGGGCTTCAACTCAATTGGTTTAGGCTTGAAATATATCGGACGCCGCGTTAGGATCTGCGTCGCGCTCATTCCCTTGGGGAGATCGGCATGTTGGGGCCATCGGGTCACGTCGATACGTTCGCGCGCGACCAACTTCCGCCCGCGGACCAGTGGCCGGACCTCCCGCTCGGTAAGTTCACCTATCCGGAACGCCTGAACGTCGGTTTTGAGTTGACCGACCGCATGCTTGAACACGGCTTCGGCGACCATGACGCGCTGATCGGCCACGGCCGCCGCCGCACCTACAAGGAACTCACCGACTGGACCAACCGCATCGCGCATGCGCTGGTCGAGGATTACGGTGTCAAGCCCGGCCATCGCGTACTGATCCGCTCCGCCAACAATCCCGCCATGGTCGCCTGTTGGCTGGCCGCGACCAAGGCGGGCGCGGTCGTCGTAAATGCGATGCCCATGCTCCGCGCGGGTGAACTCGGGCAGATCGTCGACAAGGGGAAAATCGCGCTCGCGCTCTGCGACACGCGGTTGATGGAGGAGCTTGTCGCCTGCGCCAAACAAAGCGCCCATTTGAAACAGGTGATCGGCTTCGACGGCACCGCCAACCACGACGCGGAACTCGACCGCGTCGCGTTGAACAAATCGGTCCGTTTCACGCCCGCGAACACGGGGCGAGACGACGTCGCGCTCCTCGGCTTCACCTCGGGCACGACCGGCTCGCCCAAGGCCACCGCACATTTTCACCGCGACCTCCTCATCGTCGCCGACGGCTACGCGCGCGAGGTGCTGGGCGTCACGCCCGACGACGTGTTCGTCGGTTCGCCACCGCTCGCCTTCACCTTCGGCCTCGGCGGCCTCGCGATCTTCCCGCTGCGCTTCGGCGCCGCCGCAGCCCTGCTGGAGCAGGCCTCCCCCGCCAATCTCATCGAGATCATCCAGACCTACAAGGCGACGGTCTGCTTTACGGCGCCGACAGCCTACCGCGCGATGCTGGCGGCGATGGACGCGGGCGCCGATCTTTCGTCGCTGCGCGCGGCCGTCTCCGCCGGCGAGACGCTGTCGGCGCCGGTCTATCGGGCCTGGATCGAAAAAACTGGTAAGCCGATGCTCGACGGCATCGGCTCGACCGAGATGCTACATATCTTCATCACCAACCGCTTCGGCGATTCCCGCCCGGCCTGCACCGGCCGGCCCGTCAGCGGCTACGAAGCGCGCGTCGTCGATGGCGAGATGAATGAACTGCCGCGCGGAACCATCGGGCGTCTCGCGGTGCGCGGCCCCACCGGCTGCCGCTATCTCGCCGATGAACGGCAAACAACCTACGTGCGCGAGGGTTGGAACCTGACGGGCGACACCTTCGTCCAGGACGAAGAGGGCTATTTCCATTTCGCAGCGCGCAACGACGACATGATCGTGTCCTCCGGCTACAATATCGCCGGCCCGGAAGTCGAGGCGGCATTGCTCGCGCATCCCGCCGTGAAGGAATGCGCTGTGATCGGCCGTACCGACCAGGCGCGCGGCGAGATCGTCGAGGCGCATGTCGTTCTCGTCGCAGGCGCGCGAGGCGACGATCTGATGACCCATATTCTGCAGGACCATGTGAAGGCGACCATCGCGCCCTACAAATATCCGCGCGCGATCGTCTTCGCCGAAGCGCTGCCGAAAACCCAGACGGGCAAGATTCAGCGATTCCGCCTGAAAGCCGAGAGATGACCGACTTCGCCGCGACCAAGGCCCGTTTTCACCTGCCGCGGGGCCTGATTTATCTCGACGGCAATTCGCTGGGACCGTTGCCGCTTGCCGCCATGGCGCGGGCCGAGCGCGTTATGCGCGACGAATGGGGCGACATGCTGATCCGCGCCTGGAATCAGGCTTTCTGGATGGAGCAGCCGCGCCGCATCGGTGATCGCATCGCGCGCCTGATCGGCGCCCCGCCGGGCACGGTGGTGGCCGGCGACACGCTGTCGATCAAGGTCTATCAGTCGCTCGCGGCGGGTCTCAGCCTGCGCCCCGAGCGCAAGATCGTGCTGTCCGACAGCGGCAATTTTCCGACCGACCTCTATATGGCCGATGGATTGCTGCGCTCGCTCGATCGCGGCCTGACGCTGAAGGTCGTCGCGCCGGAGAAGGTCGAAGAGTCGATCAGCGACGACGTCGCGGTGATGATGCTCACCCATGTCGATTATCGCAGCGGCCGCGCGCATGACATGGCGCGGCTGACGGAACGCGCGCACGCGGCCGGCGTGATCGCGCTGTGGGATCTCGCCCATTCCGCCGGCGCGATGCCGGTCGAACTCGCGGAGGTTGGCGCGGATTTCGCGGTGGGCTGCACCTACAAATATCTCAATGGCGGCCCGGGCGCGCCGGCCTTCATCTATGCGCGCCCCGATCATATTTCGACGACGTGGCCGGCGCTCTCCGGCTGGCTCGGGCACGAGGCGCCCTTCGCCTTCGACCCCGCCTATCGCCCCTCGCCCGGCATCGACCGCTTGCGCGTCGGCACGCCGCCGGTCGTGCAGATGGCGATTCTCGAGGCGGCGCTCGACGTCTGGGACGAGGTCGATATCAAAGATGTGCGCGCGCGCTCGATTGCGCTATCGCAGCGTTTCATCCGCGAGGTCGAGGCGCGTTGCCCGATATGGACGCTCGCGAGCCCGCGCGACCCGGAGGCTCGCGGTTCCCAGGTGTCGTTCGCGTTCGAACACGGCTACGCCACCATGCAGGCGCTTATCTCACGAGGGCTGATCGGCGATTTCCGCGCGCCCGACATCATGCGCTTCGGCTTCACGCCGCTCTATATCGACGAAGCCGACGTGATCGCCGCCGCTGACATCATCGAAGGCGTCATCGCGGAAAAGCTTTGGGAGCGGACGGAATTCCAAAAGCGCGCCACGGTGACGTGAGGCCGGCGCATTGACGCGCGATCCCGCTTGGCCCGAATTCGGCGTAGGCGCTCGCTGAGCCCCGCCGAAGCTCGCGCCATGACGATCAACCAACCGGTTCGCGAATTGCTCGCTAATGTCAACTCGGCGTCGAGATGGCCGCATTTAGCGCGACGCGAACCAATCGGGCTTATTTGTTCACTTGGCTCAGAGCGAATCCCGCCTTGCCGGCGTAACCCTTGACGATCGCCTCGCGCTCGCCATGGCTGAGTACGCGGTCAATATATTCAAAGCCCGCCGGCGCCAGTTTCTCGACTTCGTCGATCACGCGCTCGGGTCCACCCCCGCGGTTGAGCCGCACGATCTCCGCCGTTTTCGCAAGTCGATCCTCTTCATAAGCGTGTAGGGCCTGCATGGGATGATCCGCCTTGCGAAGATTATCGGCCAAACTCCGCGCGTCCAAAACCGCTTGCGCCGCGCCGTTGGAGCCCACGGGATACATGGGATGCGCGGCGTCGCCCATCAGAGTCACGCGGCCGAAACTCCAGCGCGGCAGCGGATCCCGATCACACATAGGATATTCCCAGCAGACCGCGGTAGCGCGGACCAGCGCCTCGACATCGACGTCGGGAACCACGAACCGTCGGGCGTAGGGCACGACCTCCTCCATGCGGCCAACGCGCGACCAACTGTCCACGGGCGCCGGAGTGATGGCGCCGTCCGCTATGCGGATCGCGATCGCCCAGTTGGTGAGCGGAGCCTCCGGCGACGCGCCGGGCCCGATCGGATAAAGCGCGAGCTTGGCGCCCATTCCGCCGCCGATATACATCGAGCGGCCCGACAGAAATCGCGGCCATTCGGTCGCGCCGCGCCAGAGCATCACGCCCTGCCAACTCGGGCGCCCCTCCCTGGGATAGAAGTATCTGCGCGCGACGGAATGAATGCCGTCGGCCGCCACCAAAACTTCGCCGCGCGTGGTTTCGCTCGCTGCCCCAAAGCGCGAATCCGTGAAATGCGCGGTGACGCCGCCCTCGTCCTGGACGAACCCGCCCAACCGCCGTCCCGTACGCACGGCGTCCGTCCCGAGTTCGGCGATCACCGCGTCGTGGATGACCTTCTGCAGTCGTCCGCGATGGATCGAGAACTGCGGGAACTCGAAGCCCGCGTCGGCGCCACGCTTCTCCGACCAGATCTTTTGGCCGAGGCGGTTGAGATAGGTGAGATCCTCAGTGCGGACGCCCGCCTTGTCCAGCGCCGGCAGAAGCCCCAGCGCGGCGAGTTCCTTGATCGCATGCGGAAGGATGTTGATGCCGACGCC
>Ga0302196_10005366_pt1 | contig 11484 bp, 13 predicted proteins | sample II_Bog_N1_3_FD_198794 | JGI IMG/M metagenome (GOLD analysis project Ga0302196, IMG submission 198794) | Peat permafrost microbial communities from Stordalen Mire near Abisko, Sweden - II_Bog_N1_3 | ecosystem: Environmental > Terrestrial > Soil > Wetlands > Peat | place: Sweden: Abisko...
CCACGCTGGCCAAGACCGCCGCTTCCAGCTGCGCGGCCGCGTCCGCCGCCCCCGCCTGCTGCGTTTGCAGCGCCGTCAGAACGCCGGCGTATGATCCGTCCAGCCGCGCCGCCAGTGCGGCGCCATCCGCGCCGGCCTGTTGCAGCGCCCGCCCGAGGGCGGCCTGGTGCTCGGCCATGGCGGCGGTCAGGGCGGCACTCTGGTCTGTCTGCCCGGCGTGCAGCCGGCCGATCCCGTCATCCAGCGCCTGGGCGCTGTTGGCGATGGCGCTGACCGCGCCGGGGAGCTGCGCCAGCGGTGCCAGCGCCGCGGTGACCTGCGGCGCAATCCCCTCGAACGCCGCCGTGGCCGCCGTGGCGGCCGCCGCGGTGACGGTTTCCGGCAGTGCCGTCAGCGCCGCCACCAGGCCTGCCTGCCGCGTCGCCGCCTGATCCAGCCGGGCCCAGGCCTGCGCCAGCCGGTCGGCATCGCCGTCCCGCACGGCCTGATGGCGCGCGCCATCCTCCTGCAACTGCGTCAGGCTGGCGGTGAAGCCGGCGCTGAGCTCGCGCAACGTGTCGCCCAACGCCGCGGCCTGGTCCAGCGTGTCACGCACTGCGTCTTCGTTCGGTGACCCGGTCAGCGCCGCCTCGGCGCCGGCCACCGCCGCGTCCAGCCGCGCGGTCAGCGCGACGAGGGCCGGCGCGCAGCTCGTCTCCAATGTGCCGGCGGCCTCTCCCATCAGCGCCGGCAAGGCATTGGCCACCCGCTCAATCTGCTCGGCGAGGCCGGCGGCGCGGGTCAAGGCCAGGGCGCTCGCGCCATTGGCCGCCGCACTTTGCCCAAGCTCGGCATGTATCTGGCTGACCGCCACCTCGAACCGCGCCAGCACGGCCGCCTCGGCCTCACGCATCCCCACCGTCTCGGCCTCCGCCACGGTGACCCGGGCGGGCAGTGCCGCCATGACCGGCGCCAGCGCATCCAGCCGCGCGACGCAGGCGGCGATCGCCCGGCCAAGGCGGCGCGCCAGCACGGCCAGCCCAAGCCCCAGCAGCAGCGCTTGCGCCGCCGCCAGGCCAAGCATCAGCGCCCCATCCGGCGCCGCCGGCACGGACGCCGGCGGGGTGGCCGCACTGCGTTCCAATGCCGCCACCGCGGTATCGATGCGCTCGGCCAGGGTCGCCATCACCAGCGCCGGCGGCTGCTCAGGCGCGTTCGCCTCGGCCAGCAGCAGCGTGTCCACCTGCGCCCGCGCCGCCTCCACCGCGTGCGCATCCCCGGTATTGGCCAGCATCCGCCGCACCACCCGCAGCCGTTCCACCCGCGCCTCACGGTCCGGTGCCGCCAGCGCCGCGAACAGCTCCGCCGCCCCCGGCCTGTGCGTGTCCGGTTGCGCCCGCGCGGCGCCGACCAGGCCGGTCCCGGCGGTAAACCACAGCACGGCGATCAGCAGGGCGTTGCGGCCGGACACGCGCGCGCCCCCTACATCAACCGGCCCAACGGGCCGAGATCGAGATTGAGACTTTCCGGCGCGATCGCGAGCCGGCGGCATAGCGACACAATCGCCTCCTGCGCGCGCGCCAGCGTGTCGCCCAGCGCCTCGGTCTCCGCCTCGGTCAGGCTGCCGGCCTCCATCCGGCGAAGGGCCTGCGCCTCCATCAGCCGGCGCAGGAATTCGACCAGCGTCAGCACCAGCCGGGCCATGTCGCGTTCGACCTCGGCGGGGTCGATCGCGATACGGGCGAGCGCGGGCCCGGGGGGTGCGCCGGCGCCCAGCGCGTCGGCCAAGACGGCGGTCATGGCGCGTCCCCCACCACCGTGCGTGGCTGCATCAGGCGGGCGGCGCTGTCCACCGAGGCGATCAGCGCGCGCAGCCCGATGAACACCAGGTCCACCCCCGCCACGGACAGCACGAGATGGCCATCGAGCACCGCGCCCGTGTCCAGCAGCCGGTCCAGGACCTCGGTCAGCGATTGCGGCGCCTGGCCGTGCCAGAGGGTAGCTTCAGTGCGCGACGGTTCAGCCATGTGGCGCCTCCAGGGCAGCGCGGGCGAAGGCATAGGGCGGCCAAGGCCCGGTCAGTCTCGCGCGGCCGCCGGCGGCGCCGATCGCCGCATCAAGCGCGGCCAGCGCCGCCGCCGGGTCGGCGCCACGCGCGCCGAGCAGGCTCCAGCACGCGGCATCCTGGGCGGCTGGCTGCTCCGTCTGCACGGACATCCCCGCCGCCCGCAGGCAGGCCTCGATCTGGCAGGCCAACGCGCTGAATGCCGCCCCCCGCGATGCCTGCCGCGCCTTGTCCAACCGCTTGTCCAGCAGAAAAGCGGTGCCTGGGCTGGCTGCGTCCCGCTGGGCCTGCAGCGCCGCCAAAGCGCTATCGTGCGCCTCGGCATGGGCGGTGAACCGCGCCTGATCGAGATGCAGCGCCAGCCCCCATTCGGCCTGCCCGGCAAGCCTTTGCAGGCCTGCCCGCAACGCCGCCTGATGCTGCGTCAGCCAGTCGCGCAACCCCGCCTGGGTCGCGAACAAGGTGCCGAAGCCCAACGGCAGGCAATCCTGGGTCTGGTGCAGTGCCGCCACCAGCGCGTGATGCGCCGCCGCGCAGGCCGCCACCCAGCCGGGATCGGTGGCCTGGCTGGCCGGATCGGCGGCGCTGAATTTGCTGCGTGGCACCAGGCTGGTCAGCGCCGCGAGTCCGGCCTCGGTCACCGTGATCAGCGCCGCGCCAGGCAGGATCGGTTCGAGGCCATGCTGCTGGGCCGGCGCCCCCGCCGGCAGCACCGCATAGAGATACCAGGCGAGCGGCGCGGCCTCCATCACGGCACCTGCCCGGCGGCGGGCAATGCCGGCACGTTCAGCCGCCGCGCGGCCAGGCATTGCAGCGCCGGCAGGGAGACCGCCTGCGCGCTTGCCGGCAGCAAACCGCGTAGCAGGCGGTAGGCGGCACCGGCGGCGGCGATCTTGTCACCCCCGTGCGCGCCCAGATCGGGGTGGAGGCGCCGGGCCATGCCGCGCCAGCCCTGCCGCAAAGCGCCGGCATCGATCTCCGCCGGCAGCGCCAGTTGGCGCCAGGCTTTCGCCACGTCGCCCGCCGCCGCGGTGGTGATGCTGACCGGACTGAACGAAATCGGCGGCAAGGGGCCGCGCAGATCGGCATCGGCGTCCGCTGTCACCGCCGCCGGCAGGCGCTGCAGCGCCGCCTCGATCGCGGCGTCACGCCCCGGCTCAACCAGCACGGTCACGCCGGTTTGTGTCTCGCCAGCGCCCGCCGTGAGAATGTCCAGACAGAGCGGCGCCAGCGCCTCGCGCAACGCGGCATCGCGGGCGGCGCGGTCCTGCGCCAGCAGCGCCTGGATCGCCTCCGCCAGTTCGGCCGGGCGTCCGGCTTTCGGCGCCAGTGCGGCGCGGTGCGCGCGCACCACGGCCTCCGCCGGCCAGCGCAGGATCACATCCCACTGCACGAGCCTGCCGCGCGCCGCCAGCGCCACCGCCAGGTCCTGGGCGGCGGCGCGCAGCAGCGCCGGCAATTCCGCCCTGGCGCATGCCGCCTGCGCGGGGGCGGCCGGCAGGAACGGGCCAGCCTGGCACGCCGATTCCAGCCGCATTTGCACGCAGCCCAGCGCGGCCAAGGCCGCGTCGCGGCCTTGCAGCCGCCGTTTGCCCGGTTGGGCGGTCTGCGCCAGCGCGGCGATCCCGCCTTCCGCCACCACCACCAGTGCCGGGCCAGGCACGCCGGCCATGGCGGCGCGCACGGCTTCCGCGGCGCCGGCCTCGGTGAAGCCAAGAAGAGTCAGATTTGCTGCCATGAGCGTCCTTCCGCGTGATGATGCAGTGCCGCCGCGAAATCGGCGGCGGTAATGGCTGGCGTGTCGTCCGGCGTGGCTCGGCCGAGGGCGGCCAGCGCCGCCTGGCGGCACAGCCCGGCCAGATCGGCGCCAGTTTGCCCGGCGGTGGACGCGACCAGCGCGTCAAGCGAAACGTCGGCCGCCAGTGGCATCCGCCCCGCATGCAGCCGCAGCATCGCCCCGCGCGCCGCCGCGTCCGGCAACGGCATCGGGATAATCACGTCGAACCGGCCAGGGCGCAGCAGGGCCGGATCGATCCGGTCCAGCCGGTTGGTCGCCGCCAGCACCAGCACGCCGGCGGGGTCGGTGATGCCGTCCATTTCGGTCAGCAATTGCGCGACCAGGCGCTCCACGGTGGCGCCATCTCCGCCGCCACGGGTGCCGGCGATGGCGTCGATCTCGTCAAAGAAAATAATGCAGGGTGCCGCCTGGCGCGCGCGGGCAAACACCTCGCGCAGCGCGCGCTCACTGGCGCCTTGCCATTGGCTCAGCAATTCCGGGCCGCGCACGGCGATGAAGCCGGCCTCCGCCGCGGTGGCGAGCGCGCGCGCCAGCAATGTCTTGCCGGTGCCGGGGGCGCCATGCAGCAGCACGCCGCGCGGCGGGCGCACGCCCAGGGCGGCGAATTGCTCCGGCGCGCGCAGCGGGCGCAGCACCGCGCGTTCCAGCCTGGCGCGGATCTCGTCCAGCCCGGCCACCGCCGACCACGGCACCTCCGGCACATCGACGAAGGCCTCGCGCAACGCGGTCGGGGTGATGGTCTGCTGCGCGGTGGCGAAATCCGCCGCGGTCACGCGCAGGGACTCGATGGCCGCCGGCGCGGTCGGCAGGCCGGCGCGGCGCAGCGCGGCGATCGCCGCCTCCCGGCACAAGGCGGCCAGATCGGCGCCGACATAGCCATGCGTGCCCGCCGCGAGCGTGGCCAGGCAGACATCCCCGTGCAACGGCATCGCCCGCGTATGCACGGCGAGGATTTCGGCGCGGCCCTGGCGGTCCGGCGGGTTGATGCGGATCTCGCGATCGAACCGGCCCGGCCGGCGCAGCGCCGGATCGATGCCGTCCGGCAGGTTGGTCGCCGCCAGAACCATCACCTGGCCACGGCCGGACAGCCCATCCATGAGCGTCAGCAATTGCGCCACGATCCGGCGCTCGACCTGCTTTTCGCCGCTCAACTGGTCGCGCTTGGGCGCGATCGCGTCGATCTCATCGATGAAGATGATGGCCGGCGCCTGCGCCCGCGCCGTCTCGAAGACCTTGCGCAGCTGCTGCTCGCTCGCGCCGTAATATTTATCGACGATCTCGGGGCCGTTCACCGCGGTGAAATGCGCCTTGGTTTCCGCCGCCACGGCGCGCGCGATCATGGTTTTGCCGGTGCCAGGCGGGCCGCTGAGCAGCACCCCGCGCGGCGCGCTGATGCCCAGCCGCGCGAACGCCGCCGGATGTTTCAGCGGCCACTCCACCACCTCGCGCACGCGCGCCACCGCGGCCGACAGGCCACCGAGATCCTCGTAGCGCACAGCGGCCTCACTGGGGCCGGCGGCGGCGGTGATCTCGATCCGCGTGGCCGGACCGGCAAAGGCGGGGCCTGGCGGCGCGATCGATTGCACCCGGCAATCGGCCTGGCCGCCATCGACCAGGGCCAGGCGGAATTGATCCCCGGCGCAGAGCGCCACGCCGGACAGGGCGGCACCCAGCAGGCCGGGTGACAGCCCCGCCGGCGCGCATAATTTCACCTGGGCGGCCACCGGCGCCGCCGGCGCGGCGGCGACGCGCACGTGATCGCCCAGGCTGACCCCCGCATTGGCGCGCACATTGGCATCGGCCTGGATCGCCGCGCCGCCGCGCTGCGCCGGCGGCAATGGCAGGCCGCGCGCATAGGTCTTGCTGGCGCCTGCGATCTCCAGCAGCCCGCCGGTCGGCACCTCCAGAAGCAGCAGCATCGCCGGGTCCAGCCGCACGATGCCGCGGCTGGCATCCTCCGGCCGCGCCGGGGCCACGGTCAGGGTGGCACTGGCGCCGCTCATCCGAGGGCGGCCTCGCCGGCGTCCGCGTCGGCGTTGTCCGCAGGGGCCCGCAACGCCGCCAATTCGGCGAGTAATTCCGCCTCTCGCGCATCATGCGTGGCCTCGTCGATCTCGCCGGCCTCCAGCCGCGCCCCCAAATCCAGCAGCGATTTCTCGATCCGCTCCGGGTTGGCCATCTCCTGGTCCGCCGCCTCGGCGATCCGGGTGGCGAGCCAGGTCAGGCCAAACAGCGGACCACTCACCGGGGCGGTCACCAGGCCGCGCAAAATCCCCATCACACGTGCTCCTGCGGCGTGGCGCCGGTCAGCCAGCCGGCCTGCAGGGCGACGAAATTGAAGGGCGGCACCGGCCCGACATAGCGGAACGCCACGCGCTCACTGTGGCGCTCGGCGAGGCGGCTGACGGCATCGTCGAAATCCGCCTCCATCTCGCGCCGCACCAGGAAAGCGTGGTTAAAAATCATATCGTCATCGGCAGGGCGTAATTCCGCCGCACGCTCATGCAATTTGGCCAGGCTCGCGATCAAGGCGGCGGTTTCGCTCTCCCGGCGTTCGGCGAGTGCGGCCTCCACCCGGCGGCCCAGCTCGATGCGCTCGTAATAGGTTTCCGCCGCCGGCCGGATGCGCAGCCGATCACGCAATTTGCGCAGCAACGGGTTGCCCTCGACGATCTCATTATAGACCAGCCCCTTGTGCCAGCAGGCTTTCAGGCCGAGCTCGACACGCCCGCGCACGCTGGCCAGCGCGCCGTGAAACGCGCCGCGATTGGCTTGAACGCACGCCTGCAGCGCCGCCGGGCCGGGGGCGACGGTGCCAAAGCGCAATGGCAGAATGGTGCCGCCGGCCAGGGCTGCTTCCAGCACCGTGGTATGGGCCAGCATGTTGCGCCGCGTGCGCTCGACCGCGACCGGGGCGGGGCTGGTCAGTGCGGCGAGGTCACCGCACAGCATCGTTTCGACCATGGCGGCGCCGATCCCGCTGGCCTGCGGCGCGCGCTGGCCCTCTGGCATGAGGCCGTAAATATACAGACCGGTCATGGCGCGCGCGCCAGGTGCAGGCGCACCTCAAGGATGCCGTTGCGGCACGCATGGGTCAGGCTCGCCGCATCGGCCGGGGCCGGCAGCGCGATCGATTTTGCGTAACGATGCGGCCCGCGCGTGACGATCTCCAGCGTCTGCCCGCGCAGCGCGCAGTCGATATCCTCGCTGGCGACACCGGGTAACTCAACGACCACGCGCAGCCCGTCCGGTTCCTCGAACAAATCGGTGATCGGCGCGCGGGGCGCTGGCGCGGCCGGCTTGCGGGCGCTGGCGGTATCGTGCGGCGGCGGGGCGGGGGTGTCACCAAATGGTTCCGCGCGCAGCCCGTCCAGCCCCATCCGCACGGTGTAGCCGAACACCATGCGGCCGGCCTTGCCGCCCAATTGCACCGGGATTTCACCCTGCTGGCTGACCGCGCCGTCATCCTGCGCGGCCAGCGCGCCGACCGCGGCGCCAAGCTGGTCGAACACCGCACGCAGACGCTGAGCCAGATCTCCCCGCGTATCATCAGCCGCCGCCGCCGCGCGGGCCCGGGCGGCGAGGGCGCGGGCAATGCCACCATGGGCCAGAGGCGAGGGTCTACGCGTCATGCCGGCGCTCCTGCTGCAAAATGAAATCGCCTGGATCAGAGCCGCGCGCCGATCGCCGGCACCGCGAGCGCCTGTTCCAGCCTGGTGACCCGCTCCAGCAACGCAGTATTTTCCTGGCGCAATTTCGCTGCGTCGGCGCTGAAGGCGCCGTCCGTTTCCCACCAGCGGATGCCAAGCTCCAGCGCGCGGTCCACCGAGCAGATCACCAGCCGGATGCGCACCGTCAGCAATTCGACGCCCACCAGGCTGACCGCGACATCGCCCGCCACCACGATGCCCTTGTCGAGAATGCGTTCGAGCACATCGGCCAGACCGCTGCCCGCCACCGCGTGTTGCATCGCCATTGGCCGCTCCCTCCAGTGTGATTATTGGTCCTGCGCCTGGCAGCGCACGAAGCGCCCGGTGCGGCGCCAGCGCTGGATCGTGCCATCGCCATCCAGCGCCACATCGAAACTGGCGAGCAGATCATGCGTGCGCGGAATGGAGCGGTGTTCCAGCATGTCGATGCCGACATTCCAGCCCTCCTCGCAGCGGTCCAGCCGGCTGACGGTTTCCGGCAGCAGGCCGGTGATCGAGGCCATCTGGCGTTTCGTGCGCTCAATCAATTCGGTCATTTCCACGGTGTCTCTCCATCAACTGGCGGGGTAGGGGCGGCGCACGGGCGCGAGCCGCATCGGGCGCAGGCCTGGTGCCGCCCGCGGGGACGCCAAGCGCGGTATGCCGGCCGGGGTGGCGTGTTGCAGTGGCGGTGGTGGCGGCGCCGGGACGGGCGGGGGGGCGGGCTCCGGCATCGCGAGCCGGCCGCGTAACCCCGGATCGATCGCGTCAATCCGCTGCGCCAGCACCGTCATGCGCGCCATCACCCCGTTCAGCCCCGCCGCAGCGGCGTTGATCTGGCGTTGCAGCAGATCGATCTGCCGCGTCATCCGGGCACGCCGTTGCGCCAGCAGCGCGAATTCGGCGGCAACCGACTCGAGCACCGCGCCGCGCGCATCGCTGCGGCTGGTGCGGGTCACCACCGCGCGGGTGGAAAGCAGTCTCTGCCTCATGTCCTGATGCCTCACGTCCTGATGCCTCTGGGCAACCGCGCGGCATGACCCGCCGGCGGACAGAAATGGTGGATAAGTTTTTCCAGCAGCGCACGCTGCTGCGGTAGCGGCATGCCGTCGGTCGCCGGTTTCAATTTCGCCGCCAGCACGTCCAGGCACAGATCAACAAAACCCGCGTCATCACCGGCAACGCGCAATTGCTGGCGTGCCGCCAGGGTCGCGATCATCAGCGTCGCGCGCAGGGTCGGGCGCTGCGCGTACTCGCCCGAGGCGCGCAAATCGCGCACGATGTCGACAATCCGCCCCGCCTCCGCCGCCGGCAAGCCGGTGCGTTGATTTATGATCGCGATTTCCGTCTCCCGGTCGAAACCATCAATGTCGATCGTGATCATCCGGTCCAGCAGGGCGTCCTGCGCCAAATGGGTGCCGACATGGTCGGTCGGGTTGGAGGTGAAAATCGCGCGGAAATCCGGGTTCACACGGATATAGGATTCCCCGCGCCCGGCACGCGGCAACACCAGCACGCGCTCCTCCAGCACCGTCAGCAAAACGTTATTGGCGGTGGCCGGCGCGCGGTTGAATTCGTCATAGACCAGCGTGCAGCCTTCCAGGCAGGCGGTGGTCAAGGTGCGGTCCAGCCAGACGCTTTCCGTCTCGCTTTCGACCTTCATCACGCTGGAGATATAACGATCCACCACCCGCTTGGTACGCGTGCCCGCCTCGCTGCCAACCAAATGGCGGGTGTCAAAACACGCATCCCCCACCATCAACATTACCGGGCGGCGCAATTTCTCGGCCAGCCGCAAGGCAAGCGTAGTCTTGCCGCAGCCGGCCGGGCCACGCAGATGCACCGGCAGGCCGGCCTGCAAATACACCAGCGCCCGCGCCTCCAGTGACCCGAGTGCTGGGCCATGCATGTCACTGGCGCGTTGCACCAGGCGCAGCAGCGGATCCTCCGCCTCGGCTGGGGTGGGACGTTCGGCCGTGATCGGGCGGGAAGCCATGCTTGGGTCAGCCTTGTGTGAGTTCAACGGAACGGCCGCGGCGCCAGGCGGCCTGCAGCGCGGGATGGTCGGAGCCGGGGCGGCTCCAGCGCGCGAAGACGCTGGTGATCGCGGCCAGCCCAGGGCGCAGCGCCTGCCACAACGCCTCCTCCCGCCAATCGGGATGGCGGCGCCAGGCGTCCCCCGGCCGCCACGCCGGATCGGCGCAGAGCGCGCTGGCGGCGAGATCACACCCCTCGTGCCACTGCGGAAAAAGCCTTTCGCCAGCGAGCAGAAAACCGCAGGCGGCGGCGAAATCCGGCGCCAATGCGGCGGCAATGTCGTGTTCGTCCGCGGCGATGTGGGCGCACGCTGCGGCGCATCGCGCCGTGCTCGCGGCGGTGGCGGCACCGGCGGCGAGCGCCAGCCCATCCTGCCAGGCCAGACCGGGCAGTGCGGCGCCATGCCAGAATGGTTGCAAGGCAAAGCTGAAATGGTCACACGGCCAGGCCGGCGCCGGGCAGGTGAGCAACGCCTGGCACGCCAGGCGCCAGAGGCGGGCAAAGGCGGTGCGCGCGCCGCTCAGATCCGGGCGCACAACGATGTCCGGCTGCGCGCCATCATGCAACAAAATGCGGCAGGGCAGGCCAACCAGCGGACGAAGCCCCGCGGGCAGCGTGACCTCGACGCTGCCGCTGCCCCTGCCGGCGGTTCTGATCGGACGTGTGCCGAGATCCATCGCGCGCTGCTTCCTGGCGCCAGGGGCAGGGTGCCCGGCGCGCCTAGCAGTGTGTCTAGCAGCAAGATGTAAACGAAAAGCGAACGGGCGCTGGGGCAATGATCGCCACTGTGGGAATATTCCGGGGATGCTGCACGCTTCTGGCATTTATCAGTGTAGGGAAGGACTTCTTTTTCTGAAGAAAAAGAAGCAAAAAGACTTTTTCTTCTTGGCGCGCGGTGGTTTATCAACGTGCGCGGATGGGGGCGGATTTTGCGCCCCAATCTTCAATCCCAGCCCTCCTGGCGCGGTCCGCCTTTGGGGTGGTCAAAACAGCAGACCACGGCGCGGCACCGCGATCAGGCGGCTATCGCGGCGTCCACAAGGGCCGCGGCATCGATCTCACCATCGAGGAAGCGGATACCGAGGCGCCATCCTTCAGACGTTTTGGTGGTTGTCACCACCTCGCAGGCCAGGCTGCGGCGCAAGCAGCCGATGGTCACCTGGCCGCGGTGCACGGTTGGCGGTGCGCAGCTGATTCCCAGGCAGCATCCGAAATTCGAGATATCGATGAAGTTGAAATCGCTGATCGGCGCGCCGAGATTGACCGCGATACCCAACCGGTCTTGCAATTCCGGCGCAACCGGATAGCGCGGCGCGCGCCGGCGGTTGAGTTCTGGCGCGGCATTGCGGATGGCTTTGATCACCGCGTGTTCGAGCTCCGCGCGCAACTGGCCGGCGCTATCCATCAATTGTGTGGCGGCCAGATGCACCTCGGCGCCTTTCTCAAGGTTCTCCATCATCCGCTGGGTCAGGTCCTCGACCATGGCCGATAATTGGCGGCCGGTATCCACCGTTTGCTGGACGCTGCCGGCGATGCGGCTGGTGGCCTGCTGATGCGCGTCCACCGCGCGTGCGATGCCGCCCGCGATGCTGTCGATGCCGGCGATTTCGGTCTGCATCATGTCCACTTTTGCCACCGCATCATGGCTGACCTGGCGGGTGGCGGTGATGGTAGCGCCAATGTCACGCGCCAATTTGGCGGTCTCATGCGCCAGCGATTTCACCTCGGCGGCGACCACGGCAAAGCCGCTGCCGGCGTCGCCGGCGCGGGCGGCCTCGATCGTCGCGTTCAGCGCCAGCAAATTGGTCTGCCGCGCGATGCCGCCAATTTGTTCGGCGGCCTGGGTGATCGCCGTCAATTGGCCGGCCAGTTGCGCCATGGCGCGCTGCGCGTCGGCACCGGCGGCGACGGCACCG
>Ga0302196_10005368_pt1 | contig 11482 bp, 8 predicted proteins | sample II_Bog_N1_3_FD_198794 | JGI IMG/M metagenome (GOLD analysis project Ga0302196, IMG submission 198794) | Peat permafrost microbial communities from Stordalen Mire near Abisko, Sweden - II_Bog_N1_3 | ecosystem: Environmental > Terrestrial > Soil > Wetlands > Peat | place: Sweden: Abisko, Stordalen...
GGTACCTCCACCTCGCCTTCAGGCAGCTTTTCCCGACGGGGCGGCGGTTCCCCTTCTTCACGATCATCTCCGCCCTCGGGGTGGCGCTCGGCGTCGCCCTCCTGATCATCGTGATGGGTGTCATGGGCGGGTTCGAGTACGAGACCCGTCACATGATCACCGACACCGAGGGCGAGGTGCAGATCAAGGCGCGCGGCTGGATCGCGGACTACCCGACGGTCGTGAAGAAGGTCGAGTCGGTGGCGGGCGTCGAGGCCGCGACCCCATACGCCAGCGACATGGTGATGATCAAGTTCGGCGAGAAGCCCGCGTTCCCGATGCTGCGCGGCCTGGACCTGGGCAGCGTCGAGAAGGTGACACCCCTGGACCGCTTCATGCTGGCGGGCTCCATAGACGACCTTGACGACGACTCGATCGTCCTGAGCGCGCAGCTGGCGGCGAGCATCGGGGCCAGCATCGGCAACACGATCGAGGTCTACTCGCCGCTGATCATCGACAAGCTGAGCGCGGACTCCGTGTTCCTGCCGCGGCAGGTGCGGGTGGTCGGGATCTTCGAGATCGGCAAGCAGCAGCTCGACAGCAGCACGGTCTACGGGACGCTGCGCCTCGCCCAGGACCTGTACGGTCTCGGGGCCACGGTCCACGGGATAAACGTCCGCCTGAAGCCCGGCGTGAACGAGGACGACGCGGCGGCCCGGATAAACGCGGTCCTTCCGGGGGACATCCGCGCCTTCTCATGGCAGGACAGCTTCTCGGATTTCCTCTGGGTGCTGAATCTCGAGAGGAACATGATCTTCTTCCTGCTCCTCTTCATCGTGATCGTTGCCGCGTTCTCGGTCACCAGCTCGCTCCTGATATCGGTGGTGAGGAAGACCCGGGAGATCGGGCTCCTCGGAGCCCTGGGCGGCCGCCCGATAGAGGTCGCCGCCTGCTTCTGCGCGCAGGGCCTCTTCATCGGGGTCCTGGGGACCGCCGCCGGGCTCGTCATGGGCTTCACGGCATTGGCGTTAAGGAATGACGTGGTCCTCTGGATTACGCGGATCACCCAGCGCCAGGAGGTGATGCGGCGGTTCTATGAGTTCAGCCAGCTGCCGTCCCACACCTCCGGCTCGACGGTTGTCCTGATCGTGGTGATGACGATCGTGATTTCGACCCTTGCGGGGCTTCTTCCCGCCTGGAAGGCCGCCCGCCTTAGGCCCGTGGAGGCGCTCCGCAATGAATGACGCCGTCCTGAGCGCCCGAGGCCTAAGGAAGAGTTTTCCGAGCGGCGACGCCGTCCTGGAGGTGCTCCGCGGGGTCGACCTGGACGTGGCGGCCGGCGAGAGCGTCAGTATCCGCGGCGAGTCCGGTTCGGGCAAGTCGACGCTCCTGAACCTCCTTGCGGGCCTGGACGCGCCCGACTCGGGATCGGTCACCTGGGGGGGCTCTCCCGACACCCGCGCCTCGCGCCGGGCGGCATACCTGGGGATGGTGTTCCAGTCCTTCTACCTGGTCCCGGAGCTGGACGCCTTTTCAAACGTGCTGCTTGCAAGGCGGATCCTGGGAGGCGTGGACGCGGCGGCCCGGGAGCGCGCCCGGGCGCTCCTGGGCGAGGTGGGTCTCGCGGCCCGCGCGCACCACCTGCCGGCCCACCTCTCGGGGGGCGAACGCCAGCGGGTCGCGCTCGCCAGGGCCCTGATGAACGAGCCGAGGCTCATCGTGGCCGACGAGCCCACGGGCAACCTTGACGAGCGGACCGGCAACGAGGTCGTTGACCTGCTGCTCGGCCTCTGCTCATCCGCCAACACGGCGCTTGTCCTTGTGACCCATAACGCTGCCCACGCCGCGAAGACACGCCGGAGCCTGACGCTCACCGCGGGCGTCTTCGCTGGCTAGGACGGCGGATTGTGGCTCGCCCCGACGGCGCCCGGCGCTAGATTTCCCCCATGTCCGCCCCCAAGATTCGCTGCGGCGTAGTAGGCGTAGGTTCGCTCGGCCAGCACCACGCGCGGATCTATGCCTCGCTGCCGGGGGCCGAGCTCGTCGGGCTCTACGACACGTCGGTGGCGCGGGCTTCCGAGATCAGCGAGAAGTTCGGCTGCAGGCGCTTCGGATCGATAGGGGAGCTGGCGGCGGTGTGCGACGCCGTGTCGGTCGTGGTGCCGACGGACCTCCACGAGAAGGTCGCCCTTCCGCTCCTGGCGGCGGGCTGCCACCTCCTCATCGAGAAGCCGATCTGCGCCTCGCTCGAGGAGGCCGAGCGGGTCCTCCTGGCCGCCAAGGCGCGCAACTGCCTGGTGCAGGTGGGCCATGTCGAGCACTTCAACCCGGTCATGGCCTTCCTTGAGAAGGAGGCGAGCAGGCCGCAGTACCTGACGGCGGAGAGGCTCGCCCCCTACCAGGTCCGCGGCACCGAGGTGGGCGTCGTCCTGGACCTGATGATCCACGACATCGGGATCGTGCTGGCGCTCGTGAAGTCCCCGATAGCCCGCATCGACAGCGTGGGCATAAATGTCCTCTCCAAGACCGAGGACATCGCCAACGCCCGCATCCAGTTCGAGAACGGGTGCGTCGCTAACCTGAGCGCCAGCCGCATGAGCCTGAAGAAGGCGCGCGAGATCCGCATCTTCCAGGACAACGCCTACCTCTCGCTCGACTTCATGAACCAGTCGGGGCACCTCGTCCGGAAAAGCGACATCATCGCCTTTGGCCTGAAGATGAAGGTGGGGCTCGTGAAGGCGGGCGACACGAGCTCGATCCCCGTGCACCAGATTCCGATCGAGAAGGGCGAGCCCCTGGCGCTCGAGCTCGCGCATTTCGTGGAGAGCGTCGCCCAGAAGCGCCAGCCAAAGGTCGGGGCTGCCCTCGGAAAGAGCGCGCTCGAGGTCGCGATCGCGATCACCGATCAGATCCGCAAAAAGTAATGACGGGCGATCCATCGTTGCGGCTGCCTCCCCCCGCGCGCGGCGCGGCCGACCTGCTGGTCGTTGCCGGCGAGCACTCGGGGGACGAGCACGCGGCCCGGATGGTTTCCGGGCTCCTTGCCAGGCGACCCGGCCTCAGGGTCTCGGCGCTCGGGGGTCCAAGGCTCGCCGCCGCGGGCGCGGAGCTTCTCTACGACCGCACCGCGCTCTCCGTGGTGGGCCTGGGGGAGGTGGTGAGGAATCTCTCGTTCTTCAGGGCCCTCATCGAGGAGACCGTCGCGTGGATCGGGAGGTATCGCCCCAGGGCCGTCTGCTTCGTGGACAACTCCGGCTTCAACCTGCGCGTCGCCAAGGAGCTCAGGCTGCGCGGGATCAGCGCAAAGGGCGGCGGCGAGGTCCGGACCCTCTATTATATAAGCCCGCAGATCTGGGCGTCGCGGGCAAAGCGCCGCTTCGACATGGCCCGCAACCTGGACGCCCTAGCGGTCATTTTCCCCTTTGAGGTGGGGTGCTACGCCGACACGGGGCTCGAGGTCGATTTTGTGGGGCATCCCTTCATGGCGCAGGACTACCAAGCCCCCGTGCGCTTCGACCCCCGTGGGCCCGTCCTGCTCCTTCCCGGCAGCCGCACCCGGGCCGTGGGCCTCATCCTCCCCGCGCTTCTTGAAGGCTTCCGCGAATTCTCCCGGGAGGGCGACGGGCGAACGGCCGTGATCCTCTACCCAAGCGGGGCGATTCGCTCGCAGTTGGAGGCGATGGGGCTTCCTGAGGACGTGTCCCTTAGGGCGGCCGGTGCTCCCGTGAAGGCGGCCGCGGTCCTGACGAGCAGCGGGACCATGTCCATGCACTGCGCGCTTGCGGGCATTCCCGGCGCCATCGCCTACAGGACGGACCTGCTCACGTACCTGCTGGGACGCTGGCTGGTCCAGGTCAAGTACCTCGGGATAGCCAACATCCTCCTCGGCGAGGCGATGTACCCCGAGTTCATCCAGGGCGACGCCTCCCCCGAGGCGCTCGCCGCCCAGCTTTCCGCCTGCTTCGGCGACCCGGCGCGGCGCGCCCGGACGGCGGAGCAGGCGCTCGAGCTCAAGGCGATGCTCGTCAACCCCGCCGGGCTCACCGAGGCTGACTGGATCTCCCGGAACGTGCCCTAGGATCCGGTCCGCGGGGCATCGGCCTGCGGAGTGGCGACCGCCGCGGGGCCGGGCGATCCCGCCTTAGGGTCGGGCGCCGAGGACAGGTAGCGCTGGACGTGCTCCCAGAGGCTTGCCGCGCGCTCAGACAGGAGCTGCCGGCACCGCACGATCTCGGCCTCGCGCGCAGCCCGGTTTGTCTCCGCGATCTTCGCAAGGTCGTCCAGGTTGTAGAGGAACACGTTCTGGAGGTCCGCCGCGGAGGCCTCCACGTCGCGGGGCATCGCAAGGTCTATAAGGAGGAGCGGCCTCGCGGGACGCTTCTTCATCGCCGTGGCGACCGCGGACGTGCTCAGGATCGTCGTCGGGGCCGAGGTCGAGCAGACGACCACGTCGTAGCCCACGATGTGGGCCTCGCGCTCCTCGAAGGTCACGGTCCCTACCCCGAGGGCCCCGGCCACCTCGGCCGCGCGCTCCATGCGTCTTCCGGCGACGGCCAGGTCCTCGGCACCGCGGCTCTTGAAGGCCTTCGCCGTTCCCTCGCCGATCTCGCCGGTACCGAGCACGAGGACCTTGGCGTCGGCCAGGCTTCCGAAGATGTTTGTCGCAAGGTCCACGGCGACGTTGGCCACGCTCACGCGGCCCGAGGAGATGCCCGTGTTCGTGCGCACGTGCTTGGCCGCCTGGAACGCCTTCTGGAAAAGCCGGTTCAGGACCGCGCCGGTGGACCCTGACGCCTGCGCGGCTGCATACGCGTCCTTCACCTGGCCGAAGATCTCGTTCTCGCCGACCAGCTGCGAATCCAGGCCGCTCGCCACCTCGAAGAGGTGGAGCGCCGCGTCGCGCCCCGTGAGCTTGATCCGGATCTTCTCGAACTGGCCCACCTCGAACTTCTGCCGGGCGCAGTAGACCGCCTGCACCGAGTCCGCCGCGGCCTCATCGGAGGAGACCCCGTAGAATTCGACGCGGTTGCAGGTGTTCAGGACCGCGATCTCGCGCAGGCCGCCGACCGAGGAGAGGTCCTGGCGCAGGCCCGCCTCGGAATCGACCGCGAGCTTCTCGCGCACCTCGACCGGGGCGTTGTGGTGCGTCGCACCGATCACGAAGAGGCAAGGCTCGCTCATTAGGTCTGCTGGGCGACCGTCTTGGACACGGGGTGGCGGCTCTCGTCGACCGCCCCCAGGGAAAGGAGCGCCGCCGCGAAGAGGACGAGGCACGTCCAGGCGAACCGCTTGGAAAGGAGGTGCCCGGAGGCCCGCAGGCCGAAGGCGACCGCGGCCACGAGCCACACGGCCACGGTGGCCGCGAGCTTAAAGTGCCCCACGTTTGCCGTGTCTCGCAGCCAGTACACCGAGCCGAAAAGGAGCGCCAGGGTCAGGAGCGCGGTCCCGGCGCCCAGGAGGCGCACCTCGATGTGGTCCAGGTCCCGAATCGAGGGCAGGAAGGAGAACCATCCGCCCAGCCGCTTTGACTTGATCGAGAAATGCCGGAACAGGAAGAGGGCGGAGGTGAGCGCCAACAGGCCGAACACCCCGTAGCTGAAGATGGCCAGGGCGGCGTGCAGCTCGATCCAGGGATTGCCGCCGAAGATGTGGGTCCGCCGGACCGCGTCCCAGGCGGGTATGGAAAGGGACAGGATCGTGAGCGCCGCCCCCAGGCACGAGGTGAAGTACCCGAGGACGCTGGAGCGGAACGTGACGCCTATCACCAGGTACAGGCTGATGGCCGACCATGCGGTGAACTGGAAGATCTCAAACTCGTTTCCAAGGGGGCACCCGCCCGTGGCATGCCCGCGCACGCCGAGGCCGATGAACTGAAGCAGGTAGCCGGCGAGGATCGTCAGGTAGATGGGGATCCCGTGGATCCTGCCCCCCCGGATGATCGAGGCGGTGCCCAGGAGGAAGCCGACCACGTAGAAGCCGGCGGCGCACCAAAGCCATTGACGGTCTGACAGATCTACAAACATGGAACGGACAGGCTGTCTAAGATTACGGCGCCCGGCAAGTCTAGGGGCGCGTCGTCGGGGCCCACGCCGACAGGAATTCGAGGATCTTCGCCGGGCTGTGCCCGTTACCGTCCTCGAGATCACCTGAATCCTTGGTTGTCAATTGCTTGCCGTCGCTGTTCAGGACCACGAGGACCGGGATGCCATGCTCGATCGGGTTGCCATATTTCTCGTTCAGGGCCGCGTTTCGGGCCTCCCCGTGCCGCTTGTTGATGTCGATCCGGACAACGATGAAGTCCTTCGCAAGGGCCTGCGATACCCTGGGGTCATTCTCAAATGCAGCATGCAGGCGCCTGCACCAGATGCACCAGTTGGCCCCGAAGACCAGGATCACGCGCTTATGATCAGCGGGCGCCCGGCCGAGGGCCTCCCCGACCAGGGAGGAGCCGTCGGCATGGATGTCGTAGATGTCGGGCCCCATGGAGGGGTATTCCGGGTCGGCCCTGAGCGCGGCGCTGGGCAGCAGAACAAGGACGGAAAGGACTGCGAGGAGGGTGAGGCGTCGGGGATTCATGGTGAGGCTGCCCGGAATCTCCCCCGGGTGGGCCGGGGCCGCAAGTGGGATTGCCGCTTCCTGTGCTACCGCACCCTTTTCCAGGCCGCGATGAACATGCCATTGGCGTTGAGATCCTGAGGGAGGAGGAAGGCCCGGGCGCCGCTTGCCAGGAGGATCGGCAGGGGGCTCGGCTCAAAGTCGCGGTGCGAGGCCTCGAAATTGTCGGCGACCCCCGTGGTCTCGCTGCGGGTGAGCGTGCACACCGAATACAGGAGGCGGCCGCCCACCTTGACCGAGCGCGCGGCGTTGCCGAGGAGCGCCGTCTGGACCGCCGTCAGCTCGCGCACGTCCTCGATCGAGGTCGTCCACCGCGCGTGGGGGTTCCGCTGCCAGGTCCCGACCCCGCTGCACGGCGCGTCCACAAGGACGCCGTCGCAGGGGGTCCGGAACGGCGCGGACGAGGCCCCGGTCCACACCGCCGTCCTGTAGTTGAACATCCCCGCGCGCGCGGCCCGCTTCTTCAGGACCGAGAGCCGGCGCACCGAGCGGTCCGTCGCCCAGAGCATTCCCTTGTTGCGCATCAGGTCGGAGAGGTGGAGCGCCTTCCCGCCTTCGCCCGCGCAGGCGTCCCACCAGGTCGCGCCCGGATCCGGCGCGCAGGCGTGCCCCACCAGCTGCGACGAGAGGTCCTGGATCTCGAAGGATCCGGACTGGAAGCCTGCCGCCTTGTGCAGGTCGTCGGGACCCCGGTACCGGAGGGCGGACAGGTCCGCGGGGACCCTGAGCCAGTCGGGCGGGACGGGCCTTTCGCATGAGCCCAGGGCCTTCGCGATACCCTCGGCCAATCCGGCCTTCGTGCGTATCCAAAGGGCGGGCTCATGCTGCAGGCATCGGAGGTACCCGGCCGAAAGCTCCATCTCTCCCGCGAACCAAGACGGGACGGCGCGCGAGGCGAGCGCCTCAAACTTGACGCTCAAGGGGTCCTTGTCGAAGCGGGTCTGGTAGCCGATCGCCCGCAGGACCTGCTTCTGCACCGACTCCGCCCGGTCCAGCCAGTTGATCCAGCGGAAATACGTGAAGACGGCCCGGCTCACCGAGCGCTTGCCGACGGACCCCAGGGTCCGGTTGGCGGTCAGGTACTCGCGCAGCGCCGCGTCCGCGGGAACCCCCGGGCGGACCGATCCCAGGACCAGGGCTGTATGGTTCTCTAGCGTCTGGCCCATCGGGTGTCCGGCTTGAGCTCGAGCGTGCGGGTCTCAATCCGGATCCCGGCGACCGAGGGATGGGAGCGCAGCTGCTGGAAGGCGGGCGCAGAGAGGCGCCATGAGAGGGCTGCGCTCGCCTCGGCTATGGGCGCCAGTCCGCCCTCGAGCAGGAGGGCGAACTCGATCCGCGTGTCGCCCTGGTCGCGGACGACGGCCTCGCGGAGCGCGCGCATGAAGGATTCCAGGTCGGGGTGGTCGGGCTTCAGGAGCCACGTGACCTTGCGCACCGAGCGCGCCACCGCCAGATCGAGCGGGTAGCACTCCTTCACGTTCACTCGGGGGCCGTCGGCGCCGCGGATGATGTTTCCCTGGACGAGCACGGCGGCGTTCTCGGAGAGCGCCGAGCCGAAGCTGGCGAAGGCATCCGCGAACATGTTGAGCGCGATCGTTGACTTGCGCGTGGCGAGCGTGAACGCGACCCAGGGCCGGTTGTCCTTCTTCGCGTACTTCTTGGCGAGGTTGGCCGCGATGCCGCAGAGCCGGAATTCCCCCCTATCGGGCAGATTTGCGATCTCCTCGGCGGGGGCGGTGTCGATTGCCTCCCACAACCCGGAGTAGCTGTTCATGGGGTGCCCCGAGACGTAGAACCCGAGCAGCTCCTTCTCGAACGAGAGGCGCTCGTGGGCGGTGAAGTCCTCGGGCGCGCCGCCGCCGGCCCTGCGGGCGCCGTTGGCGCCCGCCTTCGGCTCCGCGAGCGTCCCGAGGAAGTTGTCCTGGCCCGCGGCACGGTCCCGCGCATGGGCGGAGCTTGCCGCGATCGCGGCGTCAATCCCGTCGAAGAGGTGGCGCCGCCCGGCGCGGCTAAAATCGAATGCGCCCGTCTTCACGAGGTGCTCCAGGACGCGCTTGTTGACCGCGCGGCCGTCCACCCGGGTGGCGAAATCCTCGAAATCGGCGAAGGGCCCGGCCGTCTCGCGCTCGGCGATGATGCGCTGCGCGGCGAGTTCCCCCACGCCCTTGATGCCGGCAAGCCCGAACCGGATCTTGCCACCCACCGGCGTGAACATCTCGCGCGACTCGTTCACGTCGGGCCCGAGCACCTGGAGCCCCATCGACTCGCACTCGGCCACAAAGTGGGCGACCTTGTCGGAATTGCCGAGCTCGGAGCTGAGCATGGCCGCCATGAACTCGACCGGGTGGTTGGCCTTCAGGTAGGCGGTCTGGTAGCTCAGGAGCGCGTACGCCGCGGAATGGGACTTGTTGAAGCCATACCCCGCGAACTTGTTCAGGATGTCGAAGATCGCGTCGGAGGTCTTCTCGTCGAGGTTGTGGAGCCTCTTTGCCCCGCCGACAAACTTGCCGCGTTCCTCGGCCATCGCGACCGGGTCCTTCTTGCCCATGGCGCGCCGCAGCATGTCGGCCCCCCCGAGCGAGTACCCGGCGATGATCTTGGCGGCCTCCATGACCTGCTCCTGGTAGACCATGACGCCGTACGTCTCGCGGCACACCTCCTCCAGGAGCTTGTGCGGGAACTTGACCGTGCTCGGGTCCTTCTTGCCGCGGATGTAGTCGGGGATCCAGTCCATCGGGCCCGGCCGGTAGAGGGCGATGAGGGCGATGATCTCGTCGATCGAGGAGACCTGCAGCTGCCGGCAGAGGTTCTGCATGCCGCCCGACTCCAGCTGGAATACGCCGGTCGTGCGCCCCGTGTTGAGAAGGGCGAAGGTCTTCGGGTCGTCGATCGGGATCTTCTCGATGTCGAATGCCGGGTTCACGGTCCGCCGGATGTTGTCCACGGCGTCGGCGATCACCGTGAGCGTCTTTAGGCCCAGGAAGTCCATCTTCAGGAGCCCCAGTTTTCCGACCGCGTTCATGTCGAACTGGACCGTGACGTCGCCCTCCTGGAGCGTGAGCGGCACGAACTCCTCCAGGGGCCGGTCTGTGATGATGATGCCGGCGGCGTGCTTGCCGGTGTTCCTGACCATGCCCTCGAGGACCCTGGCCTGCTCGAATATCTTCTTTGCGGCGGGGTTCCTCTCCACTTCCTCGCGCAGCTCCGTCGACTTGGCCACCGCCTGCTCGAGGGTGATGTTGATCTCGTCCGGAATCATCTTCGCCAGGCGGTCCGCCTCGGCGTAGGGCAGGTTGTGAACGCGCGACACGTCGCGGATCACCATCTTGGCGCCCATGGTCCCGTAGGTGACGATGTTCGCGACGCAAGCGTCGCCGTACTTCTTTCGCACGTAGTCGATCACCTCGCCTCGCCGCCTCATGCAGAAGTCGATGTCGAAGTCGGGCGGGGATACGCGCTCGGGGTTCAGGAACCGCTCGAAGAGGAGCTTGAAGCGGAGAGGGTCCAGGTTCGTGATGCCGAGGAGGTACGCGACAAGGCAGCCGGCGCCCGAGCCGCGCCCGGGCCCGACGGGTATCCCCTGCTTCTTAGCCCAGTCGATGAAGTCCCATACGACGAGAAAGTAGTCGATGAAGCCGGTCTTCGCGATGACGCCGAGCTCATACTCGAGCCGGTCCACGAGGACTTGCGCGAGAGCCGGGTCCCCCGCCTTGCCGGGCGCGGCGAAGTCGACCTGGTAGCGGGTCTTCAGTCCGGCGATGCACAGGTCTCTCAGGTAGCCGACCCGGTCCGTCTTCAGCTCCGGGGGAAGGGGGTACTTCGGGTACCGCTCGCTTCCCTTCGGGAACGGGATGGTCACGTCGCACATCTCGGCCACCGCCTGGGTGTTCGTCACGGACTCCGGCACCTCGGCGAAGAGGCGCTCCATCTCGGACTTCGACTTCAGGTAAAACTGGGTCCCGTCGAAGCGCATCCGCTTCTCGTCGTCAATCTTGGCGCCGGTCTGGATGCAGAGCATAGCGTCGTGGGAGCCGGCGTCCGAGGCGTTCACGTAGTGGACGTCATTCGTGCAGATGATCTTCAGTCCGAACTCCTGGGCGAGCTTGAGCAGGGGCGGGATGATCTTGCGCTGCTCGGCGATGCCGTGGTCCTGGATTTCGACGAAATAGTTCTCCCTGCCGAAGATGTCCACGAACCGAGCGGTCGCCTTCCTGGCGTCCTCCCAGCGGTCGTGGAGCAGGTGCTGCGGGACCAGCGAGGCCAGGCACCCGGTGAAGCCGATCAGGCCGCGGGAGTGGCGGGCCAGCGTTTCAAGGTCGGTCCGGGGCTTGTAATAGAACCCCTTCAGGTGGGCGTCGCTCACCAGCTTGAGCAGGTTCTGGTAGCCCTCGATGTTGCGCGCCAAGAGGCCCAGGTGGAAGATGCTCCGGCCCTCGTCGCTCCGGCCCTGTTTCTCGAGTCTTGAGCCCTCGGAAAGGTAAAGCTCGCAGCCGATCAGGGGCTTTAGCCCCTTTCCCTTGGCCGCAATATAGAAGTCGATGGCCCCAAAGAGGTTGCCATGGTCCGTAAGGGCCAGGGCCGACATCCCGAGCTGGCACGCCCTGTCGGTAAGCTGGTCGATCCGGCATGCCCCGTCTAGGAGGCTATAGTCGGAGTGGACGTGCAGGTGGACGAAATTCTTGTCGGCAGAGGGCACCGGGGGTTAACCAAGATCAGGCCGTGGGATGCGCAAGCCGGAACAGCAGCCGGGGACCCCTAAGCCTCCTTTTAACCGTTGACGGAGGCACCTCGGGGTGGCCTATTAGCGGGCTTTTCCTTTCACAAGCAGACCATGTCCATCGAAATCAAGATCCGCAAGAACGAGCCCATCGACCGTGCGCTACGCCGC
>Ga0302196_10005376_pt1 | contig 11476 bp, 9 predicted proteins | sample II_Bog_N1_3_FD_198794 | JGI IMG/M metagenome (GOLD analysis project Ga0302196, IMG submission 198794) | Peat permafrost microbial communities from Stordalen Mire near Abisko, Sweden - II_Bog_N1_3 | ecosystem: Environmental > Terrestrial > Soil > Wetlands > Peat | place: Sweden: Abisko, Stordalen...
GCCTGGCGCGCGATCTGCACCGGGTGATGGGTGATAACGACGGCGGCGCGGCGGGTCTGGCGGTCACTGTGGCCACAAGCCACGAGGACTGGCTCGATCCGCAGAGCCGCGATGATCTGCGCGCCTCGGGTCTCGCCCATATGCTGGCGATCGCCGGCTTGCACATGGCCGCCGTGAGCGGCTTCGCGTTCTTCGCCATCCGCCTGTGCGTCGCCGCCTGGCCCTGGTTGGCCCTGCGGGTCAATGGCAAGAAGGTGGCGGCCTTGGGCGGACTGATCGTCATCGGGATCTATCTGGCCCTGTCGGGCGCCCACCCGCCCGCGCGGCGCGCCGCGATCACCGCTGGCGTGGCCTTCCTTGCCATTCTTTGCGGGCGCCGTGCGATCAGCCTGCATTCCTTGTCCATCGCCGCCCTGGTGATCCTGGTCTTGCAGCCCGAGGTCGTGGTCGCGCCGGGCTTCGAAATGAGTTTCTGCGCCACCGCCGCCCTGGTCGCCCTGGCCGAGATCTGGCCAAGACCGGCCAAACCGGTGGGGCTTCCGTGGTGGTTGGCGGCGCCCCAACATCTGCGTGACTGGACGGTGGCCATGCTGATGGTCAGTCTGGTCGCCGGCGCCGCCACCAGTCCGTTCGCCATCCAGCACTTCAACCGCGTGGCCAATTACGGGGTGTTCGCCAATCTGAGCGCCGATCTTTTGGCCAGCGTAGTGCTGATGCCGGCCCTGGCGCTGTCGACCGTGCTTGAGGCTGTCGGCCTGAGCGATGCGGCGGTTCACGGTCCGCTGATCGTGGCCGGCTGGGCGGCGCGGTCGATTGTCTGGCTGGCGCATCTGTTCGCGACCGCGCCGGGGGCGGCGGTCAATCTGTCCAGCGCGCCCGACCCGGCCCTGGCGGTGTCCTATCTGGGCATTGTGTTCCTGTGCCTGTGGCGCGGTCGCCTGCGTTGGCTGGGCCTGCCCCTGGCCTTCGCGGTGGCTCTGTGGCCAAGACCCGCGCCGCCGCTGGCCTGGCTGGCGTCCGATGGCGGGGATGCGGCTGTCGTCGCCCAAGGCCAGGCGATCGTGCTGAAACCGGGCCAACGGGCCTACGCCACTGGCCTCTGGGCGCAGCGACGCGGCCTGACCCTGCCCAATGATCCAGTGGCGGCGCTGACGCCTCGTTTCGACTGCGATCGTTCTGGATGTGCGCCTCTGCCGGGCCAATCTCCGGCGATCAGCGCGTGGTGGACCCGGCGCAAACCCAAGCCGGAGCGCCTGGCGCCCCTGTGCGCGCACGCCGACATACTGCTGCTCAAGGCTGACGTGCCCGCGCCTTCTGATTGCGGCCGGGCGATCGTGCTAAGGCCCGCCGATTTCGATCGGGGCGGGGCGGCGGAAGTGTTCGCGGCGCGCGGCGGCGGCTATCGGTTCGTCTGGGCTCAGCCTTTGCGAGGCGACCGCCCCTGGACATCGGGCGGCGTCGACCCGCAATTGAAAGAGCCGGCCGGTGAATAGAGCCCCGTAGACCGCTGACTCGCCGAAGCGGGCGCGCCAGGCTCATAGTTCACCTTGGGCGTTGGCGCGGCGCGGCGCGCGCGGGGGGAGGCGATACGCGATGGAGGTTTTGACCACTAGCGCGGCGGTGAAGCAAACCGACGCCGCGGCCCCCACGCCTAACGCCGTCATCCTGCCCAATCTCACGTCTCTGCGTGGGATCGCGGCGCTGCTGGTGATCTTCTTCCACTATCACCTGTTCATCACGCCGTTGATCACCGAGAAGACCAGCCCCATCGTCGGCAAGCTCTATCTGATGGTCGATCTGTTTTTCATTTTGAGCGGGTTCGTCATGGCCCACGTCTATGGCCCGGCGTTCAAGACCGGCGTTTCAGGCCGTGGTTTTTGGACCTTCATCGGCGCTCGTTTCGCCCGGATCTATCCGCTGCACCTATTGACCTTGTTGGTCATGATCGGCCTTGGCCTGACCGCCAATGCGACCGGCGCGACAAGCGAGGTCACTCGTACGATCTACAATTTCAGTGCGATACCGGCGCAAATTTTGCTGCTTCAGGGCATGGGAATCCAGCACGAAGCCACCTGGAACTCGCCGACCTGGTCCATTAGCGTCGAGTGGTGGACCTACCTGCTGTTTCCTTTCATCGCCTTAGGCTTGGCGCACAGCGGACGCTGGTCGCGTCGGCTGCTGGCGGCGATAGTCGCTGCGGGCTACGCCGCCGTTCTGTTCTACTTCCAGCCGCGCTTTTGGGCCGAGCGCTGGGTTCTGCTGGGTATTCCCGCCAACGTTCCCTATCCGATGCATGTGCTCGACGATATCACCGGGATCGGCGCGCTCGTACGCTGCGTCTGCGGTTTCGCCTTCGGCATTTTGCTCTATGAGGCGTTTCGGTCATCCAGAACCCGGGCGCTGGTGGCGCCAGGCTATGTCTTCGCCGCCGCCTGGATAGCGCTGCTGGGGCTTTGGCAGTTCAAACGGCTTTCCGACGGCGGGGCGGTGGTGATCCTTGGTCTGATCATTCTAAGCGCCGCGTGCAACGCCGACTGGCTCAGTCGACTACTGAGTCATCGGGTCTGGCGGCAAATGGGCGACATTTCCTATTCGCTCTACCTCGTGCACCTGCCGCTGATCCTGGCCTTCTGGATCGTACGCCACCTACTCGTGGCTCCCGATCCCCAGGCCATGAGCCCGATGGGCTACCGCTTTACAAAGCCCGAAGGGCTCGCCGGCTTGGCGGCGCTTTACATCGCGGCGATCGGCGCCGCGACCCTGACCTATCGGTTCGTCGAACAGCCCGCGCGCCGGTGGCTCAGGACGGTGCTGTAACGCGGGCCTAGCGCGCGGCGGTGACCGCCGCGCGCACTGTCCTCAGTCGGTCTGCTGGCGCAGCGTGTCGAGGTCCTCGATACGCCGCTGCAGCTGGCGAGCGCCCCGCCTGTTCAAGAGCACGCACCCGATGAACACCGCCGCCGTCAGCAGAGCCTCACCCGCGATCAATGGCCAAGGCAGACGCGGCGGCCCGAGGCTAAGCCCCGCCATAAAAGCGATCAATCCCGGCAAAAACGGCCCGAAGTACCAAAGCCAAACCGACCGCAAGGCGTCGCGTTGGCGGACCAGTTGTTCGCGATAGGCCGTGATGTAGTCGGCGGCGAGCGGGCTTCGCACCAGGGCCTGGGTCGAGCCTCGGCGGCGCAGCTGGATCATCATCAACAGCGTCCCAGCGATGATCAGCAGACTGCCCAGCCGCATCAACGGGGCGGGAAACCAGATCAAATAAAGCGAGAAAATCAGGATCACGAAGGCTGAGGCGGCGTATTCACGTCGATTTCGCTGGCGCACCTTGGACTGAAACTTCGCCCCGTGGGCTTGGAGTTGATCAAGGGTCATGGTGGTCATTTCGCTCTCCTGCGCTTGCCAAAGGGTCTTGATGTCGGGGGAGGGAGCATCGTGGCTCATCGCGCGCCTCCTGTTTGAAAACGCCGGGCCAGCAGGGCCTTGGCGCGTGAAATGCGGGTGGCGACGGCGCCGGGCGACAAGCCGGTGATGTCGCTGATTCCGGCGGCGTCAATGTCTTCCAGATAGAGCAGCATCACCTGGGCGTCGGGCGGCTTCAGCGCGCGGATGGCGGCCAACAAGCGATCGAGCGCTTGCTGATCGCCGACTGAACGCTCGGGATCGTCGTCGCCGGCCGCCTCCGCCAATTCGTCCAGGCTGGCGGCGGCGGCGAAATGAACCCGCCGGCGCGCGGCGACGTGCGAGGCCGTGACATTATGGGCCACCCGATAGACCCACGTGCGAAGGGCGCAGCGGTCCTCGTAGCCGGCGAAGCTGCGCCAAAGCGCGAGGTGGATGTCCTGCAGCAGATCAAGCCGAAGATCTGGGTCGGCCTCAAACGCCCGAGCCAGCCGCTCCAGCGCCGCGCCGAACTGCGCCGTGGCCTGGCGGTAGCGGTCGTCCTGGCTTGGGGTCATGCGGCTCATCGGGGTTGGTCCGTCGCTCATGACTAGGTAGTCGCCCGCGCGCCGCCGTCCTTACGGGGGCGGCCAAGCTTTTTTGCGCGACGTCGAGGCGAGGGCCTTATCCTGGCGCAAACCTTCGGCTACGCCTCGGCTCATGACCGAGAGCACCGGATGGCTGATCGACCGGGGCGAGCAGATCGCCTGGCGGCGGGTGGATGGCGCCGGTCCGACGGTGGTCTGGCTCGGCGGTTTTCGCTCGGACATGAGCGGGACCAAGGCCCAGGCCCTGGCCGATTGGGCGACGGCGAGCGGTCGCGGACTCATTCGGTTCGACTATTTCGGCCACGGCCAGTCCTCCGGCGCCTTCACCGACGGGACCATCACCCGCTGGCGGGCCGATGCTTTGGCGGTGATCGACGCGTTGACTGAGGGGCCGTTGGTGTTGGTCGGCTCCTCGATGGGCGGCTGGCTGGCCTGCCTGGCGGCGATGGCGCGGCCGGAGCGAATGGCCGGTCTGGTGCTGGTCGCCCCCGCCGCCGACTTCACCGAGCGGCTGCTGGCGCGCGACATGGACGCCGAGGACCGGCTGGCGCTCGCCCGTGACGGGGTTTGGTTGCGCCGCTCAGACTATGGCGATCCCGATCCGATCACCCGCGCGCTGATGGACGATGGCGCCCGCTGGTCGATCCTGCCTGGCCCCATCCGCCTGGGCGCGCCGGTCCGCATCCTGCAAGGACAGGCCGACGACGCCGTGCCCTGGCGCCACGCCCTGATGCTGGCCGAGGCGATCGAGGATGCGGACCTGGTGTTCACCCTGATCCGCGACGGCGACCACCGCCTGTCGCGGCCCCAGGACCTGACCCGGCTGATCGGAGCGGTGGAGGAGGTTTGCGGCTAACCCTAGCCGCCGGCCGCCAGGATCGCCGCCAACCCCTCGCGATAGGTCGGATACATTGGCCGCCAGCCCAGCTCGGCCTTGGCGCGAGCGTTTGAGACGCGCTTGTTTTCGGCATAGAAGCGCCGGCTGGCCGGACTGACCGCCGGGTCGTCGAAAGCGATCTGCGGCGGCGGCGCGATTCCCAGCAGGGTCGCTGCGTGGGCGGTCACGTCCTGAGGCGGGCAGGGCAGGTCGTCGCAGACATTGTAGATCCCACCGGGCCGTCGCCGCGCGATCGACGCCTCCAGCGCGGCGGCCAGGTCATCAACATGCACGCGTGAGAACACCTGACCTGGCTTGATGATCTGCTGGGTGGTCCCCTCGCGCAGGCGGTCGAAGGCCGAACGGCCGGGGCCATAGAGGCCCGGCAGCCGGAAGATGGCCACCGCCGCTGCGGGCGTCCGCGCGCCCAGCGCCAGCCAGGCCTGCTCCGCCGCCACCCGCCGCCGTCCCTGGGCGGATAGCGGGGCCAGCTCGCTGTTCTCGGTCACCCAGCGGCCATGGCGATCGCCGTAGACCCCTGTGGTCGACAGATAGCCGATCCAGCGCGTGCGCGTGGACGCCGCCAGCACGGGCGCAAGCGCGGCGATACCCGGGCAGCCGTCCTCGCCCGGCGGGGCGGAGACCAGCACCGCGTCGCAGGCGCGGAGTGTCGCCGCGACCGCGGCCGTATCGGCGAGATTGATCGGCGCGAGTCCTCTGGCCGCCAGAGCGGTCTGTGCTCGCGGGTTCCGCACTGTGCCGCTAACCCGCCAGCCCCTTGCGTCGAGGCGGCGGACCAGCGCTAGCGCGCTGAAGCCCGGTCCAAACAGAAACAGCCTTGGGGCGTCGATCATGTGCAAGCCGATAAGCGTCCTGGCCTTAGCCAGCAACCGCGCCGCATGCCGGCGTCGTCATTCGGCCGCCGCGCTATTCCACCGTAACCGACTTGGCCAGGTTTCGCGGCTGATCGACGTCCGCGCCCTTCTGCACCGCCACATAATAGGCCAGCAGCTGGATCGAGGCCGCCATCACCAGGGGCGCGATCAAGGGATCGCAGGTCGGGGCGACGATCACCCGAGCGCCCTCCGGCGCCAGCGCCGCGCCGGCCTCGTCGGTCAGCAGAATCACCCGGCCGCCGCGGGCGATCACCTCGCTCATGTTCGAGGCGGTTTTTTCGAAGAAGCCGTCCGAGGGGGCGATCACGATCACCGGCGTGGCCTCATCGACCAGGGCGATCGGGCCATGTTTCAGCTCGCCTGCGGCATAGCCTTCGGCGTGGATGTAGCTGATCTCCTTCAGCTTCAGCGCCCCTTCCATGGCCAGGGGGAACATGGCCCCGCGGCCGAGATAGAGCACGTCGCGGGCGCGGGCGACCTCGGGGGCCAGGGCGCGGATGGTCTCCTCGACCATCAGCGATTCGGCCAATAGGCGAGGGGCCTCGAGCAGCACCTGCACCAACCGCGCCTCCTCGGCGGCGTCGATGCGGCCGCGCTGGGCGGCGGCGGCCACGGCCAGGGCGGTCAGCACGCTGACCTGGGCGGTGAAGGCCTTGGTCGAGGCGACTCCGATCTCGGGTCCGGCGTGCGTGGGCCACAGCACGTCGGCCTCGCGGGCCATGGTCGATTGGTGGGCGTTGACGATGGCGGCGGTGGCCAGGCCCTTGTCCTTGCACCAGCGCAGAGCGGCCAGGGTGTCGGCGGTCTCGCCCGACTGGCTGGCCGCGACGGCCAGCGTCCCCGCGCGCAGGGCCGGTTCGCGGTAGCGGAATTCCGAGGCGATCTCGACATCCACCGGCAGGTCGGCCAACCGCTCGAACAGATAGCGACCGATCTGGGCGGCGTAGGAGGCGGTGCCGCAGGCGACGATCTGGATCCGGTCGATGGCGGTGAAGTCGAAATCGGCCGGCGGCCGCGCCTTGCCGGCGATCGGGTCGACATAGGCCGACAGGGTGTTGCGGCAGCTGTCGGGCTGGTCATGGATCTCCTTTTCCATGAAGTGCCGGTAATTGCCCTTCTCCACCAGAGCCGCGGAGGCGGGCACGGTGCGCACAGCCCGCTCCACCGCTGCGCCGCTCGCATCGAAGATCAGCGCCTGATCGTGGTCGATGGCGACGTAGTCGCCCTCCTCCAGATAGGCGATGCGGTTGGTGAACGGCCCGACCGCCAGGGCGTCGGAGCCGATGAACATCTCGCCCTCGCCATAACCGACCACCAGCGGACTGCCGCGCCGCGCGCCCATGACCAGGGTGTCGTGGCCTTGCACCAGCACGCCGATGGCGTAGGCGCCGGCCAGGCGGGCGAGGGCGGTCTTCAGCGCCGCGAGCGGCGCCTGTCCGGCCTCGATCTCGCGGTCGATCAGGTGGGCGATGACCTCGGTGTCGGTGTCGCTGGTGAATATCCGGCCCTGCGCGATCAATTCGCGCTTCAGTTCGGCGAAGTTCTCGATGATCCCGTTGTGCACGACTGCCACCCGGCCCGCGACCTGGGGGTGGGCGTTGCGGGTGGTGGGCGCGCCGTGGGTGGCCCAGCGGGTATGGCCGATGCCGGTGAGACCGGACAGCGGCTCTGCGCGCAGGGCGTCCTCCAGGGCGCGGATCTTGCCGGCCGCGCGGCGCCGGTCCAGCCGGCCAGCCTCGACGGCCGCCACGCCCGCCGAATCATAGCCGCGGTATTCCAGCCGCCTCAGGCTGTCGATCAGCCGCTCCGCGACCGGGGTCTTGCCGACGATGCCAATGATGCCGCACATTTTGCTACTACTTCCGCGCGCTTGGGGGCGGGGAAGGGGATCGCTTCCCTGGGCGCCAGGTTTGATCTAAGGGCGCCGCGATGAACGCGGCATGATCGGGCTTTAGCACCGGGCGTTCATGCGTCGAATAAAAACCGATTACCGATCGTTACCCACTGTGAACACGGCCAAGAGCCCGGCCACCTTCCACCAGGCCCTTCGCTGATTTAAACCAAACCTGCGTGCGCCGTTCACCCGATTGTCAGCACGAGCCGGGTATCAAATGTTCGCACCTCTGGAGATCACCACCCCCATGACCAAGCGGGTCTATTTCGGCACCGACGGCATTCGCGGCCAGGCCAACCGGCATCCGATGACGGCGGAGATCGCCCTGCGCGTCGGTCTGGCCGCCGGTAAGCTGTTCCGCTCCGGCGGTGATCGTCGCCACCTGGTGGTGATCGGCAAGGACACCCGCCTGTCCGGCTACATGATCGAGCCGGCCCTGGTCGCCGGCTTCACCAGCGTCGGCATGGATGTGCGCCTGTTCGGGCCGTTGCCGACGCCGGGCGTGGCCATGATGACCCGCTCGATGCGCGCCGATCTGGGCGTGATGATCTCGGCCTCGCACAACAATTTCGCCGACAACGGCATCAAGCTGTTCGGGCCGGACGGCTACAAGCTGTCGGACGAGACCGAACTGGCCATCGAGGCCCTGATGGGCGAGGGGCTACAGGAGGGGCTGGCCGAGCCGACCGACCTGGGCCGGGTGCTGCGGGTCGACGACGCCCAGGCCCGCTACGTCGAGATCGTCAAGGCGACCTTCCCGCGCCAGCTCAATCTCAACGGCCTGCGCGTGGTCATCGATTGCGCCAACGGCGCCGCCTACAAGGTCGCCCCCACCGCCCTCTATGAGCTGGGCGCCGAGGTGAAAGAGGTCGGGGTCAGCCCCAACGGTTTCAATATCAACGAGGAATGCGGCTCGACCTATCCCCAGACCATGGCCAAGGCGGTCAAGGAATACCGGGCCGACATCGGCATCGCCCTTGATGGCGACGCCGACCGGCTGGTGATCTGCGACGAGAAGGGTCAGGTGGTCGACGGCGATCAGATCATGGCGATCATCGCCGACAGCTGGGCCAAGACCGACAAGCTCAAGGGCGGCGGCGTGGTGGCCACGGTGATGTCCAACCTGGGGCTGGAGCGGTTCCTGGGTCAGCGAGGGATGAAGCTCGACCGCACGGCGGTCGGCGACCGCCATGTGATGGCCCGGATGCGCGAAGGCGGCTTCAACCTCGGCGGTGAGCAGTCCGGCCACGTGATCCTGTCCGACTATTCGACCACCGGCGATGGCCTGATCGCGGCGCTGCAGGTGCTCAAGGTGCTGGTCGAGACCGGCCAGCCGATGAGCGCGCTGGCCCGCCAGTTCGAGCCCGTGCCGCAGAAGCTGGAGAACGTGCGCTTCAACGGCGCCGGCAAGCCGCTCGAGCACGCCGAGGTCAAGGCGGCCATCGCCGCTGGTGAAGCGCGCTTGAATGGCTCCGGCCGCCTCCTGGTCCGCGCCTCGGGGACGGAACCGCTGATCCGGGTCATGGCCGAGGGCGACGACGCAACCCTGGTGGCCCAGGTGGTCCGCGACATCGCCGGCGTGGTGAAGGCCGCGGGGGCGTAGATATTTCCTTCTCCCGTCGGGAGACGTGTTTCTCACCAATTCCCTTGCTTTCTCCAGCCCGACCGCCTACCTACGCCGCCCATCACACACGCGGACGTTCGGCGGCGCCAGGTCAATCCCTGTCGCAACCGTTCCGGTCCTCTGGGAGACCAGGGGTTTGTCCGCGGAGGCGCACCGGAAGAAGGAGACACTCCAATGGCGCTACCCGAATTCTCTATGCGACAGCTTCTGGAAGCTGGCGCCCACTTCGGCCACCAGACCCATCGCTGGAACCCGAAGATGGAGCGCTACATCTTCGGCAGCCGCTCCAACATCCACATCATCGACCTGTCGCAGACCATTCCGCTGCTGCATCAGGCCCTGGTCAAGGTGCGCGAAGTCAGCGCCGCCGGCGGCCGGGTGCTGTTCGTCGGCACCAAGCGTCAGGCTTCTGATCCGGTCGCCCAGTCGGCCCGCCGCTGCGCGCAGTACTATGTCAATCACCGCTGGCTCGGCGGCACCTTGACCAACTGGCGCACCATCTCCGGCTCGATCGCGCGTCTGCGTGAGCTGGAAGGCGTGCTGGGCGGCCACGGCGAAGGCCGCACCAAGAAGGAGCTGCTACAGCTGACCCGCGAGCGCGACAAGCTGGAGCTGTCCTTGGGCGGCATCAAGGACATGGGCGGCATCCCCGACCTGATGTTCGTGATCGACACCAACAAGGAAGCCATCGCGATTCAAGAGGCGCGCAAGCTCAACATACCGGTGGTGGCCATCCTCGACACCAATTGCGATCCCAACGGCATTACCTATCCGATCCCCGGCAATGACGATGCGGCGCGCGCGCTGCAGCTCTATTGCGACCTGATCGCCGATTCGGTGCTCGACGGGCTGGCCCAGGGCCAGGCGGCGCTTGGCGTCGATCTGGGCGCCTCGGAAGCGCCGAGCGAGCCGGTGCTGAGCCTGGCTTCCGACATTTCGGCGCCGGAAGACGCCGAAGCGCGGACCGAGGCGGCGCTGGACGCGGTGGCCGAGGAGCCGGCCGTCGGCTGATCCAACGGATGCGCGGCGGTTTGCGCCGCCGCGCCCCCTATCCTGAAACCGGCGGCTGGGCTAAAGGCTCGGCCGCTTGATCCTATTTTGAAACTGGAGAACCTCCATGGCGGAGATCACGGCCGGCCTGGTGAAGGAACTGCGCGAAAAGTCGGGCGCGGGCATGATGGACTGCAAGCGCGCGCTGCAGGAGAACGGCGGCGACGTCGAGCTGGCCATCGACTGGTTGCGGACCAAGGGTCTGTCCAAGGCGGCCAAGAAGGCCGACCGCGTGGCGGCCGAGGGCCTGGTGGCCATCGCCCTGCGCCAAAGCGGCGCGGGCATGACCGGCGCGGTGATCGAGCTGAACGCCGAAACCGACTTCGTTTCGCGTAACGAGCTGTTCCAGAACGCCGCGCGCAAGACCGCTCAGGTGGCCCTGGACACTGACGGCTCGGTCGAGGCGATCAACGCCGCCAAGACCGCGGACGGTGAGACGGTCGCCGAATCGATCACCAATCTGGTGGCCACCATCGGCGAGAACATGCTGGTGCGCCGCGCCGCCCGCTTCGCGGTCGAGACCGGGGCGATCGGCGGCTATGTGCACAACGCCGTGGTGCCGGACCAGCTGGGCCGCATCGGCGTGCTGGTGGCGCTAGACGGCGCCGGCGATCAGGCGAAGCTGCAGGAACTAGCGCGCAAAATCGCCATCCACGTGGCCGCCACCGCGCCCCTGTCGCTGTCGACCGACGACCTCGACCCCGAGGCGGTCGCGCGCGAACGCGCCATCTTCACCGAACAGGCGCTGGAATCGGGCAAGCCCGCAGGCGTCGTCGAAAAGATGGTCGAGGGCCGGATCCGCAAGTTCTATGAGGAAGTCGTGCTGCTCAAGCAGGCCTTCGTTATGAACCCGGACCAGACCATCGAGCAACTGGTCGCTGAAGCGTCCAAGACCCTCGGCTCCCCCGTCGCGGTCAAGGGCTTCGTGCGCCTGGCCCTCGGCGAAGGCGTGGAGAAGAAGACCGAAGACTTCGCGGCGGAAGTGGCCGCGGTCACCGGGCAGGGCTGATCGGTTTTGACGTCGCTTCATGGCGGGGTCGAGTGCGATCCCGCCAGTCAACCAATCTGGTCGCCGCTCGACCCGCCGGAGATGACCGGTATCTTGGCGCAACCGCCACAAGACGAATGAAGCCGCCAGTCCCA
>Ga0302196_10005387_pt1 | contig 11463 bp, 11 predicted proteins | sample II_Bog_N1_3_FD_198794 | JGI IMG/M metagenome (GOLD analysis project Ga0302196, IMG submission 198794) | Peat permafrost microbial communities from Stordalen Mire near Abisko, Sweden - II_Bog_N1_3 | ecosystem: Environmental > Terrestrial > Soil > Wetlands > Peat | place: Sweden: Abisko...
GCGGATCAGCCACTTGCGCGTGCCGTCGACGCTGACCTGACGATCGACCACCTCTGGCCGGGCCAGAGAGAAGCTTTCGTCCAGCCGCGCGCGGGTCTGCTTGTCGACATTGGTCATGGCGTCGAAGGTGGTCGCGCCGTGCTGGTGCAACCACCGCCAGAGCTGGCCCGTCCGCATGCGCGCCTTGTCCGGCGCGCAAATCCCCGCCTCGACCAAGGCGGCGGCCAATTGAGGCCGGGTCAGTCCCGAAAGGTTGGGCCGCAACAAGTTAGGCCGTGACGGGGCCCCACGGCTCGAAGCGGACGCGCCAGCCGCGCGGGAGAGATCCAAACTGACGCCCAAAACGTATGGGTTCCTTATGATTGCGAACCTTGCCATAGCAGATGCGCGCTTCACGCCCAAATTTAAGCCCGTCTATGATCGGCGGATCGACAACGCCGTTTCGCGGGCGCGCGCGGCGTGCGAAGATCGAAGCTGGATACGGGGCGCCGCCATGGGCGTCATCGTGGGCCCGGACGAGAGCGCGAACCTGTCGAAATCTCCCGCCGCCGCCGTCATGGCCGAGGACTCGGCCGCATTCGCCGATCTGGTGGAGCGCATCGCCGCGCACGCCGACCGGGCGGCGTTCACGCGCCTGTTTTCCTATTATGGCCCTCGGGTGAAAGGCTATCTGTTGCGACTTGGTCTGGAAGCCGCCCAGGCCGAGGAGCTGACCCAGGATGTGATGGTCGCGGTCTGGCGCAAGGCCGCCAGCTTTGACCGGCGTCAGGCCTCGGCCGCGACCTGGATCTTCCGCATCGCGCGCAACCGGCGCATCGACGTGCTGCGCCAGGAGCGCCGCGCCAAGCTGGACGCCCATGATCCGGCGTTCCAGCCCGCCGCAGAAACCGCGCCCGACGCCGCCGCCCAAGCCAGCGAACGCGAGACGATGGTGCGCCGGGCGATGGCCGAACTTCCGCCGGAACAGCGCGAACTGATCCGCGAGGCGTTTTACGAGGATCGCTCGCACCGCCAGATCGCCGACGCGACCGGCATGCCCCTGGGCACCGTCAAGTCCCGATTGCGCCTAGCCATGGCCAAGTTGAAACTGCGATTGGACGGCGACGATTTTGGAAAGGAGGGATGATCCGACCATGAACGCGCACTCCCTCAACACCCTGTTCGACGCGCGGATGTCCGATCCGGCGATCAGCCTTTTGGCCCGCACCACGGCGGCGATGCGCGCCGATCCGGACTATTTCCAGCGCGAGGACGACATCGCCAGCGCGGTGTTCCTGGCCGAGGAAACGCCGACAGCGTTGGCCGACGAGGCCCTGGCGCGGGCCCTGGCTCGGATCGACCAGGACGCGGACCTCGACCGTCAAGCCTTTCAACGGACCGAACAACAGGATCCATGGGCGGCCGAACTGGCGGCTCTGCCGTCTCCCCTGCGCGAGGCCGCGATGGAGGCGCTGAAGCATCGGCGCTGGAGCTTCGGCGGCTTCGGCATCCGGCGCTTGGCGCTTGTGGCCGGCGACGGAACTCAGGCGGAACTGTTGCGTGTCGAGCCCGGCTTCGGCGCCGCCGCGCACGACCATGACGCGGACGAACTGACCCTGATCGTGACCGGGGCCTATGACGACGGCCACGGCCGGTATCAATCCGGCGACCTGTCCCTGGCCAAGCCTGGCTTTACGCACGCGCCCAAGGCCGAGATGGGCGAGGTCTGCTATCTGCTGGCCGTCACCTACGGACCGCCCAAGTTCCTAGGCGCGTTCGGCCTGTTGCAGACCGCGTTGGGCTTTCCCTGGACGCCCAAGGCCGACTAATACCAACAGCTCTTGAGGCTGACGCGAGGCTGCTTCCAAAATCCTCATCCTGAGGCGCCCGCAACGCGGGCCTCGAAGGACGCAATCACGGCGCCGCAGCAACGTCCTTCGAGGCTCTCCGCTTCGCTACGAGCACCTCAGGATGAGGACCCAAGAGTCAATTTCAATGGCCGATGGTATAAGGCCGCCCCGACGCCTTTGCGCCGGGCTCGCCTTGGTTTAGCGTCGCTCCAAACAAATGTTTGAGGAGAGACGCCGATGAAAGCCCTGTTGAGCAAGAGCGCGGGCGGGCCGGAAACCCTGGTCATCGACGACCTGCCGGGCCTGCAGCCCAAGCCCGGTCATGTGGTGGTTCAGGTCAAGGCCTGCGGCGTCAACTATCCCGACGTGCTGATCATCGAGGACAAGTACCAGTTCAAGCCCGCGCGCCCGTTCGCGCCCGGCGGCGAGATTTCCGGCGTGGTCAAGGCGGTCGGCGAGGGCGTCACCAACGTCAAGGTCGGCCAGCGGGTGCTGGGCAATACCGGCTGGGGCGGCATGGCCGAGGAGCTGGCGCTGGAAGCCGGCCGCCTGATCCCGATTCCCGACTCCATGCCGTTCGACGAAGCCGCCGCCTTCATCATGACCTATGGCACCTCCTATTACGGGCTGAAGGACCGCGGCTTCCTGAAGCCGGGCCAGACCCTGCTGGTGCTGGGCGCGGCGGGCGGCGTCGGCCTGGCGGCGGTGGAGCTGGGCAAGGCGATGGGCGCGCGGGTGATCGCGGCGGCCTCGTCCCAGGCCAAGGTCGACCTGGCGATCAAGCACGGCGCCGACGCCGGCGTGGTCTATCCGATGGGACCGTTCGACAAGGACGGCGCCAAGGCCCTGGCCAACCAGTTCAAGGAAGCCTGCGGCGAGGGCGGCGCGAACGTGGTCTATGACGGGGTCGGCGGCGACTATGCCGAGGCGGCGATCCGCTGCATGGCCTGGGAAGGTCGTTTTCTGGTGGTTGGTTTCCCCGCCGGCATCCCGCGCATCCCGCTGAACCTGGCCCTGCTGAAAAGCTGCGATATCGCCGGGGTGTTCTGGGGCGCGGCGGTGGCGCGCGATCCGGCGGCGCACCAGCAGAACGTCAAAGAGCTGATGGACCTCTACGCCGCCGGCAAGATCAAGCCCTACGTCTCGGAACGCTTCCCCCTGGCCAAGGCCGCCGACGCCATCGCCCACCTGGCCAGCCGCAAGGCCATGGGCAAGGTCGTGGTGACGATGGACTGAGGGTTATGCAGCCGGTGCGGGATTCGACGCGCCGGCTGCGCCGCCGGACTAACCCAGGGCCGGCCGGATGAAGCCGAAGATCCAAGGGACCAGATAGGCGCTCGCCGCCTGCAGGACGATGATCGCGATCACCGGACTGAGGTCGAAGCCGCCCAGCGGCGGCATGATGCGCTGGATCGGGCGCAGCACGGGCCGCGTCACGGCGTCCAGGAAAAGCACCACCTGACGCGCCACCGGATGGCGCAGATTGATCACGTCGAACGCCACCAGCCAGCTGAGCACGGCGCTGATGACGATCGCCAGCACCAGCAGGTTGATCAACTGAATGATGATATATTCCAGAAAGCCGCCCATGAAGGTCCCACCGTTGATGTCGCCCGCTTCTAGCTCGCGCCCGACCTCGTCGGCAAGCGACCTCGCTTGACAGCGCCCCACCCCCACTCTTATGTGCGCGCCGACCCGAGCATGCCCTCAAAAAGCGCGCCCAGGGGGCCGTAGCTCAGTTGGTAGAGCGCCTCGTTCGCAATGAGGAGGTCTGGGGTTCGACTCCCCACGGCTCCACCAGGCCCGCCTGTAAAATCCGCTTGTGGAGCGGATCGGCTGGTTTGCTGGTGAAGGCGCCCGCCAACCCTCAGATGTATTTCTAATTTGCGCCAACGGATGACCGGCATGTTCGCCTCGGGCGCGCCGACTCAGTCGGGCGCGTTGCGGGACGCGGACCTGACGATGATGGATAGCGGCGGGCAGTTTTCTCGCCTCTATTATTGAGCGATCTTCGCGCTGATCGGCGGCGGCGCAGCCCCTGCCCGAACGGTAGGGCCCGAGCGGTAAAGATCAGCGCGCGGGCGCGTGTATCTCGGCGATATAGCCGCCGGGAAAGCGAACCATCGCGGCGTCGCGTCCATCGACCTGGTAAGGACCGGCCACGATCTCGGCTCCCGCCGCCGTCGCCTTGGCCAGGGTTTCGGACAGCTTGGCCACCTCATAGCCGGTCAATTCGCGTCCGTAAGGCCAGGGCAGATGGCCGTCCGTCACCAACACGGTCAGTTTGCCGAAGGTCGAAGTCACGCGGATCCGGCGGTAGAGTTCGCCGGGCCGCCCGATCTCGGCGCCGGGCGCCTTGGGGTCATCAGCGACCACGCGCCCGCCGGAAAAGGTCGTGAAATCGCGAACGAACACATCCACCTGATCGCTCGACAGATAGACCCGGTTCTCGGGCACGGTGGCCAGAGGAGCGTAGGAGGGCGCAGTCGTGTGCCAATAGAGCTGCATGTTTACGCCGCCGGGCCAGCGGATGACGGCGTCGCGGCCGATTGGATCTGGGAACGGCGAGACCACCACCTCGGCCCCGGCGTGGCGCGCGGCCGCGACCGCCGCGTCCATATCGGTCACCAGATAACCGGTGCGCTCCTCGCCGAACGGGTAAGGGATCGGTGTCTGGAAACCGAATACCGACAGCAGACCCACCGGCGTGGTTACGGCTCGAAACCGCGTGGCGCTTGGGGTCGGCGTGACGTCCATCACCGCCGGCTTGCTGGCCTGACCGCCGAACACGGCGACGAAGCTGTCCACGAACCGGTCCAGATCCGCGGGCGCGACATAGACATGGGTCGAGTCGTATTGCGGCCCGACCGCGAAGCCCTGCGCCGCCTGCTGCGCCGTTGCGCGGTCGCAGGGGCCGGCGGCGCTCAGAAGAAGCGCTGTGAAAGCCAACACTTTCAGCCTAGGCATGAACAGCCTCCCATTGTGGCGCGGGCGATATAGCTGGATCCCACACCGCGATGGCAAGCCTATGAAGCCTATCAAAGGCAACGCCGGTCCGGCCGGGGCCAAGGGCCGCGGCGGCCCCACCACGACCTTCGCGCCACCGACGCCCAAGGTCACCCGTCAGAAGCGCGCCAAGGTCCTGAGCGCCGCTGAACGCGCCGCCTTCCTGGCGCCCCGGCCCGATCTCAAACCGAAATAGGCCGATCCTTAATAACAGGCGTTATCGCGATTCACGCCGACGGCGCGAGGTCAGGCCAGCACCGCGGCGGCGGCGTCAAGAATGGCGTCCGCGTCGAGACGATAGGCGCGGTAAAGGTCCGGCACGTCGCCAGACTGGCCGAAACGGTCGACGCCGAGGGCCGACACGCGATGGCCGCGCACACCTCCGAGCCAGGACAGGGTTCCTGGCGGGCCATCTATGACTGTTACGAGGCCGGCGCCGGGCGCGAGCGCGGTCAGCAGCCGGTCGGCGTGCGAACCCGCGCTTCCAACAGCGTTCAGCGCCCTGGACCACCCTCGATGCAGCCGATCAGGACTGGGAACGGCCAATAGACCGGCGCCGGGGATGTCCTCAAGAATCTGCTCGAACGCATCGCGGGCTTCCGGCGCGACGGCGCCGGTATAGACAACGGCTAGTTCAGCGCCGGGCTTGGGCTCGACCTGCCAATAGGCGCCCTCAATCAGGTCGCGGCGAAAGGCGTCGCCCGGCGTCCGCTCCGGCTGATCCAACACCCGGGTGGACAGGCGCAGATAGACCGAGCCGCCGTCAGGCTGCTGCAGGTGATCGAAGCCCCAGCGCATGATCTCGGTCAACTCATCGACGAAGGCCGGCTCGAAATAGCTGAGTCCCGCCTGGGCCATGCCGATCAACGGGGTGTGGATCGACTGGTGCGCCCCGCCTTCGGGCGCCAGGGTCAGCCCGGCCGGCGTCGCCACCAGCATGAAGCGGGCGTCCTGGTAGCAGGCGTAGTTCAGCGCATCGAGGCCCCGGTTGATGAAAGGGTCGTACAGCGTGCCGATCGGGATCACCCGATGGCCGAACAGCGGTCCGGTCAGGCCCAGCGCGCCGAGCAGCAGGAACAGGTTGTTCTCGGCTATGCCCAGCTCGATATGCTGGCCGCTCGGTCCCATGGTCCAACGCTGGGGCGATGCGATCTTGGAATCGCGGAACTGATCGTGACGGGCCTCGCGGGCGAACAGGCCGCGTTGATTGACGAAACCGCCCAGATTGGTCGAGACCGTCACGTCCGGCGAGGTGGTGACGATGGCGTCGGCCAGCGGGCCGCCAGCGCGGGCCAGATCGTTGAGGATCTTACCGAACGCCACCTGGGTCGACTGCCGGCCCCGCGGGCTTGGGAACGTCGACGCATCCGGCACGGCGATCGTCGGCGCCGTTGGCCGATCGGCCCGGCGACCGGCGAAGGGCGTGGTCTTCAGGAATGCGGCGTAGTCGTCGGGCGAACGCGGCAAACCGACAAAGGGATCCCATTCCCGGCCTTCCGGCACTTCCATCCGTGAACGGAAGGTCTCCATCTGGGTCTCGGTCATCAGGCCGGAATGGTTGTCCTTGTGGCCCTGAAACGGCAGACCGAAGCCCTTGATGGTGTAAACGATAAAGAACTTCGGGCGCTCGTCCCGAACGGCGTGGAACGAATCCAGCAACAGGCCCAGATCGTGCCCGGCCAGATTGGTCATTAACCCCGCCAGCGTGTCGTCGTCATAGCTGGCCAGTAAAGAGCCCACCCCATGGCGGGCGCCGATATCGGCCAGCAGCTGCGCCCGCCAGGCGGCGCCGCCTTGGAACGCCAGCGCCGAATAGAGGTCGTTGGGACACTCGTCGATCCAGCGCTCCAGATCCGCCCCGCCCGGCTGGGCGAACGCGGTCTGCAGGCGCCGTCCATATTTCAGCGTGATCACGTCCCATCCGACCGCTTTGAAGATGTCGGAAAATCGCAAGAACATGCTGTCGGACGTAGTCGCGTCCAGGCTCTGGCGATTGTAGTCGACCACCCACCAGCAATTGCGCAGATCGTGCTTGGCGCCCTCGATCACGCACTCATAGATATTGCCTTCATCCAGCTCTGCGTCGCCCAGCAATGAGATCATCCGGCCGGTGCGCTCGGCCGGCATCGCGCGGTGGGCCAGCAGATAGTCCTGGGCGATCGAGGCGAAAGCGGTCATCGCCACGCCCAACCCGACCGAGCCGGTGGAGAAATCCACGTCGTCTCGGTCCTTGGTGCGCGAGGGATAGGACTGGGCGCCGCCGAAGCCGCGGAATCGCTGAAGCTGGTCCAGGGTCTGCCGGCCGTAAAGGTACTGGATGGCGTGGAACACCGGACTGGCGTGCGGCTTGACCGCCACGCGGTCGTCCGGCCGCAGCACCGAAAAATACAGCGCCGACATGATGCTGGCCATGGAGGCTGACGAGGCCTGGTGTCCGCCGACCTTCAGGCCATCGCGGCTTTCGCGCACATGGTTGGCGTTGTGGATGGTCCAGGCCGACAGCCACTGCACCTTGCGATCCAGATCCGAGATCAGATCCAGGGCGTCATTGGCCAGGTGTGGTGGGGCCAAGTGCGGCGGGGCCAGACGTGGGGCGGCCGGCGGCCTCGGCGAGGGCGACGGACGGTTCACCGGACCTTCTTGAGGACTCGCACCGTGACCACCGGCCCGGTCCTTGGCGCCTTCACCGGGACCGGCGGGGGCGAGGCCTTGATGACGGCGCGGGCGCGCAGCTTGTCCAGCGGCGGCGGGTCCAGCCGGAAGTCGCCGGCGCGGCCCAGGCGAGCGTTGCAGGCGGGACAGCGCACCGCATCGTCGTCCGGACCCTCCGGCGGCGGCGTGAACGCCGTCCCGCATGGTTTGCATTTCCAGGTATAGATCACTGGCGCTGGCGCAGCCGGCGCCTCGGCGGGAGCGCTGTCGACGGGCGCGGGCGGCGGCGAGCTCCCCAGCTTCAGGTGCAGAATTGGACGACGGGCGCGCTCGTTCATTATTTCACGGTGGGTGGTTGAATCTGATTTGATTGCTGCACTATCGGCGCGGCAAGCTCAAGCTTGACCAGAGTCTTGGTCAATCCGTCGCGGCGGCGCGGCCGCTGTGAACGCCAGTTATGAAAACGACGCCGGCGACCGCGCCGATCGCCTTAACCACTGCGTCCGAGATCCGCGCGTCGCGCCCTGGAACCAACAGTTGGCCCATCTCCAGGCCCAGCGCGCCGCACACCACGGCCAGCGCGACCCAGAACCGCTGGCGCGGATAGGCGACGGAAAACGCGGCGCCCAACGCGAGATAGGCGGCGAACCGCTCTATCGACGGATGGCCGAACTGCGGGCGCAGGCCCACGGGTCCTAGCGTCATGACCACGATGGCCGCGGCAAGGCCCCAGGCGGCGACTAAGGCGAGGTTCTTTGTCATCGATGCGTGAACTGCCAGCTGGCGATGGCGAAATCATGGTCGCGCGAATCTTGCCAAACCCCCAAGATCGAGAGCGCCGCCGCCGCGATGCACCCGAAAGACCCAAACTGACCCACCAGAACGACATATCGGGCGCAGACGCCAAGCGCGCTCTCGGGCGCACCGGGCTTAAGGCCAGCCCGCTCGGCTTCGGCTGCTCGGCCTATTGGGCCAAGCCGGCCTTCCCGGAACGCCGCGCCCTGGCCTTGCTGGAGCAGGCGATCGACGGCGGGATCGAGCTGTTCGACACCGGGCCGATCTATGGGGCGGGCCTGGGCGAACAACGCCTGGGACAGGTCTTGCGGGCGCGGGGCGGCGTTGGGGGCGGCACGGGGGGCCTGGTGATCTGCGGCAAGGTCGGCACGCATGTCGGCGAGGGCGGCCGGGTGTTTCGCGATTGGTCCGCCGAAGCGGTCCGGACCAGCGTCAGGCGCACCCTGGACCGTCTGGGGATTGACCGCCTGGACGGGCTGCACCTGCACGGCCCCAATATCCACGAATTGCGCTCGCCGCTGTTGGAAACGCTCGAGGACCTGAAGGCCGAGGGCCTGGCCGGTTTCATCGGCGTCAATTCGTTCGACCCCGAGGTGGTCCGGCTGGGCCTGACCATCCCGTTGTTCGATAGTTTCATGGTCGAATACAATCTGATCCACAAAGCCAACGCCGTCCTGCTGCAGGAGATTTCGGCCGCTGGCCGCGCCGCCATCGTCGGCTCCCCGATCGCTCAGGCGCTGTTTCGTCGCGCCTTCTGGCCGACCAGCCCCAAGGGCGCCTGGGAGCTGGGCCGCGCCCTGGTTCGCCACCGCGACGATTTTCGCGCCGCGCGGGCCTACCGATTCCTGAACCAGCTGCCGGACCTGACCGGCGCCCAGGCCGCCCTGGCCTATGTGCTGAAGTCGCCGCACGTCGCCAGCGCGGTGTTCGCCACCACGTCCAGCGCGCATCTGCGGGCGAACATCGCCGCCGCGAGCCTGACCCTGTCCGATGAGCTGATCCAGCGCATCGACGGCCTGCCGGACGCCCGCTGAGGGTCTATGTCGTCCTACTGGGTCATCAGCGCGACCCCGCCGTCGCCAGGCCGGGCAGATTTGGCCAGACGGGACAGGTGCTCCTCCGGCTCGAACACCGCGCCGGCGGCGAACAACGCCTCGATCCGGTCGGCGGACACGCCCAGCTCGCTCAGCAGCTCGGCGCTGTGCTGTCCGAGATCCGGGGCCGGATGATGGAAGCCGGCGGGCGTGCGGCTGAAATCGGCATAGGCGCGCACGCTGACCAGGTCGCCGACCCGGGGATGGCGCCAGATGTCGAACAGACCGTTCTCCCACAGCCATTGGCTTTCGATGGCCTCGGGGCCGCGCAAGGCCGGCGCGGCGGCGACGCCGGCGCTCAGCAAGGCGCCCAACGCCTCGTCCCGGGCGAATCCGGCAAGCGCTTCGGCGATGATCGCGGCCAGTTCGCCGTCGCGCGGGGCGGCCAGCGCGGCGTCAGGCTCGCCCAGGTCAAGGTTCAGCGCCGCCCCGAAAGCGCGCGCCTCGTCCGGCCGTTCGCAGACCACCGCCAGCCAGCCACCGTCGCCGCAGAGGTAAAACCGGTGCAGCGCCCGCAGACCGATGCAGTCCCGGGCGCCGACATCGTTGGGCGGGCGTCCGGCATAGGTGGTGACCTCCCCCAGTTGGAAAGTCAGGCTCTGGGCCATCAGACTGGTCAGCACCTCCTGGCCCTCGCCACTGGCCTGGCGGGCGTTCAGCGCGGCGATAACCCCAAAGGCGACCACCGCCGCCGTGGCCACGTCGTTGACCGGGATGGTGTGCAGCACCGGCTCGTCCCCGCCGCCCTGCGCCGCCATCATGCCACCCTCGGCCTGCAGCAGTGGGTCGAACCCAGGCAGCGCCACGCGGTCGCCCTGGTCGCCATAGGCGTTGATCGAGCAGGAGATGATCCGCGGATTGACCGCCTTCAGGGCCGCATAGTCGATGCCCAGGCGACGGCGGACGCCGTGCCGGTAATTGTCCAGCACCACGTCGGACTGGCGCACCAGATCGAAAAACAGTTCGACGCCGCCCGGCTGTTTCAGATCGAGCCCCAGGCCGCGCTTGCCGCGGTTATAGGCCAGGAAGCCGCCGGCGTCGCTGCGGAACGGGTCGCCGTCCATCGGCTCGACCTTGATCACCTCGGCCCCGAGATTGGCCAGGATCCCGCCCGCGTGGGCGCCGGCGATCACCGTGCCCAGGTCCAGCACGCGGACGCCAGCCAGGGGCGCGGCGCCGTTTTGCGGATCGATCAGCGGCTCCCTCGCCGCCCGCGCGGCCCAGGCCGGCGCCTCGATCTCCCGCGCCAAGCCTCGCACCGAGCCGGGATTGGCCGAAAGCTTCACCGGGCTGTCCGGCATGGACACCGTTCCAAGATCGGGGTGCTCGAAGCTGACCCGCAGCCCACCCTGCGCCACGGCGGCCCCACCGAACCAGGCTTCGCGCGGCCCCACCGGAGCGCAGGGCACGCCGGCGGCCTTCAGCGTCTCCAGCCAGTGGTCGCGCGGCTGTCTGGCCAATACCGCCGCCAGGGTGTCGCGGGCCAGCAGCGGATCCATCACCAGATCCTGCCAGTAGTCGATCAGACCCAGGGCCTGGATCGCCTTGGCGTAGAAGTTGGCGAACAGCGTGCCCAGGAACAGCCACTGGCCATCGCCGCACCGATAGAGCCGATAGCTGGGCATAGCCCCCAGCGGCGCCCCGCGCGGCAGAGGCGGGCTGGCCAGCACCCGCACCGGGCCGGTAACCTCGGCCACGCCATGCAGCCCGCTGACGGTCACCGCCTGGCCAAGGCCGCTGCGCGAACGCTCCAGCAGGGCCGCGCCAATCGCCGCGGCGGCCGTCACTGCTTGACCGTACCAGACCAGCGGCAGGATCAGGTGGATCGGCTGGTCGCCATAGGCGCCTTGGCGAAACGCCACGCCGCTGAGCGCGGTCAGCAGGCTATGGTGCGGCGGCAATTGGCTCCACGGCCCTTGCGTTCCATAGGGCGGCGTCCAGGCGTGGATCAGGGATGGATGGGCGGCTGTCAGGGTCGCCGCGTCCAGCCCCAGTCGCTCCAGAACACCCGGCGCGTGATCGAACAGCACAACGTCGGCCAGGGCGATCAACGCGCGCGCCCGATCGAGATCCGCCGCCTGGTCCAG
>Ga0302196_10005392_pt1 | contig 11460 bp, 9 predicted proteins | sample II_Bog_N1_3_FD_198794 | JGI IMG/M metagenome (GOLD analysis project Ga0302196, IMG submission 198794) | Peat permafrost microbial communities from Stordalen Mire near Abisko, Sweden - II_Bog_N1_3 | ecosystem: Environmental > Terrestrial > Soil > Wetlands > Peat | place: Sweden: Abisko, Stordalen...
CGGTCCACTTCGCCCCCGGGCTCCAGGTCGCCGGGCCGGCGATCCTCGACCAGCTGCTCGACATGGCCGAGGTGACCGGCAAGGACGATGCCGACCTCACCCGCCTGGCCCAGTACCGCGTGCTGGAACGCAAGCTCGTCGACCGACGGTCCGCCGCGGGTTCGCACGAGGAGTTCCTCCGTACGTGTGACATCCGCGTGGCCGTCCACGAGGACACGGCGCCGGAGGCCGACCGACTCCACGAGTTGGCACTTCGCACCAACCAGCTCAACTTCACCAAACGGCGCCTGAGTCGCGACGAGTTCGCCGAGATGGTGGCCGATCCCGACATGGTGTCCGGCTACCTCGAGGTGTCCGACCGCTACGGCGAGTACGGGATCTGCGGCTTCTACGCCCTCGACCGGCGCACGGGTGCGCTCAGCGACTTCCTGTTCTCGTGCCGTGTGATGGGCATGGGCGTCGAACAGTGGCTCTACGACCGGCTCGGTCGGCCCGAACTCGAGGTCGTCGGCGATGTGGCCTCCACGCTGTCCGGTTCCGTCGACTGGATCACACTGGTCGACGGGGCGATGCCGTCCTCCGGGCTCTCCGTCGACAGGACAGGGGACGGGCGGGTGACCCGGCCAGCGGCCGAACGACCTGACCGGACCGGTCGCATCCTCATCGTCGGTGGGTGTGACCTGAGCACCACGGCAGATTTCCTCGGTGGCGACATCGTCACCGAGTTCGCCCACCCCGGCGAGACGGGGGCGTTCATCCACGCCGGTCACACCGAGACACTCCGTCAGTCGGCGACCGGGCTCACGCAGGACCAGGCGGACCTGGTCGCCATACTCCCCCTCGTGGATGCCGGCACGTACCGGTCTGCCGCTGTGGTCGACCCCGACTACGACACCCTGGTCCTCAGCGTCCTGACCGACTACACCCAGGGCCTCTACCGTCACCGCTCGACCGGGCTGGTGGTTCCCTGGAACCAGTACACCTTGGACGTGACCGATCCGGCCCATCGGGCCCGACTGGTCCAGCGCCACGCACGCGAGTCGATGGACGACGCCTGGTTCGCCTGGTTCGCGGAGTCCTTCGAACCGCTCGGCGGCATCACCCCCGAACGGTTCCAGGAGAACATCGCCTGGCTGGCCGGGGTCATCCCCGAGCATGCCAACCTGGTCCTGGTGAACGGAGCCGAGTTCCCGCTCGACAACCCGAAGGAGCCCGATCGCCACCTGCACCACAAGGTGATGAACGCGGCCCTCGACGAGGTGGTCGCCGATCTCCCCCAGGCACGTGTGTGCGATGTACGGACCTTCATCACCACCGGCGACGACTTCACCGACCACCTCCGGCACTACCGGCGGCGCTCGTACCTGACCATGGCCGAGGAGATCCGGTCCGCAGGGGCGGCCGAACTCGAGGTCCAACCCGAACCGTGGACGACCGTCGCCTACGCCAAGGCACACCGCTTCGCCGCCCGGCGAAAGCTCGAGGTCGGACGCCTGGCCGGCAGGGTGCGGGGCACCGGGCCACAGTCGAAGTCAGCGCCGGGGCCGGGGTAGGGGCCGGGAGGCGCGACCTAACAGCTGGTGTGGACGACGAACGCCTTGGCCAACGACGCCCACTCGTAGGCGATGTTGACGAGGAGCGTCGTGCCGTGGGCACTGACCGGCACCACCACCAGCGGGATGTCGCTGCACCGGCGGAACAGCATCCTGGCCCGGGTGGCCTGGTCCCGCTCGGGAACCATCATCAGCGAGGTCCAGTGGTTACGTCGGGCCTCGGAGGCGGCGAACTCGACCTCACCCCGGGTGTCCAGCGGGTTGGCGCGGAAGCACACCACCCGGATGCCGGGCCTGGCCTTCGGGCACGGTGCCGGCGGGTAGCCACCGAGTGAGACGAGTACCACCGGCGCGAAGCCCGCCTCCGCCAACGAGATCGCCTTGGCAGCCCGCAACTGCCCCGGGTCGCCACCGAGGGCGACGATGGCGTCCACGTGGGCGGGTGCATCGGTCGGAGGCCACAGGAACAACCGTGCGGTGGCCACCACGAACACGACGGCGACCACGAACCCCAGCACCACCGCCCAGGCGGCCAGCCACCGGAGCGTGTCCCGTCGGGTTCCTGTCGTCACCGGGCGCCGAGGCCGGCCCGCAACAGCTCGAACTGCAGTGCCTCGAGCCGAGCGGTCCCGGTCTCCTGGTCGGGCTCGAGATAGTTGCCCTCGGCCCACTCGTTCCATGACTTGATCATCAGGACCTGCTGATCGACGGGGAGCCGAGCCGCCAGTTCCAGCCCACGCCGCACGTGGGCCCCGAATCGGGCAGGAGTGGCACCGGTGGCCACCACACCTCCTCGACCCGACCGGGGGGTGTTGTCCCAATTCGGATACACGGCGGGGATGATCGGCCCCGTGAACTCGGGCGGCGGGTCAGCCAGGACGTCGGCGTAGGGGAAGCGCTTCGGACCCCGGGAGAGACCCCGGTTCACCAGCCGCTCGCGTACTTTGGCCTCGGTGGTGCGGGCGAACGGGTACCGGAACAGGACGCCGGCGTCGAAGCCGTCGGCCACCTGGTCGCGATAGGGGGACTCCCCGAGGCAGGCCACCAGGTGGAGTCCACCGAGGCCGGCATCGACCGCCATCTTCTGCCAGGTCTCGACGAATCGGGCCGGCTCGGGCAGGCTTCCCGGTTGGTAGACGAAGAAGAGGGGTCGTCCCCCCACCCGGATGTAGCGGGGATCGCAGAAGGCCGGCAGGAGCGACGCGAAGTGCGCCCGGTCGTCGTCCGGCCCGGGATAGGTCTGCTCGATGAGGATCCGGTCCGGTGCACCGTGCCAGATCCCCGACCAGGACTGGTTGGCCCACGCGACACAGAAGGGGAACTCCGGCCGGCCGGAGTCCACCACCTCGTCGAGGGGACGTTCGAGCAGCCGGTGGCCGGCGAACCAGTAGTGCCAGTAACAGAATCCGGTGACCCCGTGGGCCCGGGCGAGGTCGGCCTGGGCCTGGCGGGTCTCGGCCACCCGTAGGTCGGTGAAGCCGAGGTCAGCGGGCAGGTGGGGCTGGGCGTGGCCGGCGAAGAGGGGCCGGGCCCTGGTCACGTTGGTCCACTCGGTGAACCCCTTGCCCCACCAGCGGTCGTTCTCGGGAATCGGGTGGTACTGGGGCAGGTAGAGCGCGAGTACCTCCATGGGTCGACATGCTACCGAGCAGGGCAGTCCACACCCGTGCGAGGGCAACCTCCTCGTCCGCCGCCTCCTCCCCCGCAACTACCGGACATGGGCCCCCGGGGAAGCGGGCTGGCGCACCGCCCCGGTAGTCTGTGGGGAGGAGCATCCATGGACCGATCACGAAGACTGGCCGTCAGCCTCGCCCTCAACGCCGGGTTGGTGGTCGCCCTGGTGGTGTTCGGGATCCGGGCCCACTCCTCCGGACTGGTCGCCGATGCGGGCCACGACGCCGTCGACGTCGGCGCGCTGGCCCTCTCCCTGGTGGCGGTCCGACTGACCCTCCGCCCACCCACGGCGGCCCGCTCGTTCGGCAATCACCGGGCCACCATCCTGGCCGCCCTGGCCAACGCCATCCTCATCGCCGCAGTGACCGTGCTCATCGTGGTGGACAGCATCCATCGCCTGGGGCACCCCCAGCCGGTGCGGGCCGGGATCGTGGTGGTCGTGGCCTCGGTGGCCCTGCTCGTCAACGGTGCCGCCGCGCTGGTGCTCCGCGACCGGTCCGACGACCTCAACATGCGTGGTGCGCTGCTGCACATGGTGGGCGACGCATTGGCCTCCCTGGCCGTCGTGGTGGCGGCCGCCCTCCTCCTCGCGTTCCCGTCGGCCACCTGGCTCGACCCGGCATCGGCGCTGGTGGTGGCGGTGGTGATCGCCTACCAGGCGGTCGGGATCCTGCGCAGCACCGTGGCCGTCCTGCTCGAGTCCACACCGGTCGACGTCGATCTCGAGCGGTTGACGACCACCATGGCCCGGGTGGCCGGCGTGGGCGAGGTCCATGACCTGCACGTGTGGAGCCTGTCGAGCGAGATGCGGGTGCTCTCCGCCCACCTGGTGCTGACCGGGCACCCCACCCTCGAGGAGGCCCAGGTCGTGGGGGAGCACGTCAAAGCCGCCATCGCCGTACCCTTCGGCATCGCCCACAGCACTCTCGAACTGGAGTGCGAACGGTGCCTCGACGGCGATGCCGACCCGTGCGGGATGGACGGTGTGGAGCCTGCCACCGTCAGTCTCCACCGCCACTGAGTTCCCACCGCCACTGAGTTTCCACATCTGCCACGCCCCCGACCCCCGTGGGCCACCGACCCGACCCCGGACGCGACGCAACCCCGAGTAACCGGACGGCCGAAACCGGACCAGCTCCTCGGGGCCACGCACACGGTGGCTCGGCTCCACCTGGAACCCGACCGTGTCGGACGGCCGTGTCCCAGGCACCGCACCGGACCACCCCCGGAGGGGTACCCCGGCCCGTCCCCGGACCACCTGTCGGTCACCTACGGCCCATCCGACACTCCGAGCCTCGTCCTGCGGTACCGCCTTGCGGCTGCACCCCGGACCGTATCTGGAGCCTCTCAGGGCTTCGGCTTCCCGAACTGGAGACACTGTGAACCGAGCCCGTCCAAGGGTCAAGAGCGCCGCGCGAAATCCTGAGCTTTTCCTCTACATTTCCCGGTCCGTCCCCAGGATCGCCCAAGATCTCCACCGGTACTCCCCAGGTCCACACCGGCTCCGGCACCGGTTCCGACGCCGGAACGGACGCCCCCGACGGGTGCCGTCGGACCGATAGCCTGGGCAGCCGCAGGCCCCAGTGCGAGGCGGTGCCGGGGGGCACGGGTAGGAGAGGCAGAGGGCGCGTGCGTCGATGAGCACCACCGGGGGCGAGGGACGGACGGACGGAGACGTCCGTCCCCACATGAGGCGCCGGGGAGTCCGGCGAACCCTGTCGGTAACGACAGTGGCGCTGGCCGTCCTGGTCGTCCTGGTCGCCGTCCCGTTCAACCCGATCGCCGCTCACGCAGCCGCCGACGAACAGCCGACGGTCGGCTCCCACCGTCCGACGTCGCCGGCCACGTCGGGGTCGGTCACCGCTCCGCCGCCCGACCGGATCCCGATCGCCCCCGGCACCGAGGTGCCGGCGGGGCTCGACGAGTCCGATCCGTTCCTCACCGTGGCCGCGGGCCGTTACGTGCTCGTCACCAGCGGTGGTACCGCCGGGGACCCGGTGAACGTGCCCCTGGCCACCAGTACCGATTTCGTGCACTGGTCGACCCCGGTCGATGCCCTGCCGGTCCTGCCCGGATGGGCGAGCCCCGGGTTCACCTGGGCACCCGACCTGCACCGGTTCGGCTCCACCTATGCGCTCTACTTCACGGCCATGCTCGCCCACTACGAGCCGGACACCGAGTGCATCGGGAGCGCGTTCTCCGCGTCCCCCACCGGCCCGTTCACCGCCTCGCCGACCCCACTGATCTGCCAGCTCGACCAGGGTGGCTCCATCGACCCTCGGGTCTTCGTGGACAGCGACGGCACCCCGTGGATGCTGTGGAAGTCCGACCAGAACATCGGTGGGGCGACCACCCCCACCAAGATGTGGTCGCAGCAGTTGGCGGCCGACGGCACCCACCTGCTGGGGACCCCGTCGTTCCTGCTCTCCCCCGATCGGGCCTGGCAGGGCACCATCGTCGAGGCGCCGGACATGGTCGAGGTCGACGGCGCCTACTGGGTCGTGTATTCGGCCAATTGGTACAACAGCCCCGACTACGCCATCGGGGCGGCCCGGTGCCAGAGCCCGGCCGGACCGTGCGCCGACACCACTCCCGGCCCGCTGCTGGCGTCCAACTTCCAGGGCCTCGGACCCGGTGAGGCGTCGGTCTTCCACGATCCCGCCGGGATCTGGATGCTCTACAGCCCCCGACGGTCACTTGCCCCCCAGCCCGACATCCCGGCACGGCCCGTCTACATCACCCGGCTGGGAGTCACCTCCCGCGGGCCCTACCTGGCGGACGGCCCCCTGCCGGATGCGGCGGACCTGTTGCAGCTGCCCATCTGGGCGCCCACACCCTGAACCCCGGCGCGGACGTGGGCGCGGACGTGGGCGCGCCCCGATCAGCCCCGCAGACGCCGCAGTTCGGCGGCCACGGCCTTGCCGTTGGCCTGGCCGCGGGTGGCCTTCATGACCAGACCGGTGAAGAACCCGGCCAGCTTGTCGTCGCCGTCGAGGAAGCGTCCCCACTCGTCGGGATGGTCGGCGACCGCCTGGGCCACGGTGGCCGCCAACGAGTCCTCCGACATGGCCTCGAATCCCTTGTCCCGGGCGATGGCCGCCGGATCTCCGCCACCCTGGGCGAACAACTCGGCGAGCACCGCCTTGGCCTGGGTGGCCGACAGCGATCCTGATGCCTCCAGGCTGAGGAGCTCCACGAACGTCTTCGGATCCAGCGCCCGGGCCGCGTCGGCATCGGTCGCCGCCTCGTTGGCCGTGCGGGCCAGAGCCAACGCGGAACCCACCCCGCCGGCCACCGCCTCCACCACCAGGTCGTCGAGTCCCAGGTCGACCACGGTGGTCACCTGGTCACGCTGCGCGTCGGTGGCGCCACCGGACCCCTCGAACAGGGCGACCAGGCGGGCACGACGCTCGGCCGGCATCATCCCCAGGGTGTCCCCCACCGCCCGGATCCATTCGGGATCGGGCACCAACGGCACCAGGTCGGGCTCGAGGAAGTACCGGTAGTCGTAGGCGTCCTCCTTCGACCGGAGCGTCTGGGTGCGCCCGGCACCCTCGTCCCAGTGGCGGGTCTGCTGGACAACCGCCTCGCCGGACTCGATCAGTGCGATCTGCCGTTCGGCCTCGTACTCGATGGCCCGACCGAGGGAGCGCACCGAGTTCAGGTTCTTGATCTCGCACCGGGTGCCGAACGGGTCGTCGACGGTGCGGCGGACCGACACGTTGGCGTCGACCCGCATCGAACCCTCCTCCATCTTGCCGTCGGAGGCTCCCGAGGCGACGAGGATGGCCCGGAGCTCGGTCACGTAGGCACGGGCCTGGTCGGCGGTGCGCATGTCGGGGGCGCTCACGATCTCGACCAGCGGTACCCCGGAGCGGTTGTAGTCCACCAGCGAGTAGTCGGCGCCGTGGATCCGCCCCGACGTGCCGGCGTGGGTGGTCTTGCCGGTGTCCTCTTCCATGTGGGCGCGTTCGATGCCGACCCGGAACCCGTCGGGGAGGTCGAGGTAGCCGTTCACGTTCAGGGGCTCGTCGTACTGGCTGATCTGGTAGTCCTTGGCCTGGTCCGGATAGAAGTAGTTCTTCCGGTGGAACGTCGACGGTCGGATCTCGCAGTGCAGGGCCGTGCCGATGGCCATGGCCAGCTCCACCGCCTGCTGGTTGAGCACGGGGAGCGAGCCGGGCAGGCCCAGACAGTTGGGACACACGTTGGTGTTGGGCTCGTCGCCGAACATGTTGGGACAGCCGCAGAACAGCTTGGTGGCCGTGCGCAACTCGCAATGGACCTCGAGTCCGATCACCATCTGCCAGCTCATGACGCCGCTCCGGCGGGGATCCTCGGGGCGGGAAGCTCGGGAGCCGCCGCCTCGACCACGGCCGCCACCTTGAACAGCGTGCCCTCCGACAGGGCCGGACCCAGCAGCTGGACACCGACGGGCAGTCCGTCGGCACCCGGCCCGAAGGGGACACTGACCGCCGGATGGCCGGCCAGGTTCGACGGGATGGTGCAGACATCGGAGAGGTACATGGTCAGCGGGTCGTCGACCTTGGCGCCGATGGCGAACGCCGTGGTGGGGGCCGTCGGGCCGAGCAGCACGTCACAACGCGCATACGCGGTGGCGAATCCCTCGATGATCCGGGTGCGGACCCGCAGGGCCTGGTTGTAATAGGCGTCCATGTACCCGGCCGACAGCACGTAGGTCCCGAGCATGATGCGGCGCTTGACCTCGGCACCGAACCCCTCGGAGCGGGTGGCGGTGTTCATCGCCACCGTGTCCTCGGCGTCGACCCGCAGGCCGTAGCGCACGCCGTCGTAGCGGGCCAGGTTGGACGACGCCTCGCCCGGGGCGATCAGGTAGTACGCAGAGAGCCCGTGGGCGACCTCGGGGACCGAGACCTCCTCGACCCGGGCGCCGGCCGCAGCCAGCGCGTCGGCCGCCTGGTGCACGCGGGCCACCACGTCGGGGGCGGCACCGTCGAGGAACTCGGTGAGGACGCCGACGGTCACCCCGTCGACACCGTCGTCCAGGACCGAGAGCACCCGGGGGGTCGGCCGGTGCAACGACGTCGAGTCGAGAGGGTCGTGTCCCCCGATGACGTCGAACAGCAGCGCGGCATCGGCCACCGATCCGGCGAACGGCCCGATCTGGTCGAGGGAGGAGGCGAAGGCCACCAGGCCGTAGCGCGACACGGTGCCGTAGGTGGGCTTCATGCCCACGACGCCGCACAGGGCCGCCGGCTGGCGGATCGACCCACCGGTGTCGGAGCCGAGTGCCAGGGGCGCGAACCCGGCGGCCACGGCAGCGGCCGACCCCCCCGACGACCCGCCCGGGACACGGGTGAGGTCATGGGGGTTGCGGGTGACACCGAAGGCCGAGGTCTCGGTCGACGAGCCCATGGCGAACTCGTCCATGTTGGTCTTGCCGATCACCACGGCACCGGCGTCGGCCAGCCTGGTCACCACGGTGGCGTCATAGGGCGGACGCCACCCGTCCAGGATGCGTGACGAGCAGGTGGTCGGCACACCACGGGTGCAGAGGTTGTCCTTCAGGGCGACGGGTACCCCGGCCAGCAGGCCGGGGTCGCCTCCGGCGGCCACGGTGGCGTCGATCTCCTGGGCCCGCGCCCGGGCGGCGTCAGCCAGGACCAGGTTGAAGGCGTGGATCGACTCCTCGCCGGCCTCGATGACCGCCAGGTGGTGTTCGAGGACGTCGACGGCGGACACCTCCCCGGCACGGACCATGGCTGCGGTCTCCAGGGCGGGGCGGGGCGCGCTCACGGTGCCTCCCCGAGGATCCGGGGGACCCGGAACCGGTGGTCCTCGACGGACGGTGCCTGCCCGAGCACCTCGTCGCGGTCCAGGCACGGCACCGGCTCGTCGGTACGCAGCACGTTGGTGACGGCCATGGCGTGGGCGGTGGGCTCCACCCCGGCCAGGTCCAACGAGGCGACGTCGGCGGCGTGATCGAGCACCTCGGCGAGCTGACCGGTGAACAGGTCGAGCTCCTCCTCGCTCAGGTGCAGGCGGGCCAGGTCGGCCACGTGGGCGACGTCCTCGCGGGTGAGTCGGGCGGGTTCGGCCATCAGGCCGGTGCCTCGCCGGGACCACCGAGCACGGCGTTGGCGAATGCCACGACCTTCTCCTCGATGAGCGGGGCGTCGTTGTCCAAGGTGGCCACGTGGTAGCTGTCCTCCAACCAGATGCGCTCGACGGGCCCGCTGACCCCTGCCTCGACGACATCGCCGGACACCGGCTCGACCACGTGGTCCTCCCGGCTGGACAGCAGGAGGACCGGGCAGTGGATGTCGGCCAGTGCGGCCTCGACGCCGTCCGCCCCCTCGAACAGCGACAGCACCGCGGCCAGCGGCGTGCCGGGGTAGGCGGCCTCCACCGTCCCTTCCTTCTTGATGTCGGAGCCGATGGCGTCGAAGGACTCGGTGCCGGTGTCGAGCAGGGCCTGGACCCCGGCACGGAACTCGGCGTCGGGGGCGTGCACGAGCGGATTCACCAGGGCGATGCCGGCCAGGTGTGGATGGCGCTCGGCCAACCAGCAGGTCAGCGTGCCGCCCATGGAGAGGCCGGCCACGGCCACGTGGTCGCACCGGGAAGCCAGGGCCTGGAAGTGGGCCTCCGCCGCACCGGACCAGTCGTCGAACCGGGTCGGGACCATGTCCTCCAGTGCGGTGCCGTGTCCCGGCAGGAGAGGGAGGTCGACGGTGAACCCGGCAGCGGCCAGGGCTTCGGCCAGCGGCCGCATGGACTGGGGGTTGCCGGTGAACCCGTGGAGGACGAGGACGCCGTTGGACCCGCCCTCGGCGGACCACGGCTCGCACCCTTGCATGATCTGTGCAGTCACGACCCGGATGCTAACGGGTCGGCGGAGGCCCACCTGCCCGCACGGGACCAGCGCACCCGCAGGGACGGGTCCGGTGGAGCGAAGGGTAGAGTTGCGGACCGGACGACCGACCCGAGGGGCGAGGAGCAGCACACCGATGGCCACCTATCTGTTTCTGAGTGACGAGTGGCTCGACGAGGCACGGGCCATCCGGGCCGAGTACGAGGGCCGGGGTGGCGGGATCGAGCATGCCGTCCGGGTCAATCTGGTGGTCATCGAGGTGCCGTTCGGCGAGGGCTCGGTCCACGCCCATGCCGACACCAGCACCGGCGAACTGGTACTCGACCTGGGACACATCGACCCGGCCGACCTGACGGTCACCATCGGCTACGACATCGCCCGGGCGCTGCTGGTGGAGGGCAACCCCCAGGCGGGTCTCCAGGCCTTCATGCAGGGGAAGATCAAGGTCGAAGGGGACATCGCCAAGCTCATGGCCCTGCAGTCGGTCTCCCCGGACCCGACCGCCGCCGAGATCGCCGCCCGCATCCAGGCCATGACCGAGTAGCACCACTGCGATCGCCACCCGGTCCACGACCGGGTACGCAGCAATGCGTCCGGACACACAGGGGTGCAACCACTAGTGCAGAGCCACTTCCTGTGGTGCACCGCGTGACCCGCGTGGGGTGTTCTTGACGAAGAATCCGCAGACGCAGGCGGCCAGGGCCACCATGGCGCCCACCGCGTACGCTTTGTGGAACGACGCGAGGGTGCCGGCCCCGCCCTGGGCCGACGCCTGGACGGTGACCATCACCTGGATACCGGCCACGATCCCGATCTGGGTGATGAGCAGCTGTGCGGCGCTCATCACCCCGAGTTCGTCCTCCGCCACCTCGTTGGCCGCCGACGAGGCCGTCGACGGGGTGGACACCCCGTTGCCGAGGCCGGACAGTGCCAGGGCCACGATGATCAGCACCACCGACGGGTCGGCCCCGACCTGGGTGAAGACCAACATGGACACGAACAGCGCAAAGGCGCCGACCACCACCGACCACCGCTCCCCGACCTTGATGGCGGCGTACCCGGCGATGGGTGCCGACAGCGAGAACATCAGCGGGCGGGCGGTGGAGAGCAGCCCGGCGCTCGTCTCGCTGTAGCCGTAGACCCGCTCCATCAGGATCGGGAACAGGAAGAACCCTCCCATGTAGGCGAAGTTCACGAACGCCCGGGCCCCGAGTGGGAAGACGAAGTTCCGTTTGCGGAAGTAGTGCAGTGGGATCAACGGGCGCGCCGCCCGGCGCTCGTGGAGGACGAACCCGACGCCGAGGGCGAGGCTGATGGCGAAGAGCACGAGTGTCTTGGCCGAGGCGATCCCCCAGGAGGGCGCCACGTTGAGGGCCA
>Ga0302196_10005425_pt1 | contig 11421 bp, 12 predicted proteins | sample II_Bog_N1_3_FD_198794 | JGI IMG/M metagenome (GOLD analysis project Ga0302196, IMG submission 198794) | Peat permafrost microbial communities from Stordalen Mire near Abisko, Sweden - II_Bog_N1_3 | ecosystem: Environmental > Terrestrial > Soil > Wetlands > Peat | place: Sweden: Abisko...
CCCAGAGCGATGGGCTGAGTGCGCACCCGAGACTGGCGGCGGTGAAGACGCCGAGGCCGAGGAGGAATCCGGCCTTCCGGCCGTAGCGGTCGGCCAGCCTCCCGAGGGGGATCAGCAGTGCGGCGTAGACGATGGCGTAGCCGTTCAGGATCCAGCTCAGGTCCGTGAACGACGACTGGTGGAAGTCGCGTCCGATGCTGGCGAACGCCACGTTCACGATGAACAGGTCGAGTGCGGCCATGAACGCCGCGGCGGACAGCACGGCGAGGACCGGGGCCGTGCGCTTCCCGTGGTGCTCCTGATGACTTAGGATCTCCATAGTGAGCTACTCTGTCACCTGACTTAGGAGAATGCAAGCCATATGGACCACAGTCAGGAACACATTGCCCTGAACGGGCGCCTGGTCGACCGGGACTCCTGGTCGGCTGCGGCCTGTTCGATGGACCGGGCCGTCAGGGTCATCGGCAAGCGGTCCAACCTCCTCCTGCTGCGGGAGGCGTTCTACGGGAGCACCCGTTTCGACGAATTCGTGCGCCGGAGCGGGCTCAGCGAGCCGGTCGTCGCCTCCGAGCTCCGCCACCTGGTGGAGGCCGGCCTGTTCGTGCGCCAGCCCTACCAGGAGCTCGGCGAGCGGGAGCGTCTCGGGTACCGACTGACGAAGATGGGGCGCGAGCTGGTCGTCGCCGTCGTGGCCCTGATGGAGTGGGGGGACCGGTGGTTGGCCCCGGACGGTCCACCGGTCGAGCTCTCGCACACCGGCTGTGGTACCGCGGTGTCGGTCGAACTCCGCTGTGCCGCCGGGCACCTCGTCCCCCTCGGCGAGGTCGCCGCCCGGCCGGGGAGCGGTGCCCGTGCGCGGCAGGACCCTGTGGATCGGAGTTGAGCCCGTCGGGGCCCGCCGCACCGGAGGGCGCCGCGCTGACCCACCGGGAGGATGTTGCCGCCGTCCAACGGTAGGTCCCCGCACGCCGGTCCGGGCACTCCCGTTCGAATCGATGACCGGGACGACCGCTGCGGCCTCGGGCGGGGGCGGCTCCGTCCCGATGGCGTCGAGGCCTCCCCGGTCCGAATTCTCCGGGGCACCCCCGGACCGGTCAGACTGCCTGTGATCCGGCAATCGCAGGAGTACGACACGATGGCGTCCGACGGCACCGAGCACGAGGCTCCCGGCTCGAAGGCCGGTACGGCCGACGACCTGAAGACCCTTCCCCTCGCCGAGGTCGAGAACCGGCTGGGCTCGTCCCCGGACGGCCTCACCCAGGTCGAGGCGGAGCAGCGCCTGACGCAGTACGGTCCGAACGAGCTCGTGGAGAACAGGTCCAATCCCCTGTTGACGTTCCTCACCTACTTCTGGGGGCCCATCCCCTGGATGATCGAGGCGGCGGTGATCCTCTCGGGGGTGCTGAAGCACTGGCCCGACTTCTTCATCATCTTCGTGCTGCTCCTGGCCAACGCCGGGATCGGATTCTGGGAGGAGCGCCAGGCGGGCCGGGCCATCGCCGCCCTCAAGGCCGAGCTGGCGATCAAGGCACGCGTCCGACGGGACGGCAAGTGGGTCACCCCACCCGCACGCGAGCTGGTGCCGGGGGATGTCATCCGGTTGCGGCTGGGTGACATCGTTCCGGCGGACGCACGCCTCCTCGACGGCGACCCCATCGACGTGGATCAGTCGGCCCTGACCGGGGAATCGCTGCCGGCCAGCCGCAAGACCGGCGACGCGGTGTACTCCGCCTCCATCATCCGCCAGGGCGAGATCGGCGCACTCGTCTACGCCACGGGTGCGGACACCTACTTCGGGCAGACCGCCGAGCTCGTCCAGGAGGCCCAGACCGTCAGCCACTTCCAGCGGGCCGTCCTCCGGATCGGCACCTACCTGATCATCCTGGCGGTGGCCATGGTCGCGGTGATCATCGCCGTCTCCACCATCCGCGGTGACGCCTTCTTCACCACCCTGCAGTTCGCCCTGGTCCTGACCGTGGCCGCCATCCCGGTGGCCATGCCGACGGTGCTGTCGGTCACGATGGCGGTCGGCGCCCGGGTGCTCGCCTCCAAGAAGGCCATCGTCAGCCGGCTGGTGGCCATCGAGGAGCTGGCCGGGGTGGACGTGCTCTGCACCGACAAGACCGGAACCCTCACCCAGAACGAGCTCACCCTGGGCGATCCCTTCGCCGTCGGCGCCCGGACGCCTGCACAGGTGATCCTCGACGCATCGCTGGCCTCACGCGCCGATGACGCCGACGCCATCGATCTGGCGGTCATCGGGGGTCTGACGGACGATCAGTCGTTGGACGAGTACCAGGTGACCGGGTTCCAGCCGTTCGACGCGGTGCGCAAGCGCACCGAGGCCACCGTGACCGCTCCCGACGGGTCCTCGTTCAAGGTGACGAAGGGCGCACCCCAGGTGATCCTGGAGCTGTGCGCCGACGAGTCGCACGTGCAGTCCGACGTCGACGCCGCGGTCGACGGGTTCGCGGCACGCGGCTTCCGTTCGTTGGGTGTGGCCCGGGCCGACGGGACCGGTCCGTGGAGCCTCGTCGGAGTGCTGCCACTGTTCGATCCACCCCGGGAGGATGCCAAGGCGACCATTGCCACCGCCCTCCAGATGGGCGTGGACGTGAAGATGGTGACCGGTGATGCCCTGGCCATCGCCCGCGAGACGGCCCGGACGCTCGGCATGGGCACGGACATCCTCGATGCCGCAGGGCTGGGTGACGTCACCCGGGTCGAGTCCGCGGCGACCGCCGAGGCCATCGACGACGCCGACGGGTTCGCCCAGGTCTTCCCGGAGCACAAGTTCCACATCGTCGACGTCCTCCAGAAGCGGGGTCACATCGTCGGCATGACGGGAGACGGGGTGAACGACGCCCCGGCCCTGAAGAAGGCCGACTGCGGCATCGCCGTCTCGGGCGCCACCGATGCGGCCCGCGCCGCGGCTTCCATCGTACTGACCACCCCCGGGCTCTCGGTGATCATCGACGCCATCAAGGAGAGCCGGAGGATCTTCCAGCGGATGAACAGCTACGCCATCTACCGCATCGCCGAGACGGTCCGTGTACTGCTGTTCGTGTCGGCCGTGATCCTGACCTACAACTTCTTTCCGGTCACGGCGATCCAGATCGTGATGCTGGCCCTGCTCAATGACGGTGCCATCCTGTCCATCGCCTACGACAACGTGCGCTACCGGGAGCAGCCCGAGGCGTGGAACATGCGCCTGGTGCTGGGGATCGCCACCGTGCTCGGCATCGTCGGGCCGATCGCCGCCTTCGGCCTCTTCTCCCTGGGTGACAACGTGTTCCACCTCGACCATGCGCACCTGCAGACCCTCATGTACCTGATGCTCTCGGTCGCCGGGCACCTGACGATCTTCCTCGCCCGCACCCGTGGTCCGTTCTGGTCGATCCGGCCCGCCCGCATCCTGATGCTGGCCGTGCTCGGCACACAGGCACTGGCCACCCTGATCGCGGTGTACGGGGTCTTCATGACCCCCCTCGGCTGGGGCTATGCCGCCCTGGTCTGGGGCTACGCGCTGGTGTGGTTCCTCCTCACCGACCGCGTCAAGCTGCTCGCCTACCGGATCCTCGATCCGATCACGCTCGGGTCGCCGGCCGCTGCAGTGCGGCCGACCGCCGACGCCACCCGGTGAGCATCACCCTCGACGGAGGCGCCGACAACGGTGGACCGCCACCGGACCCCACGTGGAGGGCGGACATCGGCCTCCCCTGCGGCCGGATGATCAGCACGGTGGTGGCGATACGTCCGGCCCGACGCGACGAAGCCCCCGCTCCCCCGGGGACCGGGGAGGCGAGGGCCTCGTGACGTCGTCGGGGTCGGCTACTTGATGTGCACTCCCGAGATGGCTCGTGCGATGATCAGCCGCTGGATCTCACTGGTGCCCTCGAAGATGGTGAAGGTGTTAGAGGTCAATGCATACTCCCTGGTCAGAGTCGTGCACGGCGCAGGAATTCCGGCGTTGAGGCCATGATCGCCCACTGAGGCCCACGAACGTCCTCATTCGTGCGCCGCGGGAAGTGCATCGTGGCCCGCAGAGCCAGGTGTTGGGCGGTTCAGCACTGACTGATTTCCTACCCACCTCCGCCAGTGCTCGGCGTGCGTTCTTACATCTAAGTTGCTCGCACCCGGACAAGAGGAATGAATACGTCGTCGACGATTTCGGCGATGACTTGCTTCGATGGTGGGGTCCGGGTGCGGAAGAGCTCATGGCGCAACAGGTCGATCGGTAGGGTGGCAATTCTCCGGCTGATGCCGTGTCGGACCTCGCCTCGTTCTTCGGCGTGCTTCAGGATCGTCGCCATGACCCCAGCACCGACGGGAAACACCTGGTCCTGGACACGTGCAAATAGCTCAGGGTCGGCGAAGTATTCGCTCAACAGGCCGTAGACGTTCTCGACGTCATCCTCCGCCAACCGATCGGAGGCGCCGGTGAGGACGGCAATGACGTCGCCCCGCAGGCTGCCCGTATCAGGGACATCGCCCGAGAGCCGCGGGCGGTGGCGGCGCGTCGCCGCAAGCACCAACTCGGCGCGATTGCGCCATCGGCGGTAGAGCACAGCCCGGCTAGTGCCTGCCCGGTCCGCCACCGCCTCCATCGTCAGATTGGCGTAACCAACCGCCTGGAGTTCGTTCCAGGCGGCATCGAGGAGCGCCTCTTCGAGAGCCGCGCCGCGCCGGCGGGTCTTCCCTCCGCTGTGTTCCTGCCGCTCGCTGGCTCTGGTCATCAGGGCTCCCTTGGAGACTCTTGTATCTTATCCACTGCCGTGCTTAGATACGTGCGTATCTTATGTCGACGTCCGGCCCCACACCTCTAGTCCCAGCCGCGGCAACCCCTGGCAGTTCCGTCGAAGGTCGCGTCGGCTGGTGGCCTCTCGTGGTGATCGCTTCAGCGCATCTGATGGGCACCCTCGACGCCACGGTCATGTTTGTGGCCCTCCCCTCCGTTCAGCGTGGACTTTCGCTGAGTGTCACCGACCGCCAATGGGTGATCACCGCGTACTCCGTTTCCTTGGCCGGGTTCCTCCTGCCTGGTGGTCGACTCGCCGATCGTCTCGGCGCCCGGCGAACGCTGCTCATCGGAGTGGCCGGCTTCGCCTGCGCCTCGGCGATAGGCGGGGCGTCCGTCAACGGCACCATGCTCATCTCGGCACGTGCCGTCCAAGGGGCCTTTGCCGCCATCTTGATCTCCTCGACCAAGTCGCTTCTCATCACCGTCTACGCCGACGAGAAACAGCGGGCACGAGTAATGGGCGTCTTCACCGCCACGGTGGCCTCCGGAGGGGCCGTCGGCCTGGTGCTGGGCGGAGCACTGACCAGCGGGTTGGGCTGGCGCTGGTGCCTCTACATCAATGTCGTACTGGCCCTTGTCTCTCTCATCGCTGGGCCGTTGGTGTTGCCGTCCATCCCCGGACGAAAGGAAGTGCGCATCGACGTCCCCAGTGTGCTCCTCGCCGTGGCGGGAATGGGCGCCCTGGTCTACGGACTAGGCGAAGCCTCGTCCCTCGGGTGGTCCTCCTGGCAGATCATCGTCTCGCTGGTCGCTGCCGTCGTCTTCCTCGGCGGGTTTGTCGCCCTCCAGGTCGGAAAGTCCCAACCGATGCTGCCCCTTCGAGTCGTGGTCGACCGCAACCGGGGCTGGGCGATGATCGGTCTCATCGTCAACGGGATTAGCAGCGTGGGTCTGCTGCTCATCCTCACCTACCAACTTCAAGACGTCTTGGGCTACTCGGCCTTGCGGACCGGCATCGCCCTCATGCCCTTCGTCCTCGCCTCAGTGTTGGGGGCCGCCTTGATCGCTCCGTTCCTTATGGTCCGCGTACCGCCCCGGTGGCTCATGGCCGGAAGCATCGTCATCGAAGCCGCTGGACTGATTCCCCTCATCTGGCTCACCCCCACCAGCACCTACCTACCGCTCGTCCTGGCAGCCACTGTCATCGAAGGACTCGGCACCGGGCTCGCCGCTCCCGTCTTCCTCAACACCGCTCTGGGAGGCGTGCTCCCGTCCGATACCGGAGCAGCCGGAGCGGGCACCAGTGCAGCCAGCCAACTCGGTGGGTCCATCGGTGCCGCGCTACTCAACACCATCGCCGCCACTGCCACCGCCAGCTTCCTTGTCGAGCACGTCGGGGAAGGCCTCGAGGCCGCCACCGTCCACGGCTTCGCCGTGGCCATGGTCTGGGGCGCCGGCATCACGGTGGTTGCTGCCGTTCCTATCGCGATCTTCGTCAACGCCAGAGCGCCCGCACGTAGAGGCTGAACGATAATGCGGCCTGCCCTGCTACGGCATCTGCGGACAGCACGAGGGCCGCGGCTGGGTTTCCCATTTGGGCGTTTCCGCCAGGTAACGTCCGCGGGGACGTCATCCGCGACGGAGCTGTCGAAGGCACCAGCCATTCTGAGCCGAGTCCTACTGCCGCAGCCTCTCCCGGAGCGATCCGACGAGGAGCAGCAGCTGTTCCGGCGTGCCGTCACGGGCGACTCTGCGAAGCACGTAGCCCACCGACGCATCCGACACGAGGCGCTCGTCATCCAGCCAGGCGAGGACATCTTCGAGCTTCACGCCCCGGTCAATTGGCAGGGGCACCTGATCCTGGGCCTCCTCGCCGGAAGTGCGGACAGTCTCAGCTGTTATCACGGCAGTGCACTACGACAACACCCCGGCCAGTGGCCGGGGTGTTGTCTTGGGTTGCAGACTCGGCTTCAGCCGTTCTGACTGTCCGGGGTTGCTCAGAGCGTGCCGTGAGGGTGGAGCTCGTGCCTGACTCGCACGCCTCGTAAACGGCGCACGAAACGGCGCACGAATGAACTCCTGCGCCGTTTCGAGGTCCAGGCTGTCCGAGGGCACTCATACGAGCCCCGCGATAAAAGCCCAGGTCAGCTACTTGATATGGACACCCGAGATGGCCCGTGAAATGATCAGACGCTGAATCTCCGAGGTCCCCTCAAAAATGGTGAAGGTGTTAGAGGTCAATGCATACTCCCTGCTCAGAGCGTTTCGAGGACCAGGAATTCCGGTACATGGACCACGAATCGCACCTTGGGACCACGAACAGGCCGATTCCTGGTTCGTCGGCCAGTGCAACGCTGGCGTCGCCCACCACGTTCAGGCATGTCCCTCATCTCCTGGCAACTGGTGGAAAGGACCGCATCCCATGGTCAGGGGACGGCCGGCTCAAGGCTGGCGACCGTCCGTCGCTGACCAGCCGGTCGTAGGCCACCATCCAGTCGGGGAATTCTGGTGTCGGCTGCTCCCACTCGACGAATGACGCCTCATCGCACCACTCGTCGAGGCTCTCCATCATTCCGAGGTGGGGTTCGGCGGTCATGAACGCCAACATTGAGTCTCGATCGTTCCAGGCGGTTCGAGTCCAGTAGACGTCGTTGGCTTCCGGAAGCACATCGGTTCCAAGGTTTCCCGAGGTGGTGGTGGATTGCTTAATGGCCCCCGCGGCTGCCTTCAGGAACTTCCTTCGGTGACGCGGCTCGCTCAATCGGAGCCGGGTTACGACGATGAGCACGGACATTTGACCCTCCTCGAGATCACTGACACCCACTTCCGCCGTTCAGACTTGGAAGTAGTGACCTTCATTGAGGTCGTCGATCAGTCCGGGATGCGTCGGGTGCCAGTCCAGCAGCTGTTGGGTGCGCGTGCTCGACGCCGGATTGTCCAAGGAGATGAAGAATGCCAGGAAGTCGAAATAGTCGACGATCTCCTCAGGCGGAATGCTGACAGCCGGCACACCCAGATTCCTTCCGATCACTTCGGCGATCTCCTTCAGTGGCACGCCCTCATCGGCGACGGCGTGCAGACGGGTCCCGGCGGGGGCGCCTTCGAGCGCGAGGCGGTAGAGGCGTGCCAGATCCAACGAGTGCACGGAGGGCCAGCGATTCGCGCCATCACCGGGGTAGCCGGCCTTGCCCTTGGCCCGGGCGAACGAAATCAGGGCCGGCGTGTAGCCGGTGTGGTCGAACCGACTGTGCACCAGGGGAGGTGGCCGCACGACGGACGACCGGATACCGCGGTCGGCAAAGGCGATCACGGCGTTCTCGGCGTCGATACGCGGGCCGGCTGGCAGGACGTCGGTTTCGGTTCCCACCCCTTCCACGCCCCCGAAGGCCAGAGGAATGGTGCCCGATGTCCCGACGAAGGGCTTGCCGGTACCGGCCATCACCTCACCCATTGCCTCGATCGCCGAAAGATCGGCGCCCAACGGCCCCTCGAGGTCACCAGCATTCAGCTCATCATGCTTGAACGCCAGGTGAATGACGCCGTCCGAGGCGATCGCAGCTTCCCGCAGGCCGTCGACATCGTCGAGCGAGCCACGGTGCACATCGGCGCCGAGCTCCTGAACTGCGGTGGCGGACGCGTCGGAGCGGGCGAGGCCGACTACTTCGTGGCCGGCGGCGAGTAGTTCGGGAATGATGACGGATCCGAGATGACCGGATGCGCCAGTAATGAACACTTTCATGAGGACTCCCAGTGGGTCGGAACGTGGGCAGACCCCGTTGAGGCCTGATGACATCGCGTGTCATGGCGACCATACCAGGGATGACACTGCGTGTCATCACCAATACCCTACGATCGGGGAATGCCACGTTGGGAGGCGGGGGCCCAGACCAGGCTGACCCGAGCCGCATACGAGCTCTACATCGAACGCGGGTTCGAACACGTGACGGTGGCAGAGATCGCCGAACGGGCCGGACTCACGAAGCGAACGTTCTTCCGGTACTTCGACGACAAACGAGAGGTGCTCTTCTCCGGTGCACCCGCCATGCAGGAGGCCGTGGTCGAGGCAGTGGCCACCGCCCCCGAGAGCGTCACCCCGATCGATGCCGTCGTCGCTGCGCTGGCGGTTGCCGGTAGCAGAATCACGGAGACCGGTGAGGGAGCCAGAGCCCGTCAACGCCTCATCGAGTCCTCGAGCGACCTGCAGGAGCGAGAGATGATCAAGATGGTCGCCCTGAAGGATGCAATTGGAGGGGCACTCCAAACGAGGGGCGTTCCAGAATCGGAGGCGGGGCTCACTGCACACGCTGGGGTGGCCGTGTTCCAGGCCGCATTCGAACGCTGGGCCCACACGGAAGACTCAGCCGACTTTCCGTCCTTGATCTTCGGGGCGCTCGATGATCTGCGCTCGGCGATCAATCCCTCGGCCCGCGCCGAATCCCCACACTCGCCGGTAGCGGGCTGAGGCCGGACCCGATGGCTCCTGGATGGTTACGTACGGTCAGCTGATACGGAGTAGCGCTCGTTGGCAGTTGGACGCTCCAACCTGAGGGAGCTTCGGGCACTCGATAGCTGCTCGGCCACGCCGAGCAACCCCGAGTGTCCGGTAGATCGATATCGGGTGAACCTCACGCACCCCTGGTGGGCTCCTCGACCAGTCCGTTGACCACCAGGTCGACCAGAATGATGAGGTACTGCCGGATGTCGAATGGCTCTGGCTCTACCGCAATCCAGGCAGCCAGTGATGCGAAGTACCCAACGGCCAGGAGCAGGCCTGCTTGGCGGGTGTCGACCTCGAGGCGAATCTGCTCCTTGATTCGCGCCTGCTCGAGCACTCTGGTGAGTTCCTCGGCCAACGGTGGTCCTTCCGCCCGAGCAGGCCGGAGTCGGCAGTGTGGTAAACGACACGGTCCAGGAACTTGGCGGGGCCCTCGGAGTCGCCGTCATCGGCAGCATCGTGTCTGCCTCATTTCGACACGGCCTTGACCACAGTGGGCTGCCGAAGGGCCTCATCGAAGTGGCTCGTCCGTCCATCGCCAATGCCGATGCCATCGCTGCCCATGCCGGGCCCACCGGGCACCGACTCGTCGAGGTCGCCCACCACAGCTTCATCAACGCCATGACGAGTGGCTTCGCCGTCGGTGCCATGGTCGCTGTCCTCGGAGCGGTGGTGGCCGCCGTCGCACTTCCGAATAAGAGCGCCACCGCTTCCTCCTCGGTGACCGAGATCGTCGGCACCGACGATGCGACGGCACTTCCCGTCCTCGTTTGAACACCCCGCGCCATCATCAGCCGGCCGTGTGCCGGCGCCTCATCCCCGCAACGAACTCCCTATCCAAACGCCTCAACCAACTGGAGGAAATCATGCCAAGCAACACTGCAGCCTGGACCAATGCCAAGCACGCCAAACTCGAAGTGGGGCCCGCGCACTCATCACCCGCGATCCGCACGATGCGCGACTGCTCGGTGTCATGCTCGACACTGTGGACCCTGAATTCCCAGCGCTCCGCCTCTTCCAGTGCCAACCTTCCAGGTGCGGCAATCAACCACCGGTCCAGCGGCGTGTGGACGATCCATCCGTGCACTTCCAGCGATTCCAGTTCGGTCTGCACCTGATCACGAGAGAGACCCGATTTTCCGTACAGGAACCTGATCGTTCCAGTATCCCGGTCGATCTCGGTGAGGTGCAGAAGGTCGGCGTGCAGTTTCTCCACCCGACGATGCTCTCATTCCGACGATGAGTCTGGCTCGATCACGGAATCCAGGGGGGTGACCCACTCGTGCCGGAATGCCCCACCCTCCCGGCGATCGGGGGCACCCCTCAACCAAGAGTGATTACCGGAGTGGAATCTCAAGGGTCGTGCTGAGCCAGGTCCACTTCAACCTGCGAGCCCCGGTCGTTGGCGGCGGCCTGAACACTACGTGGCCATCCGCATGCGATCCGGCCACTACGTTCCACGACCCTCTTCTGCTGGACCCAGCCGTTCGGTAAGAGGTACCGGCGTCATCAGCCAGATCGGAGTTCCTGAGTAGCCAGGTCATCCGCTGGGTCGCCTTCTTTCGCAACTCCTCGACGGCCCACTCATCGGCCACCTCTTCGAGGTCAGCTTCGAGTTCGGCGGACTCGACCGGAAACGCCTGCCAGATGTCGAGATCCGGCGTGACGTCCCAGTGAATCTCCACGGCGCCATCGAACACCTCGACCCGCTCGATCCGGAGTTTGCCACCGTAGAAGTCGATCGCCCGACCAGACCCACGGATCGTCTGGACAAGGTTCGTAGGTTCGGATACGTGGGGTGGTTCCGGTTTCTCCGCGGGATTGCCCAGGTACACGGCCGAAGCCACGCCGGACGGAGGCGGGTCCGGAAGGTCGTAGCCGAGACCCAGAAGCACCTGTCGTGACAGGAGCCTCGACGCCTGGTGCCGGGACGCTGGTCAACGCCGACGTGCCGGTCCTGAGCCCGACCTCCACCGGGGGTTCGGCTGGATCGGGGACGCTGGTCGACGCCGACGTGCCCGTTCTCTCCTCGAGCGGCCTCAGGTCCTGACCCTCGTGGGTAGGGTCCGGCACAACGGGCCTCACCGGTGATGCGACGGCACCCCGCTGCTTGCACAGGGACGGGGTGCCGTTGCCCCCACCCAGGCACGGTCCACGACACCATGCGCAGGATCCCCGGGCCGAC
>Ga0302196_10005429_pt1 | contig 11416 bp, 6 predicted proteins | sample II_Bog_N1_3_FD_198794 | JGI IMG/M metagenome (GOLD analysis project Ga0302196, IMG submission 198794) | Peat permafrost microbial communities from Stordalen Mire near Abisko, Sweden - II_Bog_N1_3 | ecosystem: Environmental > Terrestrial > Soil > Wetlands > Peat | place: Sweden: Abisko, Stordalen...
CACACCGTCCACAGGGTGGCCGACCCCGACTGGGTGCCGTTGGAGGTGACGGTCGGCGCGCTGGACCCGTAGCCGAAGGCATCCGACGACGACCCCACCTGGCTCAGGGTCGGGGTGCCGTTGGCCGTGGTCGACCAGGCCAGGGCCTGGAGCGCGCCGGGGCCCCCGCCCTGGGCGGCGGTGACGACATAGGCATACCCGCCGTCGCCGGGCCACACCGCCGTCTTGCCCCAGACGCCGCCGATGGGCCCGATGCGGGCGATGTCGGCGTTCCCGCCGTTGGCCCCCTGGCCGTAGCCGCCCAGGTTCTTGGCGTTGAGAAGATAGAGGTACCCCTCCTTGCCGATGGCGGCGATGATCTCGGGGTACTGGGCGGTGGAGAAGGTCACCGGGGGGAGTTCGACAGCTCCGCCCGAGCCGAAGTCGGCGTCGATGGTGCTGAGCTGGGCGGCGTTGGTCGGGGTGAAGAAGTCGACCGGTTTGAGCTGGCCGTTGGGCTGGACGTTCAGGCGGACCACGCTCTGGCCCAGGGCGTCGGGCGGGTTGTTCCCGGCCACCGGGGTGGGTGGGGTGTTGCCGTTGGAGGTGATCACCACCATGGTGCCGGCCCCGTCGGACATGATCCCCGATCCCGACTGCCAGATCCCGGCCTGGGCGGTCTGGCCCTGCCCGGCCTCGTCCGACCACCGGGTGGTGATGGTGCCGCTCCCGTTGACCCCGATGACCCACCCCTCGTAGGTGCCGTAGTCGCAGGTGGAGCCGAAGGCGGCGTACACCACGCCGCCCAGCAGCAGGAGGCCGGGCCGCTGGTCCTGGTAGTAGGCGTTGAAGCTCTGGGTCGGGTCGTTGTCGGCCGCTCCCTGGTAGAGGACGGGGAAGTTGGGCTCCTCCGCCCCGGTCTGGGGGTTGACGGCGTGCAGCCAGTACTGGGAGTTGCCCGAGTTCCCACTGATGTACTGCTTGTCGGTGAAGTAGACGATGCCGGTGCTGGGGTCGACCACCGGGGTGGCGGTGATGCCCGAGTAGGTCAGGTCGGCGCACCCCTCCTGGCTGGCCTCGTCGAAGGCCGTGCCCACCTGGCGGGACCACAGGATGGCCCCGGTCACCGGGTTGAGGCCGTAGACCCAGTCCTCCTCGGTGGTCACGATGAGGACGCCGTTGTCCACCAGCGGCTGCCCGTAGATGGCGCCGGTCAGCTGGGTGCCGAACAGCTGGCCGAAGTCGCCGCTGGTGATGCTGGTGGGGGACAGGTTGGGCTCGTCGTCGTACCAGCCGTCCCGGGCGTTGTCCCCGTTGTTGGTGTCGACGTCGGCCCCGGCCTTGGTGGCCGACAGCGTGCGGGACACGGTGGCCGCCACCACGCCGGCACTCATGGTGAGCACCACCACGGCCAGGAACGCGGTCAGTAGTCGTCGCAGACGTTTCCTCATGCCATCCCTCGGTGCAGATGCCGACATCTCGCGTAGTCCTCCCGCCCTGAGGGGGGCCTTCCTGCCCTGATCCCTGCCCGCTGCGAAGTCTTCACTGCGCGCATTCGCCCCGCAAATGGGACCGCGTGGGGTGGTCGAATGAACCACCCCCGGTGACCCCAGGCACGCCGTCAGTGCGACCGCCCGCCCCGGGTCCCGTGGACGATTTCCCGATTCTGTTCAAGATCGGCGACCGCCCGTCCGATACTCCAACTACGTACATGCGGTCGGTCCGGCGCCCCGGCCGCAGATTGGGGCAACCAGGGTTCATGCACGCCACATCCCACGACCGGTCGCGACGATTCCGGGGGTCCTGGGCCGCCGTCGCCACCACCACCGTCCTCGCTGTCGTCGCCGTGGTCACCGTCCTGTCGGTGCCCGACGCCTCGGGTGCCAGTTCCGGGGCCACTCCGGCAGCCGCGCCGCCCGTCGCCGCCGTCCCGACCGCGGCCACCGGGCCCACCACCGCCCGTGCCGTGACGGCCCGTACTCCGACGGCCCATGCCGTGACGGCGGGAGCCGCCGTGGTCGGGATCGCCACCACCCCCTCGGGCAGTGGCTGGCTGGCCTATGACAACGGTGCGGCCTCGCCCTTCGGCGGCACGCCGTCCCTCGAGGGCGCCCCCGGCCGCCTCAACCGGCCGGTGGTCGGGACCACCTCCACCCCCGACGGTGGCGGCTACTGGCTGGTGGCCTCGGACGGCGGCGTCTTCAGCTTCGGCGACGCCCGCTTCCACGGGTCCACCGGCTCCCTGCGCCTCAACCGGCCCGTGGTGGGCATGGCCACCACCCCCGACGGCCAGGGCTACTGGCTGGTGGCCTCCGACGGCGGCGTGTTCAGCTTCGGCGACGCCCGCTTCCACGGGTCCACCGGCTCGGTGCGCCTCAACCAGCCCATCGTGGGCATGGCCCCCACCCCCGACGGCCGCGGCTACTGGCTGGTGGCCTCCGACGGCGGCGTCTTCAGCTTCGGCGACGCCCGCTTCCACGGGTCCACCGGCTCCCTCCGCCTGGCCAAGCCCGTGGTGGGCATGGCCGCCACCCCCGACGGGGCCGGCTACTGGCTGGTCGGCTCCGACGGCGGCGTGTTCAGCTTCGGCGACGCCCGTTTCCACGGTTCGGCGGCCGCGCTGGGCGCCGTGGTGGTGGGCATGGCCCCGTCACCCGGGGGCTACACCCTGGCCAGCACCCGTGGCCCCCTCATCTTCACCGGCTCGGGGCTCAGTCCGTCGGCCGCGCCGGCCAACCCCGGGGGTGGCTTCCACGGCGTCTACGAGTACGCCGGGGCCAACTCCGCCGCCGACGCCGCCGACCCCGACATCGCCGGGGTGGTCCTCGACTACTACTGGTCCCAGATCGAACCGACCAAGGGCGACTACGACTGGAGCGTGCTCACCGACGCCATGGCCCCCTGGGTGGCCCACGGGAAGAAGGTCATCCTCCGCGTGGCCACCGCCGGCCAGCCCGGGTGGGACCCCCCCTACTCCGGGTCGGGCACCCCGTCGTGGGTCTACGCCGACGGGGCGCGGGCGGTCAACGACAACGGGGAGACGGTCCCGGTCTACTGGGACGGTGCCTACCTGGCCGACCTGTCCACGTTCATCGCCGCCTACGCCGCCGAGTTCGACGGGAACCCCAGCGTGGCCATGGTCGAGGCCGGCGTGGGCATGGGGGGCGAGACCATGCCGCAGACAAACCTCTCGGCCAACGGCCTGGCCACCTGGGACAGCGTCGGCTACTCGGCGTCGACCTGGTTGGCCACGGTGGAGGCCATCTCGACGGCCTACCGGCGGGACTTCACCCGCACCCCGGTCTACGCCCTTTTGACCAGCAGCTTCCTCGGCCCGGGCGGCAACTGGCCCGACTACCAGGCACTGGCCTCGTGGTACGCCGGGGCCGTGCCGGCCTGGGGCCTGCAGAACGACGCCCTGAGCGCCCACTCGACCCTGCCCGACCCGACGGCCTGGGCCGGTGCCGGCGGACTGGCGCTGGAGCAGGCCCAGAAGACCTCGGTGTCCGGCGACACCCTGGCCGCTGACGCCTACAACGGGCTGGCCGAGCACGCCGCCTACCTCCTGATCTACCGGAACGACATCGAGAACCCGGCCTACGCCGGCACCCTGGCCGAGTTGGCCTCGCTGGCCACACCGGGCTGAGCCCGGGCCGACCGGTCCCCGCACCTCCGGTGCCGGCCTGGGTCCCCGCACCTCCGGTGTCATACTGAGACCGGACAGGAACCGGTGGCGCCGCCCGGCGGAGGGAGCGCCGCCCCCCAACCCCGGGTGGCTGATGGGTCGACGAGTGGCAGTGCTCACGCAGCACGGGGAGTGGAGCGCCTCCACGCGGTTCCGGGCGCTGCAGCACGCCGAACGGCTGTCCGAACGGTTGGGACAGGTCGATGTGCTGGTAGCCGACGACCGTCCCCTCCGCCGGCCCGGTCGCCTGGGCCAGGTCCGCTACTTCGCCGACCACGCCGTGCGCTACGCCCGGCGCTACCGCCAGCTCGACCGTGTCCTGGACGACTATGACGCGCTGCTGGTCCAACGGGGCGTGTACGCCCTCGGTCCGGGCACCATCGCCCGGCCCCTCGAGCGGTTCGGTGGCCGGGTGGTCTTCGACCTCGACGACGACGTGACCGCCGAGACCCCGGCCATGGAGGGCAAGGGCCCGGCGGCCCGCTGGCTGTACGGACCGGGCCAGGCCCTCCGCATCCTGGAGCGGGCCGACGCCGTGGTGGTGAGCACCGACGTGCTGGCCCGGCGGGTGGGTGCCCCGGGCCGGACCGTGACCGTGCTGCCCACTGTGCCCGACGTCAGCGCCTATGTCGGTGCGGAGGACGGGGGGACCCCGGGCCTGGTCGGGTGGGCCGGCACCAACGGGGGGCTGCGGTACCTCGATCCCCTGGCCCCCGTGTTCAGGCGGCTGGCCGACGAGGGCGTCGGGCGCCTGCGGGTGGTCTCCTCGGCCCCCTGGTCCGGCCCCTCGGAGTTCGTGCCCTGGCGCCTCGAGGACGAGCCCACCCTGTTCTCGCCGTGGGCCGTGGGCATCATGCCTCTGCCCGACACCACCTACGCCCAGGCCAAGGCCGGGTTCAAGCTCCTCCAGTACATGGCGTCGGGCATCCCCGTCGTGGCCAGTCCGGTGGGGGTGAACCGATCCCTGATCGACGAGTCGGAGGCCGGCCTGCTGGCCCGGTCACCGGGGGAGTGGGAGGAGGCGCTCCGCACGCTGCTGGCCGACCCCTCCCTCCGCCGGCAGATGGGTGCGGCCGGTCGGGCCTTCGTCGAGGGGTACGCCGACCTCGACGCCCAGGCCGACGTCCTGGCCGGTCTGCTGGCAGGAGGACCGGTCCCACCCACGGAGCGCCCGGTGCCGGCACCGGGGGCCGGCCGGGCTCACGACGGCCCGACGGCGGGCCGATCTCAAGATGGCCCGGCCCAGGGCCGATGACTCCATGGTGAGGCGTCCTCCCCCCGCCCGGACCTCCACCCTGCGGTCGCGCCTCAGCGTCTGGACGCTGGCCGTCCTGGTGGTGGTGGCCGCCGTCGAGATGCCGACCTCGTGGTCGGCCTCCTCGGCCGGCCCGGTCGTCGTGCCCCACTCCGCCACGCCCGACGCCTCGGCCTACCACGCCGTCACCGCCCACCTCGACGGGCCCCTGGTCGGCAGCGCCGCCACCCCGGACGGTCGGGGGTTCTGGCTGGCCACCGCCACCGGCGGGGTCTACACCTACGGCGACGCCCCCTTCTTCGGGTCCCACGGGGCCGCGCCCCTGAACAAACCCATCGTCGGCCTGGCCGCCACCCCCGACGGCGGCGGCTACTGGCTGGTGGCCTCGGACGGCGGCGTGTTCTCCTACGGCGACGCCCGCTTCCACGGCTCCACCGGCGCCATCCGGCTCAACAAGCCCATCGTGGACATGGCCCCCACCGCCGACGGCGGCGGCTACTGGCTGGTGGCCTCCGACGGCGGCATCTTCACCTTCGGCGACGCCCGCTTCCACGGCTCGACCGGCTCGCTCCACCTCAACAAGCCCATCGTGGCCATGGCCGCCACCCCCGACGGGGGCGGCTACTGGCTGGTGGCCTCCGATGGCGGCATCTTCACCTTCGGCGACGCCCGCTTCCACGGGTCGGCGGGCGGCGCCCACCTCAACCAGCCCATCGTGGGCATGGCCGGCACCGCCGACGGCCGGGGCTACTGGCTGGTGGCCGCCGACGGCGGGGTGTTCACCTTCGGCGACGCCTCCTACCTGGGCTCGGCGGCCAGCGCCACCGTCGAGGACCGGATCATCGGCATGGAGGCCTCCGACGGCGGCTTCGGCTACTCGCTGATCGGCCAGGACGGCACCGTCTACCCCTACGGCCACGCCGAGGGCGCGCTGGTCGACACGGCCCTGGCCGACCAGACCACCCAGAACGCCGCGGCGTGGCTGACCGCGGCGGTCGGCCAGCAGGTGGCCAACCAGGCCCCCGGCAACGAGATCGGCCTGTGGATCGGCGGCGACGCCGTCCAGTGGCGCTCCAACTCCGGGCCCGGCCTGGCCGCCGCCGCCGTGGCCGCCTACGACGGCGACGCCACCCTGCGGTCCGACGCCGAGCAGACCTTCGACACCCTCATCGCCGAGCACCAGCAGCCCAACGGGTCGTTCACCGCCGTGGCCGGGACGGCCGACCCCCAGTCGGCCCCGGTCGACACCATGTTCTTCGTGTCCAACCTGGGCATGGCCCTGTGGGCCCTGAGGGGCCAGATGCCGGCCGCCGAGGCGGCGCGGTGGGCGTCGGCCATCGCCGGTGGCGCCAACTACCTGGTGGCCAACGGCAACCTGACGTACTACACGAACGGCAACATCTGCATCGGCAACGCCCTGGTCATGGCCGAGGCCTTCTGGGCCACCGGCAACCCGATGTACGAGACCTACTACCAGCAGGCCCTGAGCTTCGCCGAGCACCCGACCCTGCCCCGCTGGGCCGGCTTCGGCCTCCAGATCACCCGGGCCCCCACCCAGCCCAACGGCTCCGACGGGGCCGGCTACTTCGCCGAGTCGGGCGGCGGGGCCCCCGGGTTCGACGCCAACTACACCCTCCTCCAGCTCGACCAGCTCACCCGGCTGTACCTGGTCACCGGCTCGCCGGACATCCTCCGCCTCATGAACCTGGAGATCAACCAGCTGATGCCCCTGGTCGACACCTCTACCTGGGAGCTCGACACCAGCGGGGGGACCCGCCATCCCCAGCCCGACCGCTACGTGCCCTTCAGCACCCCGGCCCTGGCCGTGCTGGCCCTCTACGGGGGCCGGACCGACCTGCTGGGGTACGTGTCCAGCCAGCTGGCCACCAGCGAGGCGGACTACAAGGCCTACATCACCATCTGGAACCCGGGGGGCGTCGAGGGCTTCGGCATCGAGCTGGCCTCCTGGGTCCTGATGAGCCGTCTGGGCTCCTAGCCGCCACCACCGGCGACGGTGCCGCCACCGACCGGGTCGGCCCGGTTCGGGACGGCTCCCGGAGTTGCGGCACCGGGGGACCGCCCCTACCATTTTGGCCAGGGAGTACGGGCAGAGGTGGAGGCCGGGCGATGCATCGTTTGCTGGAGCACGAGGTCCTCTCGACCCTTGTCCCGGGTGGGGATGACCACCGGTGGGACTGACCCTCGACCGCACGCAGATGCTGGCCCTGGCCGCCGACCGGGCCGAGGAGTTCAAGCACGGGGAGCCCTTCCCCCACGTGGTCATCGATGACTTCCTGTCGCCGGCGACCCTGGCCGAGCTGATCGCCGCCTTCCCGGGTCCCGACGCCGTGGAGTGGTACACCTACGACACGAAGAAGGAGGTCAAGCTGGCCCTCGAGGACGAGCTCTTGATCCCCGACCCCCTCGTGGCCGTCCTCCGGGAGCTGAACGGGCAGGTCTTCGTGGAGTTCCTCGAGCAGCTGACCGGCATCCCCGGGCTCATCCCGGACCCCCACTACCGCGGGGGCGGCCTGCACCAGATCCTGCCCGGCGGGATGCTCAAGCTCCACGCCGACTTCGACATGCACACCCGGATGAAGGTGCACCGCCGGCTGAACGCCATCCTCTACCTCAACGAGGACTGGGACGACTCGTACGGCGGCGCCCTCGAGCTGTGGGACAAGGAGGCCACCCGCTGCGTGACGTCCATCGCCCCGCTGGCCAACCGCCTGATGATCTTCGAGACCACCGACGATAGCTTCCACGGCCACCCCGACCCGCTGTCGTGCCCCGAGGGGCGCAGCCGGCGGTCGATGGCCTGGTACTACTACACGGCCCTCCCGGCCGACAGCGACCGCACCGGCCGGACCCCGGTGTGGCGCGAGCGCCCCGGCGAGAAGATCACCACCCGCACCGAGGACGTCCGGGCCAAGGTGCTCGGGGTCGTCCCCCCGTCGGCCAAGCAGGCGGCCAAGCGACTGCTCAACAAGTAGTGCAGGCGGCCAAGCGGCGGCTCACTGCGTCGCCGGATCGGCCGCCGGGGCCGGACCGGGCCCGTAGGCCGCCGTCAGCGCGTCGACCTGGGCCGCCCAGGTGCAGTGGGTGCGGGCCCACTCGGCCGCCGCTTTCCCCAGGGCGTCCCGCCGGGCCCCGTCGCCGACCAGCGACGCCAGCGCGTCGGTCAGGGCCCCGGTGTCGCCCGGAGGGATCAGGACGGCGGTCACCCCGTCCTCCACCCTGTCGGCGAAGGCCGGCACCGTGGTGGCGATGACCGCCCGGCCCTCCACCGCCGCCCGGATCAGGACCCCGCTCACCGGGTTGGACTTGAGGTAGGGGAGCACCACCAGCGCGGCACCGGCGATGGCCGTGTTGAAGGCCTCGTCCGACGCCCAGCCGTCCAGGGTGACCCCGTCCATGCCGTCGATGCGCCGGGCCAGCCCGTCCACGTACTCGTCGTACTGCCGGCGGTGGCCGCCGACGATGTGGAGGTGCAGCGGGGTGGTCGGGCCCACCGACTCCCAGGCGTCGAGGAGCCCGTCGAGCCCCTTGGACTGGGCGATGAAGCCGGCGAACACCACCGTCGTGCCGAGCGAGGGGGCCACCGTCGCCGTCGGTGCGTCGGCTCCGAGGGGCACCACCGCCACCGGGGCGAAGCCGGCGGCCTCGAGGTCGCGGCGGGCCCGGTCGCTCAGGACCACCCACTGCCGGGTGCGGCGCCGCAGCAGGGCGCGCAGGGGCCCGTCCAGCACCGGGGCGGCCAGCTTGTGGGCGGCGGCGTCCCGCCAGCCCGGGGCGGTGCGGATGACCCCGCTGCCCGGCGACTTCACCATGTCGGGGCCATCGTGGAGGACGGTCACCAGATCCCCCCGCAGGAGCGCCGTCCACGCCGCGATCCACACGGCCGACAAAGCGGTCAGTCCCAGCTCCACGTGGACCACGTCGGCGGCGCGGATGGCCTTGCGGTGGCGCCACACCGTCCGGGCCCCGTCCAGGGCCGGCCAGTCCCGCTCCGACCCCACCAGCTCGGTCACCGCGGCCCCGCGGCCCCGCAGCTCGGTGGCCACGCTGGCCGCCACGTAGGCCACACCCCCCTCGCCGGGGCGCACCAGCACCACGCGCCGGGGCGTGTCCGGTGTCGGGGGTGCCGGCGTCACCGGTCCACGCCCGTCCGGTAGAGCTCGAGGTAGCGGTCGGCCACCTGCCCCCACGACCACCGCGGATGGGCATGGTCGCGGGCCGGTCCCCGCAGCCGGGCCAGCAGGCCCTCCTCGTCCACCAGCCGGCAGATGGCCCGGGCCAGATGGGCCGGGGTGGCCCCCCCGGCCACCAGCCGCGCCTCGAGGTCCTGGACCAGCTCGGGATTGGCCCCGACCGGGGTGACCAGGGCCGGCGTGCCCACGGCCAGCGCCTCGGCCGTCGACAGCCCGAACCCCTCCAGCTCCTGGGTGGGGGTCACGGTGAGGTCGGCGGCCCGGTACCACTCCCTCAGGTCCTCGTCGCTGACCCGGCCCAGCAGCCGGACGTGGTCACCCACCCCCAGCGCCACGATGCGACGCTCGATGTCGGCCCGGAGGTGGCCGTCCCCGGCCACGGCCAGCCGGGCGCCGGGGTGGCGGGCGACGACCTCGGGCATGGCCTCCACCAGCTCGGTGACCCCGGTGCGGGCGGTGAGGCGCCGGGCGGCGAACAGGAGGGGGTCGGCGTCGGCGGCCCAGGCCGTCCTGACCCGTGGCCCCGGGCTGAACCAGTGGGTGTCGATGCCGCCGGCGATCAGGCAGCTGGTGGTGGCACTGGCCTCGGACAGCTCGCCCAGCTCGTCCCGCATGAACCGGGACAGCACCACGGCCCGGCTGGCCCGGGACACCACGTGCCGCTCGGCGGTGCGCAGGCCGCGGACGGCGGTCCGCTGGGTGGCGCCGGGCAGGGCGTAGGAGCCGCCCCGCTCGCTCAGCATCTCCTTGTTGACCGGGGCGTGGAAGGTGTACACGTAGGGCCGCCGGCCGAAGGACACGGGGAGCGACGTGATGGCGTAGTGCCCGTGGACCAGGGTGCGGGGGCCGGCGGTGCGCAGGTGCCGGAGGATCCCCGCCGACACGTAGACCGGGTACTGGACGGCGAAGGTGCGCTTCTCCTTGCTCGGGACGCGGTGGCGGACGATGTGCACGCCGTCGTCGGCCACCTCGTCGAGGGGGTCGCCCGGGTTGACCTGCTTGGTCAGCACGGTGACGGGCATCCCTTTGGCCACCAGCGACGCCGACAGCTCGCGCACGTAGCGCTCCAGGCCTCCGAGCTTGTCGGGGGCCACGGCGTTGGTCAGCATCAGGACCTCGTCGATCTCGCCGGACCCGTTGCCCCGGCCGGCCCGGTCGCCCCGTCGTGCCCCGGTCGTCGTGCCCGCGCCCATCAGGCCCCCGCCGCCACGACCGGGCGGTCGCCGAACACCCCGTCGGCCCAGTCGGGCCACCGCTGGTCCCACGTATTGGCCCGCGCCCAGTCCAGCCGGGCCGCCGCCGGCCCGTCCCCCTCGGCGGCGGCGGCGTCGAGGGCCGCCACCCATGCCTCCACCCCGTCGGCCACATAGGTGCCCGGCGGGTCGGTGGGGCCGGCGCAGCCCACCCCGGGGGTGACCACCACCGGCCGGCCCCGGGCCGCCGTGTCGTAGAGCTTCATGGACGACTGGCCCTCGGACAGCTCGGTGCGGTTGGGGACGATGGCCACGTCGGCGCCGTCGAGGGCCCCGGCCACCGCGTCCCGCCGGACGGTCCCGTGCCAGCGCACCCGGTCACCGAACCCCTCGAGCAGGCCCACCAGCTCGGGGGCGGGGCGGTCGCCGGTGCCGGCGTAGGCGCACGGGCCGTAGAGCTCGAGTCGCCACTCGGGTCGGGCGTCGAGCACCCCGGCCACCAGGCCGGCATCGAAGCGCTCTGACAGGGTGCCCACGTAGGCCAGCACGTGGCCGCCGGGCCGGGGTGTGGCTGAGGCGGCGATGGCGTCGGCGTCGGCGCCGTTCGGGACGACCTGGACCTCGCGTCCGGCGAACAGCCGGGCCAGGTCGGGGGAGACCACGATGACCTGGTCCGCCTCGGCGGCGATCCGGGCGAACAGCTGGCGGAACCGGGGGGTGCGGGATCCGGGGTAGAGGCGGGTCCAGTCGTCGGTGCAGTCGAAGACCCGCCGGCCCCGTCCCGAGGTGGCCGGCCACTGCCACGGGAGGGTGCACACCGTCGGCTCCCGGGGGTCGGTGTGGCGGGCCAGCACCCGCGTGAGCAGGGCGTTGTCGACCTGTTCGGCCGCCCGCCCCCGGTGGCCCGGCACCGGAGCGGAGCGGGCCACCACCTGGAGGCCGGGGGCCACCCCGCCGTCGACGGTGCCGCCCAGGGCCCGCACGAACGGGACCGGCCCGGTGGTGCCCAGCTGGCGGACGTCGGTCGGCGGCTCGACGAAGGACACCCCGACCCCCCGGCCCAGCGCCACAGACACCAGGGCGTGCTCGCGTC
>Ga0302196_10005436_pt1 | contig 11412 bp, 11 predicted proteins | sample II_Bog_N1_3_FD_198794 | JGI IMG/M metagenome (GOLD analysis project Ga0302196, IMG submission 198794) | Peat permafrost microbial communities from Stordalen Mire near Abisko, Sweden - II_Bog_N1_3 | ecosystem: Environmental > Terrestrial > Soil > Wetlands > Peat | place: Sweden: Abisko...
CACCGAAATCGTCCGTGCCTGCGCCAACGCCTGGAACTGGTTCGTGTCCGACGCGCCGCGGATCGCATCCATCGGCGCCCGCAAGTGGGTGATTCTTTAGGCGGATTGGTATTATTGCAGGCAGATCACCCGCGCAGCGCCGCAGCCACGGCAGCGCCGAACACCAGCGCTACCGGATCACAGCAGGCTTCGGCGTTCTCAGGAGCGCCCAGGCCCAGCGCCGCGCCCGCCGCCCCGTCACCGATGTTGGGTTTTGACAGGTCAACCGCCGCGGCCGCGGCCGTGCCACCCGGCAGCGTCACACCCTCGGCGATACCAGCGTTTGCCAGCATCCCGCCGCCGCCCGCCTCGCTGCCATTGGCTCGTGTCAGCCCCCCCGCCAGCGTCACACTGCCCGCCCCACCGTTTTCGCCCGTTGATTCGGTGGTCACCACCAGCCGCAGCGCCAGCACCCGCCGTCCGGTGCCTGCCTGCCGTCGCCGCTCAACCGCCACCCCAGCCGCCGCCATCACGCCGCCCGCCCCGGTCTCGGTCTTGAGGATGCCCCTCACCGCCGGCAGCACCGCCAGCACCGCCACCACCACCCGCGGTGGGCACCGATGAACCGGCCGGATCGTCGCCGTCTCGCCGGCCAGCGCCACCCGGCAGTGCAGGGTGTCCCGGATGTAGCGCAGCAGGTTGACGGCATCGGCCGGCACCGCGCCCGCTGCATCCCGCCCAGCATTACCAATTTCACGGGTTCCACGGGTTCCACGGGTTTCGCAAGCCGGAAGATGTTGGATTTCCTCAGTTTCAGAGGCATCGCACCCGGAACCCGTAGGCGAGGGGTTACGGGTTCCAGGGGTTCCGGCCCCGGCGTCCGGGCCGTTTCCCTGCGCATCCTCGCCAGCATCATCGAATCTACGGGTTCCAGGGGTTCCAGGGGTTCCAGGGGTTCCCGCGCCATGAAACCCGCGGATTTCCTCGGTTTGTGCCCCGCCCGGCCCGGAACCCCTTGCTTGGGGTTCACGGGTTCCAGGGGTTCCGGGCGCCGCCCCCGCAGCGTAGGAGCGGGCAAGCTGGCGCAGATCAGCAAGCGCCATCGGTGCCACCGTCGCCGGCATCGTCGCCCAGGATCGCGCCCGACACAACATAGACGCGCCGCTTACCCTCGCCGGGGATCGTCACCAGCCCGGCGCGGTGCCGTGCCGTTCCGCCCAGCAGCAGGCCGCGCGCGGCCAACATTTCCGCAGTCCGCTTGGCGTCCAGGCCCTTGCACACCTCGGTTTTCCACGTCTCGGGGAGAATCAGGTATTCCCACCGCTCGCCTTCGCCGTCGCGCACCCGGCGGCGGAAGCCGGCCCGGCTTACCGTGCGCGCGATGTCCGGCGCCCCGGGTTCCTCGTTCGCTTCGGTCAGCACCAGCAGAGTGAACCGGCTTTCGCCGTGCGCTTCGAGGAAGCCCCGAACCTGCGCCAGCGCCGCGGCATCCTCGCCGGAACCCGCGCCCCCGCGTTCCGTCAGCCAGGTCTTGAAGCAAGCGCCGGCCGCCCGCATCGCCTCGCCCGCCGGCCAGGGCAACACGCCATAGTCCTGCGCAAGCTCGCCGGCCGCGCCGATCAAAGCGAACCGGCCCGCCACGCTGGCAACCTGCCCGTTCGCCCCGGCCGGAACGTGATCGGCGAGGAACCGCGCTCGCAACTCATCCAGGGTTTCGCGTAGCTCGGCCGCATCGGTCGCCCGTTGCTGCGCCAACCGGGCGAGGAAGGCCCGCGCCGCAGTGCCATGATGTGCCCGCGTAGCCCCCCTCAGTTCCTCGGCCAACACCGCCGCGCCCGCCATGCCGTGCAGGCGTTGGAACACCCCCAGGCCGGCGCCAGCGTCCGCCGGCAGGTTCACAAGCCGCACGTCAAGCCCGGCCATCGCCCGCTTGCCGGCCTCGCCCATCTTCTGCGCCAGGGTGATTTCGCCCGTGCTCAGGAACAGCGTCCGCCAGCACTGCCGTTGCCGCGCGGTGCCGGTGCGGGATGCCCGTTGCTTCCCCGACTCGTTCGCCAGCATATAGACGACATCGGCAACTTCCCGCGCGTCGGCCTGCCCCATTTCGTCAAGAATCAGCAGCGCGTCGGATGTCTCGGCCGCGGTGCCTTCCAATCCATTCGCGGTGCCGCGCCATGCGCGAAGCTGGCCTTTCGATGTCGGGTCGCCCCACACGCTCGCCGCCACCGCCGCCGCCGTGCTCTTGCCGGTGCGCGAATCGCCAACAAGGTGAAGCCCGCCGGACGGCTCGCCCAGCACGTCCAGCAGCGGCCCCGCGAAAGCCGCGGCAATGAACAGCGCCAGCCGGTCATTCCCCACCGCCAGCGCGGCAACCTTGCTTTGCCAACCTGCAAGATTTCCAGCCGGCCGGTATGCGGCATCCGCCCGCGCATGTTCGGCCTGCAAGATCGTGTCGGCCGCGCCGCGCCCGAACGCCTCGCCGCCCGGCAGCACGAACACGGGCGCGGCCTCGGCTTGGTGCCAACCGGTGCGGGTCACGCATCGCAACAGCCGCGGCACCTTCACCGTGCCGACAAATCGTTTCAGCAGATCATGCGCCCGCGCATCGGAACCGCACGACAACCCAGCGTGTTCCAGTTCCTCGGCGATTTCGTTCCCTGGCCTATGGATCAGCCGACGCGGGATCGCCCATTGATGCGGCCTGCCTTCGCGGTCACGCCAGCGCAGGAACACCCCCCACGCCTCGCCGGTATCGCTTCGCGTCTCACCCACCACGCGGAAGGGCGCGGCAACGAAGATCGGTGCCGGATCGGCGTTCTTTTCGGTCGGCTCAGGATCGAAGAACAGCCCTTTGCCCGTCATGCGGAACCCGTGCGGCAACTCGGCCGCGGCACCGTCCGGCGCATCGTCCAGTAGCTCGGCCAGCCGGCCCGGCACCGCGCCATCGGGCAGCGCGTCAGCCAAGTCCCAGCCCTTCGGCCAGTCGCCCGGCACTTCCACCACGCGCACCGACTCTGCGCCGGCCAGCTTCGCCAGTTCGGCCACCTTCGCGGCATAATCGGCGCCCGGCCCGTCCGCGTCCGGCCAGATCGTCACCCGCCGGCCCCGCAGTGGCGTCCAGTCCGATTTTCCCGGCGCCTTGCTGCCACCCTGCGATGTGACCGCAACGTGATCGGGGAACAGCAGCGCCGCCGCATCGGCCGCTTTCTCGCCTTCCGTCACCAGCACGGGCGCACCAGGCCGTTCGGCCAGGCGGTCCAGGCCGTAGAGCGGGCGCGGCGCTGGCGGCGCCTTGCAATGCCAGCCGGTGCGGTCCTGCGCTTTGCCGGCGCGACCGGTCCACACCCGCCGGCCGTAGCACCACGGCAGCACTTCCTTGTCTGGCGTGCCGTCCGCCCTGGTGACGGGATAGCGCGCAACGGCCGCCACAAGGTCACCTTCGGTCGTGCGGTAGAGCCACACTGCCGACGGCTCGCCGTGCGTCCAGTGCTTGAAGCGGCTCGGCGGCGGGGACGGTTCCGGGCATGGCCGCATCTCTACCGCGCCGTCATCCTCGCCGGCCTCGCCCCCGCCGGTCGGGATGGCAGCAGCCGCGGCGCGGTCGGCATCGGTCAGCCGGGCGAACGGATCGGCCGCGGGCGCGTCCGGCTCGGCCCCGTCATCCTCGCCGGCCGGCCCCGGTGCATCGGGCGGCAACGAGGCGGCGGGCGCAGGAGTCTGCGGCGAAGGCGCGGCCTTCCGGCGTCGCTTCGGTTTGCTTGTGGTCATCGGCTCGGCGAACGGATCGGCCGGGGGCGGCATCGTGGTTCCGTCCATATCAGTGAACCCCCAGCATGTCGGCCAGCCGGCGGGCGGCTTCGATCTGCGACAGGTTGAACAGGAAGGCGGCCAGCGAAACCGGGTCGCCGCCGCGGTCGCCCGTGGCGAAGTCGGACCATCGGCCGGTGCGCAGGTTCACCCGGAAGGAACCGGGGTGGCGGTCGCCGCGGCGCGGGTTCCGGGCCTCGTATTCCCGGCCGTTCACCCGGCCATCCGGCAACCATCGCGCAAGCAACGCCGGCAGGTCGTGCAGCGCCGCCGCGTTGACCGCGGCAAAGTCCAGGCGCCCGGAACCCCTGGAACCCGTAGCCCGTGAGTTAGGGGTTCCAGCGGCGCCACGCTTCAACCCCAGGGTTTCTGCCGGTTTGCCGGGCGCGGAACCCCTGGAACCCGTGGAACCCCCAAAATTAGCAATGCTTGGGGAGGAAGCGGACCGCACCGGGTTTGCATCCTCTTTCTTTGAGGGGTCGCGCGACGCCTTATTTTCTGAATCGAACGGGTTCCAGGTGCGCGCATCGGTCATCCCGCCGCCCTCCCGGCCGATGTGCCCAGCAGCGCCTCGCGTGCAGTCACGCGCGCCCAATCGTCCTGTAACGCCGTCGCGGTAGCGAACCGCAAAGCCACCGCGATCTGGTGCCGCAATACTTCGTCGCGCAGTTCATCCGGCAACGCCACGGTTCCATCCGCCAGGACATCGCAGGAAAGCCGGAACGGCCCGATAGTTACGCACGACGTAGCAAGTGACGCGGTTCGGTGTGCAGAATTGCCTGACCCGGCTTGCGTCCATTCGATGACGAAGGGGGGCGCGGTGGCGGTCATCGCACCATCCCCCGCCGCAGTTCGCTTGCCAGCAGCGCCAGCCGCAGCGCGCCGCCGGGCATACTGGCGATCAGGGCCAGGGCATCTTGCTCGATAAGTCGGATCAGGGCCGGCAGATCGGTAGGCAGGAAAGACACGTCGTGCATTTGTTGCACTCCATGCGGTCGGTGGGGCTGGAAACCCGCCAGCGTCCGCAGTATCTTCCCGGTGCCCAAGTCGCCGTTCGATACTGCATCCGCCGCCGGTTCCCGCGCCACGGGGCCGGCGGTTTCGATTTAGGCGGCGGTCGCCGCTTCGGCCTTGCGCCGCTGGCCGGTGCGAGGGGACACGACGGCAGGCTGCGAGCGCAGCCACGCAAGGCCGTGCTCCACATCAACGAGCGTGCGCCGGCCGCCCGGCTGCTTGATGAAGCGCAGATTGCCATCGGCCCAAGCCTGATAGCTGGCGGTGCGCGTCATGCCGCTCAGGGCTATCCAAGTAGGCATCGGGGCGTATTTCGGTTCGATGGTCATATGGTTCCCGTTCCGCGTTGTGGACGTGTCGGGATACTGGCGAGGCGGCGCGGCAGGGTCCGCCGGAAACCGCCGGAAACCGCCGGAAACTATGGAGTGTCGGGATATAGGCGGCCGATCTTGTCGCGAATCACGCTATCGGCCGGCTCATCGCCCCATTGCGCTGCACACCACTCTTTCATGCGGCTGGTCATGCTTGGCCGGTCGGGGAGACCGTCAGGAGTATTTGCGACGCGCATCATTTCTTTTGCGAAGGCGTCCCAATCCCACTTCTGCGGGCGCCCGCCGGGGTTGCGAGGGTTCGGCGACATCGCAGCCGCGGGCTTCTCTACCTCAACCGGGGCAGGCAGCGGGGGCGGCGCCAGCCCGTCCAGCCAGCAACGAAAATCGTCTTGGTCAATCTTGATAGCGTGCAGATGGCGAACCTTGCCCCACAAGCAGAGTCCACTATGCCCGGATGCCCGAAATTCGTTCAGGTCCACAGTGACGGTACTCAGATCGGCCGTGCCGAGTTTTTTGCGGATACGAAGGTCATTGCCCCAGCTTTGCACGCTTCCCGCAACAAGCGCCTTCATCAACCGCTCTATTGCCAAGCCATCGGAAAGGTTGAGCCGTTCCTTGATCTGGGCAACGGCAGAGTCGATGAACACGAAGCCGGGCGGGACGATGGCGGTAGGCGCCCGCACCTTCGCGGCCTCGCGCTCAAGCCGCCGCAGTTCAAGCCCCATCCAGTGCTCGACCCCTGCCCACTGGACTGCGATCGGCAGCGTTCGCCGCTCCCCGTCCTTCCCCGGCCAGCCATCTACGGTGCCCCGGTCGAAGTCAGAGCCGGCCGCATCCCAACTCGACACGACAGCGATGCGTTGCCCCTCATGGAACGCAGGCACGATCCCCGGCGGCAGGTTCCTGACATCTGCCGGCAGAGGGGGGCCGATGCGATAATGCAACACCGCATGGCTTGGCTGACCGCGGAGGAATAGCTTGAAGCGTTCGATGATCCCCGGATCGTTCACGCCGTAACGTCGGGCGATCCATGCGCCCACTGCGGCCAGCGGCACCCACACAGGCGGAAGGGCATCCGGGGGCGGCTCGCCTCCCGCTTGGTTCGCTGGTTCTGCCGGCCAAGTGGAAGGGGGCGGCGAGGCCATGTAATTGCCAACCCTAATTGGCTTGATTGGCGCCGGGGCTTTCGAGACGGGCACGGCAGGCGCCGCCTCGCGCGTCACCTTCTCTTCTGCCGCCTTTCGCTTCGCCAGCCACGCAAGCGCGTCGGCCGAAGTTTCCGGCGGGACTGGGGACGAGTCGCCGGCCGCCTCTCCGTCCTGTGTCGCCTTCGCCGTTATGGGTGTGATAGCTTTCGGGCCGGTCCCGTTCATGTTCGCTTCCATCGTTCTGCGGGGCCACGGCGGCGGGTGTCTCACCACCCGTCGCCACCCCGCTCTTGCCCGGTGCCGCCGGGCGCGGATCGGTCAGCCGGCGCGGCTTTTCTGCCGCATTGGCACCACCTCGGCGCCGCCGGCCTCGATGCCGTCCAGGGCGTCCGCCAGCCGTTGCAGCGCCGCCGCCACCTGGGGACGGTACCGGCTCCGGTTGTAGGTCGCGGCCAGCGCGCTGCGGATGCTGACATGGTTCAAGGCGGCTTCGATGATGTCGGGAAGCTCGCCCATGTCACCCAACATGGTTGCCCCGGTGCGGCGCAGATCATGGCGCGTCCATCCAGCCGTGCCGCTGGCGAGCATGAGCGCCTTCGCTTCGCGGTCCCAATTTGCCAGCGGGCCGCCCGCGCTGTTCCCGAACACCAGGGCGTCGGGGTCGGCGCCGGTCGGCTTGATGCCGGCCAGGAACGCCACCGCCTGCCGGGGCAGCGGCACCACATGCGGTTGCTTGTTCTTCGTCACCGGGATTGTCCACGTCGCCGCGTCCAGGCTCACGTCGCGCCAGCGCGCCCGGCCGACTTCCTCCCGGCGGGCCAGCGTCCACAGCATGAACCGGACAGCGCGAGCGTAAGGGCTGGGGGACTGCGCCAATACCGGCAGCAGGGCGGCCAATTCTTCGCGTGACAGCACCCGGTCGCGCCGGCCTACCGTGGCGGGCGGATGCAGCACGGCCACGTCGGCGCCCACGTAGCGGCGTTGAGCGGCCCATTTCAGCACCGGCCGGAGGTAGCGCACCGCGGCAGAGGCAGAATGCCCGGACGGGTGCGCATCGGCCGCCAGTTGCAGTTCCTCGGCTTTGAGCGTCGCCAGCGGCCTGGCCAGGAACGCGGCGAACACATGCCCTATGCGGCGCCGGCAGTCTGGCCAGGATTTCCGCGCGTCGCCGGCCTTGGCTCCATAGAGGTCGAGCAGCGCGGCCAGCGTCCCGATGCCGGCTGCCGCGTCGCGGGACTCCGCACGCTTGCGGCGAAGCTCGGCGACGGGATCGGCGCCGTCGCGCTGCACCTTGCCGCGCATCGCCCCGGCCGCTTCCCGGGCCTCGGAAATCCCCATGGTGGGATGGTGGCCCAGCACGAAGCGCCGGGGCCGTCCGTCCTGGTCCCGGCCGCCCCACACCCAGGTCCGCACCCCGGCGGGCGTCACGCGCAGCCGCAGCCCAACAGTCACGGTGTCGGCCAGTTCTTCCCGGACGCCAGCCGCCGCCGCCCGCTTCGCCGCCGCCGTGATTGCCGTTTCTGTCAACCGGACTCGCATCGTTCCACCTCCGCCGGGGCATCGTCAGGGCATCGCGTTTGGACCGATATAACGGGGGCAAACGGGACGCTACCGGACGGACGTTACCGGGGCATCGGCTGGAATGCAAGGATTTGCGTGGACGCCAGAGACGCTATGAAACCTAGTCAGACGGTGCGGGACGGGATGACTAGGTAACTCTTAAGCAGTTGGCTCTGGCGCTCCGCGGCCGCCGCTGGCGCGCCGCCGCGCCAGTTTGCGCAAGACGCACTCGGGGGGCTTGGCGACGACATTGATCAGGATGTGGCGCCGGCAACGCTGCGGCGGCTCGCGCAGGTCTCCGGTCAACCCTTGGAGCACCTGGCTGGCGGAACGCTGTCCGTTACAGAGAGTCCGGCCCAGGACACGATGGCGGGTCTTGCCGAACACATCCTGCTGCAGGACGGCCGCTTTCTGCTCGGGCGACAGGTTCGCGACCGGCTGGGCCGGCACCTGCCGGTGCTGCAGTATTGCCCGTGCTGCCGGCAAACGGATCCCCGGCCGCACTTCCGCCGGTCCTGGCGATTCTCGCTCGCCGTGGTTTGTCCCGAGCATGGTTGTCGCTTGCATGACCTTTGCTGGCGTTGCGGCAGCACCGTCGCGCTGCTCGAGCAGCGCGCGATCGATGACCAGCCACACTGCCCGGCGTGCAACCCGCCCCTGGCGGAGGCGCGCGTCATCGGCACGCGGCTGCGCGTGCGGCAACAGGCGCTGAACGCCATGCTGTTCTATCTCGCCGTCCATATTCCGGCCGGCGAGCGGGGGGTGCATCTCGACGCGCTCGCGTTCCGGTTCGGCGCTGGCGCAGCGGTCGCCGAACGCGCGCAAGAGCTCGCCGGCCTGCGCGCCACGGCCAGGAATTCGTGGTTCGCCAAGCCGGTTCGCCCGCAGCATGCGGAACCACTGCGGAGGTTGGCCGAAGGGGTGACCTACAGCCGTTTGGCCAAGACCGCGCAGCTGCAACAGCCGCGCCAGCACGGCCGCACTCAACAGGCTGGCGTCGAACCGCTCGCGAAACACCATGGCGTCGGCGACAGGCTTCAGGCTACTCGGCAACCGACCGCATCGTGATGTGCAACGTCAACGCCGGCCATCGCGTTCGCACCAACGACAGGGCGCGCCAGGGTGTCCAGTCCGCCGACCAGAACCGGTAGCTGACCCCGGCATGATCCTGCGGGATCAGCAGCCCGGCACCGACCGGCACCTCCTCGACACCCCGCAGCATCCAGGTCGTGCCCCAGTTTTCCCACAGCCAGGCGAGCACGGCCGGATCATCCGGTCCGAGCACAAGCAGCTGCTTTGGCACCGGGACGAGCGCGTTCAGGTCAAGCTTGCTGCGGTCGTCGTGGGCGTGGTCGGCCGCCTGCAAATCCTGGGTCTCGATCAGCGCGCGCAGTTGCTCCCCCACGATCCGCGCGCCTTGCACCGAGATGCCCCGCTCCGCCGGCGGCCCCGCCAGCATGCGGTTGGTCCAGTCCTCCTGCAGCCGCGCGTAGTTGAAGAGCCAAGGGACCCGGCCGGAACCGGCCGCCGCTGTCCGGAACGCCGCCAGGTCCTCCGTCGGGCCGATGACGGTCAGCGTGTGCGCCAGCCACTCCGGATTGGGCAGGCAGAGCGCATCCGCCAGCCGTTCGCCGACGGCACGCGAGGCCCGCGCAGGTTCAGCACTGCCGGCAGGCGATCGATCGGCGAGCGACGCACCGTCCAGACGCGCGCTGAGCGCGGCGCGATCACGGCGTTCACCGCGATCGCTGCCGGGAACGAGATGGGCCAGGCGAGGTGGCCGGCCGCGCAGCACCGTGGGCGTCGGGACTTCCTGCCTGGCGCTGCCTCGGCGTCGCTTGCCTGGCGCCCCGGTGGCAAGACCCGCAGCGTTACCGGGACGGCGCTTTCGGGCCATCGCTCAAAGCCCCAACAGCTTGGCGGGGCTCTCGGTCACCAGCTTGGCCCGCCGCACGTAGCCGCGCATCGTCCGCAGATCCTTCTGCCTTGTATGGTCCATGATCTGCTCGTCGCGGGCGCCGTTGATGTAGGCCTGGGTGATGAAGCCGGCGCGCAGGCCGTGCGGGCTCAGCCGTTCCCCCGCCGGCAGGACCAGCCCGGCCAGGCCGGCCCGTTTGACCAGAATCTGGCGCACCGCGTCCGGATGCAGCGCGCGGCGGTCGATCACGCCGCGCGCGTCGATGCCGCGAAACACCGGCCCGTGCTCGCAGCCCGAGGTCTTCAGCCATGTCTCGACCGCCTTGACCGGGCAGGTGTCGGGCGATCTGCCCTTGGGAATGCCGATGCTGACGCCCTTGCCGGTTTGGTCCCCCTTGGCACGCGGGATCAACAGCCGCAGGCCGTCATGGGTGAGGGTAAGGTGTTCGTGCTCGACCGCAACCAGCTCGGAACGGCGCAACGCGCCGGCGTAGCCGAGCAGCAGCAGCGCCCGGTCGCGCTGTCCGGCCGGCGTGGCATCACAGGTCGCGACCAGGCGCCGCACCTCGTCGGTCGCCAGCGCGGCCGCCTGCCGTGGCGGGCGGCCGTACTTGCGCTGGATGCCGCGCAGCGTGTTGCGGATCGCCGGATGCGCCGCCGGCCAGGGCTGGCTGGCGAGTCGGTGCGCCCGGCTCAGCGCCGCCAGCCGCCGCACCAGGGCGCTGCTGGTATGGGTGGCGGCGAGCGAGGCGAGATAGGCACCGACCGTGTGCGGATCGGCCGGCAACGGCGTCCAGCCGGCGCCGCGGCACCAGGCACAAAAATGCTGCCAATCCGAGCGGTAGGCGCGCAGCGTGGCGGGCGCCAGCGCCTGGCCGGCGAAGTCGATTGCGGCGGCGAGGGCGGCGAGCGCTTCCGGCGATACCGGCGCGCTCGGGACGGGCAGCGTATCGGCGGCGGCTCCGCCGCTCTCGCATGCCCTCTCGGGTGCGGGATCGACGGGTGGTGGAGACGGGGGCGGTTCGGTCAGCATCGGTGTGGCGGCGGATTTCCTTGGCTGCGCAGGGGTTTAGCGCATATTAAGGCAAAAATGCAAAGGACGTGATAACCCACACTTATCACGTGTGACCCACCCAAAAAAGCGCCCTGCGGAACCTGGAGATTCACCCTGCTGCGCCGTTCGGGCCGCCGCAGGCCGGCCCTGCTGCCGCCTCCGGCGCCGCATCGGCACGCCCCTCCAGGGGCTTGCCGCCCGGGGGCAACAAGCTGCTCGCGCCGGGCAGATCGCGCAGGCTCGCCAGCCCGAACTGGGCCAAAAACCGCGGCGTCGTGACCCACAACGTCGGCCGGCCGGCCGTCTCCTTGCGCCCCCAGGGCTCGATCAGCCCGGTCTCCAGCAGCTCATCCATCGTCCCCTGGGCCACGGCCGCGCCGCGGATTTCCTCGATTTCCGTGCGGGTGAGCGGCTGATACAAGGCAACCACCACCAGGGTTTCCATTGCTACCCGGGGCAGCCGGCGGACTTGCCTCAAGCCGGTGCGAAGGGGTGCCGCCAGATCAGGAGCAGTGCGGAACGTCCAGACACCGCCGGACTCGACCAGCACAACGCCCCGGTCGGCGCAGTGGCGCTGAAGCGCCTCCAGCACCGCCACAGG
>Ga0302196_10005440_pt1 | contig 11408 bp, 8 predicted proteins | sample II_Bog_N1_3_FD_198794 | JGI IMG/M metagenome (GOLD analysis project Ga0302196, IMG submission 198794) | Peat permafrost microbial communities from Stordalen Mire near Abisko, Sweden - II_Bog_N1_3 | ecosystem: Environmental > Terrestrial > Soil > Wetlands > Peat | place: Sweden: Abisko, Stordalen...
ATCCCCTCCGGACCACCCGGGCCCGGGCGGCGGAGGGCGGTCGGCTACCCGTCAGCGGGGTCGGCCCCGGAGCCCGGCGCCGTCTCCAACTGGGGTTTCTCCGACAGGTCGCCGGCACCCGGGGCGTCCGGCCCCCCGTATGGACCGGTCGACTCCCCCACGGTCGAGTCGACCTCGTCGGCCCAGGCCGCGCCCTGCGCGAACGCGGCGTCGACGGCGCCGGAGACGTCGCCGTGGGAGTCGGCTCCGGCCTGGACGGCCTCGGAACCGGCGTACCAACCGGTGTCGGCACCGGGGTCGGCGAGGGCATCGACACCGGGCCCGGAGTCCCCGACGACACCGTCGGCCGGCGCCGGATCCGGCTCCCAGCCCGAGTCGGGGTCCAGGTCCAGGTGGGCGGGCCCGTCGACCGTGGCCTCACCGGGCGACCCCGTCCCGGCCCCGACGCCCAGGTCGGTCTGGTCGGTCAGGTCGGTCTGGTCGGTACCGGACTCGTCCTCGGGGTAGGCCTCTTGGAGCACCATGCCGGCGGGCACGGACACCGACTTGACCAGCGTCTTGGTGCGGATCAGGGAGAACTGCGGGATCTCGGGGCCGCAGGCGAAGGCGGCGGCGTCCTCGCCGGACATGGGCTGGGCGAAGAAGAACCCCTGGGCCGCATCGGCGCCGAACGACCGCACGATGTCGACCTGGGTGGGCCGCTCGATCCGCTCGACGATGGCCGACATGCCGAGCGAGTGGGCCATGTGGATGACCGTCTCGACCACCAGCCGGTTGATGCCCTCGGAGTTCTCGAGCCCGGCGACGAAGGAGCCGTCGATCTTCAGGGTGCTGATGGAGTTCCGCTTCAGCAGCTCGAACGACGACCAGTTGGTGCCCACGTCGTCGACCGACAGCTGCACCCCCATCTGGGACAGCTGCTTCAGGTGGCCGGCGGCGTCGGGATCGACGATGGCGTCCTCGGTCACCTCCAGGGTGAGCTGGCCGCCCCGGAAGCCCGTCTGCTCCAGCGAGTCGGCCACCGCCCCGGCCACGTCCCCGTGGAGCAGCTGGTGGACGGTGCAGTTCACCCCCAGCTGGATGCTCGGCGACCACCGGTTGGCCTGCTCGCACGCCTCGGTGAGGATCCACCTGGTCAGCGGTCCGATGTCGCCGCTGGCCTCGGCCCGCGGGATGAGCTGGTCCGGAGGGATCCTCCCCTCGGTGGGGTGCTGCCACCGCACCAGGGCCTCCATGCCGAGCAGGCGGCCGCTGGAGAGGTCCACCACCGGGTGGTACTCGAGGTACGGCGTCCCGAGCAGGGTGAACGACGTCTCCATGTCGGTCAGCACGGCTCCACCGGCCTCCGACGTCGGGCGGCACGAGTGTCCAGTCCACCCACAGTCGACTGAGCAGGGTTCACTCGGGAAACATCGACCTCCCGGAGGCCCCACTTGAGGGTTTTCGGGCCCTCGGGCCCGGTCAGCCGGCCGGATCGGCCTCCCGGGCCACCGCCTCGGCCACCGCGGCCAGGAACGGCGGGCGCTCCCCGCCGCCGTGCGCCACCAGGTTGGCGCCGGTCACGTACCCGGCCAGGGGCGAGGCCAGGAACAGGCACAGCCCGGCCGCATCGTCCGGGGTGGCGAAGCGTCCCAGCGGGACGGTGGCGGCGGCGGCGGCCATCCCGGCCGACCCCCCGTAGTGGTCGTCGGCCGCCTCGGTGGCCACCATGCCGAAGCTGAGGCAGTTCACCCGGACCTTGGGCGCCCACTCGATGGCCAGCGTCTGGGTCAGGTTGATCAGGCCGGCCTTGGCCGCCCCGTAGGCGGCGGTGCCGGGGGACGGGCGCATCCCGCTCACCGAGGTCATGTTCACGATCGATCCCCCGTCCGCCTGGGCCTGCATGACCCGGTTGGCCGCCTGGGCGCAGTGGAGGGGGGCGAGCAGGTTGAGCGCCACCACCGAGGTGGAGAAGCGGGGGGAGGCGTCGGCGGCGTCGACCGGCGGCGAGCCCCCGGCGTTGTTCACCAGCGTGTCGATCCGGCCGAACCGCTCGACGGCGGTGGCGATGACCGCGCCGGCCTGGTCGGCGTCCCGGAGGTCAGCCACGGTGAAGACCGCCCGGCGCACCGTCCCGCCGGCGTCGGCCGCCTGGGGCAGCTGGCCCGGGCCCGGCTCGGAGCGGCCGCACACCACCACCTCGGCCCCGGCGGCCAGGAACGCCGTGGTGATGCCCCGACCGATGCCCTTGGCTCCCCCGGTCACCACCGCCACCGTGCCGGCGAAGTCGAACGCCGCGGCGGGGTGGGCGAAATCGAACTGCGTCACATGGGCCTCCCGGTCTCGGACTGGTACTGTCCTGACGCTGTATCAGATCACGCCGAGCGTGCGCCCGCGCCGTTTGCCCGCGATGCCCGGCGCGTCGCAGGGAAGCGCCTGTGACGCCCGCGCTCCCGAGCCCGGAGCAGGTCATGCCCATCAGCACCCTTCAGAAGCGGCCCGGCATCGCCGAGGTGGTCATCGACCATCCCCCGGTGAACGCGCTCGACGTGGCCGGGTGGTTCGGCCTGGCCGAGGCGGTCACCGCGGCGGGGCGGGTGGCCGACAACCGGGTGGTCATCCTCCGGGCCGAGGGCCGTGGCTTCTGCGCCGGGGTGGACATCAAGGAGATCCAGGCCCGGGGCGACGCCGCGCTCATCGGGGCCAACCGGGGGTGCTTCGCCGCCTTCGCCGCCGTGTACGAGTGCGAGGTCCCGGTCATCGCCGCCGTCCACGGGTTCTGCCTCGGGGGCGGGGTGGGCCTGGTCGGCAACGCCGACATCGTGGTGGCCTCCGAGGACGCCACCTTCGGACTGCCCGAGGTGGACCGGGGCGCCCTGGGCGCCGCCACCCACCTGTCCCGCCTGGTGCCCCAGCACCGGATGCGCTCGATGGTCTACACCGCCAAGCCCGCCACGGCCGCTGAGCTCCACGGGTACGGGTCGGTGCTGGATGTGGTGCCAGCCGGGCAGCTGGTGGAGGCGGCCTACGGGGTGGCCGAGGAGATCGCCGCCAAGAGCCCCACCATCATCCGGCGGGCCAAGGAGTCGCTCAACGGCATCGATCCCGTCGACGTCAAGGGCAGCTACCGACTGGAGCAGGGCTTCACCTACGAACTCCACGTGGCGGGCGTGGCCGACGAGCAGCGGGCCGCCTTCGTCGAGAAGCGCGACGCCGACACCACCAGGTAGGGACGAGCCATGGCCGACAAACGGATGACGCTCGACGACCTGGTCGGCGAGCTGCGCAGCGGGATGACCATCGGCATCGGGGGGTGGGGATCGAGGCGCAAGCCCATGGCGGCGGTGCGCGCCCTGCTCCGGTCCGACCTCACCGACCTGACCGTGGTGTCCTACGGCGGGCCCGACGTGGGCCTGCTGTGCGCCGCCGGCAAGGTGGCCAAGGTGGTGTTCGGGTTCGTGACGCTCGACTCCATCCCCACCGATCCCCACTTCCGGGTGGCCCGCCAGACCGGTGCCGTCGAGGCCATGGAGGTCGACGAGGGCATGTTCTACCTGGGCCTCCTGGCCGCCTCCCAACGGCTCCCGTTCCTCCCCACCCGGGCCGGCCTGGGCTCGGACGTGCTGCGGGTCAATCCGACGCTGCGCACCGTGCGGTCGCCCTACGACGACGGCGAGGAGCTGGTGGCCATGCCGGCGTTGCGCCTCGACGCCGCCCTGGTCCACGTGAACCGGGCCGACGCCCACGGGTCGGGCCAGATCCTCGGCCCCGACCCCTTCTTCGACGAGCTGTTCCTCGGGGCGGCCGAGCGCCGCTTCGTCACCACCGAGCGGCTGGTGGCCACAGAGGAGTTGGCCTCCGAGGGGCCGATCCAGACCATGTGCATCAGTCGGCTGCTGACCGACGGCGTGGTCGAGACCCCCGGCGGGGCCCACTTCACGGCGTGCGTGCCGGACTACGGACGGGACGAGGCGTTCCAGAAGGAGTACGTGGCCGCCGCCGGCGACGCCGAGGCCTGGTCGGCGTTCAGCCGGCGGTACCTGGAGGTCGGCGAGCACGACTACCAGGCCGAGGTGACCCGGGCCACGGCCGAACGCACCGCCGAGCGCGTCGAGGCGCAGCCGGGCCCGTCCGGATCAGGATCAGGACAGGAGGCACCACGATGAGCGCCACCACCCCCGCCGCCACTGACACCGGGGACACCGGGGTCACCCGGGCGGAGTACTGCGCCGTCGCCTGCGCCGACGTCTTCCGGGGCGACGGCGAGGTCATGGCCAGCGCCTTCGGCACGGCGCCGGCGCTCGGCGCCCGACTGGCCAAGCTGACCTTCGCCCCCGACCTCGTGCTGACCGACGGTGACGCCGCCCTCATGGTGGGGGCCCCGGCACTCGGGACGCCGGCGTCGGCCCTGGTCCTCGAGTCCCACATGCCCTACCGCAAGGTGTTCGACGTGGTCTGGTCGGGTCGTCGGAACCTGATCATGATGGCGTCGCAGATCGACCGCCACGGCAACCAGAACATCAGCGCCATCGGCGACTGGGCCCGGCCGAAGGCCCAGCTGGTCGGGGTGCGGGGTGCTCCGGGGAACACCGTCAACCACTCCACCAGCTACTGGGTCCCGAACCACTCTCCCCGGTCGTTCGTCGAGCACGTGGACGTGGTGTCGGGCGTCGGGTACGAGCGGGCCGCCGAGGCCGGCCCTTCCGCCACCCGGTTCCACGAGATCCGCCATGTGGTCTCCAACCTGGGGGTCTTCGACTTCGAGACCCCGGACCGGGTCATGCGCCTGCGGTCGGTGCACCCCGGAGTCACCGTGGAGGAGGTCATCGAGGCCACCGGCTTCGACCTGGTGGTGCCGGCCGATGTCGGTGCGACCCGGCTGCCCACCCCCGAGGAGCTGGACCTGATCCGGACGGTCCTCGACCCGCGGGGGCTCCGGGAGAGCGAGGTGCGGGCGTGAGCCCGACGGGGGAAGGGGACGGGCCGGCCGTCGGAGCCGGAGCTGCCCCTGATGCCGTCCACCCGGCCCTCACCACCCCCTTCTGCCACCTGGTGGGCGTCCGCTATCCCATCGTGCAGACCGGCATGGGCTGGGTGGCCGGGCCGCGGCTGGTGGCCGCCACCGCCGAGGCCGGGGGACTGGGCATCCTGGCCTCGGCCACCATGACCTTCGATCAGCTCGTCGCCGCCATCGCCGAGGTCCGGTCACGGACCGACAGGCCCTTCGGCGTCAACATGCGCACCGACGTGGCCGATGTCGGGGACCGGGTGGCCCTGATGATCGAGAACGGGGTGCGGGTGGCCAGCTTCGCCCAGGCGCCCAACCCCGAACTGGTGACCCGGTGCCGCGAGGCCGGCCTGGTGGTCATGCCCACCATCGGCGCCCGCCGCCACGCCGAGAAGGTGGCCGGCTGGGGCGTCGACGCCGTCATCGCCCAGGGGGGCGAGGGGGGCGGCCACACCGGTTCGGTCCCGACCTCGCTCCTCACCCCGGCCGTGGTGGACGCGGTGGGCGACCGGGTGGCGGTGATCGCGGCCGGCGGGTTCTTCGACGGGCGCGGGCTGGTGGCCGCCCTGGCCTACGGGGCCTCCGGCATCGCCATGGGCACACGGTTCCTCCTGACCCAGGAGAGCCGGGTCCCCGATGAGGTCAAGCAGGTCTACCTGGGCACCCCGGTGACCGGCACCGTGGTCTCGACGGCGGTGGACGGCGCGCCCCAACGGGTCATCCGGACCGACCTGGTCGACCACCTGGAGGGCTCGGCCTGGATCCGGAGCCTGCCGCGCGCCCTGGCCAACGCCCACGCCTTCCGCCGGGAGACCGACACCACGCTGCTGGCGCTGCTGCGGGAGGGCCAGGCCATGAAGAAGGGCAACGACCTCTCGTGGACCCAGGTGGTGATGGCGGCCAACGCCCCCATGATGACCAAGGCGGCGCTGGTCGACGGGCGCACTGATGTGGGGGTGCTGCCCACCGGGCAGGTGGTCGGGGAGATCACCGAGCTACCCACGGTGGCCGAGTTGATCGGGCGCATCGTGGCCGAGGCCTCGCTGGTGCTCGACCGGCTCGCCCCGGCACCCGGCGGCTGACGGCACCCGGCCGCTCACGGCGGCGGCCCGCCGCCGACGGGCCGCCCGCAGCTCGAGCCGGCCAAGCGGGGCAGGCCCGGCTGGACTGCCCGGCCGCCCGGAGGACAGGGTGCTCCCGGTTCGTGTAGAACCTTCGGCGTCCGGACCTTCGACCGAATGCGGTCGGGGAACGATGGAGGTGGGTCCCATGGGCGTCGTGCTGATCACTGGCTGCAGCAGTGGATTCGGTCTCGAGTTGGCGCTGGCGTTCGCGAGGCACGGGGACACCACCTACGCGTCGATGCGGAACCTGGCCAAGGCCGACCCACTGCTCGAGCGGGCCCGGGCCGAGGACCTGGCCATCGAGCTCCTGGAGCTCGACGTGGACGACGACGACTCGGTGGCGGCGGCCGTCCGCCGGGTCGAGGACCGGCACGGCGCCATCGACATCCTGATCAACAACGCCGGTGTCGACTACACCGGCGCCGTCGAGACCATCGACCTCGACAAGGCCCGGGCCGTCATGGAGACCAACTTCTGGGGCCCGGTGCGCACCATCCGGGCCGCCCTGCCGGCCATGCGGGCCAAGGGCGGGGCGGTGATCATCAACGTCTCCTCGGCGGCGGGGCGGATGCCGGGCACTCCCTACGGAAGCTGGTACTCGGCCAGCAAGCACGCCCTCAACGCGCTGACCGAGGCCATGTTCCTCGAGCTCGACGGCATCGACGTCCGGGTGGCCTGCATCGAGCCGGGGTTCTTCCGGACGGACATCACCCGCAATTCGGGCGGCCACCAACCCGTCGAGTCCGATCCGTACGCCCGGGATCAGGCCTGGTTGGCCGACTTCTTCGCCAAGAGCGTCGGCGAGAGCGGAGGCGATCCCGCCGATGTGGCCGACGTCATCGTGCGGGCCGCCCACGATCCCACGACCCCGGTCCACAATCTGGTCGGAGACGACGCCGCCATGCTCATCGACCTCTATCAGCAGGCCGGCTCCATGGAGGCCTGGGCGCCGGTGGCGATCTCCTTCGCCGAGTCGGTCGCCGGCCCCCGCCCGCCCCGGTGACCTCCGCCCCCGCGGCCTGAACAAGCCGGGTCCCCACCAGCCGTCCCGGATCATGGTGTCGCCCGGCCCGTGCCGGTCCCGGCCGGACGACCGGACTGGAGACGAACGGGACGACTCTGCTTCGCAGTGACCGGCGGCGCGGAGGTCAGGTCACTTGGTCGGGGGGCGCGGCGATCGCCCACGCAGCCGAATCCCGGCCGGCGGCGGGATTCGGCTGAATTCGTCAGGTTCGGTCGGCCATTGGCGACCTGGCCCTTTGTAGGCAGCTGTCGCGTAGTTTCGCGCTCCACCTGGGACTTTCGCTTCCGGGCCGCCCGGTCCCGGACCGCCGCGACGCCTGGGCCGGCGTCAATGTCACGGCCCGACCACGTTCAATGGTGCCCCCGGGTTGTCACCGATTGCCCATTGTGCCCCCTCTGCCTGTGGGCCATAATCTGCCCTAGCCGATTCCAGCCTGACCGGGGTTGGTCGAACTGCTCAATGTTCTGAGTACGAGGAGCCCTGATGTCGGAAGCAGCGCAGTCATCCTCGAGTGACCCGATGCCTGGCTCGACCGCCCGGGGCGCTCCCATGAACATCCTCGGGATCGGGGCGGTGACCGGCTACGGCTGGGGCACCAAGCACCTCTGGGACGGGTTCCTCCTGGGCGAGAGCGCGGTCAAGCTCACCACCGGGCTCGACGGCTACGTCGACGGCGGCCAGGCCTATCTGGCCCTCATCGCCGACGGGGGCGACCGGAGCGACGGCCCCAGCCGGTTCATGCGGGCAGCCCGAGCCGCGGCGCGTGAGGCCATCTCCGACGCCCTGGAGCGAGGTTGGAAGCCGGGACCGGTGGTGGGGCTGGTACACAGCATCGAGGCGGGTGACATCGAGACGTGGAGCGAGTTCTACCGCTCCGGCGAGAGCAGGGTGCGGCCCAAGACCTGGGTCAACATGCTGCCCTCCACGGTCCTCTCCCAGCTGATGAAGGAGAACGACTTCCACGGGCCGACCATGTCGGTGTCGGCCATGTGCGCGACGGCCAACGCCGCCATGATCACGGCCAAGTCGTGGCTCGACACCGGCGTGGCGTCGGACGTCATCCTGCTGGCCACCGATCTGTGCGGCGTGCCCCAGGTCCTCCGGGGATTCAGCGACCTCGGGGCCGCAATCTTGAGCCTCCCCCCCTTCGACGCCTGCCGCCCCTTCCAGGAAGGCAGCAAGGGCTTCGTGGGCGGTGAGGCCGCGGTGGCCATGGTCATGTCGAAGAGCGCCCAGGGCTCGTATGCGTCCATTCTGGGCGGGGCGATGACCATGGACGCCTCCAACCTGGTCGGGGTGGCCCCGGACCTCCAGGAACTGTTCCGGTGCTACCGCCTGGCCATGCACAATGCCGGCGCCGAGTACGAGGACGTGGCCTACCTCAACGCCCACGGGCCCGGCACCGGCCGGGGCGATGCGGCCGAGGCCCGGGCGCTCGACGAGCTCTTCCCGGACGCGGCGGGGATCTTCTCCATCAAGCCGCTGGTGGGGCACTGCCAATCCGCCGCGGCCGCGGTCGAGATGCTGGCCACGATCTACGCCTTCCAGACCGGGTACGTGCCCGCTCCGGCCCAGGTGGCTCCCGGTCATCCCAAGCTCGTCGACGGACGGACTCCCCGCGTCCCGGGGCTGATGGTCAAGTCGTCGATCGGCATGGGCGGCTACAACACCGCCGTGGTGGTGGCCGAGCCCGACGGCTGACATCGCCGCTGGTGGTGGGCCCGCCCGACGGCTGACATCGCCGCTGGTGGTGGCCCGGCCCGGGGACTGAGATCGCCGGTGGTCGATCCCCTCCGGCGCCGGTCCGGCCCGGGCCCCGAGGAACGCCGTGACCAGGGCCGACCGGGTGTTCCTGCGGCTAAAGATTGCTCCGCCTTGCGCCGATACCTCATGCCTATGACTACGACGAGCAGCTTCGGTAACAGGCGCTCGCGGCTGTCGTTCGATCGGGTGGACCTCGACGGCTCGCCGATGGGCGAGCGCGCCTTCGAGCTCTCCCACGAGATCGACCTGGCCGACAAGGACCTGCGCTCGGTCACCTGGGTCTACGACGTCACCGCCGACACCGTGATGTGGTCCTCCCCCGTCGAGCAGCTCTTCGGGTTCGAGGAAGGCGTCGTCGGCTTCTCCGTCCTCCGCGCCGACTCCGTGGACCCAGAGGGCCTGGAGGCCGCCCCCGGCGCAGACCACCACCCCGCGCTCCCGGTGCTCGGCACGGACGCGTTCGCCACCGACATCGGGGCCGAGCTGCTGGCGCCCATCCTGGCGCCCATCCGCCACGGTGCCCCGCCCAGCGAGTTCGACCTCAGGATGCAGGTGCGCTGCCCGGACGGGACCTCCCACAGCATGGTGGTCCGGGGCGCGCCCATGCCGGCGCTGACCGGCTCCTCTGCCAGTCCCGAGTCGGGCCCCAAGACCTACTACGTCGGCGTGGTCGTGGACGTCACCCCGCAGCAGCGCTTCGAGCAGGAGCTGGGCGAGCTGGTGGACCGCTACCGCCTCCTCACCGAGGTCTCCCCCGACATGGTCATCGTGCACCAGAACGGGAAGTTCGTCTACGGCAACCGGGCCGTGGCCCACTGGGCGCTGGGCGCCGAGACCGAAGAGGAGTACGCCAAGGTCTTCGCCGAGTACCACAACCGGCCGGTCACCGAGTTCATGGAGCCGTCCGAGATCCCCGAGATGGTCGAGCGGCTGTCCCAACTCACCGAGCCGGGGCAGTTCTTCGAGCACGGCGAGGTCCGCTGGGTCCTGCCCAACGGCGACGTCAAGCACATGGAGATCACCAGCATCCGCACCACGTGGGCCGGCGAGCCGGCCTATCAGCTGATCGCCCGCGACATGTCCGAGCGCCGGGCGGCCGAGGCGGCCGACCGCTACCGGGCCAGCCTGGTGGCCCACGTCTCCGACGCCATCATCGGCATCGGTGCCGACGGGCAGATCGAAAGCTGGAACGAGGCCGCCGAAGCGATCTACGGGTGGAGTGAGCAGGAGGTCAGCGGGCTGTCCATCAGTGCGGTGGTCACGGCCAACCGCACGGACAGTGCCGCTGTCCTCGAACGGGGCCGTCGGACCCACCGGCGCAAGGACGGCTCACAGGTCGATGTCCTGGTCTCCATCGACCCGCTCATCGACGACTCCACCCAGCCGTCGGGCTGGGTGGTGGTGTGCACCGAGCTGACCGACGCCCGCCAGGCCGAGGCGGGCCGACGCGCCGCCGAGGAGCGGTACGAGGCGGTGGTGGCCTCGCTCAGCGAGGGGATCGTCCTGTTCGACGAGAGCGGCAACGTCAGCGCCCACAACGAGGCCGCCGTCCGCATCCTGGGTGACCGCCTGCGGGCCAGCATCGGGCACCAGATCTTCACCGGCTCGTCCATCGCCATCGAGGCCAACGGGCATCCCCTGTCCGCCGACATGTTCCCCCACGCCAAGACCCTGGCCACCGGGGTGTCCGAGGACGACGTGGTGATCGGCGTCACCGACGGCAGCGGCCGCCGCCAGTGGCTGTCGCTCAGCTCCCGGCTCCTGTCCGGGGCCGGCCAGGTCGACTCGCCCATGGTGGTGTGCTCGTTCACCGACGTCACCGACCGGAAGGCGGCCGAGGCCCAGCTGCACTGGCTGGCCTACCACGACTCGCTCACCGGGCTCGGCAACCGGTCGCTGTTCAACGACGAGCTCGAGCGAGAGCTGCTGGTGTCCATGCAGCGGGGCACCAACCTGGCCGTGCTCTTCATCGACCTCGACCGGTTCAAGCTGGTCAACGACTCGTTCGGCCACGCCGCCGGCGACGAGGTCCTGCTGGCCCTGGCCCAGCGGTTCAAGTCGGCCGTGCGCGGTGGCGACGTGGTCAGCCGGTTCTCCGGCGACGAATTCGTCGTCCTGTGCCGAAACGTCCACGACGTGAGCGTGGCCGTCAGCCTGGCCACCGAGTACTCGCGGCTGCTGTCCGAACCGGTCCAGTTGTCCACAGGCCGCAATGTCATCGTGACCTGCAGTGTCGGCGTCTCCTTCGTGATGCGGGGCCGGCAGTCGGGCCAGGACATCCTCCAGCAGGCCGACGTGGCCATGTTCCAGGCCAAGAACAAGGGGCGCTCACGGGTCGAGGTGTTCGACGAGTCGCTCCGGGCCAAGTCGGTGGCACGGCTGGAGATCTACGACGACCTCCGCCACTCCATCGACCACGACGAGCTGACCGTGCACTACCAGCCCATCGCCTCGGTGAAGGACGACCGGATCGTGGCCATGGAGGCGCTGGTCCGGTGGAACCACCCCT
>Ga0302196_10005446_pt1 | contig 11400 bp, 9 predicted proteins | sample II_Bog_N1_3_FD_198794 | JGI IMG/M metagenome (GOLD analysis project Ga0302196, IMG submission 198794) | Peat permafrost microbial communities from Stordalen Mire near Abisko, Sweden - II_Bog_N1_3 | ecosystem: Environmental > Terrestrial > Soil > Wetlands > Peat | place: Sweden: Abisko, Stordalen...
GAGATGTTCGACCTGTTCCTGACCGGCTACCTCGGCCCGCTCCTTACCCGCGCCGGCATCTTCCGCGCCGGAGCGCGGGGATTCGCGGGCCTCACCGACCAGGCGACCTTCGCCGCGATGACCTTCCTGGGGCTCTTCGTTGGCACGCTCCTCTTCAGCCCGGTCGCCGACCGGCTCGGCCGCCGGCCGGTCTTCACCGGGTCCCTGCTCTGGTACACCGCCGCGACGCTCCTGATGGCGGCGCAGTCCACGGCCCTGGGCGTCGACCTGTGGCGCTTTGTCGCGGGGGTGGGCATCGGGGTCGAGCTGGTGACAATCGACGCCTATATCTCCGAGCTGGTGCCGAAGGGCGTGAGGGGACGGGCTTTTGCCGTGAGCACGGCGGCGCAATTCCTGGGGATACCGGCCGTCGCCCTGCTCTGCTGGATCTTCACGGCGCACCCCCCGGCCGGGCTCGCCGGCTGGCGCTGCGTGCTGCTCTTCAGCGCCCTCGGCGCGATCGCCGTCTGGCTCGCGCGCGCGGGCCTGCCGGAGTCGCCGCGCTGGCTCATCCGGCGCGGCCGGATGGAGGAGGCCGAGCGCGTGACGGCGGCGATCGAGGCCCGGGTCGGCGCCGACATCGGAAGGCCGCTCCCTGAACCCGCGCCGCCGACTCCGGCCGAGACAGCCGCGCCGGGATCCTTCGCGGAGATTTGGAGGCCGCCCTACCGCCGGCGGACCCTCATGCTCGCCGTATTCAATTTCTTCCAGACGATCGGCTTCTACGGCTTCGGCAACTGGCTGCCGCAGTTCCTCGCCGCACAGGGGGCGGGCGTCCTCCAGGGCCTGCGCTACGCGTTCATCATCGCGCTGGCCTACCCGCTGGCGCCGCTCGTCTTCCTGCCGCTCGCCGACCGGCTTGAGCGCAAGACCCAGATCGTGTGGGCCGCCATCGGGGTCGGCGTGGTCGGCCTGGTGTTCTCCCAGCAGCGCCAGCCGGTTCCGCTGGTGGCCTGCGGAGCGCTGGTCATCGTCTTCAACTGCTTCATGAGTTTTTCCTTCCACGCCTACCAGACGGAGCTTTTCCCAACGAGGGTCCGCGCGCGCGCCGTTGGTTTCTGCTATTCGTGGAGCCGGCTCTCCACGGTGCTGAGCAGCTACATGATCGCGTTCTTTCTCGCGCAGTTCGGCATCCGGGGCGTCTTCGGCTTCATCGCGGCGAGCATGCTTGCCGTCGTGGTCGCGATCGGCGGGTTCGGCCCGCGGACAAGGGGCCTGGCGCTCGAGGCGATCTCACAATAGCGGCCAGGTAGGGAAACAGCCCATGGCGGGTGGAACCCGGACGGGGTACCCTCGGTCGAAACCACAAAGATCCAAGGTCATGCCATGAAATCAAACACTTGCCGATTCACCCGCCGCACCGCCATCGCCGCCGCCACGGGCGCGCTCCTCGCCGCTGCCATCCTCACCACGTCCGGATGCCTCGCGGTCGCCGCGGGTGCCGGAGCGGGTGCGACAGTGGCCTACGTGCGCGGCGACCTCGACGCGACGCTCAACGCCGGGTTCGAGAAGTCCGTGCGGGCGACCAATAGCGCCGTCTCCGACCTCCACTATGCGAAGGTCAGCGAGAAGCGCGACGACCTCCAGGATACGATCATCGCGCGAAACGCGGCCGACAAGAAGATCGAGCTGCACATCGAGCGGCTCGGCGACGACGCGACCAAGCTCAAGATCCGGGTCGGGACCTTTGGCGATAACGCCATCCAGGTTGAGGTACTTACCAAGATTCAGTCCGAGCTATAAAGAGTTGGAGTAAAAAGGGTTCCAATCGTACATCTCTGTCGGGGCCTTAATCTTCGGCGAATTGAGCCGTTGTAGTCCCCATGGACGCAGAGGCGCAGATCGACAGGGAGCTGCTCCATGTCGCCGAGAGGCTGCCCACCGCCCCCCGTATTCTTGTCGAATTGGGAGGCATCATTGACGACGCCTATGTGGAAATGGACGACGTGATCGAGCTGCTGCGGCAGGATGCGCCGCTCGCCGCGCAGATCATCCGGATGTCCAATTGCGCGATCTACGCCTCGCCGATCCCGGTCGGCTCGCTTGAGCGGGCCCTGATTGTCCTGGGATTCGCCGAAGTCCACCGGCTGGTCGGAGCCGTGGCCGCCTCCCAGCTCGCCGAGCAGGAAATGCGGATGTACCCGATCGACGGGCCCAGGCTGCGCATGAACACGCTCTTCGTGGCGGTGTTCATGGAGGAACTTGCGCGGTGGACGGGCGAGCGGCCGCGGAGCTGCTACACGATCGGGCTCTTGCGCCCGATTGGGATGATGGCGCTGGAGCGGATGAAACCCCGAATCGAGGGATTGCGCCCCTTCCTTGAGAGCGGGGAGACCGTCCTCGACGAGTGGGAGCGGAAGACCTGGGGCATCACGAACTCCGAGGCCGCCGAGCACATCCTCACCCATTGGAGGCTGCCGCACGACACGGTCTCGGCGATCCGCCACCATTACCGGCCGACCGGCCTCCAGCATCCCCTCATCCACCTCTTGACGCTCGCCGCCTCCGCGGCGGCCGACATCGGCTATGCGATCCCCGGCGAGCAGCACTATTGGGAGCTCTCCTCAAAAACCTTTTCCAAGGCGGGCCTCGACCCGAGCCTCCTGCCGATCGTCACCGAGCGCGCGCAGCGCAAGTTTGCGCAGCTGAACCTGCTCGTCGAGTGACCGGGGGCGCAGAGTCTTGATTCCTCGGGCGGCCTGTTGAGGGAGACCGCCGTCCCGGCGCCGACCGGCAAGTCAGGAGACCGTCAGGCTGTTCAGGAGCTGCACCGCGTTCTCGTAGTCGCCCTTGGTCTCGACGCGGAGCTGCTCAAGGTCGTTCGCGCAGAGGCCCAGGCAGGCCAGGATCGGCGGCTCGGGCAGCGGCGGGATGGCGTCGGGGGCCGCGTGGGCGGCCTCCTTCATCCACTTGGCGACGTGGAGCACGCAGGCGAGCGGCACGTGGATGCCGGCCTCCTTCGGGGCGAACTGCCAGCGGATCGGCTGCACGATCGCCGGATGGAAGGACCAGCGCCGAAGGAGCACCGCCGCGGCGGCCGCGTTCGTGAAGCCGAGGACGCGGTGCTCCTCGTCGATGCTCCGCCGGGGGAAGGACCCGTGCCTGAAGCTGAGATTCTTCGCATTCTTCGTGTTCCAGGCGTCGATGGCGATCAACCCGACCATGTGGAAAAATCCCACGGTGTACGCGGAGCGGCCCTCAAGCCCGACCAGCACGGCGATCTTCTCGGAGGCGAGCGCGCAGGTGAAGGACTGGCGCCACAGCGAGTCACGCCTAATCGAATAGGTCGGCAGGTCCCAGGCGAGGAGCTCGGAGGCGACGGCATTGGTCACCAGCTCGCAGACCTTGACGAGCCCGACGCGGCTCACGGCCTCCTCGATTCTCGATGAGCGCTCGCCGTTGTTGTAATAGGCGCTGTTGCTCAGCTGGAGGACGGCGGCGGCCACTCCCTGGTCGAAGCTGATCAGCGCGGCGATGCTGTCGATTGACGCGCTGTCATCCTTCAGCGCGTCCATGACCTTGGGCAGCACCTCCGGGGAGGAGGGGAGATGGTCGAGGCCCGAGACCATCTCGTCCGGTCCGAGCAAGCCGTCCGAAAACTTGGGCGTGGGGAAGGTGCGCATGCGTACGTATTTTCCTCTTATACGGCGCAGATCCCGGCGGACTTTAGCCTAAGTCTCGGAATTTGCGTCGGATAAAACACCTTGTAGGCTGGCCTTCTCCGGACCAATTATCGTCCCGAACCGCCCTCAAAGAGATGGAATACGCCCTTGGAATAGACTTCGGCACCAATTCCGTGCGAGCCCTTGTCGTCCGCTGCCGCGACGGGGCTGAAGCGGGATCCTGCGTGGTCGATTATCCCGGCGGCGAGCAGGGAATCCTGCTCGACAGGACCGACCACAACCTGGCCCGGCAGGACCCCGCCGACATCCTCTTTGGCCTGGAAAAGAGCGTCCGGGGCGCCCTCGCCGCCGCGAAGCGGCGCCACGGGGTTTCGCCCGGCAGCATCGTCGGGATCGGTGTTGATACCACTGGATCCAGCCCCATCCCCGTGGATCGCGGGAACCGTCCCCTCGCCCTTTCGGCCCGGTGGAAGCGCAACCTGTCGGCCCATTGCTGGTTGTGGAAGGACCACACGAGCTGGCGCGAGGCGGCCCGGATCACGGAATTGGCGGCCCGGATCAGGCCCCGGTACATCGCCAAGTGCGGCAACACCTATTCCTCGGAATGGTGGTGGTCAAAGATTTGGCACTGCCTGCGGACCGCTCCCGATGTCTTTTCGGCCGCGTATTCATGGGTTGAGATGGCCGACTGGGTTCCCTCGGTCCTCGCCGGGGTGGACGATCCCCTGAAGGTGGTCCGCGGCGTCTGCGCGGCCGGGCACAAGGCCCTCTACAGCGACGAGTGGGGCGGGCTTCCGGACAAGAAGTTCCTGGCGGCCCTGGACCCCCGGCTCGCGTCGCTCAGGGACCGGCTCTACGCGCGGGCCCACGACGCGTCGCAGGCGGCGGGAGCGCTCTGCCCGGCCTGGGCCGGGAAGCTCGGGCTGCCGGCCGGAATCCCGATCGCGATCGGGGAGTTCGACGTCCACTACGGCTCCATCGGGTCCGGGGTGAGGGAGGGAACCCTGGTCAAGGTGATCGGCACCTCAACATGCGACTGCGCCGTTGTCGCGGCCGGCCGGAATGTGCCCGACATTCCCGGGATCTGCGGGATCGTCCCCGGGGCGATCCTGCCCGGCTTCCAGGGGATCGAGGCGGGGCAGTCGGCGGTGGGAGACATCTTCAGGTGGTGGGTCGAGGGGGTCTGCGGCGGGGACGCCGCGATGCACCGCGACCTGACCGCCGAGGCGGCCCGCCAGAAGCCCGGCGCGAGCGGGCTGCTCGCCCTGGACTGGCAGAACGGAAACCGGACGATCCTGGTCGATCCGCTGCTTACCGGCCTGCTCGTCGGCTGCACGCTGCACACGACGCGCGCCGAGATCTACCGGGCTCTCATCGAGGGTACCGCCTTCGGCGCCCGGGCGATCATCGAGCGGATCCGCGAGTACGGGGTCCCGATCCGGCGCGTGGTCTGCGCGGGTGGGATTGCCGAGAAGAATCCGCTGCTCATGCAGGTCTATGCCGACGTGATCGGCTGCACGATGCACGTCGCCGGCTCGAGCCAGGCCTGCGCCCTGGGCGCGGCGGTCTCCGCCGCCGTCCTGGCCGGCGTCCACCGGGACTTCCCCGCCGCGCAGCGGGCGATGACACGGCTGAAGGCCGCCTCCTACCGCCCGATTCCCGCGAACCGCAGGGTTTACAACCGGCTCTACGCGCAATACCGCTTGCTCCACGACGGATTCGGCGGGAAGGCCAAGGCGGTGGATTTCTCAAAGACAATGAAGGTCCTTCTCGCGGAGAAAGCCGCGGCAAAATCGTGATCAAGCAACTCCCCCCCTCCGAGGTCTGGTTTGTGACCGGATCGCAGCACCTCTACGGCCCCGGCCCCCTCCGGCAGGTGGCCTCGAACGCCCGGGCGATCGTCGCCGGGCTTGGCGCCTCGGGGCGTCTGCCGCTCCGGCTCGTCTTCAAGCCGGTCGTGACGACGCCGGCGGAGATCCGCGCCCTGTGCGGGGAGGCCAACGCCGCCCCGGCCTGCGCGGGCCTGGTCCTGTGGATGCACACCTTCTCCCCGGCGAAGATGTGGATCGGCGGGCTGTCAGCCCTCCGCAAGCCCTTCCTGCACCTCCACACCCAGTTCAACCGCGACCTGCCGTGGGAGACGATCGACATGGATTTCATGAACCTGAACCAGGCCGCCCACGGCGACCGGGAGGCGGGTTTCCTCCACACGCGGATGGGCCTGCGCCGGAAGATCGTGGTCGGGCACTGGCAGGACGGCGAGGTCCAGGACCGGCTCGGGGCCTGGATGCGGGTGGCGCGGGCCTGGCACGACTGGCAGGGGGCCTCGTTCGCGCGTTTCGGCGACAACATGCGCCAGGTCGCCGTCACCGATGGCGACAAGGTCGCCGCGGAGATCGCATTTGGCTGGTCGGTTAACGGATACGGCGTGGGCGAGCTCGCCGCGGAGATTGCGGCGGTCGGCGAGGCCGCGCTCCGCCGGCTCTGCGCGGAGTACGAGGAGCTCTATGCGGTCTCCCCGGAGCTGCGCAAGGGCGGCGCCCGGCACGACTCGCTGCGGGAGGGAGCCCGTATCGAGATCGGACTGCGGTCCTTCCTGAAGGCCGGCGGGTTCAAGGGATTCACGACCACCTTCGAGGACCTCCACGGCCTCCGGCAGTTGCCGGGGCTCGCCGTCCAGCGGCTGATGGCCGAGGGCTACGGCTTCGGCGCGGAGGGGGACTGGAAGACCTGCGCCCTCCTGCGCGCGATGAAGGTGATCGGGTCGGACCTGGACGGCGGTACCTCCTTCATGGAGGACTACACCTATCACCTCCACCCCGACGGGCACCTGGTCCTCGGCGCCCACATGCTCGAGGTCTGCCCGTCGATCGCGGTGGGAAAGCCGTCGCTCGAGGTCCATCCGCTGGGAATCGGGGGCAGGGAGGACCCGGTCAGGCTCGTCTTCAGCGCCCCCCCCGGGCCCGCCGTCAACGCGTCGCTCGTGGACTTGGGTGGCCGCTTCCGGCTCATCGTGAACGAGGTCGACGCGGTGGAGCCGCCGAGCCGCCTGCCGCGGCTCCCGGTGGCCCGCGCCGTCTGGAAATGCCGGCCGGACTTCAAGACGGCCTGCGGCGCCTGGATCCGGGCGGGCGGAGCCCATCACACCGGTTTCAGCTTCGCCGTGACCGCCGAGCATCTGGGCGACCTCGCGGACCTGGCGGGAATCGAGGCGGTCGTGATCGACGGCTCGACGACCCGGTCGGGCTTCGAGAAGGAACTGCGCTGGAACGAGGCGTACTTCCACATGGGACGGGGCCCGTCGCCATGCTGACCGAGCTCAAGCGCGAGGCCTGCGAGGCGAACCGGAGCCTGCCCGGCCACGGGCTCGTCCACCTGAATTTCGGCAACGCGAGCGCCCTGGACCGCCGCCGCGGAATTTTCGCGATCAAGCCGAGCGGGGTCGACTACGCGCGGCTCCGGCCCGCGGACATGGTCCTCGTCGACCTGGAGGGCCGCAGGGTCGAGGGCAGCCTCCGGCCGTCGTCGGACACGCCCACGCACCTGGAGTTGTACCGGAAATTCGAGTCGATCGGCGGGGTCGTCCACACCCACTCCCTTTACGCGACCGCCTTCGCCCAGGCCGGGCGGCCGATCCCCGCGCTGGGCACGACCCACTCCGATTTTTTCCGCGGGAAGATCCCGGTGACCCGGCTGCTCCGCAGGCGCGAGATCGCCGGCGACTACGAGACGGAGACCGGACGGGTGATCTGCGAGGCCTTCCGGGGCCTCGATCCCGCCGCGGTTCCCGGCGTGCTGGTGAACCGGCACGCCCCCTTCGCCTGGGGGCCCACGGTCGCAAAGGCGCTGGAGAACGCCGTTGCCGTCGAGCTTTGCGCGCGAATGGCCTTCCTGACCCTGCAGCTCAGGCCGACGGTGGGCGCGATCGACCCGGTCCTTCTCGACCGGCACTTCCTGAGGAAGCACGGGGCGCAGGCGTACTACGGCCAGCCCTGAGGCGGCCGTTCACTTGCCCGCGTACCAGAAGGACCGGCGCCAGTTGTGGCGGCGGAGCCGGGCCAGGAGCTCGGGCGGGAGGTCGGGCAGGTCGCTGACCGCGCAGTTCGCCTCGGCCTGGGACACGTTCCGGATCCCGGGGATCACGGTGGAGACCGCCGGATGCGCCAGCGCGAACTTGATCGCTGCCTGGGCAAGCGTGTAGCCGGAGCCCTCCAGGTCGCGGCGCACCTTCTCGACGCGCAGGACCGTGCGGTTCAGCCGGTCGCCGGCGAAGTAAAACGAGCGGAAGTCGTCCGGGGCGAACCGGGTCGCGCCGTTGAATTTTCCGGTGAGCGATCCCTCGTCGAAGACGACGCGGACGATGACGCCGACGCCGCACTCCAGCGCCGCGTCGAGCAATTCGGCGGCCGGCTCCTGCTCGAAGATGTTGTAGATGACCTGGACGGAGTCGATCCAGCCGTCGCGCATGAGCTGGATCACGCTGTTCTGGTCGTTCTCCGGGGTGGAGATCCCGACCAGCCCGATCTTCCCCTCCTTCTGAAGATCGCGGAGGACCCTGAAGGGCGTCGGGTTGCGGTTCCACGCGCGCGTCCAGGTGTGAAGCTGGAGCAGATCGATCCTCGCGGTCCCGAGGTTGGCGAGCCGCTCCTCAACGCTGCTGCGCAGGTAGTCCTCGGGATAGCGCTCGTCGGCCTTGCAGTAGGGCGAAGGGGGCCAGATGCCGGCGACCGGCGGGGTCTTTGTCGCGACAACGATGCGGGATGTCTGGTCGGCCGCGGCCCGCTCCCGGAGCATCTGGCCGATCAGGCGCTCGCTGCGGCCCTCGCCGTAGCCGGCCGCCGTGTCGATGAAGTTCACTCCGCATTCCAGCGCCGCGTGGAGCGCGGCCAGGGAGTCGCGGTCCGACTGGGCGCCCCACGAGCCGCCGATCGCCCAGGCGCCGAAGCCGACTTCCGAGCAGGAGAACCCGTGCTTTCCAAAGGGGCGGTATTTCATGGGGTGGCGGGCCCGTCAGCCGGGAAAGTGCTGCGCTATCTTAGCCTTGAGAAAGCGGACCGACTCAAGCAAATCCTCCCGGCCGTTCATCCCGTCCTCGATCGAGATCCAGGAGTTGAAGCCGACCGCGGCGAGGGTGGAAAAGATCCGGTCGTAGTCGTTGAGGCCCCGGCCGATGACCCCGTGCGAGAGCCGGCTCGCGTAGCCCAGCGAGTCCTCCTCGCGGCGCAGGTCCTCGATCGTGCCGGACTTCAGGTAGCGGTCGCTCGCGTGCATGGAGACCACGCGGTGCTTCACCTTCTCGAGCAGCACGAGGGGATCCTCCCCGGCGAGGATCGTGTTCGAGGGGTCGTAGTTGACGCCGAACCACGGGGACTCGATCCGGTTCACGATCTCGACGAAGACATCCATCTTCTGGGCGAACTCGGGGTGCTTCCAGTAGTTGTCCTTGTAGTGGTTCTCCAGCGTCAGGATCACCCCGTGGCTCTCCGCGAAGGGGAGCAGCCCGGTGATCACGCGCACAACCTGGTCCACGCCCGCCGCCCGGGTCAATTCGGGGCGGCGCTGGCCCGACAGGACGCGGCAGAACCGGCCCCCGAAGTAGGCGGTGATCTCGATCATCCGCCTCTCGCGGTCGATCTCCCGCCGGAGCCGCTCCGGGTCTGTCTCGGTGAAGTCCGGCGAGCAGCAGAGCATCGGCATCTCCAGGCCGTGCCGGTAAAGGCTGTCCCGGGTCCGCTCGAGGAATCCGGGGTCGTCGTCGATGAAGCCGGAGTAGAACTCGAGCCCCTCGACGCCGAGCGTGGCGCCGATCCCGATCCACTCGTCGAGCGTCATCGTCCGGTCGACGACCAGGGCGTCGATGAAGCACTTGGGAAAGGCGGCGAGCCGGGGTCTCATTGCGGGGTGAGGACGCCCTTCACAATCCGGCCGGAGTGCATCTCCTCGAAGGCCTCGTGCCATTGCGCGAGCGGCGAGATCCGGTTGAGGACCAGGTCCAGGTTGAGCTGCCCGGAGGAGAGGAGGGCGATCACCTTCTCCCACACCGGCCAGTTGTGCGAGAAGCTGCCCTGGAGCGTGACCGCCTTCTGGACCAGCGGGTCGAGCGAGAAGTTCAGGGGCTGCGGGCCCCATCCGACCTTGGTGATCTGGCCGGCGGGGCGGACAATCTCCATCGCCAGCTTGAGGGTCGCGGACACGCCGGCGGCGTCGATCACCAGGTCGAGCCCGTAGCCGTCGCCGAAATTCCTGACCCAGGCGGCGACGTCCTCGCCCGCCGCCCCCAGGGTGACGTTCGCCCCCAGTTTGCGCGCCGTGTCAAGCCGGTGCGCGTCGGCGGGGATGCCGATCACGATCACGGTCCCGGCGCCGGCAATCCTCGCCATCATCGCGCAGAGCAGCCCGATCGGCCCGGGCCCGATCACCGCCACCGTGTCGCCGGGCCGGATGTGGGAATTCACGCAGCTTGCGTTGTAGGCGACGCAGCAGGGTTCCGTGAGGGCGGCCGTCTCGAAGGCGAGGTGGGGGGGGATCCGGTGCAGGCAGCGCTCGGGCACCTTGGCGAAGCGGGTCATGGCCCCGTTGACGCCGTAGCCGAATCCGAGCCGGTTCGGGTCGAGGTTGTAAAGCCCCTGGCGGGAGTAGGGCGACGCGGCGTCGATGACGGCGGCGGTCTCGCTGACCACCCGGTCGCCCTCGGAAAAGCCGCGGACCAGCCGGCCCTTCTTCGCGATCACCCCGGAGAATTCGTGCCCGAGGACAACCGGATAGTTCACCTTCCAGCTCTGCTTCCCGGTGAACTGGTGCAGGTCGCTCCCGCAGATGCCGACCGCCTGGACCGCGAGGAGCACGTCGCTCTCCCCGATCTCGGGAATGGGCACCTCGCGGAGATCCACACTGAAGGGCTCCGGGGAAAAATTCACCACTGCGGGCATCGTGTTGCTCATGGGCGTCGCTTTCGGGGTTTTCTATTGCCAGTTAGCGGACCCCGAAAGCAATCTTATCTTCGGATGCCCCCGCAAACCCCACCGGCGATCCGGCCCACGCGCGTGCGCTTCGGGATCCTCGCGATGCTGTTTGTGACCATCGCGATCAATTACCTGGACCGGAGCAATCTCTCGGTCGCCGCGCCCAGTCTTGCCGGGGATCTTCACTTCGACACGCGGAGAATGGGGCTGGTCTTCTCGGCCTTCGGCTGGGCCTACGCGCTCCTGCAGATCCCCGGCGGCTGGCTCGCGGACCGGTTCGGCCTGCGCGGGCTCTATGCGCTGGCCTGCCTGCTCTGGTCGCTTGCCACCGTGCTCCAGGGGTTTGCCGGGTCCTTCCTCGCGCTGTTTGCAATGCGGCTGCTGCTCGGCGCCTTCGAGGCGCCCGCCTTCCCGATCTGCAGCCGGGTGGTGACGCTCTGGTTCCCGGAGCGCGAGCGGGCCGGGGCGACGGGTTGCTACATCGCCGGCGAGTTTGTCGGCCTGGCCTTCCTCACGCCGGTCCTGATGTTGACCCAGAGGAACTACGGATGGCAGTCGGTCTTCATCGTCACCGGCGGCATCGGGCTCCTGTGGGCGGGCGCCTGGTGGCTGCTCTACCGGGATCCCGCCCAGTCCGGCCGCGTCAACGCCGCGGAGCTGGCGCTCATCGGCGGCGGGGGAGGCTGGTCGCCGGCCGCGGTGGGCGCGCCGCCCCCGGGCAGGATCCAATGGGCCGACCTCCGGGATGTCCTGCGGCGGCGGCAGCTTTGGGGAAT